>Ga0310810_10000919_pt1 | contig 29741 bp, 28 predicted proteins | sample NCmetagenome_FD_207641 | JGI IMG/M metagenome (GOLD analysis project Ga0310810, IMG submission 207641) | Soil microbial communities from experimental microcosm in Duke University, North Carolina, United States - NC | ecosystem: Engineered > Artificial ecosystem > Soil microcosm > Unclassified ... | reverse complement strand
GCTCTTCCCACCGCGCTGACCGCCCTCACGTCTACCGTGACCAACTCGCTGGGTCAGCCCGGTGGTCCCTTCATGGCCTCGATCCCCGCGGGTCCGGCCGGCTGGGGTACGTACGTCTACACCCCGGTGGCCACCGCTGGTACCTTCACCATCACCAACACCGGCGACAGCACCAGCGTCTCGGTGCCGTAACGCCTGCCAGGCAACTGTCGTAAAGCACGCGGGGGGTGCAACCCACCCCCCGCGTTTGCTTTTTCCGCGGCCCCCGACCGATCAACCCGATGCCACTAGACGTCGGCTCCACAACACTCACCGAACCCCGGCAGGATTTGCCTAGCGGGCTCGCTTCTATCTGAGGAGGAAAGGACCCCTTTCCTCTACGCAGGGCAACCCGGAGAGGTGGCACATCGTGTGCAACCTCGTTCCGTCACGAGAGCCGGACCACGAGGCGTCGCCTACGGGTCGGCAACAAGATCAACACATCCATCGGAACGGAGGCACGGTACATGACGAAGTTCTGGCACGGGAAGCACAAGATGCTGGGCAGCCAGCGTGGCTTCACGCTCATCGAGTTGATGATCGTCGTCGCCATCATCGGCATCCTCGCCGCGATCGCGATCCCGCTGTACGCCAACGTCCAGGCCCGCGCGCGCCTGGCCAAGGCTCAGGCCGATGCCCGGGCCCTCGCGTCCGCCGTCAGCATCTACTCCGCTCACGTGGGATCGCTGCCCACTGCGCTGACGGCCCTGACCATCACGGTAACCAACTCGCTGGGTCAGCCCGGCGGTCCCTTCCTGGCCTCGATCCCCGCGGGTCCGGCTGGCTGGGGTACGTACGTCTACACCCCGGTGGCCACCGCTGGTACCTTCACCATCACCAACACCGGCGACAGCACCAGCGTCAGCGTTCCCTAGCACGCTCGCCGGAACCAGTCTGACCTGCATGGGGGAGGCGGGAAGGGATTTCGTCCCGCCTCCCCCGGCGTGTTTCACGCGCCGGGATCCCTCATGCAAGAATCGCCTGACGGACCGGATATGATCGAGCTCGCCGTGCACAAGATCCTGGGCAGGAATCTCAACCAAGCCGGGCAGCGCGGCGATCGATGATACCGGAACCGATTGCCGTGATTTTCACCCTGATCTTCGGCCTCTGTGTCGGCAGCTTCCTCAATGTCGTGATCGCGCGACTTCCAGCCGGCCGGAGCGTCGTCAGCCCTGGCTCCGCGTGTCCACGGTGTGGTAGCGCTATCGCTTGGTACGACAATCTTCCGGTCCTCTCCTACGTGCTGCTCCGCGCGCGCTGCCGTACCTGTCGGACCCCGATATCCTGGCGCTATCCAGCTGTCGAGTTGACCTGCGGCGTACTCTTCGCGCTGGCTTACCTCCACTTCGGGCCGACCCCTCGGTTGGCGGCGGCCCTGGTCCTGCTGGCGGGTCTTATCGCGATCACCGGCATCGACCTGGACCATCAGATCATTCCCGATGTCCTCAGCATCCCGGGCATTGCAGTCGGCGTTCTATGGAGCCTTGCCCCGGATGGGATCGGGTGGCGCGACTCGGCGCTGGGCGTGCTGGTGGGCGGGGGGGTCTTCATCGGGATCATCCTCGGGAGCTCGCTCGTACTCGGGCAACCCGGGATGGGCGTGGGAGACGTGAAGCTGGGCGCGATGCTTGGGGCATTCCTCGGTTGGAAGCTCGCCCTCCTGAGCATTCTGCTTTCGGTGCTGGTTGGAGGTCCTCTGGCGGCGACCCTCCTGGCCACCGGTCGCAAGGCCAGGAAGGATCCGCTGCCATTTGGGCCGTTCCTGGCTCTCGGCGGAATGGTGAGTCTTTTCTGGGGTGAATCACTTCTGGCGTGGTATTTTGGGCAGTTCCTCTGATTGATCACCCCGTCGAAGATCTGACGTCAATGCCTGTCGTTGGGGCTACCGGCCTCTGTCCGGTTGGCTCTGGCGACGAGCCTCGTCGCTTGGGCTGACACCCGTCGTCACCCCCCACCGGCAGTCTTTGCCGGCTTGCAGATCCTTCTCTAGCGGGAGTTGTACTCAGCATCGACGACTTAGGCTCAAGTATCCGGTTATATTGACTATAGTTAGCTAGGCTCCCTGGGCAGAAGGGCCGCCAGGCCCTCGAGTGCCCTCCTCGTATGGCAGCATCGGACCTCAGAGATGGTCCCCTTCTTGCTAATCGCTATGGTTGCCATGCGAGCCCTTTGTCACACACCCCGTCCATCTCCCCGGCGTAGCCGGCAATCCGGATACTCGTTCGTGGAGCTGGTGATAACGGTCGGAATGATCGTGGTGATCACGACCTGGGCGATGCCCTCGTTCCTCAACTACTATCGGAGCGCCCGTGTGCGAGCCGGGGCTCAGGCCATTAGCGCGTATCTGAACGAGGCCCGCCAGCTGGCCATCAAGACGAATGCGGCGGTGTGCTTCTTCCGCACCTCGTCGACCGCAGTGCAGTACAGAAACAACACATGCACGACCGCGATTGCGGTCACCGGCCTTGCAAACGCCACGAGCGGTATTCGACTCCCAGACAATGTCACCCTGAGCACGGGAAGCGCGATCTTCGGCAACCTCGGCAATGCCACTACCCCTGTGACCTACACCGTGACCGATGCAGTGAGTGGCCGCACCCTGCATGTCACCGTGGCGGCGTCCGGGCGGATCACGATCGATCCGTAGACGGTGCGCGTGCGCTCCCTTCCCGAGGAGCGGGGCCTGACGCTCGCCGAGGTCCTTCCGGCACTCGCCGTGCTCTCCATCGGTCTCGTAGCCATGATCTCCCTTCTCATACCGGCCAGTTCGGGCCTTCACGAGGGCGAGCACCGCTCGATCGCGACGTTCCTTGCGTCCGAGCGGCTGGAGCAGATTCGGCATGCGGTGGGGCGCTCCGAGCCGGACACCGATCCGCTCCGGGAGGCTGCCATCTCCTTCCCTGACGAGCCGGCCCTTCCGGTACCCCATGCTGCGTTCAGCCGCTTCGTCCGGATCGTCGACTGCGCGTCCTCCGACGGATGCTCGGGAGTCCGAAGTCCTGGGGTTCGCCAGGTCTCGGTGACAGTGGGATATCCCGGTGCCCAGACGGGGGCGGCTGGATCCCATCGCGGTGGGGTCGTCCTGACCACGTACATCGGCCCCCGGTGAGAGCTTCCGTTTCACGTGCCCTCCAGATGCGTGACCAGCACGGCGCCGTGCTTCCACTCGCCATGTTGAGCCTGCTCGTTCTCTCGGCGGTGCTTCTCGGGCTGTCGCTTCTCACCGGACAGGAGCCGCTGGTCGCCAGGAACCATACGCTGATGGCCCAGGCACAGGCCATGGCCGAGGCGGGGCTCGATCGCGCACTGTGGGCGCTCGGCGCACCCGACGCGACAGATGGCCTGCCGTGGTTCGCTCCGGTGCCGGCGCCTTACGATGGAAGCCGTCTGATCGGGGTGGCCATGGACGGCGTGCCCCTCGGTGGGTTTCGCGTCACGGTCGCCGGTACTGGAGATCGGCAGCGGCAGATCGTGGTCACCGGGTTGGCTCCGGGCGACTCGGGTCCGCTAGGGCAAGCTCGACAAGACATCACCGCAACCGCCATCCGCCTGCGATTCCCATCCCCGCCGGCCGGCATCACCGTCCGGGGTGACCTCCAGGTTGCGCCCGGCGTCGTCGTCGACTCGATCGGCGATGGATCCTGTGGGAACCAGGCCGGGACGTGGTCCGGCGGAACCACCACGCTTGGCGCTGGAAGCCAGGTCCAGGGGCCTGATGGAGACGCGGAAGTCCAGCAACGGCAGCCCCTCGCGGCATTCGACGAGCTCATCTTTGGAACGTCGGAGCTCCTGGCGTTGAAGGCCTTGGCCCGGGCTCGCGGAACATACTACCAGGGGCCGGTTACGTTCGACTCCCGGCGACCAATCCCCAACGGATTGATCTTCGTCGACACGGTCAGCGGGCGGCCCGTCTCCGAGGCAACTCCGGACGCGGATCTCGCCACGGTCAGCCTCGAGGAGGGCGCCTCCGCGAGCGCAGGTGGAGTCTTTCGGGGCTGGATCGTCGTGAATGGAAGCCTGGCAATCGGGGGCGACGTGGTCCTCGAGGGTCTCGCATACGTAGCGGACCGGTTCAGCCAGACCGGGACCGCCCGGATCCGAGGCGCCGCGATGGCCGGGCATGTGCGGGCCACCACGCCGAGCCTGATCGAGGCTCAGCCGACCGCTGCCCCCGCCGTGGCCGCGAGTTGCGTGGCTGCGCGAACAGGCGGCGGCGTCATCCAGCAGCGGTGGATCGTCAAGCCCGGCTCCTACCGAGAAGCCGCCGGCTAGTGGGTCTCGTGCCCGGTGCGTGGCGAGGTTCGAAATCCGTTCGGATACCCCATAGGTCGGGGTCGGGGGAGCTCAAAAACGCATGATCTCGTGCAAGAAGTGTTGACAGTTTAAATAGGGCACCGTTATAAACTGTCACCACGATAGGGAGTTTCCTTCCACAACGCACCGGGCTGACAGCTGATTCGCTTCTCGGAAGCGGAGTCAGAGTCAGGAGAAGGCCGGGAGCCGAATATGGCGCTGTTTGGACTCGGTAAGAAGCCCACGACGTTCGGGCTCGACATTGGTACCAGCGCAGTCAAGATCGTCGAGCTTGTTCAGAGCAAGGGTGGCCTCGCGCTGAAATCTTTCGCGACCGTTCCGCTTCCGCGGGACGTGATCGCCGAGGGAACGATCCGCGAGCCCCAGGTCGTCACCGACGCGATCAAGGAATGCGTCGAGAAGGCCGGGATCAGTGGCACCAGCGCGGTCATCTCCGTCTCCGGACGGGAGGCGATCGTCAAGCGGGTGCCGCTCCCGAAGGTGACCGCGAAGGAGCTCGGCGACGCGATTCAGCTCGAGGCGGAGCACCACATCCCCTTCGCGATCGACGACGTATTCCTCGATTATCAGGTGGTCAGCCAGTCGGCCAACGCCATGTCGGTGGTCCTGGTCGCGACCAAGAAGGTCAAGGTTCTCGAGTACGTGGCCGCGGTGGAAGCGGCCGGTCTCGACGCGGTCGTCGTGGATCTGGACGCCTTCGCGGTCCAGAACCAGTTCGAGCTGAGCAGCCCGGGTGATGGGACCGACGCCGTCGCACTCATCGACATCGGGGCGAGCGTCATGAAGACCAACGTGATCCACGCCGGGGCCTGCATCTTCGCCCGCGACGTTCCATTCGGGGGGAACAACTACACGGATGCTATCGCTCAGCGCCTGAACGTCTCCATCGAGATGGCGGAGGCGGCCAAGCAAGGTCGGGAGGTCGGCGTCAACTGGGACGATCTCGTACCCGCCCTGGAGGCGGTGTCTCGGGAGCTCTCCCTCGAGGTACAGCGAACCTTCGACTACTTCGCCTCGACGGCCGAGTCCGAGCGGATCGGCAAGATCGTCCTGTCTGGCGGCTGTGCCAAGCTGACCGGCCTGGACGACTTCCTCGGATCGTCCTGGGGCGTACCAGTGGAGCTGGCCCGCCCCTTCCAGGGGATCGAGCACGACGCCGCCCAGTTCGCCGACGAGGATCCGGAGCAGATCGGCCCCGTCCTAGCGGTGGCCGTCGGGCTCGCCCTCCGTCGTCCGGGAGACAAGCCGGCATGATCAAGGTCAACCTCGCCCCCCCTTCGACGAAGCGGCCGCGCCGCGCGGTGGCCAGTGGGCCTGAGCTCAATCTGGGCCTCTTGTTCGGCGGCATCCTGGCGGCCCTCGTTCTGATCATCGGTGGCTGGTGGCTCGCAATGTCGCTGGAGGATCGCCGGCTCACCGCCGAGATCGAGAACAATCGCCGCGAGCTGGAGCGACTCAAGCCAATCATCGCGGCCGGCCAGCGGTACCGACGGGAGCGCGACGAGCTAGAGAAGCGGTTGAACGCCATCGAGACCGTGGCCCGGAATCAGGCTCGCCCGGTCTACCTGCTGGACGCGATGGCGGACACACTGCCGCCGGACCTTTGGCTGACCCGGCTCGAGGAACGCGGGCCGAGCCTGCGGATCGCGGGTACCACCTACTCGTCGGTCGCCCTCTCGGACTTCATGGCCAATCTCAAGGCATCGGGACGGTTCAAGGACGTGGATCTGATCGATGCCAAACAGGACCTCAGCAAGTCCCCCCGGACGATCACCTTCGAGGTGACGTGCCGGTTCGAGATCTAGGCCATGGCGCTCCTCGATCCCATCACGAACGCTCCGAAGAATCAGAAAATCGCGCTCGGGGTCATGGCGTGCGTCGTCGTCGCGGCGCTCGGGTACTTCCTTCTTCTCTCGCCGAAGCAGGCCGAGCGGGACGCCCTGAGACAGCAGAGCGAGCAGGTCCGGGCCGAGCTGTCCCAGGCTCAGGCGCTCGAGGCCAGTCTCCGGGGATTCCGCGCCCAGGCGGAGGCCCTGCGCAAGCGGCTCGAAGCGGCCCAGGAACGGCTACCCACGGAAAAGGAGATGCCCGCCCTGTATCGGCAGATTTCGGATCTGGCCTTCCAGTCCGGCCTGGCCATGGCCGTCTTCACGCCCAGGGCTCCGGAAGAGAAGGAAATCTTCTTCGACGTGCCGATCACCGTGAATGCGGAGGGTAGCTACCACCAGTTTGGCAACTTCCTGGCCCGGATGGGTCGAATGCCGCGGATCGTGAACCTGACCGACTGGAGGCTGCTCGGCATCGACCGGCCGACCGGAACGATCCGAGCCGAGGTCACCTTGATGACCTATATCTTCCGACCGGAAGGCGCACCGCCGCCCAAGACGGCAGGAACGCCCGGTCAGCCGGCGGGCAATCGATGAGCGCGCCGATGCGGACACCTGGGCTGGTCGTCGTGATCGGTACCACCGCCGCGTTGCTCGCCGGCTGCGGAGGCGGCGCACCGCCAACTCCGCCCCCGGCCGCCGTCGCTCCGGTGGCTCCTGCCCCGGTGGTGCGGCCGAAGGAGCCGGACACCGGCAAGGCCTTGCCGCCGATCGCCTACGAACCCAAGGGGCGTCGCGACCCGTTCACGCCGATCTTCCTCGGCAAGGACAATGCGGCGCTTTCGGTCAGCGCGGTCAAGTTGACCGGCGTCGTAGGAGGCCGCGGCGGACTGTTGGCCCTGGTCGAGGCGCCCGACGGGATCGGATACATCCTCAAGCCAGGGGATGCCCTGGGCGACGGGCGCGTCACCGGAATCACACCGAATTCGGTCACATTCGCCGTCTCGGCTCGGGGCTCACAAAGCGCCTCTAGCCTGACGCTGCGCCTGCCGGAGAACCAGTAACGGTATGAGGGGGGGGACCGACCTGATGAGAAGCGCGCGGATAGCCGGTCTTGTGGTGGCACTGTCGCTGGCCGTGACTGGAATCGGCTCGAGCCAGACCGCCGATACACCGGTCCAGCTCAAGGACGTGAGCATCGACCGGGCCTCGGATGGAGCTTCCGTCACGGTCAAGACCAGCGGCCCGGCCCAGTACGAGGCCAAGCTCATCGATACTCCCACCCGACTCGTCATCGACGTCAGCGGTGCGACCTACAACTCGGCGAAGTCTCGCTGGACCTCGGGCGTGGAGCCAGTCAAAGAAGTCCGGGGCAGCCAGTGGAGAAAGGGCATCGCCCGGATTGTCGTGGAGATGACCCGGAGCGACGTCGCCTACCATATCGACGAGACGACCGATGGGCTCGTCGTCGCCGTCGAGGGCAAGGCCGGGACGGCCAAGCTCAGCAACGGCGTGCCCGACACGGCCAAGATCGCCCCCAAGCCGGTACCCGTCACGGTCGCCAAGGTGGCCGAGAAGACCCCAACGGTTGGGCCAATCAGCGCCGACTCCATGACGGATACCCCCAAGGTCGCGAAGCCGACCGTGATCGCCGCCGCGAAGCCGGTCGAAAAAGTGGCCGCCGCTCCGGCGCCCGTAAGCAAGGAGACCGCTCCGCCCGCTCCGGCCGCGACGCCGATTCCGGCACCCGTGCCGGTGGCCGTAACACCTGCCCCTGCCGCGCCTGCGCGGATGGTCGCCCAGGCCACCTCGACGCCGACTCCGGCTCCCGCAACGCCGCCCGCTTCGGCCCCGACGTCCGGCGAGAAGCTGATCTCGCTGGACTTCAAGGATGCCGACGTGGTCAATCTCCTCCGGATCCTGGCTGCCGAGAGCGGGCGGAACATCGTCTCCGGTGACGACGTCAAGGGGCGCGTGTCCATCTCGCTCAAGAACGTGACCTGGGAGCAGGCCCTCGACACCATTCTGGAGGTGCGCGGGCTCGCAAAGGTCGAGAAGGACGGCGTGATCCGGATCGTCTCGCTCGATCAGCTGACGAAGGAGAAGGAGGCGCAGGCTCGAGTCGAGGCCGCGAGACGCAATGCTGAGATCGAGACTCGTACCAAGCTCGCGGAGGCGCAGCTCAAGGAGACCGAGCTAGCGAGCAAGAAGCTGGCTGCGGACGCGGCGGCCGCTGAGCAGGCCGCACGCGGGCCCCTTCGCGAGGAGGTCATCCGGCTCTCGTATGCCGACCCCGTGGACGTCGCCACGACCCTCCAGGGCATCCTCGGTATCCCGCCCGAGGGCACCCAGCCCGTGGCGTCGACCATCATCCCAAGCGTCCCGGCCGAGCCCAGCGTTGTGCCGTCCCTCGGCGGCCCCCCGAATCCCGCTCTGGGCCGCCTTCCTCAGCCCAACGCGCCCTACCCGCCCCCCTACGGGCCGGCTGCCCAGCCCGTCATTTCAGTGAGCCAGGATGTTCTGGCCAAGGGCATCACGGTCCGGGCCAACAAGGCGACGAACAGCATCTTCATCCGTCACTTCGAAGCTGACCTGGAGCGGATCAAGAAACTCATCCGCGAGCAACTCGACGTCCCGCTCCCGCAGATCAAGATCGAGGCGCGGATGGAGATCCTGGACCGCAACTCGCTGGAAGCCATCGGGGTCCAGTGGGGTGGGGCGGCCGCGAAGAACGTCGGAAGCAATACCCTGATCGGCCAGGGCTTCCAGTCCACGGATGTGACCCGGACCGGTATCGGCACCAACAACTTTACCCCCGCGAACTCGAACCTTTCGCTTGCGTCACTACTGCCGGTGGCCGCCGGTACCGGCCTCGCGACTGGGGGTAACCTCGTGAACCTCCCATTCAGCGCGCTGCCCAACGCCCTCAGCAACACCCCGGCGGGTGGCATCGCGTTCGGCCTCGTCGGCACCCGGTTCAACATCAACCTGGCGCTGCAGGCACTGGCCCAGCTCGGAAAGACCCGCACGCTGGCCCATCCCGAGATCGTAACCGTCGAGAACAACAAGGCAACCTTCAGCCTCGGCGAGGAAATCCCTTACGCCACCGTCAGCTCGGCCGGCACCCAGGTCCAGTTCAAGGAGGCGGTGCTCAGGCTCGAGGTGACTCCGACGGTGATCCGTGAGAGTATCGACGGCCGGGACATCCGCAAGGTGAAGATGACCGTGATCGTGGAGAACAACTCGCGGGGCGATCTCATCGCCTTCACGGGCACGTCCGTCCCGATCATCAACAAGCGCAAGGCGGAGACGCAGGTCCTCGTCAGAGAGGGCGACCGCCTAGTCATCGGCGGCGTGACGCAGAACGTCCAGCAGAAGACAGTCCGCAAGGTGCCGCTGATGGGCGACATCCCGGTCCTCGGCTGGCTCTTCAAGCAGCGTGAAGACTTCGAGACCGGCCGCGAGCTGGTAGTTTTCATGACGCCTTCCATCCTCCGGACGGACGGCGCGCAGCCCGCGGCCGCCGGAAGGTAGGTGGCCGGGCGGTTTCGCTTCCTCACCGCCGGCGAATCCCATGGTGAGGCGCTGACCGCCGTCATCGATGGGGTCCCGGCGGGGCTGGGCCTGACCGAGTCCGACATCAACGGTGACCTCGCCCGCCGCCAGCGCGGCTACGGGCGCGGCGGCCGCATGAAGATCGAGCAGGACCAGGCCCACATCTCTGCCGGCGTCCGATGGGGGCTCACCCTCGGCAGCCCCATCACCCTCACCGTCCGCAACCGCGACTGGGAAAACTGGCAGCAGACGATGTCCGTGGGGGCGCCGCCCCCGGGGGCCGCCGCCAAAGCCGTGACCCGCCCGCGTCCCGGCCATGCCGATCTGGCTGGCGCCATGAAGTACGGACACCACGACATCCGGAACGTCCTCGAGCGATCCAGCGCCCGTGAGACCACCGCCCGGGTCGCGGTCGCGGCGGTCGCCAAGCGACTGCTGGGTGAGTTCGGTATCACGATCCTGAGCCACGTGACCGAGATCGGCGGCGTCCACATCGGCCCGCTCGAGATCCCGTGGGAAGAGATCCGGCGGCGCGCAGAGGCCAGCGAGGTCCGCTGCGCCGACCCAGATGCCGAGGCCGCGATGACCGAAGCCATCGATCGGGCCAAGGCCGCGGGGGACACACTCGGTGGTGTCTTCGAGGTCGTGGCGCTGGGTTCCCCGGTCGGCCTGGGCTCGTACGTGCAGTGGGACCGGAAGCTGGACGGTCTCCTCGCGAGGGCATTCTGCTCGATTCACGCGATCAAGGGTACGGAAATCGGCATGGGCTTCGAAGCGGCCCGGCGGCCCGGGTCCCAGGTCCACGACGAGATCCTCTTCGACAAGGACGGCGGCTTCCACCGCGGCTCCAACAGCGCGGGTGGGCTGGAAGGGGGCGTCACGAACGGCCAACCGATAGTTGTACGAGCCGCCATGAAGCCCATCTCGACCCTTCGCAAGCCCCTCCGGTCGGTGGACCTCGACACGCGGGAGTCGGTCGAAGCGGTGGTGGAGCGGAGCGACGTCTGCGCGGTCCCCGCGGCCGGCGTGGTCGGGGAAGCCATGATGGCGATCGTGCTCGCCGAGGCCTTCCTCGAGAAGTTTGGTGGGGACAGCGTGGAGGAGATCCGCCGCAACCACCAGGGGTATCTGGAGTACCTCAAAGGCTGGTAGTCTGGGCTTCCAGAGCCCCAGCCATGATCGAGATCCCCGTCAATCTCGGCCCCCGCTCGTACCCCATCCTGGTCGGGGCCGGGGCTCTCTCGACGGTGGGCCCGCAGCTGGCCAAGCGCGGCGTCGGGCGCCGAGTGGTCCTCGTCAGCGATCCCACCATCACTCGGCTCCACGGCGATCCGGTCCTCCGGAGCCTCACCCACGCCGGCTTCGACCTCGCCCAGGCGGCGGTGCCCGAGGGCGAGCAGGCCAAGCACCTGGACGTGGCCAGCCGCCTCTGGGATCGTCTCCTCGACCTCGGCTGTGATCGTACCTCCACGGTGGTGGCACTGGGCGGCGGAGCCGTCGGAGACCTCGCCGGTTTCGTCGCCGCGACCTACATGCGCGGCATGAACTTCGTCCAGGTGCCCACAACGCTCCTGGCGCAGGTCGACGCCTCCATCGGGGGCAAGACCGCCATCGACCACCCCCGGGGCAAGAACCTGATCGGCGCGTTCCACCAGCCCCGGATGGTAATCGTCGACCCGAGCACGCTCACGACCCTGTCGGAGCGCGAGTTCCGGTCCGGCCTGGCCGAGGTCATCAAGCACGGCATCGTCTTGGACGCGGGCTATTTCCGCGACCTGGAGGCCAACGTCCCCGCCCTCCTCGCCCGCGACCTGACCACGCTGGAGAGCGTCGTGGCGGGATCCTGCCGACTCAAGGCTCGGGTCGTGGAGCGTGACGAGCAGGAAGCCGAGCTACGGTGGGTGCTGAACTACGGTCATACCGTCGGTCACGCCATCGAGGCCGCCACCGGGTTCCAGCGCTGGGCACACGGTGAGGCGGTCTCTCTCGGGATCGTGGCGGAGGCCCGCTTGGCAGAGCACCTGGGCATCGGCAGCGCGTCGACGACGGAACGCCAGCGGGCCCTGCTGGACGCCGTCGGCCTGCCGGTGAAGGGGCTCGCGGTCGATCCGGCTGCGGTCGTGGAGGCGCTCTCTCGCGACAAGAAGCGGCGGGATGGCCGAGTGTCGTTCGTCCTGGCCCCGGCGATCGGCTCGTTCCGGATCGTGCAAGACGTGCCACCGGACGCGGTCCGGCAGGTCCTGCAGGAGCTGGTCTAGCCCTACCGTCCCAGCAGTCGCAGGGTGTGCTCGAGATTCTGTCGAGCCTCACGGAAGTCTGGGCTCGCCCCCACCGCCGCCTCGAAGTGCACCACCGCTTCCGCGGGCTTGCCCGTCTGCACGAGGGCCAGGGCCAGGTTGTTCTGAGCCTGGGCCGAGCCCGGATCGAGGCGCACCGCTTCCGCGAACTCCGCCAGCGCGTCCGCCACCCGCCCCCTGCGCGCGAGGGCCACACCGAAATCGTTGTGGGCGCCGGCCGAGCGGGGCTCGATCTCGAGCGCCTTCCGGAAATGCGCGAAGGCCTCCTCGGGCCGCCCTTGCCCCTCGAGAGTCGAGGCCAATCCCAGGTGCGCCGGAGCAGACCGCGGCCTCAGCTCGAGGGCGCGCCGGAAATGCCGCTCCGCCTCGCCGCCCTGCCCTTGCCGCGCCCGGATCAAGGCGAGGTTCAGGTGCGCTTCGGGGAAATCGGGCTTGAGCCGAAGCGCTCGCTCGGACTGGAGCGCTGCCTCATCGAGCCGGCCCTTGGCGCGCAGGGCCGAGCCGAGGTTGGACGCCGCGGAGGGAGACGCCGGGTCGAGTCGTGCCGCGCGACGCCACAGACTCTCGTCGTCCTTCCAGATCCGGACCTGGTCCCGGGCGACGAGCGCCAGCCCGCCAAGCGCCAACAGGACGATCACGCCCAGGCCGAAGGCCACCGCGCGCGGTCGCGGTCGCGTGGTCCGAAGCCCGCGACATACGGCGACCGCGGCACCGCCCACGAGCATCGCGAAGCCCAGGCCGGACAGGTAACTGTAGCGATCCGGGGCCAGGTCCGCGCCCAGCCGGAGCGCCACACTCGTCGGGGCGAGCATGATGGCCGAGAACGCCCACGCGGCCAGGCCGGCCGGCCACCGGTGTCTCAGGAGAACCAGGAGCACCGTCACCAGCAGGCAAGTCAGGACGGCCAGACCGAAGCGTCGCTCCGATAGGCCGACCCGCGCCGGCATCTCGTAGAGGGGCGAGAGCGCCGCCGGCCAGACAAACCGGAGCGGATAGACGCAGAAGCTGTAGGCCGCGACCGCCACCCGGGCGACGACGCCGTACTCCTCGGACCGGGTCAGCACCGCCCCGCTGCGCACCGCCAGCCCCACCACGATCGCGCCCGTCAGCGAGACCACGAAGAGTGGAATCTTCTCCCGCACCAGCGCCCACGGGCCGGTGCGGGTGAGGCGACGGAGCGGGTACACGTCGAGGAGGAGCAGTGCCAGGGGCAGCGGCAGTGCCGCGCCCTTGGACAGGATCGCCGCGGCCAGGGCGAGGCCGGTCATCGCCATGAACCGGGGTCGCGCCCGATCCGCGCCGTCGACCGCCTTCAGGTATGTCCAGGTCGCGAGCAGGACGAAGCCGCCGCACAGCACGTCGGCCCGTCCGGTGATCCATGCGACGGGCTCGGCGCGGAGTGGGTGGAGGCCGAAGGCCAGCGCCGCCACGGCGGCCGCCACGCAGAGATCCGGTCGCGTGCGGGCATCTTGCACTCCCCCGCTCCCCGCGGCGGCCAGCAGGCGGCGGGCGACCGAATAGAAGACCAGGGCGTTGCCCGCGTGCAACAGCACGTTCAACAGGTGATACCCCCACGGATCCATCCCGCCGAGGGCATAGTTGAGGCTCCAGCTGAGGCGCGTGAGGGGGATATAGTGTCCGAAGCGGGTACTGGTGAGCGCCGACCGCACCTGATCCGACCCGGATCCCCGGAACGCCGGGTTCTCCTGAAAGTTCACGTTGTCGTCCCAGTTGAGGAACGATCCGGATACCGCCGGAAGGAAGCAGGCCATGGTCAGGACGACCACGGCGATCGGGAGCACCGCCCGAGCCTCGCGAAGAGTCGGAGCCACGGCTCCAAATCTCCCATGAAAAGGGGCGCAGGCTATCGGAATGATTGACTCTGCGGGGCCTGCCGCGTATAACGAATGATGGATGGCTAACCCGGTCTCTCCGGTCGGTGGGACCCTGACGCCTGAAGATCCAGCCACCCTCGGCGCCATTCGCCGCTATGAGGAGCGACTGGCCAGGGATCCGACGTCGCTGGCCTTCGCACCCCTGGCCGATGCGTACCGCAAGACGGGCCGAATCCGTGACGCCATCCGGCTCTGCCGGGAGGGGCTGGAACGGTTCCCCCACTACGTCACGGCGCGCCTGATCCTGGCCAAGGCTCTCCTCGACGACGGCGATCCGGACGGTGCCCTGAGCGAGGTGCGGGCCATCCTGGAGACAAGCCCGCACGAGGCGCAGGCCCACCGCTTGGCCGGAGATCTCTGCCGCCGGGCCGGGGCGCTGGCCGACGCGGTCGGTCATCTGGAGCAGGCGGTGCGGCTCGATCCGGGCGATCGCGAATCGCGCGCCCTGCTCGACGTGCTCGGCGCAGGGGGATCGGTTTCCGACAGCTCGGCGCTCAAGCAGCTCCTGGCCGGCGATACGTTCGTCACGATGAGCTTCGGCCGGCTCTGCCTCGAGCAGGGATTGATCGACGAGGCGGCGCAGATCTTCCTGCGCCTGCTCGCGCGCGACTTGCGCCACGCCGGGGCCCGGGAGGGTCTCGAGGAGGCGCTTCGACTCAAGACACAACGACGGAAGGGGTCATGATCTCATGGTGGTGTCCACGGCGGAGTTCAAGAAGGGCCTGAAGATCCGGTTCGACGGCGAGCCGTACAGCATCGTCGATTTCCAGCACGTCAAGCCCGGCAAGGGCGGGGCGTTCGTGCGGACCAAGCTCAAGCACATGAGGCTCGGGCGCGTCATCGACAACACGTTCCGCGCCGGCGAGAAGGTGGAACTCGTCGACTTCGAAGACAAGCGGATGCAGTACCTCTACCACGACGATCGCTTCCATTTCATGGATCTCGACACGTACGACCAGATCTCGCTCTCGGCCGAGGAGGTCGGCGACGCGCGCGATTTCCTCAAGGAGAACATCGAGGTGGAGATCCTGTTCATCAACGACAGCCCGGTGACCGTCGAGCTGCCCAACTTCATCGAGCTGCAGATCGCCAAGACCGACCCCGGGATCCGCGGCGACACCGCCTCGGGAGGCTCGAAGCCCGCGACCCTGGAGACCGGCGCGGTGGTCCAGGTGCCGCTCTTCCTCAACGAAGGCGACGTGGTGAAGGTGGACACGCGGAGCGGGGAATACCTCGGCCGCGTGGCGACGGCGGGCTAGTGGCCACGCGACGACCGGCTCGCGGCTCGGAGGGACCGGGGCGCGTCACCCTGGATCAGGTGGTGGAGCTCGCGGTACGCCACAACCTCGCGGAGATCGAGGTGGAAGCGGCGGGCACCCGCATCCGGGTCGTACGCGAGCACGCCCCCGCGGCAGGCGGAGCCCGCGGGGACGCGGGGCCCGCCCCCGCCCTCCCGCAACCCGTCACGGAGCGGACCGAGTCCACCGCGCACCTCGTCGCAGTGGAGGCCCCGATGGTCGGCACCTTCTACCGCGCGCCCAAGCCCGACGCCCCGCCCTTCGTGGCCGAGGGCGACGTGGTGAAGGAGGGGCAGGTGCTCTGCATCGTCGAGGCGATGAAGCTGATGAACGAGATCGAGGCCAAGGCGCCGGGCCGCATCGTCAAGGTCATGGTCGAGAACGGCCAGCCGGTCGAGTTCGGGCAGTCGCTCTTCCTGATGGATCCGCTCCGCTGATCCTCGGCTGATGTTCCACAAGATCCTCATCGCCAACCGGGGCGAGATCGCGCTCCGCATCATCCGGGCCTGCCGGGAGATGGGAATCCGCACCGTGATCGCCCACTCGACCGCCGACGCGGCGTCGCGGCCGGTGAGGCTCGCCGACGAGTCGGTCTGCATCGGGCCTCCCGAGGCGCGCGCGAGCTACCTCAACATCCCCAGCATCATCTCCGCCGCTGCCATCACCGACAGCGAGGCGATTCACCCCGGGTACGGGCTGCTCTCGGAGAACCCCGCGTTCGCCGAGATCTGCCGGGCGTGCGGAATCACCTTCATCGGCCCGTCACCGGAAGCGATCCGTCTCATGGGCGACAAGGCCCAGGCCCGCGAGATGGCCAAGCACGCGGGCGCCCCGGTGGTGCCCGGGAGCGAGGGACCGCTCGGCGGAGTGGACGAGGCCCAGGGGCTCGCCGACTCGATCGGCTACCCGGTCATCGTGAAGGCGGCGGCGGGGGGCGGGGGGCGCGGCATGCGGATCGTCCGCGAGCGCGAGGGCCTCGCCCGGGCCTACGCCACCTGCCAGGCGGAGGCCGGCGCTGCCTTCGGCTCGTCCGAGCTCTACCTGGAGAAGTTCGTGGAGGAGGCGCGCCACGTCGAGGTCCAGGTGCTCGGGGACAAGAACGGCATGCGGCTGCACCTGGGTGAGCGCGACTGCTCGGTGCAGCGGCGGCACCAGAAGCTCCTCGAGGAGTCTCCCGCGCCGGCGCTCGCGCCCGAGACCCGGGCCGGGCTCTACAAGGCGGCCCTCGCGGTCGCCAACGCGGTCAACTACGTGTCGGCGGGCACCGTGGAGTTCCTGGTGGATCGGAACGAGCAGTTCTACTTCATCGAGATGAACACCCGGATCCAGGTGGAGCACCCGGTCACCGAGATGGTCACCGGCATCGACCTCGTGCGGGAGCAGATCCGGATCGCCGCCGGCGAGCCGCTCGGCTACCGGCAGAGCGCGGTGCGGTTCACCGGTCACGCCATCGAATGCCGCATCAACGCGGAAGACCCGGAGCACTTCGTGCCGTCTCCCGGCCGGGTCACCGCGTGGATCGCGCCGGGCGGACCCGGGGTGCGGGTGGACAGCCACCTGATGGCGGGCTACGTGGTCCCCCCGCACTACGATTCGCTCATCGCCAAGATCATCGTGCATGCCAACGACCGCGGCGAAGCGATCGCCCGCATGCACCGGGCGCTCTCCGAGACCGTGGTCGAGGGGGTGAAGACCACGATCCCCTACCACCTCAAGCTACTGGCCGACCCGGCGTTCGTGGCGGGCGAGTCCACGCTGGCCCGGCTCGAGCAGAACTTGTAGGGGCCGCGTGCGGCTGCCCTCGCCGCTCTACGCGATCCTCGACCGGTCGGTGGCCCGGGGCCGCGACCTGCCCGGACTGCTGGACGCGGTCCTCGCCGGCGGCTGCCGTCTGGTGCAGCTGCGGGAGAAGACCATGCCACTCGACGAGCTGCTGCCGCTGGCGCGGGCCCTCGCGCGCCGGTGTCGCGAGGTCGGCGCGCTGCTCATCGTGAACGATCGTGCCGACCTCGCCCTCGCGGCGGGCGCTGACGGCCTGCACGTGGGCCAGGACGACCTCCCGGCCCGCCAGGCTCGAGCCCTGCTGCCCCCGGGGATGATCCTGGGGGTATCCACCCACGATCCCGAGCAGGCCCGGCGGGCGGTCGCGGACGGGGCCGACTACGTGGCCGTGGGCAGCATCTTCCCGACCACGACCAAGGCCGGCTTCCAGCTCGTCGGCCCGGAGCTGATCCGCCGAGTCCGCCCCGAGGTGCCGGTCCCCCTGGTGGGCATCGGCGGCATCACCGCCGAGAACGCGCCCGCGGTGCTCGCCGCCGGCGCTGACGCGGTCGCGGTGATCTCGGCGCTGTGCGCAGCGTCGGATCCGGCGGCCGCGACCCGGGCGTTCCTCGCGCGGATCACGCCGGGCGGCGCCGGGCCCGGCCGGTAGGACCGCAGCGTGCGCCGGCTCCTCCCGGTGCTGATCGGGCTCGTGAGCGTGCTCGCGTTCCTCCCCGCGCTCGGCGGGCAGTTCCTCGCCTGGGACGACGACGTCAACCTGGTCACCAACCCCTGGTACCGCGGCGTCGGGTGGCCGGAGATCCGGTGGGCGTTCAGCAACGTGCGCATGGGGCACTACATCCCGCTCACCTGGCTCAGCTTCTCGGCGAACTACGCCGCGGGCGGAATGAGCCCGTGGGGCTATCACCTCGTGAACCTGCTCCTGCACGGCGCGAACGCGATCGCCTTCTACCTCGTCGCGCGGCGCCTCCTCGCGGCAGCCCGCGACGGCGGGTCCCAGGCCGGGCGCGGCGAGACCGCGGCGACCTGGGGCGCCGCGATCGCGGCCCTCGTCTTCGCGCTGCATCCGCTCCGCGTCGAGTCCGTCGCGTGGGTCACCGAACGTCGCGACGTGCTGAGCGGCTTCTTCTTCCTCACCGCGGTGCTCGCCTACCTTCGCGGCGTGGAGGCCGGAGATCGCCCCGGTCGACGCTGGCTCGCCGGCTCGATGCTGCTGTTCGCCGCGGGGCTCCTCTCCAAGGCTTCGATCATGGCCCTCCCCGCGGTCCTGGTTCTGCTCGACGTCTACCCGCTGAACCGCGGCGCCTTCGCGTGGCGACGGCTCGTGGTCGAGAAGGCCGGGTACTGGACGATCGGGGCGGCGGGCGCGGTCGGTGCACTGACGGCGCTCAAGGTGTCCGGGCTGCGGATCACGAGCTACGGCGTGTACGGCCCCGGCGCGCGGATGGCGATGGTGGCCTACAGCCTGTGGTTCTACCCCGCGGCGTGGGTGTGGCCGGTGCGGCTGTCGCCCATGTACGAGCTGCCCGCCACGGTGCATCCGCTCGCGTGGCGCTTCGCGGGACCGGCACTCGGGCTGCTCGCGGTCACGATCCTCCTCTGGCTCCTCCGCGCCCGCTGGCCCGCCGGGCTGGCCGCGTGGGCCTACTCGGCGCTGATGATCCTGCCGGTCAGCGGCGTGGTCCACTCCGGGTTCCAGCTCGCGCACGACCGCTACAGCTATCTCTCGGGACTGGGCTTCGCCTTGCTCGGGGGCGGAGCGATCGGCTGGCTGCTCCGGGCCGGCCGCGCCGGGCGGGTGAGTCGCCCGGTCCTCGCCGCCGCGTGCGGGGTCGCCGCCGTCGTGATCGCCTCGCTGGGAGTCGGAACGTGGCAGCAGTCCCGGGCCTGGAGAGACTCGGAGACCCTGTGGCGGTGGGGGCTCGAGGCCGACGCGCGCTGCGCGGTGTGCGCCAACAACCTGGCCGTCGTGCTGCTCAACCGCCCATCGCGCACGCCGGCCGAGACGGCGGAAGCGGAGATCCTGGCTCGCCGCGCGGTGGCCGCGAACCCGACCTACGACAGCGCCTACACGACGCTCGGCACGATCTTGGCCGCCCGGCAGGACGATCGCGGGGCCGAGGCGGCCTTCATCGAGGCGATGCGGCTGGCTCCCGAGCGGCTCGGTGCCGCCGCCAACCTGGGCGCGATCTACGCCCGGAACCGCCGCTACCGCGAGGCGATGCCGTTGCTCCGCGCCGCGTGGGCCAAGCAGCCCGACACTCCCTGGCTGCGGACCAACCTGGGCGTCGTCCTGCGGGATCAGGGCATCGTCCTCGCCAAGAGCGGACGGCTCGCCGAGGCGGTCGCCCTCTTCGAGGAGGCGATCACCGTCACGCCCGACGACGCCGACCTGCACCGCAACCTGGGCCTGGCCCTCTGGCAGCAAGGCCGGCTCGACGCCGCCGGCCCCCACCTCGAGCGCGCGGCCGCGCTCAGGCCGGGTGACGAGGACACCCGCGGGCTCCTCGCGCTCTTCCGGGCCCAGTCCACCCCTCCCCCACCGGGACGATCCGTCGAGCGATGATCCCTTTCGGCATCGTCGTCGCCACCGTACTGTGCTTCCTGCCCGCGTTGTCCGGGACCTTCCTCAACTGGGACGACAACGTGAACTTCCTGGACAACCCGGCCTATCAGGGGCTGGGGCGCGAGCAGGTTCGCTGGGCCTTCAGCAGCGTCCTGTTCGGGCACTACATCCCGCTCACGCGGCTGACCTGGAGCCTCAACTTCGTCCTGGGCGGCATGAACCCGTTCGGCTACCACGTGGTCAACGTGCTGCTGCACGCCGCGAACGCGGCCGTCTTCTACTTCGTGGCCCGGCGGCTCCTTGCCGCCGCGACGACCGGCGGCGCCCAGGATGCGCGCCGCCGGCCGGAGATCGAGGCCGGCGCGGCGGTGGCCGCCGTCGTCTTCGGTGTCCATCCGCTCCGGGTCGAGCCGGTCAGCTGGATCACCGGCCGGGCCGACCTGCTCTGCACCCTGTTTGTACTGGTGGCGGTCTGGAGCTACCTGCGAAGCGTCGAGACGCCCGGTCCGGCGCGGCGCGGCCACGTCCTGATCTCGGCGCTGGCTCTCGCCGCCGCCTTGCTGTCGAAGGGGGCGGCAGTCCCGCTGCCGGCGGCCCTCTTCCTGCTCGATGTCTACCCGCTCCGCCGCGTCGGCCGGCGAGGCTGGCGGACACTGGTGCGGGAGAAGGTCTCGGTCCTCCTGGTCGGCCTCGCGGGAGCCGGGGTCATCCTGTACGCGCTCCGATACGGAGCGCTGCTGACCCAGACCTCCACCTACGGCCTCGTCGCCCGGGCCTGTGCGGCCGGCTACAGCTTCACGATGTCCCTCGTCCGGTTCATCTGGCCCGCCTCGCTGTCGCCCCTCTACGAGATGCCGGCGCACATCAGCCCGATCGACGCCCGGTTCGGCCTGGCCATCGCGGCCGTGGTGGCGATCACCGCGGCATTGATCGTGCTCCGGAAGCGCTGGCCGGGCGGCCTCGCCGCGTGGACGTTCTCGTGCCTGATGCTCGCCCCCACGAGCCTCGCGGTGCGGCAAGGGGCGGATCTCGCGCCGGACCGCTACAGCTACCTCGCGGGGCTGGGCTTCGCCGTCGTCGTGGGCGGCGCCACGCTGGGCGGGATCCGGCTCGCCCAGCGCGGCGCCCTCGCGCGGCCGATCGCCTGGATGGCCGCGACGACCGGCCTCGCCGCCCTCCTGGGCCTGGGCGCCGCGTCCTTCAGCTTTGCCCAGGTCTGGGCGCAGTCCGAGAGCCTGTGGCGATGGGCCGTGGAGCTCGATCCCACCTGCAGCGTCTGCCAGGGCAAGCTGGGCGAGAGCGTCCTCGAGGGGCCCGGTGGCACGGCGCGGGTTGGCGAGGCGGAAGCGTACTTCCGGCGCGCCATCGCCCTCCGCCCGGATCTGCCGGACGCGTACTTCAACCTCGGGACCGCCCTCGTGATCCAGCGCCGTTACCCGGAAGCCGAGGGGCCGCTCCGGAGCTACATGGAGCGTGTTCCCCACGCCGCGGCGGGGCCCGAGCGTCTGGGCCTCCTTTACTTGCTCGAGGGGCGCCACCAGGAAGCGATCCCGCTGCTCCGGAGCGCCTTCATCCGCAGGCCAGACACCGCCCTGCTGCGCGGCTACCTAATCCAGGCGCTCCAGGCACGGGCCAACGAGCTCCTGACCCAGGGGCGCGGCGGCGAGGCCGAGGAGCTGCTCGCCGAGGCACGCGTCCTCGGCGGCCTCCGGGCGGCGGGGCAGGCACGGCCGGATTCGCTGGCGCCCCGGCCCGGGCCGGGACGGGCGGCCCGTCCATGACCCGCGGACATCGTCGTCTCGGGATCCTGGTACCGCTGGCGATCTTCGCGGTCACGGTGGTCGGTTTCCTCCCGGCGCTGCAGGGCCAGTTCCTGAACTGGGACGACAGCACCCTCTTCACCAAGAACCACGACTTCCGGGGGCTCGGCGGGCCGCAGGTTCGTTGGATGTTCACCACCACGCTCGCCGGGCACTACATGCCGCTGACCTGGCTCACGCTCGGCCTGAACTACGCCCTCGGCGGGATGGACCCGTGGGGGTATCACCTCACGGCGATACTCCTCCACGCGACCAACGCGGCCCTGTTCTATCTGGTCGCCCGTCGGCTCCTCGCGGCCGCGGTCGCCCCCGAGACCGGTGACATCGCGGCCGGCGGGCCTCCGGCCGAGGTGACCGCCGGTGCGGCGCTCGCGGCGCTCGTCTTCGCGATCCACCCCCAGCGGGTCGAGTCGGTCGCGTGGGTCACCGAGCGGGGCACCCTGGTGAGCGGCGCGCTCTATCTCGTCGCGGTGCTCGGCTACCTGCGCGCGGTGGCGACCACCGGCGGTATCCGGTGGCGCTGGTGGGGCGTTTGCTCCGTCGGGGCGTTCGCGGCGGCGCTCCTGGGCAAGGGCATGGCCATCAGCCTGCCCGTGACCCTGCTCATCCTCGACGTCTACCCCCTGCGGCGCGTGCGCGGACGGTGGTGGGCGGTGATCCGCGAGAAGGCGCCCTACATCGTGGTGGCGGCGCTGGGCGCTCTCCTGATCCTGTTCGCCCGGAACCGGGGGGCCGAGTGGAGCGCCTTCTCCCAGTTCGGCATCGACGCGCGGCTCGCCTTCGCCGCGTACAGCTTCTGGTTCTATCCCGCGAGCACGATCTGGCCGATCGGGCTCTCACCGCTCCACGAGGTCCCGGTGAGCCCGGGACTGCTGCAGAGCCGCTTCCTGCTCCCGCTCCTGGGACTTCTCGCGGTCACCACGATCCTCGTCGTCCTGAGGCGGCGGGCCCCGGGAGCCCTCGCGGCATGGGCTCACTCGGCCGCCGTGGTGCTGCCGGTGAGCGGGATCGCCCACTCCGGCAGCCAGCTCGTCTCCGACCGCTACAGCTACCTCGCCGGGCTCGGCTGGGCCCTCCTCGCGGGCTACGCCGTGATCTGGGCGGTGCGCCTGCAGCGCCAGGGGCGTCTGAGTGCGTGGGTCTCGGCGGTCGGCGCCATCGGTGTCGTGCTCGTGGTCGTGGCCCTGGCGCTCGGCACGTGGGGGCAGAGCGCGACCTGGCGAGACTCGGAGACGCTCTGGCGCTGGGCGACCGAGCAGGACCCCGCGTGCGCCATGTGCGAGGCGATCCTGGGCGAGGCGATCGTCTACGGCGCCGCGGGCGGCCGCGCGCGGCTCGACGAGGGCGAGGCCCACGTCCGCCGCGCGATCGCGCTGCGGCCGACGATGCCCCTCCCCCGCTACACACTCGGCTCGATGCGGCTCGCCCGCGGCGAGTACGCCGACGCGGAGACGAGCCTCAGAACCTACATCAGGCTCGCCCCCGGCCTGAGCCAGGGCCCGGCGCGACTGGCCCTCATCTACCTCGTGCAGGGCCGTACCGCGGACGCGCTCCCGCTCCTGCGTCGGGCACAGGAGCTCGAGCACCGGCCGGCCGGGGACCCGAAGCCGCTGACTGCGACCCCGGGCGGCGCGGCCACTGACAACCCGGCCTTCGTCGAAGCGGTCCGGCTCATGGGCGACCGCTGGGAAGATCTCGAGTACCTCGGGCAGGCGCTGGTTCAGCAGGGCCAGGCGGCCCGGGCGCTGCTGCCGCTCGAGCGCGCCTCGGCCCTCGCCCCGAGCTCGGCGGGCCCGCGAGTCTGGCTGGTGCGGGCCTACGAGGCGGCCGGTCGGCCCGACCGGGCCCGGGAGGAACTGGCCGCGCTGCGCCGTCTCGATCCGGCGACGGCGGGGCAGCTCTCCGTCCGTTGACCGCCCTGCAGAAACCGCTATAATGGCCGCGCTCGAACCTACCCGTTCGCTCTGGTCCAAGGAGGAGGAGCCGATGAGAATGCCGCGACTACGCCTGGTCATCGCTTTGATCGCCACTCTGGCGCTGGTGCTCCCGGTGGCCTCCGTCGCCGACGCCCAGTCCAAGGGCACCATCAAGATCGCCACCCAGAGCCCGCTATCCGGCGGCCAGGCCGTGCTCGGGGAAGGCATTAAGCTGGGGGCCCAGCTGGCGGTCGACAAGATGAAAGGCAACCTCGAGAAGATGGGCTACAAGGTCGACTTCGTGCCGTTCGACGACCAGGCCAAGCCCGACGTCGGCGTCGCCAACGCCAAGAACATCATCGCCGACAAGGACATCATGGTGGTCATCGGCCACCTGAACTCGGGCGTGGCGATCCCCTCCTCCGAAGTCTACAAGGAAGTCACGCTGGCGATGATCTCGCCGGCCAACACCAACCCGGTCGTGACCGATCGCAACTACCCGAACGTGAACCGGGTGTGCGGGCGCGACGACGTGCAGGGCGTGGTGGGCTCCGAGTTCGCGCACGGGACGCTCAAGATCAAGAGCGCCTACATCGTGCACGACAAGACCCAGTACGGACAGAGCATCGCCGAGTTCTTCAAGGCGGACGCCGAGAAGAAGGGGGTCAAGGTCGTGGGCTTCGAGGGCACCGAGGAGAAGTCGAACTTCGACCCGCTGCTGACCCCGATCAAGGCCAAGAACCCCGACATCATCTACTTCGGGGGCATCTACGATCAGGGGGCGCCGTTCTTCAAGCAGGCGCGCGAGAAGGGCATCAAGTCCAAGTTCATGGGGCCCGACGGCATGGACTCCTCGGACCTGACCAAGATCGCGGGCAAGGCGGTGGTGGGTATGAACTACACCTCGGCGGCGGGTCCGGCCTCGGCGCTGCCCAAGGCGAAGGCGTTCGTGGACGACTTCAAGAAGAAGTTCAGCAAGAACCCCGAGCCCTACGCGGCCGAGGCCTACGACGCGACCACCATCGCGCTCAAGGCGATCGAGGACGTGGCCAAGACCGGCAAGATGAGCCGGGAGGCCGTCTCCGCGGCGGTCCGCAAGGTCAAGCTCTCCGGCATCACCGGCGACATCGCGTTCGACGCCAAGGGCGACCGGCTGAAGGCCCAGTACTTCGTGCTGACGGTGGCGAGCGACAACCCCGAGAAGTGGGGGGACAACAAGATCGTCAAGCAGCTCACGATCGCGCCCCCGGCGGCGGCCAAGTAGCAGCCACGCACGCGGTCATCGGCGGGAGGGGCGATCGCACGCCCCTCCCGCTCTCCCCCGCCTTCCCGTCGAGTGCCGATGGACTTTGACATCCTGATCGGCATCTTCCCGCAGGTCCTCCTGGACGGCATCATCCTGGGCTTCATGTACGCCCTCATCGCGCTTGGGTACACCATGGTGTACGGGGTGCTCGAGTTCATCAACTTCGCTCACTCGGAGATCTTCATCATCGGGGCCTTCGTGGGGGTGGAAATTCTATTGTCGTTCAAGGCGGCGGGCTGGCTCGACGTGCTGCCGTGGGCGCTGGTGCTCGTCATCATCCTGGTCGCGGGCATGCTGGTGAGCGGCGTCGTCGCGGTGGTGATCGAGCGTACCGCGTACCGGCCGCTGCGTCACGCGCCCCGACTCATCCCGCTCATCTCCGCGATCGGGGTCTCGTTCTTCCTCCAGGACGTGATCCGGCTCGTCGAGTCCCTCTGGCGCAATTCCTTCAACCTCGTGTATCCCACCATGGACGTCCTCAACCACCGCTTCGAGCTGACCGAGACCATCGACGTCTCGGTCAAGTCACTGGTGGTCATCGTGGCCGCCCTCTTCATGCTCTGGGGCCTGCACACGCTGGTCAACCGGACCCGGGTGGGGAAGGCGATCCGGGCGGTGGCGGAGGACCAGGCCGCCGCCTCGCTCATGGGTATCAACGTCAACCGGATCATCTCGCTGACCTTCCTCATCGGCGGAGCGATGGGCGGCGGCGCGGGAGTGCTCTTCGGCGTGCAGTACAGCCTGATCAACCCCTACACCGGCTTCATCCCGGGCCTCAAGGCCTTCACCGCGGCGGTGCTCGGCGGCATCGGCAACGTCCCGGGCGCGATGCTGGGCGGGCTCGTGCTGGGGCTGCTCGAGGCCTTCGCCGCCTCCTACCTGTCGCTCCTGACCGGCGGCGCCTTCGGGGCCGAGTACAAGGACATCTTCGCGTTCTCGATCCTCATCCTGATCCTCATCTTCAGGCCGAAGGGCCTCCTGGGAGAGATCGTCCGCGAGCGGGCATGATCAAGGAGATCCTGGATCGTCCGGTGCCCGCGACCATGCTGGTGGTCGCGCTGCTGCTGGTCACGACCTGGGGCGTCACCGCGAGCCCCCGCTCGATCGTGCTGTTCATGATGTTCCAGGGCTCGATCCTCCTGCTCTACTTCGCCCGGATGCCGAGCGCGCTGAAGGCGGCCCTCACCATCCTCACCCTGGGCGTGCTGATGCCGATCCTCGGCACGATCAACGCGTACTACATGGAGATCGCGATCCAGGTCGGGATCTTCGTGGCGCTCGCGCTGGGGCTCAACATCGTGGTGGGGCTGGCCGGGCTGCTCGACCTGGGATACGTCGCGTTCTTCGCGGTCGGAGCCTACTCGTGGGCGATCTTCGGCTCGCCCCAGGCCAACCTGATCTTCGGCGGCAGCCACTTCCCGCTCAGCGGGTGGTGGTTCTTCGTGTTCCTCTTCGTGGGCGTCGCGGTGGCGGCCGGCGCGGGAATCCTGCTCGGGCTGCCGGTGCTCCGGTTGCACGGCGACTACCTGGCGCTGGTCACCCTCGGCTTCGGAGAGGTGATCCGGGTCCTCGCCAACAATCTCGACAAGCCGATCAACCTCACCAACGGCCCCAAGGGCATCACCCCGATCAACCGGCCGCCGATCTTCTTCGCCCCGCTGTTGCAGTGGCTCGGGATCGACCCGGACCCGAACGTGATCTATCCCCTCTACCTGTACGGGCTCGTGCTCCTGATCGTGGGCGCGACGGTCCTCGCCAACCGGCGCCTGGAGGACTCGCACATCGGGCGGGCGTGGGAGGCGATCCGCGAGGACCAGACCGCGGCCCAGGCCATGGGAGTGCCCCTGGTGCGCATGAAGCTCCTCGCCTTCGCCTGCGGGGCCTCCTTCGCGGGCACGGTCGGCGTGCTCTTCTCGGCGAAGCAGATCTTCATCAATCCCGAGTCCTTCACCTTCATGGAGTCGATCGGCGTGCTCGCCATGATCATCCTGGGCGGCATGGGCTCGATCCCGGGTGCGATCCTGGGCGCCGCCGTCGTCACCATCCTCAACCTCCAGATCCTGAAGGGCCTCTCGCTCTGGCTCAACGAGCTGCGCAACGCGGGCACCGTGATCTTCGGCTACGATCTCACCAACCTGCCCACCCAGCTCGAGCCGGCCAAGTACGAGCGGATGATCTTCGGTCTCATCCTGGTCCTGATGATGATCTTCCGACCCCAGGGCATCCTTCCCGCGCAGCGGCGGCACCGGGAGCTCGAGGAAGAGCGCTGATGCCGCTCCTCGAGGCCCGCGGCGTGACCAAGCGGTTCGGCGGGCTGACCGCGCTCAACGCGGTCGACTTCAGCCTCGAGGAAGGCCATATCGCCTCGATCATCGGGCCCAACGGAGCGGGCAAGACCACCTTCTTCAACGTGTTCACCGGCATCTACGTCCCGGAGGAGGGCACGGTCCTCTTCCGCGACACCGCGGTGCTGGGCCGGCGTCCCGACCAGATCACCGAGCTCGGCATCTGCCGCACCTTCCAGAACATCCGTCTCTTCTCCCGCATGACCGCCATCGAGAACGTGCTGGTCGGCATGCACAGTCGCGTGCCCCTGACCTTCTGGGACGTGATCACCCGGAACGCGCGCTGGCTCGAGCACGAGCGCCGACAGTGGGAGCAGGGGGGCGAGCTGCTCGCGGTAGCCGGGCTCCGGGAGAAGGCGAACGAGCTCGCCCGCAACCTGCCCTACGGCGAGCAGCGCCGGCTCGAGCTGGCCCGTGCCCTCGCCTCCAACCCCGCGCTGCTGCTGCTCGACGAGCCGACTGCCGGCATGACCCAGGGCGAGGCCCGCAGCCTGATGGCCTTGCTGCGGCGCCTCGTCGAGGAGCGGAAGCTCACCCTCCTGCTCATCGAGCACAACATGCGGGTGGTGATGGAGGTCTCGGACCGGGTCACCGTCCTCGACTACGGCGAAAAGATCGCGGAGGGACGGCCCACCGAGGTGCAGAAAAACCCGCGGGTGATCGAGGCCTACCTGGGCCGGCGTCAGTGGACCCCCGGGGCGGGGACGGCCGGGAGCGCGCATGCTTGAGGTGACGGATCTCCACGTCTACTACGGCGAGATCCACGCGCTCAAGGGGATCTCGTTCCGAGTGGGCCAGGGCGAGATCGTCACGCTGCTCGGCAACAACGGGGCGGGTAAGACCACGACCCTCCGCACGCTCTCCGGTCTCCTCGCCCCGCGGCAGGGCGACGTGCGGTTCGAGGGCTCCTCGCTCCTGGGCATCGCGCCCCACGACGTGGTGCTGAAGGGCATCACCCACGTGCCCGAGGGTCGCCGCATCTTCAACCGCCTGAGTGTGGTCGAGAACCTCGAGATGGGCGCCTACACCCGGGCCGACTCCGCCATCGCCCAGGACATGGATCACGTCTTCACGATCTTCCCTCGTCTCAAGGAGCGCCGCAGCCAGGTGGCGGGGACGCTCTCGGGCGGGGAGCAGCAGATGCTCGCCATCGGGCGCGCCCTCATGGCCCGGCCCCGCCTGCTCCTGCTGGACGAGCCTTCCATGGGCCTGGCCCCGGTGCTGGTCGAGCAGATCTTCGAGACCGTGCTCGCCATCAACCGTCAGGGCGTCACCATCCTGCTCGTGGAGCAGAACGCGGCCATGGCCCTGTCCATCGCCGAGCGCGGCTACGTGCTGGAGACGGGGCGCCTGCCCCTCGAGGGCGGCGCTCGCGAGCTGGCCGAAAACCCCGAAGTGCGCCGAGCCTACCTGGGCGAGGCCTGATCCCGGAGGAGCGCGTGAAGACGCGAGGACTCACCTACGAGGAGCACACCGTCGGCGCGGTGTACCAGACCCTGGGTCGTACCGTCTCGGAGGCGGACATCTGCGCCTTCGTCAACCTGTGCGGCTTCAACGAGCCGCTCTTCATGGACATGGAGTACGTGGCCAAGGAATCGGTCTTCAAGCGTCGCGCCGCCCCGGGCGCCATGACCTTCAGCCTCTCGGAGGGTCTGATCATGCAGACCGGCCTCATCCACGGCACCGGCATGTCCTATCTCGGCGGCGAGATCCGCATCGTCTCGCCGGTGCTCGAAGGCGACACCGTCCGCGTGAGCGTCACGATCGCCGAGAAGCGCGAGACCAAGAAGCCCGATCGCGGCATCGTCACCTACCGGCACGAGGTGACCAACCAGCGCGGCGAGCTCGTGCTCGACGCGACGGTGAAACGGATGATCAAGCGCGCGGGCGCTTGACAGGGATCGGGGAGCGGCGATGAGCGGTGTCGCCCGCGTCGCGCAGGTCAGCCTGTCGTCCGGTGGATTGCCGAAGCGCGCGGTGCCGTCGGCCCGCGTCACCACTCTCGGGCTTGAGGGTGACGTCCAGCGCAACCGGGAGCTCCACGGTGGTCCCGAGCGCGCGCTCTGTCTCTTCTCGCTCGAGCGGATCCGCGTCCTGCAGGCCGAGGGCCATCCGATCACCCCGGGGAGCATCGGCGAGAACGTCACCCTGGAGGGGATCGACTGGCCCGCGGTGGGACCCGGGACCTACCTGCAACTGGGCGCGGACGTCGTCATCCAGATCACGCGCTACACCGCTCCCTGCGCGAACATCACCGGCTCCTTCCGCGACCGCGACTATGCCCGGGTGTCGCACAAGCGCCACCCGGGTGACAGCCGCGTTTACGCCCGCGTGCTGCGGGAAGGTGGTGTCGCGAGCGGGGACCCGGCGCGGATCCTGACCGACGGCGAGGCCGCGGCCCTGATCGGTGGTCGATGAGGACCGCCGACGTCGTCATCGTCGGGGGTGGGGTGACCGGCGTCTCGATCGCGTTCCATCTCGCCAGGCTGGGTGTCCGGCGGGTGCTGGTCCTCGAGCGCAAGTTCCTGGGCGCGGGCGGCACCGGTCGATCGGTCGGCATCGTCCGGCAGCTCTACCCGACCCGGGAGACGAGCGAGATGGTCCTGCGGTCGCTCGCGGTCTTCGAGCGGTTCGGGGACGCGGTCGGCGGGGAGGCGGGCTACGTCCGCACCGGCGCGCTCATCGGTGTGTCCCCCGCCATGCGCCCGACGCTCGAGCGGACCCTCGAGCTCCAGCGGGGCATCGGGATCAAGGCCGAGATCCTCGACCCCCGGGACCT
>Ga0310810_10000917_pt1 | contig 29764 bp, 31 predicted proteins | sample NCmetagenome_FD_207641 | JGI IMG/M metagenome (GOLD analysis project Ga0310810, IMG submission 207641) | Soil microbial communities from experimental microcosm in Duke University, North Carolina, United States - NC | ecosystem: Engineered > Artificial ecosystem > Soil microcosm > Unclassified ... | reverse complement strand
AAAGGAAGTTCCGCCCGATCACGCTCGCCTGCATGCCGCGGAAGCTGATGCCCGCCTCGGCGAGCGTGCGCGCGATGCGGCCGCCGAGACCCGCCTTGTCGCTGCCTTCGACGCGGATGCCGTGGATGGTCTCGGACTTGCGGAAGCCCGCCTCCTGCGCCGCGCGCACGACCTTGGCGCCCTCGATCGGCGCGGCGAAGAGAATGCCCTGGCCCGGGTGCTCGGGCGTGCGGCGGGCGAACACCGCCTCGAGGTCCGCGCCGGCCCGCGCCAGCGCCTCCAGCTTGTCGGCGGCCCCTCCGGCGCGGTCGTCGATCACAGCCATCCATACGTCGTAGCGGCTTGCCTTGATCGTCATGGTCCACCTCCTCGGTTAGGGCTGGATAATCTACTCCGATGAAAACGATCGGCGTCACCTCCCTCCAGAAAAAGCTCGCCGGCGACGGCGAGCTCGCGCTGCTCGACGCGCGCGAGCAGGGCGTGCACTACCGCGGCCACCCCTTCTTCGCCTGTGCCGCGCCGCTCTCGCGCCTCGAGCTCCTGATCGACGACCTCGTGCCGCGGCGCAGCGCGCCGGTGGTCTTCCTCGACGGCGGGAATGAAGGTCTCGCCGAGCAGGCGGCCGGGCGGCTGGAAGCGCTCGGCTACGGCGACGTCTCGGTGCTCGAAGGCGGCTGCGCCGCCTGGCAGGCCGCGGGCGGCGAGCTCTTCCGCGGCGTCAACGTGCCGTCCAAGGCGTTCGGCGAGTTCGTCGAGCACACCTATGACACGCCGCGGATTCCACCAGAAGAACTGAAGAAAATTCTCGATGGGGGAACGAAGGCTGTCGTGCTCGACTCGCGGCCGCTCGAGGAGTACCGGCGCATGTGCATCCCGGGCGGCATCGACGCGCCGGGCGCCGAGCTGGTGTGGCGCGCGCGCGAGCTGGCCCCGGATCCCGACACGCTGATCGTCGTCAACTGCGCCGGACGCACGCGCAGCATCATCGGCTGTCAGTCGCTGCGCAACGCCGCCATCCCGAACCGCGTGGTCGCGCTCAAGGACGGGACCATGGGCTGGGAGCTCGCCGGGTTCAAGGCCGAGCGCGGCGCAGATCGATTCGCGCCGTCTCCTTCCGAAAAATTTCGTTCCTGGGCCCGCGGGGCGGCGGACCAGGTAGCGAAGCGCTTCCAGGTGCGCTTCGTCGATGCGAAGACCGTCAAGCAATGGCAGCGCGACGATTCGCGCACGCTCTACCTGCTCGACGTGCGCACGCGCGAGGAGTTCGAGGCAGGCCATCTCGCCGGCTCGCGCCACGCGCCGGGCGGGCAGCTCGTGCAGGCGAGCGACGAGTACGTCGGCGTGCGCAACGCGCGCGTCGTGCTGATCGATCCCGAGCGTGTGCGCGCGGTGATGACGGCCTCGTGGCTGAACCAGATGGGCTGGAGCGACGTGCACGTCCTCGAGAGCCTGGAGGGCTTCGACATCGAGCGCGGCCCCCGATCCCCCAGGATTCTGGGATTCAAGCCCTGGCCGACAGTGCGCGAGCCGCAGGGCGCGGTGCTCGATTTCTCGACCAGCCTGCGCTTCTATCACCAGCACGTTCCCGGGGCATGGTGGGGCGTGCGCTCCCGGCTTGCTGAGGCGCGCGAGAAAATTTCAGCCGACGTGCTTACCCTCACTTCGCACGACGGCGTGCTGGCGCACCTCGCCGCTCCGGAGGTGCAGAACCTATGGAAGGGCGCGACAGTGCGCGTGCTGGAAGGATGGCAGGGCCCCTGGGAGTCGGGCATCGAGCGCGCCACCACCGAGCGCGACGACGTCTGGTACAAGCCCTACGACCATGCCGCTGACTACGAGAAGCACGCCCGCGACTATCTCGCCTGGGAGGTCGCGCTGGTCGAGCAGATCAAGCGCGAGCCGGCGATCCGCTTCCGCAAGTTCTAGCGCGGATACGAACCGTTGTTGACGTCGATGGTCGCGCCGGAGAGGTAGGCGGGGCTCGACGTGCCGAGCCAGAAGATCGTCTGCGCCACTTCCTCGGGACTGCAGGGGCGGCCGGAGTACACGGAGCGCATCACCGCGTCCTTGCGCGACTGCGGGAGCTGCTCGTACATGTCGGTGAGCGTCGGCCCGGGCGCGACGGCGTTGACCAGGATGCCGTCGCGGCCGAGGTAGCCGGCGTAGCTCTTGGTGACGTTGACGAGCGCCGCCTTGGTGGCGCCGTACCAGAGGTCGGGATGGCCGGTGAACGCGGCGACCGAGGCGACGTTGACGATGCGGCCGCGCTTGCGGCGCCTCATCTGCGGCGCGAGCGCCTCGATCAGCGCCACCGGCGCGCGCAGGTTCACGGTCAGGATCTCGAGCGCGTCGCGCTCGGGGAAGGCGTCGTGCGGATGGCAGTAGAGCGTGCCGGCGTTGTTGACCAGCACGTCGATGTCGCCGAGGCGCTCGACCATCGCCGGGATGGCGGCGAGGTCCTGCAGGTCGAAGCGGATCGGTACCGCCCCTGCCAGCGAAATCTCCAACTTGTCGAGCGCGACGACGCGCCACCCTGCCTGCACGAAGAGCGCCGCGGCGGCGCGGCCGATGCCGCGCGCGGCGCCGGTGACGAGGACGGTGCTCAGCTATTCAGGCCGGGCATCGAGAAGCCGACGGCCTTGAGGTCCCGGATGAGCTCTTCTTCCTGAGTCGCGGTGAGCTCGACCAGGGGCGGCCGGCAGGTCTTCCACTGCGGGTCGTTGCCGAAGTGCGCGACCGCGGCCTTGAGCGCGGGGATCATCGGCTGCTTCTGCACCACCTTGCGCGTCGCGGTGATGCCGGCCTGCAGCTTGTCGGCCTCGGCCGAGCGCCAGTTCTTGTAGACGTTGGCGATCGCCCCGGGATTGATGTTGCCGGTGGCGGTGATGCAGCCCTTGCCGCCGTTGCGCATGTTGTCGAGCAGGAACACCTCGCTGCCGGCGAACACGTCGAAACCTTCCTTGGCGAACGCGTCGAGCATGGCCTTGGTGTTCGGCCAGTCGCCGCTCGAGTCCTTCGCGCCCGCGACGATGCCGGGATACTTGGCCAGGAGCTTCTCGATCAAGTTCAAGGTAATGGGAACCTGCGAGACGGGCGGGATGTGATAGAGGTAGAGCTGCAGCCGCTCGTCGCCCACGCGCTCGATCACCTCGGCGAAGTTGCGGTACAGGCCCTCGTCGGAGACGCCCTTGTAGTAGAAGGGCGGCAGCATGAGCACCCCCGCGCAGCCGAGCTCGACCGCGGCGCGCGTCATCTCGATCGAGTCGCTCAGCGCGCAATGGCCGGTGCCGGGCATCAGCGCCGAGGCAGGCACGCCGCCGGCGATCAATGCCTCCAACAGTTTTCTTTTCTCCGGGACGGACATCGAGTTGGCTTCGCTGTTCGTGCCGAACACCGCGAGGCCGGCGCAGCCGCTCTTCAGCAGCCAGCGGCAATGGCGCACGAAGCGCTCGGCGTCGGGCGAGTAGTCCTTGCGGAACGGCGTTATCACGGGCGAGAGCACGCCCTCGATGCGTTTCACTTTGCTGAGCGCGGGTTTCATGGCTGGATACGGTAGAGTGCGAGCCGCGAATTATAGCGATGGACCTCAGCGACGCGATCAATATCGAGGACCTGCGCCAGATGGCGAAGCGCCGGCTGCCGCGCGCGATCTTCGATTTCTTCGACGGCGGGGCCGAGGACGAGACCACGCTGCGCGGCAACCGGGCGGCTTTCGAGCGCGTGCGCCTGCTGCCGAAGGTGCTGGTGGATGTCTCTTCCGTGGATCTCAGGGTGGATTTTTTCGGAAAAGCGTCGGCGCTGCCGCTCGCCATCGCGCCCACCGGCGGCATCAGCGCCGGGCGCGCCGGCGCGGAGCTCGCCCTCGCGCGCGCCGCCAAGGCGTTCGGCGTGCCGTTCACCCTGGCGACCCCTTCGGCTTTCACCCTCGAGCGGGTCGCCGAGGAAGTGGGCGGCCGGCTGTGGTTCCAGCTCTACGCGGTGCGCGAGCGCGAATTCCGCGAGAAGCTGGTCGCGCGCGCGAAGAGCGCCGGCTACGAGGCGCTGCTCGTCACGGTCGACCTGCCGGTGTCGGGCAAGCGCGAGCGCGACCCGCACAACGGCTTTCGCACGCCCTACAGCCCCAACTGGCGGAACTCGCGCGACGTGCTGTTCAAGCCGGCGTGGCTGCTCGAGATCCTGCGCCACGGGCTGCCGGGCATGGCGAACTTCGAGGGCTACAAGTTCAGCACGCCGAAGGGCACCGACATCGCGACCGCCGTGGGGCGCGAAATGGACCCGGCGCTCGACTGGCAGGCGATCAAGCGCCTGCGCGAGCTGTGGCCGGGCAAGCTCTTCCTCAAGGGCGTCGAGCGCCCCGACGACGCCGAACGCGCCGTGTCCGCCGGCTGCGACGGCATCGTGGTGTCGAACCACGGCGGCCGCCAGCTCGACGGGGCGGCCGCCACCCTCGAAGCTTTGCCTCAAGTAGCAAGAACTGTAGGAAATCGCATGATGGTCCTGCTGGACGGCGGCGTGCGGCGCGGCGTCGACATCCTGAAGGCGCGCGCGCTCGGGGCGCACGGCGTGCTCACCGGGCGGGCGACGCTGTTCGGCGCGATGGCGGGCGGCGAAGCGGGCGCCCTGAAAGCGCTGGAGATCCTGGCGAGCGAGCTGCAGCGCGCGATGCAGCTCTGCGGCGTGCGCTCGGTCGCGGAGATCGGCCCGGACCTGATCCATGCCTGACTACAAGCTCGTCACCTTCCAGACCTCCGACGGCTCGCGCGCCGGCGCGCTGATCGGCGAGCAGATCTTCGACGCGGCGAAGCTCACCGGCAACCCGACGCACGCGACCATGCTCGCCGTGCTGCGCGACTGGCGCGCCGCGCACGCCGAGCTGCGCAGGGCGCGGCCGGGCACGAAGAAAGGCATTCCGCTCGGCAAGGCGAAGCTGCTCGCGCCGGTGCCGCAGCCGGGCGCGGTGTACTGCGCCGGCGCGAACTACACCGACCACGTCGCCGAGATGGCGCGCGCGCAGGGGCGCGAAGCCGGGCCGACCCTGAAAGAGCTGGGCGAGAAGCCGTGGCACTTCGTGAAGACCGCGGGCTGCGTCGTCGGGCCGGGCACGGTGGTCAAGCTGCCCGCCTACTCGAAAGCGGTGGACTGGGAAGTGGAGCTCGTGGCGGTGATCGGCCGCACCGCGCGAGACGTGCCGGTCGAGAGCGCGCTCGACTACGTGGCCGGCTACACGATCGCCAACGACCTCTCGGCGCGCGACGCCATGCGCCGCGAGAAGGTCCCCGCGTCGTCGCCCTTCCACTACGACTGGCTGAGCCAGAAGTGCTTCGACGGCTCGTGCCCGGTCGGTCCCTGGATCGTCCCCGCCTCGCAGATCGGCGACCCGCACAAGCTCGCGATCAAGCTGTGGGTGAACGACGAGCTGATGCAGGATTCGAGCACCGGCAACATGATCTTCGGCACCGCCGAGCAGATCGCCATGCTCTCGTCGCGGGTCACGCTGCATCCCGGCGACCTGGTGCTCACCGGCACGCCGGCCGGGGTCGGCATGCCGCGCCGGCGCTTCCTCAAGGCGGGCGACAAGCTGCGGCTCTTCATCGAGAAGATCGGCGAGCTCGAGCACCGCGTCGGGTAGCGTAGAGCTGCACGGCAAGCGCGCAGGACGCGGATATCGCCGAGATCGCGCACACGGCGAGCCAGCCCTTGGCCGCCAGCGCGCTGCTCGCGACGAAGGCGCCGGTCGCGTTGCCGCTCCACACGGCGAGCCCGAACACCGTGTTCGAGCGGCTGCGCGCATCGGGGGCGAGCGAGTTCACGACGGTCTGGTTCGATACCATCGCGGCGCGCAGACCGCAGTCGAGGAGCGCCGCGCCGGCCGCGAGCGCGAGCGGCCACCACAGCCCGAAGGCGAACACGCCGTAGGCGGCGACGATGAGCGCGATGCCGCCGGCGACGATCGGCCCGGCGCCGCGCTGGTCGAGCCAGCGTCCCGCCGGCCGCGCGATGAGGATGCCGGCGGCACCCGGGATGCCGATCAGCCCGGCGACCGTCGGCCCGAGGCCGTGCACGGTAAGGAGCATGGTCGCGATCGTCGCCCAGAAGCCGCCGTAGCAGATGCCGAGCAGCAGCTGGATCGCGACCACGCGCCGCATGTCGGCGTGCCGGGCGATCAGGCCGAGCATCGAGGCGAGGAGCTGCCGGTACGGCAGCTCGGTGTGCGGCCGCGAGCTCGGCAGCCAGGCGAGGAGCGCCGGCGCGAGCGCCGCGAACATCGCCGCCGCGATCACGTACATCCAGCGCCAGCCGAGGTGCGAGGCGACGAGGCCGCCGGCGATGCGCGCGAAGAGGATGCCGAGGAAGAGCGCGGTCAGGATGGTGCCGACCGCGCGGCCGCGTCCCTTGTCCGGGGCGAGCTCGGCGACCAGCGGCACGATGCTCTGCGCATAGCAGGCGTTGATGCCGATCACGAAGCTCGTCGCCGCGAGCGCCGGCAGGCCGGGCGCGGCGGCCGCGCAAAGGAGCAGCGCGATGTTGACGAGGTACTGCGTGAGGATCAGGCGCCGCTTGTCGATGCGGTCGCCGAGCGGCACAAGGAAGACGATGCCGACCAGGAAGCCGGCGAAGGTGAGCGTCGGCACCCAGCCGATCTGCCAGGCGCTCGCGCCGAATTCGCGCGCCATCGCCCCGAGCATCGGCGTCTGGTAGTGGATCGAGCTCGCGCCGGTGAACGTGGCCGCGGTGAGCAGCCACATCCGCGCGGCGGTGAGCTCAGCCGGCGCGGGCGCGGAAATCGCGGACGTAGTCGGGGGGCGTGAACACCCACTCGAGCGCGTCGTAGTAGCGCTCCGGGGTGCGACCGCGGTAGATGTCGTTGCGGATGCGGCGCTGCAGCCCGTCGGGCACGTGGAAGATCATGCCGATGAGCGAGTTGGCCGAGATGTGGACGCGCGAGGCGCGCACGATGCGCAGATCCTGATAGCGCCGGAAGGCGGCCGGGAAGTCGCCCTCCGCCGCGTCGGCGCAGGCGCCGAGGCACACCGCGTCCTCCATCGCCATGGCCGCGCCCTGCGCCATGTACTGCAGCATGAAGTGCGCCGCATCGCCGAGCAGCGCCACCGGGCCGCGCGTCCAGCTGTCGACCGGCTCGCGGTAGCGCAGCGCCCAGCGCGTGAACTGCTTCGGCGTGCGCATGAGCTTCAGCACCTTGTCGCAGTAGTGCGAGAACTGCGGCAGCACCTCGCCGGGCTCGGCCTTTTCGGCATGGCCTTCGGAGACCGGCCGGCCGATCGTCGTGGCGACCAGGTTGAAGAGCTTCCAGCCGCGCAGCGGGTAGTGCACGATGTGCGTGTCGTGCGCCGCCCAGAGCGTCGCCGCGGCGAAGCGCAGGTCCTTCGGCACGTCGTCGATCTCGAGCACCGCGCGGTAGCACTTGTGCAGCGTGGTCGGCGGCAGCGCGTCGCCGACGAGCGCTTCGCGGATCACCGAGCGGCCGCCGTCCGCTCCGACCAGCGCCGCGCCTTTCAGCTTTTCGCCGTTCGCTGTCTGGACCTCCACCGGGCTGCCATTGGCACGAAAAGCCGTGACCCGCGTGCGGGTGCGAAGCTCGATCAGCTCCGGCAGCGCCTTGCAGCCGTCGAGCAGCGAGCCGTGGATGTCGGCGCGGTGCGTCACCGCGTAGGGATTGGCGAAGCGCTTCGCGAAGCGCTCGTCGAGCGGGATGTCGATCACCGTCTCGCCGCTCACGCCGTCCATCATCAGCAGGCGCTCGATGAAGACGGCTTCCTTCTTCACCAGCGCGCCCACGCCGAGCGCGTCGAGCGCGTGCCAGGCGTTGGGCGCGATCTGGATGCCGGCGCCGATCTCGCCGAATTGCGCCGCCTGCTCCAGCACGACCGAGCGGAAGCCCTTGCGCGCCAGGGCGAGCGCGGCGGCGAGACCGCCGATGCCGCCGCCGGCGATGACGACCGGCAGGGAGTTACGGTGCTTCACAGCAGAATCGAAATGCCGTCCAGCTCACCTTCGGAGTTTACGAGATCGACCCGCTTGTGCGCGATGCGGAACGAGCCGTTGTTTCGCCGCAGGCGGTGCTGCACCAGGGCGCCGTAGAGGCGCTGTTTCTCGCTGCGGAACTCGACCACGCTCAGGGTGGATGCGACCACGACCTCTTCGGGGGAATCCTTGTCGACGAGCACGTTGCAGACCTGGTGCACGGTGCGCGCGAGCGGCACGCGGGCGTGCGCGCGCGGGTGGCGCAGCTGCTTCACCCGCAGCTCGAGCAGCGTGCGATCGTCGTGGATGAGCGAGGAGGTCTCGAAGGGGTCCTTCTGTCCCCGCTCGAGCGGCAGCCAGTACGTGGCATCCTCGGTGAAGAGCTCGAGCCAGTCCTCGTAGCGCTGCTCATCCAGCAGCCGCGCCTCGTGATACAGGAATTGCTCAGGCGTCACGAGTCATGTAGTCCAGCCAGGCGCGCATCTGCGCGCGCAGGTACACCTCGCTCGTGCCGGTCTTGCCTCTCGCCTGGCCCTCTTCCTCGATGTCGCTGCCGTGGCCGCGGCCGATGTAGGCCCACTCGAGCGCGCCCGACGAGAAGCCCTTCTGGATGCGCTCGTAGACCTCGAGGTCGTCGGTGAGCACCCACGACCCGGGGCCGTTCACCACGTTGGCGAAGGCCACCGTGTCGCGGAACATGCGCGCCGGCGCGTTCTTCATCCGGAACGAATAGGTGTAGACCACCGAGCGATCGACGCTGACGGGATGGAGAATCCGCAGCTGGCGGAACTGGCTCATGAACGAGCAGTTCGGGTAGATGATCGTGTTCCAGAGCGTGACGCGCAGGATGCGGTCCGCTTCCGCTTCACCGACTTTGGAGATCAGGTTCTTCCGGTACTCCTCGAACACGGGATGCCCCAACCCGGCGACCAGCCGCTTGTCGTCGTGGTAGTCGCCCATGTAGCCGTGGCCGCGCGGCGTGCCGCAGATGCCGGTCGACTCCCACACCGCGTCGGGCGCGCCGTTCTGGCGCATCTGGCGCACGGCGATGTCGGAATACCGCTCCTCGCCCGCCCCGCCGGGGTCGGGGGCGTTGCGCGCCACGGCGACCGACGAGGCGTGCACCCACGCCGGGTGCGCGCCGTCGAGGTGGTTCTCGAGCATCAGCTTCCAGTTGCCGTTGAAGGCGTGCTTGAACACGCCGCCCGCCACTTCCAGCTCGCCGCCGGGGGCGCGGTCGACGAAGTCGTCGAAGGAGGCGCGCGCCGGGCCGAGGAACTCCTCGAGGCTCTCGCCGCGCGGCGCGAGCGAGGCGAAGATGAAGCCGCGGTACAGCGCCACCCTGGGCGCGCTCGCCAGCCTCAGCGGATTCAATTTCTTCGGTTCGTACCCCTGGGAGAACGGCACGGCCTTCAGCGCGCCGCCGCGGTCGTAGCTCCAGCCGTGGTACGGACAGACGAAGCGCTCGGTGTTACCGCGGCCCTCGGCGCACACCATCGACCCGCGGTGCGCGCAGCGGTTGACCAGCACACGGATCTTGCCATCGTCCCTGACCACCACCACCGGCTCGCGGCCCATGCGCGTCGTGAAGTAGTCGCCCGGGTTCGGCACCTGGCTCTCGTGCCCGAGCACCAGCCAGGCGCGGCCGAAGATGCGCTCCATCTCCAGCTCGAAGATCGCCGGGTCGGCGTACAGCGCGCGGTGCACGCGGTCGGGCTGCACCAGCATAGCGAGCTGTTCGTTGGCGGCCATGGGAATGCGGCGGTGGATCGGGTACCGTATGGTAGACGATGAGCGAGGAGGCGAAATGAACCTGCAGCGATGGCTGGCGGCAGCGGTCGTTCTGGTGGCGGCCGGATGCAGCACCGTCCCGGGGCCGAAGGGCAGCGAGGCGGCGGATCTCGTGCTCTACAACGGCAAGATCCTCACGGTCGACGGCAATTTCTCGATCGCGCAGGCGGTGGCGATCCGCGGCGAGCGCTTCGTGGCCGTCGGCTCCAACGAGTCGGTCAGGGCCATGGCCGGGTCGGGCACGCGGCAGATCGACCTGCGCGGCCGCACGGTGATTCCCGGGCTGATCGACGGCCACCTGCACAACGCGGGCGGCGGTCCCGGGGTCGATCTGTCGAAAGCGCGCAGCATCGCCGAGCTGCTCGCCGCCGTGGAAGCGCGTGCGAAGCGCACGCCCGCGGGCGAGCCGATCCTGTCCAACGCCGACTGGCACGAGGCGCAGCTGCACGAGAAGCGTCTGCCGCACCGCACCGAGCTCGATCGCGTCGCGCCGCGCAACCCCGTGGTGCTGATTCGCGGCGGCCACGAGTTCATCCTCAACTCCGCCGCGTTCGAGCGCTGGCGCATCACGCGCGACACGAAGAACCCGCCCGGAGGCGAGATCGGCCGTGACCCCGACGGCAATCTCAACGGCGAGCTGGTCGACACGGCGCGCGGGCTGGTCAAGCTGCCGCCGCCGCCCAAGCTCACGCCCGAGGCGATCGAGGCGCAGATGAAGCTGCTCAACTCAGTCGGCCTCACCGGCATCCGCATCCCCGGCGGCTTCCAGTTCGGTCCCGACATCCTGACCCCGTACCGGATGTTCCAGCAGCTCAGGCGCGAAGGCCGCCTCACGATGCGGGTCAACTACCTGATGCGCATCTACGACTTCTCGAGCGTCGAGAAGGTGCGCGCCACCATCCAGTCCTGGAACGTGCGGCCCGACGAGGGCGACGAGTGGCTGCGCATCGGCGGCATGAAGACGCTGGTCGACGGCGGCTTCGAGGGCGGCCACATGCGCGAGCCGTACGCGGAGCCGTACGGGCGCGGCGGCAAGTTCAGGGGCATCGAGGTGGTGCCGCCGAAGAACTACATCCCGGTGGTGCAGGAGCTGAACCGGCTCGGCTGGCGCGTCGCCACGCATGCGGTCGGCGACGCGGCGGTCGACGAGGTGCTCGCCGCCTACGCGGCCGCGGACCGCGACCGCTCGATCAAGGGCAAGCGCTGGACCATCGAGCATTTCTTCATCGCCCGGCCCGATCACTTCCCGCGCGTCAAGGCGCTCGGCATCGCCGTCTCGGCGCAGGACCACCTCTATCTCGCCGCGCCGTCGATGGCGAAGTACTGGGGCCGCGCGCGCGCCGAGCACGTGACGCCGGTGCGCACCTTCCTCGACCAGGGGCTGCTGGTCGGCGGCGGCACCGACTCGCCGGTGATCCCGTACAACCCGTTCTGGTCGATGTACCACTTCATCACCCGCGACACGATCTCGGACGGCGTCTACGGCGCCGACCAGGCGATCACGCGCGAGGACGCGCTCAAGCTCTACACCATCAACAACGCGAAGATCACCTTCGAGGACAACGCGAAGGGCTCGATCGAGAAGGGCAAGCTCGCCGACCTGGTCGTGCTCTCGGCCGACTACCTCGAGGTGCCGGTGAAGCAGGTCGAAGCGCTCAAGGCGCTCGCCACCATGGTCGGCGGCCGCTTCGTCTACGAAGACCCGACTTGGCGCTAGCGCTCGAAGTCGAGGGGCTGAAGAAGTCCTACGCGCGCAACGGCCGCTCGCTCGACATCCTCGACCTCGAGTCGTTCCGCGTCGAGAGCGGCGAGTTCGTGAGCGTGATCGGCCCGAGCGGCTGCGGCAAGAGCACCTTCCTGCACATGCTGGGCGGCTTCATCCGGCCCGACCGCGGCGCGATCCGCCTGCACGGCGCCGAGGTGCGCGAGCCGGGCCCCGACCGCGGCATGATGTTCCAGGAGTTCGCGCTCTTTCCGTGGCGCAGCGTGGCCGGCAACGTGGCGTGGGCGCTCGAGGTGCAGGGCGTGCCGCGCGAGCGCATCGACGAGACGGTCGACCGGCAGCTCGCGATGATCGGCCTCGCCGAGTTCCGCAACCACTATCCGGCCGAGCTCTCCGGCGGCATGAAGCAGCGCGTCGCTTTGGCGCGCGTGCTCGCCTTCGATCCCAAGGTGCTGCTCATGGACGAGCCGTTCGGCGCGCTCGACGCGCAGACGCGCGAGGCGATGCAGGAGGAGCTGACGCGACTCTGGGAGCGCACCGGCAAGACCATCGTCTTCGTCACGCACGACATCGAGGAGGCGATCTACCTCGCCGACCGCGTGGTGGTGCTCACCGCGCGGCCGGGGCGCATCCGCGAGGAGGTGAAGATCGACCTGCCGCGGCCGCGCAGCCTCGAGGTGAAGAAGTCGCTGCAATGCCACGAGTACCGCAACTACGTGTGGGACCTGATCCGCAGCGAGTCGCGGCGCCAGTGAGCGCCTTTTTCCGGGAGGCCGGCGCCGGCCCGGGCGTCGTGTGCCTGCATTCCAACGCCAGCAGCTCCGCGCAGTGGCGCTCGCTGATGGAGCTGCTGTCGCCGAAGTTCCATGTCATCGCCGCCGACTCGTACGGCGCCGGGAAGAGCCCGGCCTGGCGAGGCGATCGCAGCCCGGCGCTGCGCGACGAGGTGGCGCTGCTCGAGCCGGCGTTCCGAGCCGCGGGCGAGCGCTTCAGCCTCGTGGGCCATTCCTACGGCGGCGCGATAGCCCTGGTCGCCGCGCTCGCGCATCCCGAACGGGTGCGCGCGCTCGCGCTTTACGAGCCGACGCTTTTCGCGCTCGTCGAGCAGGAGTCCGCTGCGCCGAACGACGTCGATGGCATCCGCGACACGGTGAGCGCCTCGCTGGCCGCCCTCGCGGCGGGCGATGCCACGGCGGCGGCGCGACACTTCATCGACTTCTGGATGGGGGAGGCGGCTTTCGACCGCATGCCCGAGCGCAACCGCGCGGCGATCGCCGAAGCGATCGTCAACGTGCAAGGCTGGAAGGACGCCCTCTTCGGCGAGCCGACGCCCGCCGCCGCCTTCCGCAAGCTCGAGGTGCCGGTGCTGCTGCTCGTGGGCAGCCAGTCGCCGCTTTCCTCGCACGCGGTCGCCCGGCGGCTGAAGGCGCTGCTGCCGCGCGTCGAGTATGCGGAGCTCGAGGGACTGGGGCACATGGCCCCGGTGACTCAGCCCGAGGCGGTCAACGCGCGGATCGCCGCCTTCCTCAATAGCGCAGCCGCATGAACACCGGAGCGGCGTCGCCCTTCGGCACCACGACGAAGACGTTGCCGTAGTCGTCGGAGTCGATCTTCACATCGGCCGGATGGCCGAGCGCCTTGAGCAGGCCGGGCAGCGTGTCGGTATGCCCGACCAGCAGCACGTTCTGCCCCGCATGCTCCTTGCGCAGCCGCGCCACCAGCTCGCGCGGGTCGCCCTTGGGGACGACGGTCGGTTTCTCCTTCAGCTCGTGCGAGAGCGGCTCCGCGGTCTTCTGCGTGCGCGTGAAGTCGGTGACGTAGATGGCGTCGATGTGCGCATCCTTGAGCAGCTGGGCAAGGCGCTCGGCGCGCGCCGAGCCGGCCTGCGACAGCGGCACCTGCCTGGGGCCGGCCATCGCCGCGGCCTGCAGCTCGGCATGGCGCACCAGGATGATCGCGCTCTGGGCATGCGCCGCGCCGGCGAAGAACGTCGCGGCGGCGATCAAGGGGAGAAACGGTCTTTCCATAACCTTCCTTTCCGGTCCACGGGGAGGGCCGGCAGCCTATCGGCCGGAAGGTTACGGATGAGGTACCGGGGGGCTCAGCGCGGCAGGTAGCTCTGGTCGACCATCTGCTCGACGTCGACCGGCTTGTCCAGCCAGCCGAGCTTGTCGAGCATGAAGCTGGAGAGCTTCTTCAGGCTCGCGACGTTGACGCGCGCGCCCGGGTCGCGCTTCCAGTCGGCGTTTTTCACGTAGATCTCGACCGGCGTGCGCACGAAGCCGGCCTTGGCGAGGTCGCGCTTCGCCTGCTCGGTATGCTCGAGGTAGTACTTCGTCACCGCGACATAGTCGGCGAGGAAGGCGCGCACCACGTCGGGATGCGCCTTCAGGAATTTCTCGCCGAACCAGACGTCGAGCAGCTCGTGGTCGTAGCCGACCGCCTCGACCGCGGTGAAGAGCTTGCGCAGGCCGCCCTTCGCCACCTCGGCCGAGTAGAACGGCTCGACGAACGTGCCCGCCTGGATCTTGCCGGTGCGTACCGAGTCGCCCATCGCCGGGAAGCCGAGCGAGAAGACCTTCGCGTCCTTGTCCGGCACGAGGCCGGCGTTGAGCAGCCCGGCGCGCGCCCAGAGGTCGGTCGCGGTCTTGTAGCCGACGACGCCGACCGTGCCGCCCTTGAGGTCCTTCGCGCTCTTGATCGGGCCGTCGTCCTTGACCATGTAGGTGGTGCTGAACCACTGCTTGCCCGCCGCCTCCTGGCAGATCGAGGCGACGACCTTCATGTCGACGCCCTGCGCGCGCACGAAGATCACCGCGAGGCCCGGCGCGGTGCCGGCGTCTAGCTCGCCCGCGAGATAGGCCTGGAAGCGCTCGGGGTTCGCCTGGAAGAGGATCTGCTTGAGCGCGTACTTCTTGCCCTGGTTGGGCGTGAGATCCGGCCGCGCGCTCATCAGCCAGACCTGCTCCTCCGCGGCGAAGCCGCGGCCGAAGCGGATGAGCGTCGGCTCCTGCGCGAGCGCCGTGCAGGAAAAGAGGATCCCCAGGACCACGGCGAGTTTCTTCATTCGAGACTCTCCCTCAGGCGAAGTAGGTGTCGAGTTTTTCCCAGTATACCAACCGGTCCCTGAGCGCCAGCAGCAGCCGGTCGAGCGCGAGGCCGAGCGCCGAGATGACGACCACCAGCGCAAGGATGCGATCGGTCCTGAGCGACGAGAGCGAATAGCTGATCAGGTAGCCCAGCCCGTCCACCGAGCTGATCATCTCGGTGATCACCACCACGATCAGCGCGACCGGCAGCGCCACGCGCAGCGCCGCGAACAGGTACGGCATGGTCGCCGGCAGCACCACGCGGCGCAGCGTGGTCCAGCGGCGCGCGCCCATGCTGCCCGCCGACCAGAGCAGCACGCGCGGCACGCCGCGCGCGCCCTGCGAGGTGATGATCACCATCGGGTAGAGGCACTCGAGGAACACCAGCGCCACCTTCGACAGGCTGCCGAGGCCGAACACGAAGACGAAGATCGGGAAGAGCGCGAGCTTCGGCACCGCGTACGTACCCGAGAAGAGCGGGTCGAGGAGCGAGGCGACGAGCGGCGAGCGGCCCATCATCAGGCCGAGCAGCCCGCCGACCAGCGCGGCCGCGCCGAACCCGGCGAAGGCGCGGTAGAGCGAGATCCACGTCTGGCTCGCGCCTTCCGCGCTCGTCACGAAGGCGACGAGCGCGCGGGCGATCTTCTCGAGCGGCGGGAAGAGGATCGGGCTCCACAGGCCGCTGCGCGCGGTGACCTCCCAGGCGGCGAGGATCGCGAGCACGAGGAGGGCGGGCCGGACGTATTTCAATTAGGGCTCCGTCCCCGAATCATTCGAATCATTCCTGCCAGGCGAGCGCGCGCGAGCGCGCGTAGCGCAGCAGCCGGTCGCCGGCGTAGCCGAGCAGCGCGATCGAGACGAGCGCGACGTACATCAGGTCGAAGCGCAGGCTCGACTCCGAGTCGCGGATCAGGTGGCCGAGCCCAGAGCGCGCGTTGATCATCTCGGCGGCGAACATGACGATGAAGGACAGCGCGAGCGCCACGCGCAGGCCGGCGAAGAGGTACGGCAGCGCCGCCGGCAGGACGACGCGGCGGAAGATCTGCGCGCCGCCCGCGCCCATGTTGCGCGCCGACCAGACGAGGATGCGCGGCGTGGCGCGCGCGCCGTAGTAGGCGTTGATGTACAGCGGATAGAAGCAGGCGAAGGCGATGATCAGGATCTTCGACAGATCGCCGATGCCGAACCAGAGCATGAAGAGCGGCAGCAGCACGATCTTCGGCACCGGATAGGACAGGAAGACGAGCGGGCTCAGCGTCTCGTCGAAGCCGCGCCGCACGCCCGCCGTCAATCCCAGAAGGATTCCCGTCAGAGACCCGAGAACAAATCCCGGCAACGCCCGGCCGAGGCTCGCCGCGATGTGGCCGTAGAGCTCCGAAGTGCCCAGCGCGGCGACGAAGCTCTTCGCGATCTCGGAGGGGGCGAGGAGGTAGGCCGGACCGCCGCTCGCCGCGACGATCTGCCAGAGGACAAGCAAGCCGAGAAAAATGGGGACAGACCCCATTTTTCTCATTTTCAGACCCAGGCCTGGATCACGTAGTCGTACGCCGCCTGGGCGTTCGCCATGTCGACGCGCTGCAGCTTGATGGCGAAGCCCTTGGCCGTCTTCTTCAGCGTATGCAGATAGCGGCCGGCGAAGTGGCGGACGTCGTCGCGGCGCAGCTCCAGCATGTGGAAGCGCGAGCGGACCAGGACCTCGTTCTTCGTCTCCTTCTCGATCACCACGTTGGACACGACGTGGTTGGTCTCCCAGAGCGGGCGCTGCGACCAGGCGTCCGGGTGCAGGATGCGCTTCATGCGCACCGTCATCAGGTTCTTGTCCTCGGCGAAGATCGCGGGCATGCCCTCCCAGGTGGTGTGCGAGGGCTCGGGCGGCATCCAGTACACCCCGTCCGGGGTGAAGAGGTCGATCCAGCCCTGCCACTGTTTGCCGTCGAGCAGCTCGGACTGGCGGTAGAGAAACTGCTCGACCTCGTGTTGCACGCCGTTCTTAGCCACGCAGGTACTCCGCCCAGGCCTTCATCTGGTTGCGCATCGGCGCCTCCGAGGTCCCGCAGTTCGGCGCCGTCTCGACCGCGCCGTCCTTCTCGAGGTCGCGGCCCATGTGGCGCGCGAAGCTCACCCAGTCGCCGCCGTCCGAGGACAGGCCCTGGTGGCACTTCCAGAAGTTCTCCAGGTCGTCCGCGTTGATGAGCGTCGAGGGCGAGTTGACGAGGTTGTAGTAGGCGAGCGAGCGGCGGTAGATCGGCTCGGGCGCGCCCTTGAGGCGAAAGTGCCAGATCTCGGTGAGCGTCTTGTCGACGCCCAGCGGGCGCACTGCGCGAAGCTGCTGCAGCGGCGACTGCACCGAGAGGCCCGGGTAGAGGAGCACGTGGTGGATGTTCACGCCGACGATCTCCTCGAAGCGCTTCTTGCCGTACGCCTTGATCATGACCTTGTCGTAGGCGAGCGTGTCCGGGTCCTGCGGCCGCAGCCCCATGTAGCCCGTGAGGATGCAGTGGCCGTACGGGTAGTTGATCGTCTGGAAGTTGTCCCACTTGTCGATCGTCACCGTCGCGAACGCGGAGAGCATGTGGTAGGCGATCGGCGATTTACCGGTTTCTTTCTCGATAAGTTTCTCCACGTCGTGCGCGGCCCTCCCCGTCGACTGGTGCGTCACCGACGGGTGCAGCGCGTCGAGCTGGTTCTCGAGGAAGATCTTCCAGTTCGAGTGCTGGATGACGCGGAAGCAGGTCGGCACCACCTCGACGCTTCCCTCCGGGGCGCGGTCGCACATGTCGTCGAAAGCCACTATGGCTTTCCCCAAAAATTCCTTGAGGGAAGGACCGTCTTTGGCGAGGCTGGCGAATACAAAGCCCCGGTAGTTCTCCACCCGCGCCGCGTGCTTCATGCAGAGCTCGGGGCTGTCCTTGTTGATGCGCGTGCCCGCGTAGCCCGACTCCATCATCGGGATCGAGCGCAGCTTCCCGTCGTGCTTGAAGGTCCAGGCGTGGTAGGAGCAGCGGAAGAACTCGCCGGTGTTGCCCTTGCGATCGCCGGCGATCATGTTGCCGCGGTGCGGGCAGCGGTTGTAGAGCACGTGGATCTTGCCCTCCGAGCCCCGCACCATGATCATCGGCTGGCGGCCGATCTGCACCGTGTAGTAGTCGCCGGCCTTCGGGACCTGCGTCTCGTGGCCGCAGTAGATCCAGACCTTCTCGTGGATCCTCTCCATCTCCAGCTCGAAGATCTCCGGGCTCGTGTACACCTCGCGGCGCACGCGGTCGGGCTCGACGTACTTGCTGAGATCGGGAATGCGTTCCTGAAGCATCGTTCCTCCTAGGCCGCTCTTTCGGCGGCAGGTTCCATATCGAGATTCGACTTCATCTGCTCGAGCATCGCGCGCAGCCGCTCCTGCGCGGCCGGCGAAAGGCCGGCGAGCGCGGCGTCGTTCAGCTCGGCGACAGCGGGCCAGACGCGCGCGAAGAGCCGCTCGCCCGCCGCGGTCAGCGCGAGGCGGGTGATTCGCATGTCCTCGCCGTCGGAGAGCCGCGCCAGCCAGCCCGCCTCTTCCATCCGGTCGACGGTGCGCGTGAGCGTCGTGCGGTCGATGGAGGAGAGCTCGGCCAGCTCGCTCGTCGTGCACTTGTGCCGCGCGTGCAGCGCGGCGAGCGCCCGCCATTCCGGCACGCGCAGGCCGAACGGCTTGAGCGCCAGGGTGAGCCACCGGTCGCGCGCGCCGATGACCTGGGTAAGCCAGAAGAACAGGTGGCTGTCGAGGTCGAACGCCGGTCGCGCTGCCATGCCGGCCACGTTACTCCCGATTTACGTGCGTTTGCAACTAAACACGTTATAGAGCCAGCCGAAGATCGCGCCGCCGATGGCGCCGTCGACGAGCGCATAGAGCGTGCCCGTCGCGACCGAGCCGGCCGACGCGGCGGGGCGGTAGCCCGGGTAGATCGACGCCATGAGATCGAGGAAGGCGCTGCCGTAGCCCGGCCAGATCGCATGCGCGACGGCGACGAGCAGGACCGCTACGCCCCAGAACAGGCTGGCGGTCGCGGCGAGGGCTTTGACGTTGAGCGGCATGACGGCTCCTTTCATGAATTCCCCAGGTTGGGCATGACATCCGCGGCGAACAGCTCGAGGGAGCGACGGGCGTGCTCCGGCGCGAGGTCGCCGAAGCTGAAGACGCAGAGCAGGTAGTTGATCGTGGTCTCGCGGATGAACGCCGCGAGCTTCTCCGTCACCTCGGCGGGCGTGCCGGCGATGAGCGGATGCGCGGAATCGGCGGAATAGGCCTCGGTGTCGTGCACGTCGGGCCGGCCGGCCTTGCGCGTCAGGTGGTGGATGTGCGAGTTCCACGCGCGGTGCGCCGCTTCGCCGAGGCGCTTCGCCTCGTCGGACCGCTCGGCGATCACGAGGTGCTGCGTTTTCGCGAGGTGCGGGGCCGCCACGTGCGCGTTGTGCCGCCCGGGGTCGTTGCGGTGCTTGTCCCACAGCTCGCGGTAGCGGTCGAAGAGCGCGCGGGCGTCCGCGGGCTTGCCGAGCAGCGCCGTGTGATAGCCGTGGCGAGCGGTGAAGTCGATCGAGTCCTTGTTCGAGCTCGGGAACCAGAGCGGCGGATACGGCCGCTGCAGCGGCTTCACGTGCAGCTCGACCTCGCGATATTGGCAGTGCTTGCCGGAGAAATTGAGGATGGGTTGGGAACAGGCCGAAAAGAACACCTCCAGAGTCTCGCGATATTTCTCCCGCGACTCGTCGATCGACTGCAGGCCGAAGATGCGCGACTCGATCGGCGACACGCCGCGCCCGACGCCGAGCTCGAGGCGACCGCCCGACATCTGGTCGAGCATGCACACCTCCTGGTAGAAGCGGTAGGCGTCGTACCAGGGCAGGCAGAAAGTGAGCGCCCCGGCGCGCAGGCGGCGGGTGCGCTGGAAGATCGCCGAGAGCATGACCGCGGGCGAGCCGTCGACCGAGAGCGGCGTGCCCTGGTGCTCGGCGACGAGAAAGGCGTCGAGGCCCAGCCGGTCGGCGGCCTGCGCGAGCTCGAGCTTGTGCTCGTACACCTCGCGGGGCGAGCGGGTGGGGGACGCCTCGATCCAGTCGAAAAGTCCGAATCGCATGCTCAGACCCCCAGGTAACGGTGCCAGAGGTCGCGCTCGGCTTCGAGCTCGCGCGAGCTGCCCTGCCAGGCGACGCGGCCGCGCTCGATGATGACGTGCCGGTCGGCGAGCTTGACCAGCCGCTCGATGTACTTGTCGACGACGAGCAGCGTCTGCCCCTGCGCGCGCAGGCGCGCGAGGCAGCGCCAGATCTCCTCGCGCACGAGCGGCGCCAGGCCTTCGGTCGCCTCGTCGAGGATCAGGAGGTGCGGGTTGGTGACGAGCGCCCGGCCGATGGCAAGCATTTGCTGCTCGCCACCGGACAAGGCGCTGCCGGAATTGCCCGCTCGCTCACGCAGGCGAGGGAACAATTCGAAAACGCGCTCCGGCGTCCATGGATCCGCGCTTGCGGATCGGTTGTCCGCGAAGGCGACGAGGTGCTCGCGCACCGAGAGGTTGGGGAAGACCTGCCGGCCCTCGGGGACGATGGCGATGCCGAGCCGCGCGATGCGCTCGGGCCGCTCGCGCTCGATTGCGCGGCCGCGGAAGCGGATCGCGCCGCCGCGCGCCGGCGTGAGCCCCATGATGGCGCGCAGCGTCGTGGTCTTGCCCATGCCGTTGCGGCCGAGCAGCGTCAGCATCTCGCCGGGCGCGATGGCGAGGTCGAGGCCGAAGAGCACCGGGCTCGCGCCGTAGCCGGCCTCGAGGCGCTCGACCTCAAGCAGCAAGCTCGTCTCCGAGGTAGGCCCTGCGCACCTGCGGGTCGAGGCGGATCGCCTGCGGCGCGCCGGTGGCGATCAGCCGGCCGTCGACCAGCACCGAGATGCGGCTCGCGAGGCGGAACACCGCGTCCATGTCGTGCTCGACGAGCAGCAGCGTCACCGTGCGCCGCAGCCGCTCGATCAGCTCCAGCATGCGCCGCGACTCCTGCGGCCCCATGCCGGCCATCGGCTCGTCGAGGAGCAGCAGGCGCGGCCGCGTCGCGAGCGCCAGGCCGACCTCCAGCGCGCGCTGCTCGCCGTGCGAGAGGTTGCTGGCCGGGGTTTCGAGTTTTTCGGAAAGTCCTACTTCTTCGGAAACGGCGCGGGCCTCGTCGACGAGCGCGGTTTCGGCGGCGAGCGGGCGCCAGAAGGAGAAGCTCGAGCCGCTCCGCGCCTGCACGGCGAGCGCCAGGTTCTCGAGCACGGTGAAGCGGCGGAAGATGCTCGTCACCTGGTAGCTGCGCGCGAGGCCGGCGCGCACGCGCGCGTGCGCCTTGAGGTGCGTGATGTCCTCGCCGCCGAAGACGATGCGCCCGGTGTCGACGGGCAGCATGCCGGAGATCTGCGCGATGAGCGTCGTCTTGCCGGCGCCGTTCGGCCCGATCAGCGCGTGCACCTCGCCCGGCTCGACCTCCAGCGTGACGTCGTCCGTGGCGACCACGCCGCCGAAGCGCTTCGACACGTTGCGCAGCTCAAGCACTTTTTCTCCGCGCGAACATTCCCACAAGGCCCCGCGGCGCCGCGAGCACGACGGCGAGCAGCACGGCGCCCACCGCGAGCCCGGCGTGGTCCTGGTAGTTGGGCGCGAGGCGCGCGAGCCAGCCGATCTGGTAGTCGGCGATCAGGTGCTCGAGGCCGAGCAGCGCCAGCGCGCCGAGCGCGCCGCCCCAGAGCGTGCCGACGCCGCCCAGGATCACCATGATCATCAGCGTGCCCGACTGGATCCAGTGCAGCAGGCTCGGGCTCACGTAGCTCGACTGGTTGGCGATCAGCGCGCCGGCGAGCCCGGCCGCCGCCCCGGAGATGACGAAGCAGGCGAGCTGGTAGCGGTAGACCGGGAAGCCGATCGCTTCGGCGCGCGCCGAGTTCTCGCGGATCGCCTCGATGGCGCGGCCGAAGCGCGAGCCGGCGAGGCGATGCAGGCCGTAGGCGAGCGAGCCAAAGAGCGCGAGCACCACGTAGTACCAGGCGAGATCGCCCGAGAGCGACAGGCCGAACCCCGGGTCCGAGCGGCCGCGCAGCGCGAGGCCGTCCTCGCCGCCGTAGGTCTTGAGCGAGACGAAGAGGTAGTAGACCATCTGCGCGAAGGCGAGCGTGATCATGATGAAGTACACGCCGCGCGTGCGCAGCGACACCGCGCCGATGAAAAGCGCCGCGAGCGCGGCCACGGTGACGGCCGCGGGCCAGGCGAGCCACAGGCTGGTGACGCCTTCCGCGGCGAGGATGCCGACCGTGTAGGCGCCGGCGCCGAAGAAGGCGGCGTGGCCGAAGCTCACCATGCCGCCGTAGCCGAGCGCGAGGTTGAGGCTCGTCGCGGCGATCGCATAGATGAGCATGCGGCTCGCGAGGCTTACGTAGAACAGCCCGTCCATTGCCTGCATGGCCAGCGGGAAAGCGGCCAGTAGAAGAAATATCGGCAAAACCCTGCTCATCCGCGCGCCGGGAAAAGGCCCTGCGGCCTGAAGTACAGCACCACGGCCATGAGGAGGTAGATGAGCACCGAGGCGATCGCCGGCCCGGCGGCGCTCGCCATCTGCGGCGGCAGGAAGGTGCCGAAGAGAAGCGGCAGGAAGGCGCGCCCGCCGGTGTCGACGATGCCGACCAGCAGCGAGCCGACCAGCGCGCCGCGGATCGAGCCGATGCCGCCGATGACGATCACCACGAAGGCGAGGATCAGGATGTTCTCCCCCATGCCGACCTGCACGGCGAGGATCGGCCCGAGCATCGCTCCCGCCAGCGCGCAGAGCGCCGCGCCGAGCGCGAACACGCCGGTGAAGAGCCGCCCGATGTCGACGCCCATGGCGCGCGCCATCTCGCGGTTGGAAGCGCCGGCGCGCACCAGCATGCCCACCCGGGTCTTCGCCACCAGAAAATAGAGAAGAACCGCGACGGCCACGCCGACGCCGATGATCAGCAGCCGGTAGGACGCGTACTGCATGCCGCCCGGCAGCGTGACAGGACCCGTGAGCGAAGGCGGCGCGTTCAGCAGGATCGGCTGCGAGCCCCAGACGAGGCGCACCGCCTCGTTGGCGATCAGGATGATCGCGAAGGTAGCGAGCACCTGGGTGAGGTGGTCGCGCGCGTAAAGCCTTCGCAACAGCGTCAGCTCGAGGAGCGCGCCGACTACGCCGGTGGCGGCGAGCGCGAGCGGCAGCGCGAGCCAGAACGAGCCGGTCGCCTGGACGAAGCTCGCCATCAGGTAGGCGCCGACCATGTAGAGCGAGCCGTGCGCCAGGTTGATCATGTCCATGATGCCGAACACGAGCGTCAGCCCGGCGGCGAGCAGGAACAGCATCAGCCCGAACTGCAGGCCGTTGAGACCCTGCTCGAGGAACAGGGTCGCCGACATGCCGCTACTTCATCGGGCAGTCTTTGGCCCAGTAGTCGCGGTGGTCGTGCAGGATCGTGGCGATCTTGCGGTTGACGATCCGTCCCTGGCGGTCCTTGACCAGCGCGCGCACGTAGTAGTCCTGGATCGGCGTGCCGTTGGCCGCTTCCTTCCATTTGCCGCGCGGCGTCTTCGCGCGCTCGGGCGCCTTCATCAGCGCCGCGTGGAAGGCCTTCTCGTCTTCCACCTTGCCCTTCGCGTCGCGCACCGCCTGGTCGATGATCAGCGCCGCGGTGTAGCCCTGCTCGGCGTAGAGCGTCGGGATGCGCCTGTACTCCTTCTCGAACTCGTTCACGAACCTGCGGTTCGCGTCGTTGTCGAGGTCGTACGCCCACTGCGACGTGTCGAACAGGCCGAGCATCGGGTCGCCGACCGCCCGCACCACGTCCTGGTCGGAGGCGAAGCCCGGCACGATGAGCTGCGTGTCCTTCGACAGGCCCGCGGCGACGAACTGCTTGATGAAGTTGATGCCCATGCCGCCCGGCAGGAACGCGTACACGGCGTCGGGATGCGCGGCGCGCATCTGCGCGAGCTCGGCCGAGTAGTCGAGCTGGTTCAGCTTGGAGTACGTCTCGGAGACGATCGCTCCCTTGTACATGCGCTTGAAGCCGGTCAGCGCGTCCTTGCCCGCCGGGTAGTTCGGCGCGATGAGGAAGGCGTTCTTGAAGCCCTTGGAGTTGGCGAACTCGCCCGCCGCCTCGTGGTGCGCCTCGTTCGGCCAGGAAGCGGAGAAGAAGTACGGGCTGCAGCCCTTGCCGGTGATCGCGGTCGGCGTGGCGTTCGGCGCCACGTAGAACACCTTCGCCTGCTGGAGGGTCGGCCACACAGCGAGCATGACGTTGGAGAACACGATGCCGGTCATCAGGTTCACGCGGTCGCGGCGCAGCATGCGCTCGGCGAGCTGCCGGCCGGTGTCCGGGTTGAGCGTGTCGTCGGCGATCACCACCTCGGTCGGCATGCCGCCGAGCTTGCCGCCGGCGAGCTTGAGCGCGAGGTTGAAGCCGTCGCGGATCTCCACGCCGATGCCGCCCGCCGGGCCGGACAGCGTGGACAGGAAACCGATCTTCAACTGGTCCGCGGCTTGCGCATTGCACGCGAGCAGCAGGGCCGTCGCCAGGCCTGCGAATCTCTTCATGTTTCGCCCCTCCTCGAAGGAAGGGCATTCTAACCACTTTGTATGATTCAATCGAAACGATGCCTTTCCGCGCACGCCATCCCGGGGGACGTTCTTTAGGGAAAAACCCTGCTGCGGCCGCCGTGAAGCAAAGGGCGCTCGAGCTCGGCGCCGACCTCGCCGGCGTGGCCTCCGCCGCGACGCTCAACGCCTTCCCGCCCGATCCGCGCTGGCCGCAGACGCCCGAGCGCATCCTGCCGAGCCTTAAGAGCGTGATCGTGCTCGCGCAACGGATTCCGGCCGGCGCGTTCCGGGCGCACTCCAACGTGCCGGTGCAGTACATGGACATGCTGGTGCTGCGAAAGATGGACAAGGTCGCCTACCGCCTCGCAGCCGAGCTCGAGGCGGCGGGCCACCCGGCGTTCGTCACCGCGGCGCAGGAGACCGACTGGAACCTGAAGCGCGCCTCGTATGGCCGGCTCTCGACGCGCCACCTCGGCGTCGAGGCCGGGCTCGGCACCCTCGGCCTCGAGGTCAACATCCTCACGCCGGAGTTCGGGCCGCGCATCTACCTCACCGGCGTGCTCACCGAGCTCGAGCTCGAGCCCGACGCGCGCATCACCGAGCAGGTGTGCATCGGCGAATCGTGCAGCCGCTGCCTGCACTCGTGCCCGCCGAACGCGGTGCTGCACTGGGGCATCGACAAGCGCGGCTGCGCGACCGAGGCGCAGGAGTTCGGCTTCATGACCATGCTGCAGTTCATGGAGCGGGTGATCGATGCCTCGCCGGAAAAACGCTCCGGCATGCTGAAGACCAGAGATCTCTTCGGCTTCTGGCAGGGCCTCTTGCGCGTCGTGGGCTCCTTCGGCGACTGCCCGCGCTGCCTCGCCGTCTGCCCGGTGGGCAACGACTACCATGCGCACCTCGCCGACGTGCACAAGCACATCCCGGAGAAGACGCCGGAAAAGGTCGCTCTCCAGCAGAAATACAGGGAAGCCCGCAAATCGGGCGCGGCGCAGGGCGGCCTGTCGGAATGGAACGTGCGCTGGGTCGGGCCGGAAGGCTACAAGGGCATGGTGGCGAAGCAGCTGCAGGAATTCAAGAAACGCCAGAAAGAACTGAGTGGAAATCTTCAAGAGACCGCTGACAGCGGCGCAGATAAAGGCTAAGGCGCGCGAGCTCGGCGCCGATCTCGCTGGCATCGCCGACGGGGCGCGCATCGACACCTCGCACATCACCTCGCTCGACGGCGGACGGGTGATCGTGCTCGCGAAGCGGCTGAACGGCGGCGTGGCGCGCATCCGCCGCTGGGACGACCGGCACAAGTACTACAACGACGAGCTGGCGCTGACGCATCTCGAGGAGACGTCGCTCGAGCTCGTCTACTGGCTCGAGGACTGCGGCTACCCGGCGCTGATCGTGCCGCCGACGCACATCGATCCCTCTTCCTACGACGACAACCCGGGCAAGCATCTGGAGCCGATGCTCTCGCTCCCGCACGCCGCGGTGGAAGCCGGGCTCGGCACGCTCGGCCTCAACCTGCAGCTCCTCACGCCCGAGTTCGGCCCGCGCGTCCTGCTCGCCGCGGTGCTCTGCTCGGTCGACGTCGAGTGCGACCGGCCGATGAGCGAGGCGCTGTGCCGCGGCCCCTCCTGCGGCCGCTGCCTCAAGACCTGTCCCGGCGACGCGGTGCGCGAATGGGACCGCGACTGGGCGGCGTGCGACCGCCACCGCTCGCCGCACGGTTTCGCGCAATTGACGGAACACCTGGATCGGATCATCGAGGCCGGCGATGCCAAGGCGCGCAAGGAGCTGCTGCGCTCCGAGGCGAGCTTCAACCTCTGGCAGAGCATCCTGCGCGGCTCGGGCGTGATCACCGGCTGCCGGCGCTGCGCCGATGTCTGCCCGGTCGGCGCCGACTACGAGACGCTGCTCGCCGACGCGCACCAGGAAATACCGGAGAACACGCCCGCCAAGGAAGCGCGCCTCGCCAGGATGACGGGCACTTCCGACAGCTACGAGAAGCAGAAGCGCTTCATCGGCATCGTCAAGGTCTGATGCAACTGCCCAAGTCTCGCGAAGAGATCCGCCGGCTCCAGTCCGCCGGTAAACGCCGCGCGGTCGAGCAGGCGCTGCGCTCGCCGTTCTGGCAGAAGCGCCTGCCGAAGGATCTCGATCCGGCGAAGCTGGACGACCCCGAGCACTGGCGCCGCATCCCGATCCTCGACAAGGACACGCTGCGCGCCCTGAGCGACCAGCAGTTCTACAGCGAGTTCTGCGTAAGGCCGTCGGACGGCATCCAGGAGTACTGGCGCTCGGGCGGCGTGACCGGACAGCCGCTCTTCTACCCGCGCAGCTTCAAGGACATGGAGTACGGGCTGGAGGCCTTCGCGCGCACCTATGACTGCGCCGGCGCGCAGCCCGGCGACCGCGCGCACGTGTCGTTCCCGATGGGCATCCATCCGGTCGGCCAGGTGTTCGCGCGCTGCGCCGCCTCGCGCGGCATCACGGTGAACTGGGCGGGCTCCGGCGCCTCCACGCCCTCGGCGCTGCAGGTCGAGCTGATCCAGCGCCTGAAGCCGACGATCTGGCTCGGCATGTCGAGCTACGCGCTGCACCTCGCCAACCTCGCCGAGGCGAAGGGCGTCGAGCTGCCGCTGCGCCGGATCATGACCTCGGCCGAGCCGGTGTCGCAGGCGAAGCGGCAGAAGATCGAGCGCAGCTTCGGCGCGAGGCTGACCGACACCTTCGGCATGACCGAGGCCGGCATGATGGGCGCCGAGGACCGTCCGGGCGAAGGCTTCCGCATCTGGACCGACTTCTACTTCATCGAGGTGCTCGATCCGAAGTCGCTCGAGCCGGTGAAGGAGGGCGAGATCGGCACGCTGGTCGTCACCGCGCTCTGCTCGAACAACGTCACGCCGTTCCTGCGCTGGAGCTCGGGCGACCTGGTCAGCTACTACGAAGCGGACGATCGCTCGGGCCCCTTCGCGGTGTTCCCGCGGCTCAAGCACGCGCACCGCACCAGCGGCTTCTTCAAGGTGCGCGGCATCAACCTCGGCCACCAGGACCTCGAGGATTTTCTCTTCCGCTATGCCGAGGTGGGCGACTTCCGCGCCGAGGCGCTGAACGAGGGCGACAACGATTGCCTGCGCCTCGGCATCGAGCTGCGCCGCGGCGTGCCCGCCGAAGCGTTCGTGGCAAGCCTGAAGAAGAGCTTCCGCAACAAGTTCGAGCTCGTCCCCGAGGTGCTGGTGCTCGAGACCGGCACGCTCGCCCGGGAGTTCGAGGCCAACATCAAGGCCTCGCGCTTCGTCGACCGGCGGTAGGGAAACTACCAAAGAGCAACAGTTCGTCGCCCCCGCGCAGGCGGGGGTCCAGTTTATTTTTTAAAAAGCAATGGGTCCCCGCCTTCGCGGGGACGACGAACCAAAGGCTTACTAGAAACTATCGAGGTCCTTTGCCATACGGATCCGCTGCGCCGCGTCCGGCAGGCGACCGGTACCCGCCGCGAGGTTGTCGCGCATGTGCTCGGGCTTGCCGGTGCCCGGGATGGCGCAGGTCACGGCGGGATGGGCGACGATCCACTTGAGGAAGAACTGCGCCCAGCTCTCGATGCCGAGCTCGGCCTTCGCCCAGCCGGGGACCGCCTTGCCGCGCACGCGGCGGAACAGCGAGGCGCCGCCGAAGGGGCGGTTGACGATCACGGCGACGCCACGTTCGCGAGCCACCTCCAGGATTCTTTTTTCGGCCTCCCGCTCGTCGAGCGAGTAGTTGATCTGCACGAAATCGTAGTCGCCGGTGCCCAGCCATCGCTCGACCTCGGCGTAGGCCGACGAGGTGTAGTGCGTGATGCCCATGTAGCGCACGCGGCCCTGCGACTTCCAGTCCTTGAGCGTCTTCGTGTGGGTGGCGACGTCGACCAGGTTGTGCACCTGCATGAGGTCCATGCGCTCGACGCGCAGCCGCCGGAAGGAGATCTCCATCTGCCGGATGCCCTCGGCGCGGCCGCTCGTCCAGACCTTGGTGGCGACGAACAGCTTCGCGCGCAGGCCGAGCTCGGCGATCAGGTCGCCCGCCACGGCTTCCGACGAGCCGTACATCGGCGACGAATCGATGACGTTGCCATCCAGCAGCTTCAGCACTTCACGCAGCGGCGCGCGCCCCCTGGCGTCGTTGCCGACGTCGAAGGTCTGCCAGGTGCCGACGCCGATGAGCGGCAGCGGCTCTCCGGAAACGGGAATTTTTCGGGTCATGATCCGGCTTTGCGCGAGAAGGCGGCCGGCCGGAATACCGGCGGCCGCGGCGGCGAGAAGGCCGAGAGTGCGCCTGCGACGCTCGTCCATGGGGCCGCTCATGATAGCCTCGCGCGCATGGATCGACGCGGCTTCCTTCTCGTTCTGGGCGTGCTCGCCATTCCCGCCCACGCCCAGGCGAAGCCGCGCAGGATCGGCGTCATCGGCTCCGGCCGCATCGGCTCGACGCTCGGCGGACTGTGGGTGAAGGCGGGGCACGAGGTGATGTTCTCCGACCGCGATCCGGAGCAGGCGAAGCGCGTCGCGGGCGAGCTCGGCCGAGGCGCGAGCGCCGGGACGGTGGAAGAGGCGGCGGCGTTCGGCGAGGCGGTGCTGATCGCCGTGCCCTACGGCGCGCTGCCGGCGGTGGCGAAGCAGGTCGGCGCGCAGCTCCAGGGCAAGGTGGTCGTCGATCCGAACAACCCGGTGCCGGCGCGCGACGGCGAGCTCGGCGCGCGGGCGAAGGAGAAGGGCGCGGCGGTCTCGACGGCGGCGATCCTTCCCGGCGCGCGCCTCGTGCGCACGTTCAATTCCTGGAGCTACATGACGCTCGCCCGCGAGGCGAGCCGCGCGGCGCCGCGCATGGCGATGCCGGTCGCGGCCGACGACCGGGAGGCGCTCGAGCTCGGGCTCGCGCTGGTGCGCGACGCGGGCTTCGACGCCGTGCCGGCGGGCTCGCTCGCGGCGTCCAAGGCGTTCGACCTCGGTTCGAGCGTGTCGAACCGGGTGATGAACGCCGAAGAGCTGCGCCAGGCGCTCAACCTCAAACGCTGAGCTTCCTCACTCGCTTCGTCGCGGTGCGGCCGGAAGAGGTGCGCGCGCTCCTCTGGTCTTTCGCGTACTTCTTCTGCCTGCTCGCCGCGTACTACATCCTGCGGCCGCTGCGCGACGAGATGGGCGTCGCGGGCGGCGTGAAGAACCTGCAGTGGCTCTTCACCGCCACGTTCGTCACCATGCTCGCGGCCGTGCCCTGCTACGGCGCGCTGGTGGCGCGCCTGCCGCGCCGGCGCTTCATCCCGCTCGTCTACCATTTCTTCGTCGCCAACCTCGCGCTGTTCTGGCTGCTCCTCACGCTCGGCGTCGAGCGTGAGATCGTGGCGCGCGTGTTCTTCGTCTGGATCAGCGTCTTCGTGCTGTTCGCGGTGTCGGTGTTCTGGTCGTTCATGGCCGACCTCTACCGCTCCGAGCAGGCGAAGCGCCTCTACGGCTTCATCGCCGCGGGCGGCAGCGCCGGCGCGCTCGCCGGGCCGGCGATCACGATCGGCCTCGCCCAGGCGATCGGCGTGGTGAACCTGCTCGTCGTGGCGGCGGTG
>Ga0310810_10000916_pt1 | contig 29764 bp, 23 predicted proteins | sample NCmetagenome_FD_207641 | JGI IMG/M metagenome (GOLD analysis project Ga0310810, IMG submission 207641) | Soil microbial communities from experimental microcosm in Duke University, North Carolina, United States - NC | ecosystem: Engineered > Artificial ecosystem > Soil microcosm > Unclassified ... | reverse complement strand
GTCGAAAGTCTCTCCTCGTTCATCGGGGTCGACGGCACCAACACGACGCTGAACAGCGGACGTATCCAGATCAATTTGAAGCCCATCGAAGCGCGAAGAATTTCCGCCAGCGACGTCATCCGCCGGCTCCAGGGACCGCTCGCGCAAGTCGACGGCATTACGCTTTTCATGCAGCCGGTGCAGGACCTGACCGTGGAAGACCGGGTGAGCCGCACGCAGTTTCAATACAGTCTGGAAAGCCCTGACCCGAAGGATCTCACGCTGTGGGTGCCGCGTTTTATCCGTGAGCTTCAAAGCCGACCCGAGTTGCGCGACGTCGCCAGCGATCAAGGGGACGCCGGCCTCGGCGTTCGCCTGGTGATCGATCGCGATGCGGCGGCGCGTCTCGGCATCAGCACGCAAACCCTCGACGACACACTCTACGACGCCTTTGGCCAACGCCAGATCTCGACGATCTTTACTCAGTTGAACCAGTATCGCGTCGTCCTGGAGGTGAAACCCGAATTTCAGAAAACTCCCGACGCGCTCGATCACATCTATTTGCAATCGAGCAGCGGCGGTTCGGTGCCGCTCAGCGCTTTCACGACGCTGGAGCGCTCCACCGCAGCGCTGACGATCAACCATCAAGGCCAGTTTCCGGTGGTCAATGCGTCCTTCAATCTCGCCCCCGGCGCTTCTCTCGGCGAAGCGGTCCAGGCTGTGGAAAATGCCGGGCGCAATCTCGGTCTTCCGGCAAGCATCCAGACCGGCTTTCAAGGCACGGCCCAGGCCTTTCGTGTCTCACTGGCTAACGAGCCGTTCTTGATCCTTGCTGCGCTCGTCACTGTCTACATCGTTCTCGGGGTGTTGTACGAAAGCTATATCCATCCGGTGACGATTCTCTCGACCTTGCCTTCGGCCGGCGTCGGCGCGCTGCTCGCGCTGATCGTCTGCGGCACGGAGTTTAGCGTCATCGCTCTGATCGGCATCATTCTGCTCATCGGCATAGTCAAGAAGAACGCCATCATGATGATCGACTTCGCGCTGGACGCCGAACGCAGCGAAGGGGAAACTCCGCTCGAGGCGATCTATCAGGCTTGTCTGCTGCGCTTCCGCCCGATCATGATGACCACCATGGCCGCGCTCCTCGGCGCGGTGCCATTGGCTTTCAGCTCGGGCACCGGCGCGGAGTTGCGTCAGCCGCTCGGCATCTCAATCATCGGCGGTCTCCTGCTGAGCCAACTCTTGACGCTTTACACCACGCCGGTCATCTATCTCGCCTTCGATCGCATCGCCAAGCGAGCGACGGCCTGGCGCCGCCGGCGCGCTCCGCTCGCCGAGCCGGAGCTCGGCCTATGAATTTTTCCGCTCTGTTCATCCAGCGACCGGTAGCGACCACCCTGCTGACCGCGGCGCTGGCGCTGGCCGGTACCCTTGCTTATTTTTTGCTGCCGGTTTCGCCGCTACCGCAGGTGGACTTTCCGACCATTAACGTGCAAGCGCGCCTGCCGGGCGCGAGCCCGGAGACGATGGCCTCCTCAGTAGCCACGCCGCTTGAACGGCAATTCGGCCGTATTGCCGGCGTGACGGAAATGACTTCCTCTAGCTCCATCGGGTCAACCTCGGTGGTGCTTCAGTTCGAACTGAATCGAAGCATCGACGCCGCCGCGCGCGATGTGCAGGCCGCGATCAACGCGGCGCGGAGCCAACTGCCGGCAAATCTGCCGAGCAATCCGAGCTACAAAAAGGTCAATCCCGCTGACGCACCGGTTCTGATGCTCGCGCTCACGTCGGATTACGTCGAGCGCGCGCGCATGTACGATCTTGCGTCGTCCGTGCTTCAGCAGAAGCTCTCCCAGGTAAGCGGCGTCGGCGAAGTCGACGTGGGCGGTGGCGCACTGCCCGCAGTGCGGGTGGACGCCAACCCGACGGTGCTGAATCATTACGGCCTCGGTCTCGAGGATCTGCGTCGAACCCTGGGCAGCGCCAACGCCAATCGGCCTAAAGGCACGGTAAACGATGCGACGAAGACTTGGTGGCTCAGCACCACCGATCAGCTCTTGAAGGCCGACGCCTATCGACCGTTGATCATCTCCTATCGCAACGGCGGCGCCATTCGTGTCGGCGACGTGGCTACGGTGACCGACTCGGTGGAGGATATCCGCACCGGAGGCTTGGCAGACGGCAAACCCGCCGTGCTGGTCATCATCTATCGCGAGCCCGGCGCCAACATAATCGACACCGTCGATCGCGTGATGGAGACTCTGCCTCAGCTGCGCGCTTCGATTCCGCCAACGGTCCGTCTCTCCGTCGTGCTGAATGCGACCACGACTATCCGCGCCTCGGTTCACGACGTGGAAATCACATTGCTGATCTCCCTGGCGCTGGTGATTCTCGTGGTTTTCCTATTTTTGCGCAGCGGCCGCTCGACCTTGATTCCGAGCGTCGCAGTGCCCCTCTCCTTACTCGGCACCTTCGGCGCCATGTACCTGCTCGGCTACAGCCTCGACAATCTCTCGCTCATGGCGCTCACCATCGCGACCGGCTTCGTCGTCGACGATGCCATCGTCGTGATCGAAAACATCACTCGGCATTTGGAGCGCGGCTTGCGGCCGCTCGAAGCCGCGCTGCTCGGCGCGCGCGAGATCGGCTTCACCGTGCTTTCGATCAGCATTTCGCTCATCGCAGTTTTCATTCCGATCCTGTTGATGGGCGGCATTGTCGGCCGGCTCTTCCGCGAATTCGCCGTGACTTTGTCGCTCGCCATCGCCATATCGATGGTGGTGTCGCTGACGTTGACGCCGATGATGTGCGCGCGATTATTGCGCAACCACGACCAGGAGCGCCACAGTCGTTTCTACCTGGCCGGCGAGCGCGTTTTTCAAAGCCTGCTAGAAAAATATCGTTCCTCGCTCGCCTGGGTTTTGCGCCATCAAGGACTCACCCTTTGCGTGACTTTGCTCACCATGGCGGCGACGACGATTTTGTACATCGTCGTGCCCAAAGGACTTTTTCCCCAGCAGGACACCGGCCGCATCAACGGCTCCATCGTCGCCGACCAGGACACATCCTTTCAATCTATGCGCGGGCGCATGCTGGCGCTGGCGAACACTGTGAAGACCGATCCGGCGGTGGCCGCGGTCATGGCATTCAACGGCGGCGGCTTCGGCCGCGCGCTCAACACCGGCAACATGTTCATCACCCTCAAACCGTTGAGCGAGCGCGGTCTCAGCGCCGATCAAATCATCGGCCGGTTGCGCGGCAGGCTGGCGCAGTTTCCCGGTGTGAATCTTTATCTCCAGCCGGTGCAGGACGTCCGCGTCGGCGGCCGGCGCGCCAACGCGCAATATCAATACACGCTTCAGAGCGATAGCGTGCAGGACCTGCTGGTTTGGGCGCCACGCATGCTGCAAAAGCTGCGCACCTTGCCTGGTCTTTTGGACGTGAACAGCGATCAGCAGGACAAGGGTCTTCAGGCCGGGCTGGTCATCGATCGCGCGACCGCATCGCGTCTCGGCATCAGCGCGCAAATGATCGACAATACGCTGTACGATGCTTTCGGCCAGCGCCAAGTCTCGACCATGTACACGGCGCTCAATCAGTACCACGTCGTCCTCGAAGTGGAGCCGCAGTATTGGCAGAGTCCGGACGGACTAAAAAATATTTACATCGCCACACCGGGCGGCGCGCAGGTGCCGCTGAGCGAGCTCGCCCATTACCAGCCTTCCACCGTGCCCCTGGTAGTGACCCATCAGGGGCAGTTCCCGTCGGTGACGCTCTCGTTCAATCTCGCGCCGGGACTAGCGCTGGGCGACGCGGTGGATCGGGTCGAGACCGCCGGCAATGAAATCGGTCTGCCGTCGACGATCCATGGCAGCTTTCAGGGCACCGCCCAGGCTTTTCAAGCTTCGCTGGCCAACGAGCCGCTGCTGATCGCCGCCGCGCTGGCGACGGTTTACATCGTGCTCGGCGTGCTCTACGAAAGCATGATTCACCCGATCACGATTCTTTCGACTCTGCCGTCGGCGGGAGTCGGCGCGCTGCTGGCGCTTGTTCTCTTTCGCACCGATCTGAGCGTCATCGCGCTGATAGGGATTATTCTGCTCATCGGTATCGTCAAGAAAAACGCCATCATGATGATCGACTTCGCCCTCGAAGCCGAGCGCAGCGAAGGCATGAATTCCGCCGATGCGATTTTTCACGCCTGTCTGCTGCGCTTTCGGCCGATCCTGATGACGACTTGGGCGGCGCTTCTCGGCGGCCTCCCGCTCGCGCTCGGCGGCGGCGTCGGTTCCGAACTCCGCCGCCCGCTCGGCATCGCGATCGTCGGCGGCCTGATCTTCAGCCAGATGCTGACGCTCTACACGACGCCGGTCACGTATCTTTATCTCGAACGATGCCGGCTCTACTTCGCGGGTTTGCGGCAGAAAAGATCACACCGCTTAGCCGCAAGTTCCGCCTAGAACAATATGCAGCGACCACAGGGATATACGATTAGCGTTTTTGCTTTGGCTATCGGACTCATTTCCGCGTGCAGCGTCGGGGCCGACTACGCGCGCCCGGAGCTGCAGACGCCAGCCGCTTACAAGGAACTACCGGCCGAAGCAAAACCGCAGGCCATCGATGACGTGGTCACGCGAAGCTGGTGGGAGATTTTCGCCGATCCGGCGTTGAACGCGCTCGAGGAGCAGGTCGATATCAACAACCAGAACATCGCTCAAGCCGAGGCGCGCTTTCGCCAGGCGCGCGCGCTGGTGCAACAGACCCGCGCCGCTTACTTTCCCACAGTCATAGTGGGGGTGGGCATCACTCGGACCGCCCCTTCCGAGACTGCGGGATCGAGCACGTCGAGGAACAATCAAACTTTCACGGAGCATTCACTGCCCATCGATGTTTCCTGGGAGCTGGACGTCTGGGGACGCATCCGGCGGAGCGTCGAAGCGAGCCAGGCGCTCGCGCAGGCCAGCGAAGCCGATCTCGAGGCCGCACGGCTCAGCGCGCGCGCCGAGCTGGCCCAGAATTATTTCGAGCTGCGCTCGCTCGACAACGAAAAACAAATTCTCGACGACACCGTCGTCGCTTTCCAGAAATCACTGCAGCTGACTGAGAACCGCTATAAGAGCGGCATCGCCTCGCGCGGCGATGTTTTGCAGGCGGAGACACAAGTGAAAACCACCCAGGCCCAGGCGATCGACGTCGGCGTGCAACGCGCCCAGTTGGAGCATGCCATTGCGCTCTTGATCGGCAAGGCACCGGCGGATTTGACCATCGCCTCTGCGCCTCTCGCGATCACGCCGCCAACCATTCCGGCCGGCGTGCCGGAGGAATTATTGAAGCGTCGGCCCGACGTGGCGTCCGCCGAGAGAACCCTGGCTTCAGCCAATGCGCAAATCGGCGTCGCCGAAGCGGCCTACTACCCAACGCTCTCGGTCGACAGCCAAGGCGGCTTCGAGAGCTCGAGCTGGTCGAAATGGATCTCGGCGCTCGGTCGATTCTGGTCGGCGGGATTCAGTCTTTCTGAAACGCTTTTCGACGGCGGCGCACGCAAAGCCCAGGTCGAGCAGGCGCAAGCGGTTTATGACACCGACATGGGGGCCTATCGCCAGACCGTGCTGACCGGGTTTCAGGAAGTCGAGGATAACTTGGCCGCGTTACGCATTCTGGCCGACGAGGCGAATGCCCAGGACGAAGCCGTGCGTGCGGCGCAACAATCTCTGGCGGTAACGAACAATCAGTATCAGGCCGGCATTGTCAGCTACTTGAACGTCGTCGTGGCGCAAACCATCGCGTTGACCAATAAAAGAACCGCCGTCGATATTCTCGGGCGGCGCCTGAATGCCTGCGTGCTTCTGGTCAAAGCATTGGGCGGAGGTTGGAAAGCTTCGTGAGAACGCTTGCGGGAGAGGAGCTCAGAATTTCCCGGCAGAGGAGAGTTGTTTCAGCCGCAGCTCGATGATTTCTTGGACGTCGCGAGCGGTTGAGTTTTCCGGCAGCGCGTCGGGCACGGCGCCGAGCGCCGTCAATTTTTCATTGAGCGCCGTCAGATCGTCGCAGCGGCGCCGGTATTCCTGAAAACGTTCCGCGCAGCTGACGATGCACCGGTCGATGCCAGCGAGCGAGTCTTGAAGCGCCGCCTCATCGCTGGTGAATTGTTCGCGCAAATGCGCGACCTGCGCGTCGACGGTCAACTGAGCCAATGGGCGAATGCGCTCTTCGATCTGCGCCTGCATATCCCGCAGCATCTGCAAAACCCGATCGTACAAACGCTCATCTGCGGCGAGGGTAGACGCAAGATCTTGCGATGGTGAAACGCGAGGTGGCTCGGCAGACGGGGGTGTAGGCGCTGGGCTTTTGAGCGAGCTCAGCGCAGAATGAATGCCGGAAATTTTTTCCAGCACCTTGCCGCGATCGTCGAGTAGGTGTTGCAGTTGTTTAATTGGATCGGAGTCGTCCACTCAAACTCGCTGAAAACGTGATCGAATTTATTTGGCGCCGCCAGCGGCCGTTCTGAGACTGCTCTCTCCGGTGTCGCTCAGGTTCATCGACTTGGTGGAGACCAGTTCGAGCACGTCGCTTCGGCTGAATCGCCAGCTCCGGCCGATGCGGTTACCCGGGATCACGCCTCTCTCAGCCAGCTTATACACCGTCTTCAGGTGTATTTTCAGCAGCGCCGCGACTTCCGACGGGGTCATGATTTCTTCCATTCGGTTATTCTCCTTTTTTGTTTCAAAATCGCGCTAAAATGCGTCGTTGAAGAGTCCACGAGCACGTCTCATGCCAAGGTCTACCCTGGCTGATTTCAACCAGGTTAACACCGGAATTTTCCAAACATTTCCCAGCCGACGGGGAAAAAAGTCGGGAACGGCTCTAAAAAGCGGGGCTTCGTCTAGCGCGGACAAAATTGGCCAACTAGCGCAGTTTTCGGCAGGGGGGCGACGATTTTTCCTCGATAGCAAGCCAACTTGGTTGCGCTCGGGAAATCAGCCGCAGTGCGCTCGCTCAAGGGGAGATCATGCGGACAATTTTGACAGGAGCTTACACAAAAGAGTGTTGACTAATCCGATCCTGCGCGGCCCTGGCTATGGCGCGCCTGAACCTGGGCTAGCTGCTTCTGCCACTTCTTCGAGTATTCGCTGCGCGTCTCGGGGCTGATCGCGCTGGTCGCGGGAAATTTGTCGCGCCACTCCCACGGCCGCACGGCTTCGATGATCATGCGCGAGTTGTGGCCCTTTTGACCGGGAGGAATAATCGGATCGAGCGGACCGCTCCACGTGCGACGTAGGATATCCACGGAAGTCGCCGGGTCGGAGCGCGTCGCCATCGCCCACACCACTTCGTTCATGTCGGTGATGTCGATGTCGTCGTCCACTACGACGACATAGCGCCCGAGATAAGCGCCGGCGTGGCATTGGCACGCCACCAGTGCAGCTTGTTTCGCATGTCCGGGATATCTTTGCTTGATTGCCACGACAATCATGAAACGCTGTGCCGGCGGGGGCAAGTATACTCCTTTGATATCCGGAACGCCGGCCTGCTCCATACCGTTCCAGACCGTCGCCGCACGCAGACAGGAACGGTACATCCCGTGGATCGTCGGCTTGAACGGCGCGGCGCCGCAGATGATCGGGTCATTGCGATGGTAGAGCGCTTTCACTCGCACAAACGGCTCGGCGCGGCGAGCGCTGGCATAATAACCGGGCCATTCACCGAACGGCCCTTCTTCCATGGATTCTCCGGGAATGATTTCCCCCTCGATGACGAGCTCCGCGTTGGCAGGAAAATGCAATCCGGTGACCGGCCCCTGGATGACATCGATGGGCTGGCCGAGCAGTCCGCCCGCCCAATCGTATTCGTTGACCGCGTAAGGCACCGCTTGAGAAGCCGCGATGTAGAGCAGCGGATGCTGCCCGAAAGCCATCGCCACTGGAAATGGCTTGCCAGCTTTCATCGCCTTTTCATAGTGAATCTTGCCGTGCTTTCCCGGCGAGATGTAAAGCCCGACCTTGTCCTTATCTTGCAGCATGACCCGGTAGCAGCCGACGTTTTCCACGCCGGTTTCGGGATCGCGCGTGACCACCAGGTGCGCCGTGCCGAGGTAGCGACCACCATCGCCGGCGTGCCAGAGGGGCACCGGAAATTTCATCAGATCGACTTCGTCGCCGCGCTCGATATTTTCGAACACCGGTCCGCTTTCGACAATGTTCTTGGGGATCGGCTGCATCGCGCGCAGCTTTGCGCGCAGCGCATCGATCAAAGGAATGGTTTTCAGTTCCAGCGGCAGATTCAACGTCAAAGCCGTGCGCTCGAGGGTTTCGAGCATATTCGCAAGCACCCTGCGATTGGGGTCGAATCCCGGGACGTTGTCAAACAGCACCGCGGGCGGCGTCGCGATCCTTTCGAGGATAATTTCGGTCAGCGCGCCGATTTCCAGATTCCAATCGGCGCCGGAAATCTGCTCGAGCTGCTCGAGCCGTTTGACTTCCTTGAGCCAGTCGCGCAGATCGCAGGAATCGTTGACAGTCGGTCGGATCGCTCTTGCGGTCGCCATGGAATTCTCCTCGATGATCGTTATTCGGTGAGCTTCGCCGTGCTCGGATGGAAAATATCCGCCGGCGAGACCTTGCGCGCAGTGACACCCTGAGCGTGGCAATAGTTCAAAAAAGTTTCCAGCACGTGTCGGTTTGCTTCCAACCCGTAAGCCCAGGGATCACCGGCAAAGATTCGCTGCTCTTCGGCGATGTATTGATTCGGCCAAGCTTCGGCGAGGCTGGGAATCGCGCGCCGCCAGTGCTGCGCCCAGCGCTTGGCATCGCTGTAAAGACGGAATAATTTTTCCGGCAGCTCCGGGTAGCGCTGAACAAGATCTCCTTGCAATGCGAGAACGTGCATGATCGGCAGGATTTTGGTCTGGCGAAAATAAGCCGCTTCGACCTCGCGCGGGTTGCTGAACAGTCGTTTCACCGACTCGTCGGCCAAGAGCGTCGGCAACTGCGATTCGGTAATGCCCAGCGCATCCACCTGGCCATCGAAAAGAGCGCGGCACGCCCGCTCAGAAGCGTTCTTGCCGCTGTTTTGAATCATGCGAATGACCGAGCCGTCGCGCGGTTCCACGGTGGCGCCGGGATCGTGGTCGTCCCAATGGTGCATGGAAGCGACGTGCCATTGGGAATTCGTCGCCGACACGCCGTATTCGCCGATCAGCATGCCGCGCATCCAGATCGCTGCGGTTTGCACCCAACGGAGAAAGCCGAGCTTCCTGCCGCTAAGATCCCCAGGCTTTTCGATGCCGGAGTTTTTCCGCACGAAAATAAAGCCGTGGCGAAACATGCGCGAGGGAAAAACCGGCACGGCGACGAAGTCGGCGCGGTCTCGCGAGGTGTAATAAATCAATTCCCCCAGCGACATCTCGGAAACATCGTAGAGACCTTTGAACATGCCCGCGAACATGCCCGGCACGTCTTCGGTCTCCGTGACATCGAACTCGAAACCGGGAAGGGTCAATTGCCCGCGCAAGATCGGCAGAACACCGTCGTAGGCACGGCTCGCGAGGCGAATTTTAACAGGGACTGACATAAATTTTTCAGGAACGAGCCAGAAGAAATCCTAGCACTTAGTTCGCCGACTCTTCGCGATAAAGCTGAAGCGCATCCATGATCGGGCGGTCGTTGATGGAGAACAGCACCGCCTCGTCATCGGATAGGTTCTCGTGCGCATGCCACTGCCAGAGGGGCACCACGAAAGTATCGCCCCGCTGCCAGTCCATATAGCCTTCGCCAACCCGGGTACGTCCCTGGCCGCGCACGACATGATAGATCGAAGTGCTGGTGTGGCGATGGGATTGGGCCGATTCCCGGCCTTTGAAAAGCTGCACTTCGCAGGACATGGTCGGATAGGTAAAACCGCCGGTGACTGGATTGATGTAACGCAGCAACCGCCCGTCGTAGGGATCGCGGTCGCCGTCGCCCATCGCCCGAAGCGCCGCATGAGTTTCCTTCCAGGCGTAGCGAAATGGCACGCCGCGCATGTGCTCGAGCTCTGTTTTCACAGGCCGAGCAAATCCCATGCGGCTCAGGGACTCACCGGTCTTGCGCGTGATCGGCTGGACCGCGGCTTCGCCGTCTTCGAAAAAGAGAATGTTCAAGGACTGAATCAGCGGGCCATCCAGACCGTCGAGCCAAATGATCGGATCCTCGGACTCGTTGTGATGATCGTGCCAAGTCCAGTTGGGGGTGAGAATCAGATCGCCCTCTTCCATGAAAAATTTCTCACCATCCACAGCCGTGTAAGCGCCCCGCCCCTGCACAACGAAACGGATCGCCGCCATGTTGTGCCGGTGCGAGCGCGCGACTTCACCCGGATTGACGATGGAAAAAGTCACCTGGAGTGTATGCGACGTCGATTTGAGCGGCAGGTGCGGACTCACGAGCCGAATGGCGCGCCGCTCGGCCTGTTCGATGCCGATCGTCTCGCTCGCCTTGAGCAGCCCGTCGAGCAGCGGCTGCCACTTCCATAAATAGGGAGCTTCGGCCGAATGACCCGGCACGCGGGTGCGCCAGAATCCGGAGAGCTGATTCTTTTCCAGTTGGCTGTCCAGTTCATCGAGTTTCATGAGGTTGCCTTAGGACACTTGCGCCATGGCATGGGCCATGCCGCCGAAGTACGCCCGATGAAGGTCCATCGACTCTTTGGCTGTGTCGAGCACATCCTTCTCACGCCCGGGCGCCACGTACTTTTCCAGCACGTCGATGAACATGTCCGAATGCTTCACGTCGGCCTTGCTGTGAGCCGTGAAGTTCGGCATTTGTCCGTCCGCGAAATTCAGATCCCGTTTCCAGATTTTATACAGCCGGGTGCAATTGCCGCCGCCGATGTCGCCGAGCAGTCGATCATCGTTGGTCCATTCGGCGATGGTCGAGGCAGCAATGGCTTCCTGCCACGGCCGCTGGCGCGCGAGCCAGAACCAGCCGTAAATCGCCGCTTTGGTGGTCGGCAGCGGCTCGGCTTCGATGATGTCATCGATGCTTAGACCCACTTCTTTGCCCTGGCGAAAGATCAGATCGAGATGACCGTGTTTGGAATGCTCGTCCTCGACCAGTTCTTCGTATTCGTGCTCCATGATGCGTTGCTTGACTTCAAACTCCGGGCAATTCGCCGCCACCTGAGGCCAGAAGTTGCGGCGCTGACGCACATAGAGGCTTAACTGCAGTAAGTAAATCTGCGCCCGCGCGGTGTTCATCGGAATCGAGTAAAAATTTTCCATCTCTGGCGACAAAAACAGATCGCGCACGCAGTCACCGAGTTTTTGCCGCCATTCCTGTGGTTTCATGGCATTCCTCCCCGGATTCGAAACTGTTGTCGATTTTTAAGTTGCGCGGACGCGAATTGCCCAAGCGCAAGCCCTGTCGGTTTTTAGCACTAGCGAGTTTGTAAAAGCAATGTTGGCAGGCACACCCATGCGCTGCTACCGTAGCGCCGGCACACGGGACACATCTTCGCCGCTCAAAGGTTCAATGGGTCTGGCGATCTTCGGTCGGTGTTGGAAAATAACGGAGCAGCACAGTTTGGAGCTGGTGCAGCGAAACGGGTTTAGTGATCACCTCGCAGGCGCCGAACCGCAGCGCCGCCTCGCGGTGATTTTGCGCCATCCAAGCGGTGCAAATGATAATGGGGATGTGCTTCGTCACAGCGCTTTCACGCAGGCAAGATGTGGCTTCGATCCCGCTCATGCTCGGCATGCCCAGGTCCATGAAAATCAAGTCGGGTTTTTCGGCCAAGGCCTTTTGCACGCCAACTTCGCCGTCGTCGGCTTCGATCACCTGGAAACCGAGATGACGGATGATCGTAGCGAAAAGCTCGCGGCAATCGGTGTTGTCTTCTATGACGAGAACTTTGTAGGTCATGGGTTCACTTTCAAGCAGAGCTTATGCCACTCTCATTGCGCGCCAACCAAGCGGAATTTCTAGCCAATCAAAGCGTCTCTGGTTGCCCCGCATGTCGCAAATTGACACGCGCGATGACACAAAATTGTAAAATCCCAGCTGACCGCTGAAAATATGCTTCATTTCGCCAGTCTGAGCCCTCTTTTTTCAGCAATTACACACCATTCTCTAAATCATACTGCGCATCGGCTCGGTTTCAATAATTGCAAGGATTTCTCGACTGCAAAATTGCGGCTTTTTTGGCAACAGATTTTCTGACTATCCGAAGAATGCCGCCACCTAAATAAAAATCGCCCAGGGATCTATCTTTTAGGCTTGACATAGACGGGGACGATCCTTAGTTTGGCGGTTCGCTCTAGACCGGCTCTGAAAACCCTAAGGCAATAAATTTCACGTTTTTAGGCTCGGATTTCGCGCGCCAAATAACGGTATTTTCAGATAATGTGCGAACTTCAAGGGGACTAGAAACGTCTAATATTAAATGTTCATATATAAGGACGGCCATCGCTTTTTAGTAAGGAGATGATTATGTCACCGCCATTCGATGCCGAACGGGAAAACAACGAAGATCTACGCAATGAAGATCTGGGTGTTGGAGGGCTCCCGGAGCAGGAGCAGGAGTTCGCCGCTCCGATGGAAGCTTCCGAAGAGGGGGCGAACGAAAACGAAGAGGAAAACGACCAAGAGAAAGAGGACACTTCGTTCAGTTCGGTACAGCAGTATCTTCAGGATATTGGCTCGGTCAAGCTCCTGAGCCGCGAGCGCGAAATCGAGCTTGCGAAAGAGGTCGAAAGCGCTACTCAGCAGATTTTTGAAGCGCTCTTTTCGACGCCCTTTGCGCTCCGGCGCATCGAGGCACTCGCCGCGGCGCTCGCCGCCGGTGAAGTCGAGCTGCGCGAATTGATCGCCAAGGGTGACGATGAGGAGGACGAGCGCGAAGACGCCCTCGATCTCAAGCCCTTTTTGAAACAGGTGAGCAAGCTCTCGCACGTGGTCCGCCAACGGGAGCGTGTTCTGCGCGCCTTGCGGCGGTCGCGGATTTCGGAACCAATGCGCCATCGACTGGTGCAAAGCGATCGCGCTCAACTGGCGAAGATTTTCACCGCTGTTAAAGCTCTGCGCCTGTCGCAGGACCAGATCGAGCGCACGATTGCGCAACTGGCAGGCCTCAGTGAAAGGCTTAGTGGGTTCGAATTGCAGGCGCGCAGCCAATCACGAAGCAAACGCGACACCGCGCTTGGTGAGATACGCCTGACCGAGCAGACCGCCGGGCTTTCCGCCGAACAATTGAGAGAGCAGCTTCGGCGCATTCACGAAGGCGAGGCGCGGGTCAAAACCGCGCGTAAGGAATTCACCGAGGCAAACCTGCGTTTGGTCGTCAGCATCGCGAAAAAATATGCCAACCGCGGCTTGAGTTTTCTCGACTTGGTGCAGGAAGGCAACTTGGGCTTGATGCGGGCGGTTGAGAAGTTCGATTATCGTCTCGGTTTTCGCTTTTCGACGTATGCGACCTGGTGGATTCGCCAGGGCATCACCCGCGGTCTGATCGACACCGGGCACACGATTCGTGTGCCGGTGCACCGGGTCGAGTCGCGCAACAAAGTGATCCAGACAGCGCGCGAGATGCAGCGCAAGCTGGGCCGCGATCCGCGGCCGGAGGAACTCGCCAAGGAATTGCGCGTTTCGGTAGCCGAACTGCTCAAGTTGGTGCAGACCCAGGGCGAGCCGGTGTCGCTGCAAACTCCGATTTGGGAGGACGGCGACGAGCTTGGCGACTTCGTGGAAGACCGCATTCGGCCGCAGCCGGAAAACCAAGCCCTCGAAGGATTGTTCCAGTCCGAAGTGCGAAAAGCGCTGGCAGTGCTCACGCCGCGCCAGGAAACCGTGTTGCGCAAGCGCTTCGGCATCGAAGAAAAGCGCGATTACACGCTCGAGGAGCTGGGCGACATGTTCGCGGTTACCCGCGAACGCATCCGCCAGATCGAGCAAAAATCGCTGCAGATCTTGCGCAACCCGACCCGGCGAAAACCGCAGATCCCTCCGACCAAGGAAATCGCCACCGATCCGAGCTTGAACTAATCGCAAGAGAGTAAATTTTGCTTTTGCCGAGGGGCGCTTACCGGCGCCCCTCGGCATTTTTGCGTCCGGCGCGCCTTTCGTGCCGCGGTTTTTCAATGATAGATTGAAAAGCCATGAGCGCTCCGCCGCCCCTCGCTACATCAACGATTCAAAAGGGCCTGTGCTACGCGGTCTTCGCCTACGACGCGGCGCGTTCCATCGATCTCGCCGCCGCCGAACAGCGTACCCATGAAGAAAGCGAGCGACCCACCATTGGGCACAAGCGCCGCACGCCCAGCTATTTCGACTACCAGCCACCGCCTCTACGTTTGAGCCAGGATACCCAACCCATCGTCTTCGGCAGATTTGCTACCCGCACCGGCGCGGATTTGACAATCTACGATTTCGGCGCCGTCTCGGTGGTTTACACCGTGCCCATTGAGGGACCGTTCGAAGATCTGCTTTCGTTGAGCGAAGAACTCTACGACAATGAGTCGCTGTTGGCAGACTCGCGCTTGCGTGTGGAAGAACTGCTTGACAGGATCGGCGATGCTGCGGCGCGGCGACACTCTTCTCCCGTGGTCGAAGACTACGTCATCTTTCATGTCGAGGGCCTGGAAGAATCTTGGGATGCCGAGTTTTTTTGCTCGAATCACGCGCGCCAGATCGCCCAGGTCCTGCGCGCCGAGCGTCAAGCTCTGTCGGATCAAGAGGTCGAAGACGCGCTCAGCGCTCGCGTTTCCTATGGGCTGGAAGATGTCACGGTGATCGACTGGAACGCCGCGCTGCTCATCGATCGCGAGGGCGAGGACGTCCGCGGTGTCCTGGAGTTTGCCAACGTCGAGCTCCTGGAGATGCGCTACGTCGATCAGAAGCTCGATCGCGCTCTCGGTCAGGCCTATGCCACTCTGTCGCGCCGATCGTGGAGTTTGGCACGCGCCTTCGCCTCTTCCGGCGCCGATCTTCGCAGCCTCACCGAGCTGCAGGTCGACAATGCGGCGCTTTTCGAAGGCGTCAACAACACCTTGAAGCTGCTCGGCGATCAGTACCTGGCGCGCGTCTATCGAACCGTAAACCGTCGCTTTCATCTCGACGAGTGGGACTCGAGCATTCTGCGCAAGCTTCAGACTCTCGAAAGCATCTACGAAAAGATTTCCGGCCAGGCGACCAATCAGCGCATGGAGGTTTTGGAATGGGTGATTATCTTCTTGATCGCCTTTTCCATTCTCCTGGAATTCATTCATTGAATCGACGGCCTGGCCGCATCGTTGTCGATCGACGTCTTTAAGTGCTAAAAGCAAAAGCACGCCGCGCCGTGCGACGACTCTATTTAGGAGCAAATCATGGCTTTGCGCATCGGTGATTCGACAATTTACGCGATCGACGCTCATTCTCATCTCGGGCGCCGAAAAACCGCGCTCGGCCATGGCGTATCGAGCTATCTCGGCGATGATCTGGTCCGCAATCTCGACGAGGCCGGCCTCGACTGCGCCGTGGCGTTTCCGTTGGGGGCATCCTACACGGACTATTCCGAGGCAAATCAGATCATGGCCGAGGAAATGGGCAAGTACCCCAAGAGAATCATCAGCTTTTGCCGCATCAATCCCAACTTCGGCCCGCAAGCCTCGGCGAAGTCCCTCGATCATTGCCTCGGCACCCTCAAACTGAAAGGCATCAAGCTTCACCCGGAGATCGAGTTTTTTGATCCCAACGAAAGCGAGCTGATGGAGCCGATCTACGAAGCCGCCCGGCGCTATCATGTGCCGATCATTTTTCACACCGGCATGTCGAGCAAAGCCTCGCCCGGTGTGATCGCGGAGTTGGCGGCGCGCTACAAAGACGTGCCGGTGATCCTCGGCCACATGGGCGTGTCTGAGTACGTCAAACTAGCCGTCGCAGTCGCGCGCCAGAATGAAAATATTTTCCTCGAGACTTCCGTGGTCGGCTGGATGCCGCTTTTGCTCGAAGCTTTCCGCGGCGTCGGCACGAGCAAAATTCTTTTCGGCACCGATCATCCGTACAATCCGCTACAGATGGAAGTGGACAAGATCTCCAAACACGTGACGCGCGCCGCCAAACTCAACGAAGACGATCTGAAGAAAGTCTTCGCAGAAAATTTCCTATCGATTCTGAAGCACGATCGCTGATCGACGAGGACGCGGAGGCTGAATGAAAACTGCAAAAGCACCCCAGCGACAAAAATTCCCATCGTTGAAGCTCCTGATCTTTTTGGCAGCGCTTTTTGTTTCGGGCGGAGCGCGTGCCGCGGAGCCGCCGGCGCTGAAAGCGAATTACGCCGCGATCAGCGGCGCCTTTGCGCCACTCTGGATCGCCGCCGATAAAAATCTTTTCAGCAAATACGGTTTGAACGTCGATCTACGCTACATCGCGCCGGCCACGGCCACCCAGGCGCTCATCGGCAAAAATCTCGATATCATCAACCCCGGCGGCGAGATCGTCGAAGCGGGCTTGAACGGTGAACCCATGGTCTACATCGCTGGCATTCTCAACCGCGCGGTGATGTCGCTCTATTCCAAACCCGAAATCAATTCTTTGGCGGATATGAAAGGCAAGGTTCTGGCTGTGACGGTGCCGGGCGCGACCACCGACTTCGCGGCGCGGGTGCTTCTCCAGCAGGCTCGGCTAACGCCCGGCAAGGACGTAAAAATTCTCTACCTCAAGGGCATGCCGGAGATTCTCGCGGGGATCCAACAAGGCAACGCCGAGGCCGGCATTTTCACCTCGCCGACGACTTTGAAAGCACAGCACGCCGGCCTGAAAGAACTGCTCAACGTCACGGATCAGAATATCCCGATGATCCACGCCGCGCTGGCCAGCACCAAAGGGTTTTTGAAAACCCAGCCCGACAACGCTCGGCGCTTTCTGCAGGCTTATCTCGAAGGAATCAAGATTGCACGCACCGAGGCCGAGTTCACCAAGCAAGTGATTGGGAAATACACCAAAACCACCGATGCCGCCGACTTGGAAAATTCCTATCAAACTTTCCTGCCCGCTTGGGAAAAATTACCGCTGGTGCCCGCCGCTGCGGTGCAAACCATGCTCAACTTCGCCACTCACCCGGCGGCGAAAACCGCCAAGCCGGAAAGCTTCATCGACAACTCGCTGCTTCAGGAGATCGGCAAATCCGGTTTCGTCGACCGGTTGTATAAATAAAACCGCCGCGGCGTTTGATCGCGCTCGTGGCGTTTCTTTCTATCGAACCACGAGCGGCAGCAGTTGCGTCGTGTCGTCGCAATTCTCCAGCCGATCCACCGCATCGATCAGCTTGTCGATGCGCTCTTCACTCAAAACCGTCCTCGCCATCTTGCGAAACTTGTCGCGCAGCACGTCACGGCTCACCATGTTGAGCGGCGAACCGGGGGGATATGCTTCGAAGGCGTTGTAGCTCTTGCCGTTGGTGAGCTTCACTTCCATGGTGGTGTTGTAGTTCTGATCTTTTTTCGCGTTGGGATCGGCGTAGCTCTTTACTTTTTTCGCCAAGGCCAGCACCTTCGGATCGGTCCAGAGTTTTGAGTCCATGTAGAAGCTCAGGTCGTTGTCGTTTTTCAGCAGACGGATCGCCAGCGAGAACGGCAGGCTGAATTGCGCGCTCGCGGTGTCGTGCGGCTCGTAAATCGCGCCGCCGTGCGACAAGGACGTCTCCGAGATGCCAACACGAATTTCGTCGATGTCGTCGGCGCCGAAGCGGTGTTCCTCGATCAGCTTGCTCAGCGTGTAAATGACGCCTTGAACTGTGGCCACGCATGGGTAGAGCTTGAACCAGATTCGCATGATTTTGAAATCATTGCCGAGGCCGCGGGTAATTTCATCGGGCTCGACTTCGTCGGCAAAGACTTTCAAGAAGCCGCGCTTGCCTTCGATAATTGTCGGCGGTCCGGTGAGACCGCGCTGGGCTAGAAGCGCGGCTTGAATCCCGCTGCGCGCGCCGATGCCGGCAATCACCCGTTTCACTTCGCCGCCGGTCTGATCGTATTCCATGGTGCCGCTCGAATGCATGCCGGCGATGCCGAATGCGTGCAGCATCTGGCCGTCGTCCAAGCCGAGCAGTCGCGCGGCCGTCGTCATAGCGCCGAAGGGGGCGCCGATACCGTGGCTGTGAAAACCGCGTCTGCCGGAAGAAGGACGAACTGACGCGAGCAGCCGATACATGACGTCACAGCCGACCACCACCGCGGTGAGAAAATCCTTGCCGGTGCTGTGCAGTTTTTCACCCATCGCCAGCGCCACGGGTACGGTTGCTGCGCTCGGATGGCCGCCCGCCGCAAAACCGACGTCGTCGAGCTCGCAGCCTTGACCAAAAGTCGCGTTGACGAAGGCGGCGTCGAGCGCCGGCACTTGGATACCGTAATTGACCACCGTGCTTTCACCGCGCCCACCCATGTCCGCAACGTACTGGTAGGCGATCTTGTTCCACTCCAAGGTCGAGCCGATGAGCTCGACACCGATCTGATCGAGAATACAATCCTTGGCCTTGTCGATCGCTTCGGGCGGCAGATCTTGGTAGCGCACTTTCACCGCGTGGGCGGCGAGCCTTTCGGTGATGCCGGTTGTCATTTCTCTTCTCCTCCACCCTCTGACACTTCGTGAATTTTTCGTTAGGCAGGCGGTTGAATTTGTTTCCACTTCTACTTCAGACCAAAAATTTCTTTGAATTCTTTGTCGTAGCGAGCATAGTCCTTTGCCAGACTGATGTCGCTCACGTAAAGTTTGATGCCTTTTTTCTGCAGCTCGTCCGGCTCGATGCCTTTGCGCGCCGAGCTGCGGCCGAAGCCGCGGAGGATTTTTTGTCCTTCTTCGGAAAGCGCAAAATCGATAAACAGCCTGCCGACATTCGGATGGGGCGCGTAGCGGCCCAGAGCGATCGGAGTAACGCGGCTGACCACGGGGTTTAGCGGCAGCGATTCGACCGGGCCGCCGAGCTTCTTCGCCGCCTGAACCAGGTGATCGTAGTCATTCACGGCGAGCGGCGCTTCGCCCGAGCTCAACACCTGGGTGATCAGCGTCCGGCCGGGCCGAAAGCTCAAATCCTGTTTCGCCAGACCACGCATCAGCCGCAGCCCTTTTTCCCTGCCGAGAATTTGCAGCATGCTCGCGTACCACTCGGTCTCGCGGCTGTCCATCAGCATTTTGCCCTTCCATTTGGGATCGAGCATATCGTCGTAGCTCTTGGGCAAATCCGTGGGTTTCAGAAGCCGGGTGTTATAGGCGGCGACGCTGGCATTGTGATACGCGCTCACCCAAACGCCGTCCTTGTCTTTGAAATCATCGGCAAACGCGCGCCGTTCCGGCGAGTCGTATTTTTGAAATAAATTTTCTTTGAAGATTTCGTAAAACTGAAAGCTCGTGGCTGAGATCACATCGAATAAGTGCGCGCCGCCGCGGTGCTCCTGGAGAACTTTGACGACCACCTGAGTGCTGCCAAGCCGCAGCAGCTTCGGTTCGACGAAGGGATATTTCTTCTGAAAGGCATGAACCATCGCCGTGCCATCGCGAATGTCGGTGGTGCTGTAATAGACGAACTCCTTTTCCTCTTTGGCTTTGGCGATGACCGCGTCGCGATCCTGCGCCCATGCTCGTTGCCCGATCAACACCACGATCAAAGCGATTGCTTTGAAACACTTCGATCGCCATCCGTAGTTCAGCATTGAATGCTCTCCACAGCAAAATGTCGGCTCAATCGAGAAACGTGGCGGCGGCCATCCTCGATCCTCAATCTTCCATCCTCGACCTAAATCGCTAAACCCGTGTCGCCTTCGCAAACGCCGCCGCGCTGCTGCCGGCCAAACGGCCGAACACCGCGCCTTTCATCAGGCCCGAACCGCCTGGGTAATTGTTGAAAAACGAGCCGCCGGTGATTTCGCCGGCGGCAAAAAGTCCGCTGATCACGTTCTCGCTCGTGTCTTTGACTTCACATTTCTCCGTAATGCCAATGCCGCCGAAGGTAAACGTGATGCCGCAGGTCACGGGGAACGCGTAATACGGCGGCGTATCCAGCCGTTGGGCCCAGTTGGACTTGACTGGAGTAATCCCTTGCGTGCACTTGCCGTCGTGCTTCGAGGGATCGAAGGGGGCGTCGTTGACGGATTCGTTGAAGGCAGCGACCGTCTTGACGACATTTTCCCAATCGAGGCCCGGCAGTTTTTTTGCCAGGGCTTCGATGCCGTCGGCGGAAACATGAAAGCCACGATTGTATTCCGAACGAAGCAACGGCCGGGTCTTGCTGTCGAAAATCTGGTACGCCGTGCGCCACGGCAGGCGCAGCACTTCGCGACCGCACTTGGCATAGGTGTAACTGAAAAAATCCTCGCCTTCATCGACGAAGCGTTTGCCGTTGATATCGACCATGATGCCGTAGGGATAGGAATAGCGGTGTTCGTAGGCGCACTCGACGTCGGGAGCCTCAGCGTCGACCAGGACGGCGTGGCAACCGCTCCAGTGGCCCACCGGTTGGGCGCCGAAGCCCAGCGCCAAATTCAGCACTTCGCCCGAGTTGTAACGCGAGCCGCGCACCTTGACCAAGTCCCAGCCCTGACCGAGATAGCGCGCGCGCATTTCTGGATTGGCCTCGAAGCCGCCGGCGGCGAGGACGACGGCGCGACCATTAAATTCCACCGGCCCTTCTTTGGTCTGCGCGCGCACGCCGGCGACCCGGCCCTTTTCGTCGACGATCAAACCACCGGCCTTGGCTTCATAAACTATTTCGATGCCTTTTTTCTCTGCCGTCGGGAAAAGCATCTCGACCAGACCGAGGCCGCCGTCGTTGATCGAGATCACCCGGCCAGAGGGAAATTTGATCTTGCCGCCCATTTTGACCGCATGGGTGCTCGTGGAGAGAATCCACTTCACGTCCATGTCGGTCAGCCAGCGCGCCGTAGCGTAGGATTGATCGACAAGAAGATTGGTGAGCTTCTTGTCGGCCGCATACTCGGTCACCTGCATCACGTCGTCGAAAAAATCCGCGGTGGAATAGGCGCCCACTTCCATTTTCGCCGCCTCTTCGTCAGTCAGGTCCGGCAGCATCGGTCGCATGTCGTCAAGCCCGCTGTAAGTGAAGCGAAAGCCGCCGCCGGAAAACCGCGTATTGCCGCCGCGCACCGCCTTGGGACATTTGTCGAGCAGCAACACGCGCGCATCGGCCTGGCGCGCCGCGAGCGCGGCGCACAAGCCGGCGTTGCCTGCGCCGACCACAATCACATCATAGACCGCCATGCTCTTCTTCCTCCTTGATCCTGCATATCAGCGCGTGGTCAGGGGCGACCTGACGATCACGATTCGCGCCGTCCTCACTCCTCAGTCCGCAACCGTGTTAAATCGCGACCAGCGAAAATATTTCTCCGATCGTCGCTACCTCTTCGAGACGCCAGGCCCAATCGAAGAATTTTTTGCAGCGCGCCTCGCCCAGCAGTGGACCCGCCAGCCGAAGAAATTTGGCTTCGACTTCCGCGTCGGTGAAACCGCTCTTCGGATGTCCCTTCGGATAGGTCACGTGCACCTGATGTCGTTTCCCTGAACGGCTTTTGGCCGTGATCCGACAGTTCCAGACTTCCGGATATTGTCGAGTAAACTCCGGATCCTCGCGCAGTTCGATCTTCGCCATCAGCGCGATGGCGTCGGCGTCCAGAAAGCGCTCCGCCTCGAAAGTCTCGGCGGTAACCTCGCCATCCAACAAAGCCGCCGCGACACAGAAAGCAACGCTGTGATCTGCGGTTTCCCGCGACTTGGGCGCCCACTTTTCCCGGTCGGATGCGCCACGACCGAGAAGACGGCTGTAGGATTCAATCGTGATCCTTTCGATCTGGTCGGCCGGCAGCGCAGCACGCAGCGCCAGCGCTGCTTGAACCGAGGCCTGGCCGCTGTAAAAAACCGGCCAGCTCTTGAGATAGACAACGCCCGCCCGAAGCGGGTGACGCCCCAGCGCGGATAAGTCGAGGGGTCCGGTGATCTGCGCCGTCACGCCGCTTTTTCCTTCGAAGCTTAGATAGGGTCCGCTGATGCCCTCGCGCGCAAGCGTGCAGGCGAAGACCGCGTTGCGACAGGCATTCGCGGAAGCGAGTCCCTTCCACATGGAGAGCTCGCCCAGCCGCGTCTGACCCAATGTCCAGTTAGGCACCGCTGCGAGACTGAGCGCATGGCGCGTCTCTTCCGGCGAGAGCTTCATCAACCGCGCGGTCCCGAGCGCTGCGGCGATGGCGGTGAAACCGACGTAGTCCCAGCCTTTGTCGCGTAACCCCACCGCGTCCACCAAAGTGCACAAAATTTCATAAGCGACAGTCATGGCAACGACGAAAGTGCGCCCGTCGGCGTGTGTGCTTTCCGCCGCCGCCAGCAGTGCGCCGATCATGTCGCTCGGATGGGGCCCGTCCTTACCAAAGTAGTCGTCGTTAAGATCCAGACAGCGGATCATCGCCGTGTTGGCGAATGCCGCCAGCTCCGGCGAGCTTTGGAGGCTCGTCCCAAGCACCCCGACGCCGTCCGCCGACGAGTGCGCGACTGCGATCCGGCGCGCGATCTCGGAGGACTCCTCGCGAAACGCGCCAAGGGCGCAGCCGATCGTATCGATGAAGCGTTGCTTGATAGCGTGAAGCAGCTCCGGCTCCAGTTCCGCGAAGCTGAGCGCATCGGCAAAATCGACCAGGCGTTTTTCCGCGCCGTCCATCACCTTGATGTTGTCGGCGCTGTTCACCGTAGCTTGAAAATTTCCTTCCAGATTTTTTCGTAGCGCGGAAAGGCTTTGATATCTTCCACGCCGAGCGGATAGACCTTGTCGGGTTTGATCGGATCGATGGGCTTCAATTTCGGATGGGCCGGCGCGCGGCCGCCTTCAGCATAAGCTTTCTGCCCTTCCTCGCTCGTCGCCCAGCGCGCAAATAGCAGCGCGGCGTTTGGATGCGGCGCGGTTTTGAATACGGCCGTAGCATCGATGGACACGATCCCTTCGCTGAGCAGGATTTTCAACGGCGCGCCTTTCTTGATCCGGCCGGGATACTGATGGGCGTAGCAGGTAAGACACATCGCTGCCTGTCCGGCAGTCAAAAGCTCGGTCATTTCCGAATGACCCTTGTGAAATTCGACCTGGTTGGCGGCGATGCGCCGGAGCAGCGCGATGGCGCGCTCGTCGCTCTTGAATTTGTGTTTGGCGAGCCCGACCAGCAACTCCACGTCTCTGGGCTCGGCAATCACTTTGCCCTTCCAGACCGGGTCGGCCAGATCATCGAACTGTTTCGGTTCCTCCTGAGGTTTCACCAGGTTGGTGTTCCAGGCGACCACGATGAATTGCAGATTGGAAGCGATCCAATCGGCGCCTTTCATGTCGTCCGCATAATCCTTCGCTTCCGGCAAAGTCACATTTAGAAGCAGCTTCTGATCGCGCATCTGCAGCACGGTTTTGAGCGGCGCCTGAAAGATATCGCCGATGGTTTTGCCCGCGCGGGCCTCCGTGGTGGCGCGCGTGACCAGCTGATCCGAGGTAACGTCCAGCTGCTTTACGGCGACGCCGGGAAATCTTTTTTCGAAGACCGGTAAGATCTTCTCGGCATTGATCTGTGCCAGCGTCCCGTAAAAATTCACCGCGCCTTCCGCGGCTGCTTTCTTGTAGAGCTCGTCGATATTTTGGGCACGGGCGTCCGCGGCGAACAACGCCGCAATGAGCAAAAATCCATATACGAAGGCGGCCGCCTTTTTACCAAACGTTGTCATCCTCACCCCCGGAGTTCTTTGTGAGCCCTCGCGCCATGCAGCTCCATGAATCAGCGACTCAGCAGCATCGCCAGCGTCGATACGTCTTCCTCGAACTCGATATTTTCGACTTTCTCGACGATCCGATCGAGCCGCTCTCGCGGCAAAGCAGCGGAGCCGAGGCTGATGAACTTCTCGCGGACTTGATCCTCTGACAGCGGATTCTGAAAACTTCCCTTTGGCGCCGGCAGATAACCCTCGGCGACGTTTCCGCCGGCGAGAAAAACTTTCATCCGGCAGGCAAAGCGCTTTTCCTTGTGCGCGCTCGGGTCGGCGTATAAATTGATTTTCTTTCCCAGCGCCAAAACTTCCGGATCTCGCCACAACCCAGAATTCAAATAATGCTCCAAGTTATTGCTGCCCTTGAGCAGTCGGATTGCGAGCGAAAAGCGCAGGCTGAACTGCGCTTCGATGACTTCGGTGGGTTCATAGATCGTCCCGCTGTGCAGAGTTACCGCTTCGTTCACGCCGACTTCGATCTTTTCGACCTGGCGTGCGGTAAACCTATGCGCGTTCATCAGCAAATCCAAAAGTTCGATGGGCGAATGCTGGCTGGCGTTGACGGGAAATTGCTTGATCGCGGCGTGGAGCACGGCGCTACCCGAGCCGAGGCCCTCGACGATCGGCGCCGTATTGCAAACACCGCTGAAAACTCTGAGAATGCCGCGCTCGCCTTCGAAGATCGTCGGCGGTCCGGTCAATCCCGCCGCCGCGAGCAACGCCGAGCGCATGCCACCCGCGCAGGCAATGCCGTTGTGCACACGCTTTACCTCGCCGCCGCTCTGATCGTATTCCATCGTGCCACTCGCGTGGCTGCCGGCGATCGCCAGGGCGTGGGTCATTTTACCGAAGTCGAAATGCAGCAGCTTTCCCGCCATAGCGGTGGCGATGAACACTCCGACAACTCCCTGGGCGTGGTAGCCACGCCGCATCATCTCCGGCAACAGCGCTCGGCCGATACGCCAGCCGACCTCATAGCCGGCGGCCATGGCCGCGAGAAATTGTTTTCCATCGATCCGCTCGCGTTGCGACAACGCAAGCCCTACCGGCACTGTCGCCGCGCCGGGATGGCCACCGCCCTGGTCGTAGTAGTCGTCCAGTTCACAGCCCTGGGCGAAGGTTCCGTTGACGAACACTGCATCGTCGAGCGGAACTTTCTTGCCGAAATTGACGATGGCGGCGGGGCCGCCGGATTTGTTCTCGGCGATGAAACGGCGCGCGGTCTGATTCCACTCGACGGTGGAACCAAGCAACTGACAGCCCAACTGGTCGAGCAACAGAGTTTTGCCGTAGCGAATTGCGTCCCGTGGGAGATCAGCGCAATCGAGCTCAGTGACGAACGCCGCGAGGCGCTCGGCGACTGTGGGATTGGAGGTCATACGAACATCCGCTTCTCTTCCTCGCGCGTGCCGTTGATCTTACCGTGATATGGGAGCGTGCCGATTTTGAGCGAAATCACGTGCGCCGCGGGGCAATAACATACCCGCGACTGCAAAATCATCTCGGTCCTGCAAAAAGCTCGCGCGGCTGACACCCAGAATCATCACCGATCTGAAAAAGCTGTCTTGGTATTGACCCTCGTGATCAATTCCGGTCAAAGGAGTAGCCCTCCAGAAAGTCAAACTGCTTCATCCTTGCTGCCACCGCGGCAAGAAGATCATCAGGCCAAACGATGTCACGCCGACTCTCATGAGGGGAGCGGTACACGATGGACGCGCACGCGTTGTAATATCCGTCCGTGCCGGCCAGGCCCAAAAAAGTGCAAAGATTTTTGAGACACTCTTTGGGATCGTCGATAAATGTCTCGTGGCGCAGGTCGAACACATCTTGCGGCACGTGGCTCTTAATATGAGCGACCGCCTCACAAAGCGAAAAGAAAATATCAGCGGCCGGGCGCAAGGGCGTCCGTTGTCTCCGGTAAAGCGTGCAAATGACGTCGTACGGATTCCTTATCACATGGATGAACTTGGTTTTGATTCCCAATCGACCGGATAGTGACTCTAGTAAGGGCGCATCGTGTCTGAGGCGATTTTCGGTGACCCCGCCCTTCTTGTCGCCGATCACACGCAACGTTTCAAATCGACCCTGCCACTGACCCGGCACCTGATAGTAATAGCCGGTACGCTCTCGGCCGCCAGCCGCCGCCAAACGAGAATTTCGCAGCATCAAATAGAAAATTTGGTTTCGGCTAAAGCCCGCCTGAAGAAATCTGAGCGCATCGAGCTCGTCCGCAATAATTGCATTCGGATGCGCATCAAGGAGCGACCCGATCAAGGTATGGCCGCTTCGCGGATAACCGATAAACGTGCAAAATGTATCCAGGTCTCTGAATGATCGTTTCCACTTTAAGCTTCCTACCCAGGACTGAAGAAACCTCCGCGTTTTCTTCCGCGGGCCCCTCGACAGTCTCGCGCGTCTTTGTTCAACCAAATTCATATCACTGACGCCTCGCGCGAGGATTCAATAGGAATAACTATTCAGATGTGAGACGTGGCGCATCCGGTGATTTACCCCTCCATCCATGCAACAGATTTTTCAATCCAGAGAAATGAGCGCACCGCCGCTTGTCCGGCGGGCAAATTAGCCATCCTCCTCTATCAATTCAACCAAAGTCATTCAAGCAGAGTTCCGCCGCCCGTGGCTTTTTGTTGGATTGTGCCCCGCTGCAATTTTAGAGTGGGATTGTCCGAAACGGCTTAATCTGCCGGGCAGAGAAGCCCGCAACTGCCGACACACGAAGCAGGCTGCTCGACAAACATTGAAGGATTGGCGCAACGCCGACAAATCGACGGCGAATCAGTAGAAGGAGCGCAATGCCATCGCCGGCGGTTTGCGCGGCGGGCGGGTCGTATTCAAACGATCATGACCATGAGAAGGATGATGGGTGGTGGGTTGCGGCGCCAAGCGCCGCTTCCATGCCGAAAGGCCTTTCCGCAGATAACTGGGATCGATTTCCATCGCTTCGCAGACATTCACGAAGGAAAATGGCCAATCGCGATTGTTCTCAAAAATCCATTCTTCGGCGTTCTCGGAAAGACGCCGCGCATATGGGCCGGGCAAAACCGCATATTTTTGAAAACATTCGATGGCGTCCACGAGGACGGCGAACATCAGTTTCTTTTCGGACTGGAGGTTGCCGGTTCCATGCCACTGCTCGCGGTATTGCTGGGTGGCAAGCACATCGATGTCGGCCGACCAATGAAATGGGTCGAAGGTGGGACCGCCATGAGCCAACGTCTTGCTCTGCATAAAATCAAACTCGGCTGTTTTAATTTCTGCACGACTTTTGTGTCGGTTCAAGTAGTGTCGAAAATTTTTCCTTTGAAGAGTTATTCGTACTGACCCGGACTGTCGGGCACTTTGGCTTGCAGGAGTCGTAAACCACCCTCATCCAAGGTCGGACGTAGCGCTTGCGCAGGCGCTCTTACGCCGGAGGCGCTCAGCGCGAAGACTGCCTGATGTCCTCGGGGACCGCCCAAGGATTCGCTGTCGGGTAGAAGTGCGAGCGGGGCATCCTCCGCTTTCTCTAAACGTTGACGTTTGACCGATTTTTGGTGCTCGCGCTGCGCAAGCCAGCCATTCTTTTTGCCCACACAGAAACCAGGTTCGGTGTCCGCAATTATCCCTGCACGGCGGACCCCTTTGGCGGGAAAATACCGTACAACGTTTCCTTCGGCCGATGGCGGACTACAACGCAACCCCCACACCACTAGCTGTGGTGTTCTTGCACCCGAATCGGCAAGCAACGTTTCGCGTAGCGCGGTTCAAATCGAGTTGCGGCCCAAATAACTATAAGAAAGACCCATTTAAGATTTGAGACAATCAAAGAGGCCGATGATTCATTCCTGGGACAGCAATTTTTTATCACCAGATTTTTGAATCCTTATCGTTGAGTGACAACTGGTATTGGATTTGCGTCCTCTGAATTTTGGGTGCGTGGTAAGAAGCGGATAGATCAGCTAGATCGTGCGATGGAACTCTCCCCAATCCATCCTCAGTGTTGTCGGTCCTTGAGAAAAACAGGCGGCTGATGCTTGCGGCGAACACACTTCGCCTGCAATGCGAGAAAGCTGCAGGACTCTCAACACGCCGGGTGTCAAAGTGCCCCGGCACGCTGGCAATCTCATTGTGTGTTCCACACCCGGGTCAGCTTCGATGCGGGCTTCATCAGAAATCACAGGGAGGGAAAAGATGGTAGCGAGAAGCGGCAAGGTCAGAGTGGCAATTATTGGGGTCGGCAACTGTGCTTCCTCCCTCGTGCAGGGCGTGGAGTTTTATCGAAACGCTCCCGACGGTGAGTTCGTCCCCGGGTTGATGCACGTCAATCTCGGCGGTTACCGAGTCTCCGATATCGAATTCAGCGCCGCCTTCGACATCGACGCGACCAAGGTCGGCAAAGATCTCGGCGAGGCGATTTACGCACCGCCCAACAATACCTATAAATTTGCCCAAGTGCCGCGTCTGAATGTGCCGGTTAGGCGCGGTATGACCCATGACAGCCTGGGGAAATATCTCTCGCAGGTGATCCGCAAAGCATCCGGTGCCACCGACGATATTGCCGGCATTCTTCGCGCCACCAAAACCGACGTAGTGGTCTCTTACCTGCCGGTCGGCTCCGAGATGGCAACCAAGTGGTATGTCGAGCAAGTGCTCGAAGCCGGCTGCGCGTTTGTCAACTGCATTCCGGTATTCATCGCCTCCCAGCCCTACTGGCGCAAGCGCTTCAAAGAACGAGGGCTGCCGATCCTTGGCGACGATATCAAATCCCAGCTGGGTGCCACCATCGTGCACCGGGTGCTGGCGCACCTTTTTACCCAGCGCGGCGTGCGTCTCGACCGCACCTACCAGCTCAATTTCGGCGGCAACACCGATTTTCTCAACATGCTCGAGCGCGAGCGCCTGGAATCGAAGAAAATCTCCAAGACCAATTCGGTGCTAAGCCAAATCAATTATTCTCTGACCAGCGATACGGCCCATGTAGGACCGAGTGATCACGTGCCGTGGCTGGAGGACCGCAAGTGGTGCTACATCCGCATGGAGGGCACCACCTTTGGCAACGTGCCGCTTAACTGCGAGTTGAAGCTCGAAGTTTGGGATTCGCCCAACTCGGCGGGCGTGGTAATCGACGCGGTGCGTTGCGCCCGGTTGGCGCTGGATCGCGGCGTCGGTGGGGCGTTGGTGGGACCGTCGAGCTATTTCATGAAATCGCCGCCGCAGCAATTCGATGACCATGAGGCGCAGCTACGCACTGAAGCTTTTATTGACGGCAGTGAATATGACGGCTCGAAAGTCGCCGCTCGGCTGGCGACAGCTCGATGAAAATTGCTGTCTTCGGCACTGAGCGTCAGGTCGTCCTGGGGCAATGGACATGCGATGACGATCTCAGGGGTCGCGAGATGCGCGGTAGTGCAATCCTGGCGATGCATTAGACCATTCAGAATCACCACGAACCGGGCATGAACTGCAATTCCCAATCTCCTCTCCAAACTCGGAACACAAAAGGCCAGCTTCTGCTTTTTTCATGAGTGAATTAATTTGTGTTCAACAAAAATCCGTGAGGGGTAGATTACGCACTTTTTTCTTTTACTCTTTACAGTGTGGAGAGTTCCATTTTAGACCGAGCGTATTGGCAACTTCATACTAACCGAGGTGCAATGTGAAAGCCGACATAGATTTTGGCAACGGTACGCTTACGCTTGTCTGTTCCAAGTGCAGAAAAAAACATCTCAAAAGAATCGAGGACACCAAGGCCGCAATATCCATCCATTGCGGATGTGGCAGCATAGTTTCATGGAATGGTGACCTTACGTGGGTTCAATGTTACGCGAGTCCCTACGGAGTTGGATCGCGGATTTTGAGGTAGCCCGGGTTTGACGGACACCGAGAAAGGGGTCAAAAGCCCTGAAGGAGGTGTTCGATGAGCAAGCGGCAAAGCTTCACAGGGGAGTTCAAACGGGAAGCAGTTCGATTGCTGGATACCACACAGAAACCAGCGGCCGATCTTGCCCGAGAACTCGGGGTGCGGCGCAATC
>Ga0310810_10000915_pt1 | contig 29766 bp, 21 predicted proteins | sample NCmetagenome_FD_207641 | JGI IMG/M metagenome (GOLD analysis project Ga0310810, IMG submission 207641) | Soil microbial communities from experimental microcosm in Duke University, North Carolina, United States - NC | ecosystem: Engineered > Artificial ecosystem > Soil microcosm > Unclassified ... | reverse complement strand
ACGATTCCCACCCGATCCACGCCGGCGCCTTTTGCACTGTCTATAACGGTCACGATGTCCCCGTATCGCAGGCTCCCCGCCGCCATGATGAACATCGTCTTGTCACGACGGTTTTCGTAGACCTCCTTGAGGCGGACCGCGAGTTCCTGAAGAGCGACCTCCTGTTTGTTGATCGACAGTCGCCGGTCGCCGGTGTACTCGACCACGATCTGCCCCGGTGGAAGCGTGCGCTCCGACGGCCTTGTATCGGCCGGCAGGTTCACATCGATCCCACGCTGATTGAGCGGGAGCGTGGCCATGAAGATGATCAGGAGCACCAGCAGGACGTCGATCAGCGGCGTGATGTTCATCTCGGAGTTCGCTTGCGGTTTCGTTCCCTGAACGACCGTCTCTGCGCCGTGATGCTGGTGGGCCATCGCCGCCTCCCTGTGGACTAGTTGGACACCGGGGGCGGTGGATAGTTTCACGTGCTGACAGCGGAAGACCGTAGACCGCGGACTGGGGACCGAGGACCGTAGACCTGCCTATTCAGTGCGCGCCGCCATGAACGTGATTCCGGTAGATGAACAACTTCGATCCCACGAGCGCGGCAAGGATCGCCCCGGTCAGCGGTACGCCATAGCCAGTGAAGGGCGTCAACAGCACGAATACCGCTGCAATCGGACTGAACGCGCGCGTGTGACGGTCGTCAGGCCGATCGTGCAGGACCCAGAGGCACAGGAGATACGTCGCAACGGGCACGGCCACCGCCATCCCGGCACCGACCGGACCGATCTTCGCCGTGTGCGTCGCCGCATCGACTGCGACCGCGAGCCCGGCGCCCACGGCTGCCGCCGACGCGAACACAAAGTAGTGGCCGTATCCCCACACAAACGCCTTCTGAACGCTCGTCAACAGATCGTGAACTGGCCGATCGAAGTAGACCCACCACATCGAATACACGATGAGCAGGCCGCCGAGAATCAGCAGTATCAGCTCCGACAGTACGGCGCCTGCCGCGAGCGCCGACTGAATCGCCTCGTTTGCTGCCAGGATCGACTCGCCCAGCACGATCAGCGTCAGCAGCCCGTAGCGTTCGGTGATGTGGTGCGGATGCCAGGTCGTCGGCGACGCCCGCTCGGCCCACATCGGGAGCGAGACATCCGATGCGGCCAGTGTGAGAAAACCCGGCAACGAGTACTGCGGCACGAGGAGGATCGCGACCCACGCGGTCTGCAGGACCACAATTCCGAAGGCGTAGCGCCGCGCTGTCGTGCGCCGTTGCGCATCCGAGGCCGACGCTCGGAGCCATTGCACGACCAGCGCGAGTCGCATGACCACGTAGCCGCCCACGACGGCGATGTTGGGCGTTCGCGTCTCGAACATCGATGGGATGCCGGCAGCCAGCAGCAATGCGCCGGCGATCTGGACGAACACGAGCAGGCGATAAGGCACGTCGTCGCAGTCGTAGGCGGATGCGAACCAGGTGAACGCCATCCACGCCCACCAGATGGCGAAGAACACCATCAGGTAGCCGACCAGCCCCGCCATCACATGTAGTTCCGCCACTGCGTGATGGAGTCCCGCTGCAGCTTGCGCGATGGCGACCACGAAGACCAGATCGAAGAAGAGCTCGAGCGGCGTGGACACGCGATGCACCTCGTGAGGCGACCTCGCCACCATCCGAGTGCGCCACCCCGAGCTCACAGCCTTCGCTGAGGAAACGATTCTGTGTTCAGACATCCGGCTTGGATTCTACCCAGCGCCCCAGCAACCCAGCCACCTAGCCACCCAGCTACCCAGCTACCCAGCCACCTAGCAACCCAGCAACCCAGTTGACTCTCCCCCTGGGGAAGGGCTGACACTTTCCATCACATGCCCACGTCGTATCGAGTGCACCAGTTCGCCGTGCTGGCCGGCGTCACCGTGAAAGCGCTTCGGCACTACGACCGCCTCGGACTCCTGACACCCGTCCGAAGTGAGGCCGGGTATCGCCTGTATCAAGCCACCGATCTCGCGCGGCTGCAGCAAATCGTCGCGCTCAAGTCCGTCGGCCTTCCGCTCAAGCACATTCGCACGCTGCTCGATCGCGATCCGCTTCCGCTCATTGCGACGTTCCGGCAGCAGCGCGAGGTGCTCGAAGACAAGCGCCAGATGCTTAACCGCGCAATCCAGGCGCTGACCGAGGCCGAAGCCGCAGTCGCCTCCGGTGCGTCATCGACGACCGCGATCCTTCAGGAGGTCATCAGGGTGATGGAGACGCAAGACGTTGACGTGATGCGGAAGTACTACTCCGACGAAGCGTGGGAGGCGTGGAAGCATCACTACGAGGACTGGCCACCTGACGAGTGGCGTGCGCTCTACAAGGACATCATCGCGGCGATCGACTCTGACCCGAAGGGCTCCGTTGCGCAGACGCTCGTCGACCGGTGGCTCACGATCGTTCATGGCTCGAGCCAACCGCCCGCGATTCGGAGCGGCCTCATCAAGGCGTGGGCGGATCGCGAGCACTGGCCTGCCGCGCTGAAACGGCGAGTCGCCGAGTACGACATCGAACGGGCCACGCGGTTCATTGGCGAAGCGCTCTGGGAACGCTGGGAAGCGGAGCGACTCGAGCGCGAGCGAGCAGGCACTCCGGCCCCGGCGCGAGCCAGCCAATCGAGACGCGCGCTGTTCCGCGATTGTGCGTCCGCCCTTGACGCGGCTCCGTCGAGCCCGGCGGCTCAGTCGCTTGTCACGAGGTGGCGGGCGCTCGTCGATGCCGAGACTCTGGGCGATGAAGAGCTCAAGCGAGATGCGCTGGACGCATTTGCACGCCGCCGCCAGTGGCCCGACGGAATGAAGCGATACATCGCCTCACTCTACGAGCTGGACGTCGAAACGTGTCAGCGGGTCACCGACTTCATCGAGGGCGCAGCTACAATCGACGGGAAGCATGCAGGAGGAGCCGACGGTCCAGCCTCGCTGGCGTGAATACGCGATCGTCTCGCTCGCGTTCGCCTCGAGTCGCCTGGTCCTCTCCGCGCTCGGCCTTCAGTTCAACTTCAGCCTCGACTGGATGTGGCTGAGCGATCCGGCAGATCTGCAAAATCGGCTGCTGCAGACGATCTACTACTTCCACGCGTTCCCGCCCGGGATGGACCTCTTTACCGGGCTGTTGCTCAAGGTGGCCGGGACGCACGCCGCTCTACTGGCCCAGATCACGTTCTGGCTCCTCGGCCTGGTTCTGATCAACTCGATCTTCTATCTTGCCCGCGCATCCGGTCTTTCCGCGCGCGCGGCGCTCATCGTCGCGATCGCGTTCTCTCTGCTGCCGCAATCGATCTACTTCGAGTATCTCTACCTGTACGAGGAGCCGATTGCCGCGCTGCTCTGTCTGTCGGTCGTGCTCTTTCACGCCGCACTGACACGCGAGTCGTTCCGCCTGTGGTTGGCGTTCTTCGCGGTGTGCGCCGTGATCGGCGTGACACGGAGCACGTTTCATCTCTTGTGGTTCGCGGTGATGCTGGCCCTCGGGCTCTGGTTCAACACCGCGCCCAATAGGCGACGTCTCCTGGCGGCCGCGGCGGCACCGGCAGCATTGCTACTTGGCCTGTACGTGAAGAACCTGATCGTGTTCGGCACGTTCAGCGCCTTTACCTACGGACCATCGAGCTATACGCATGTGACGGTCTCCCACCTCAGCCCCGAGACGAAGGCGGAGTGGGTCCACGAGGGCAGGCTGTCCCCCTTCGCTGCCCTGAGCCCGTACGCCGGGCCACGAGAATATCTGCAGGTCTATTCCGGCTCGCCGCCGACGAACTGGCCCTCGCAGATGACCGACCTCGATCGTCCGACAGTGCACGCGCCGAACTTCAATCACTGGGTGATCCTCGAGGCCAATCGCGGTCGCAATGCCGATGCGTGGTACTACTTGCGCACACAGCCGCTCGACTATGCGACAACGGTTCTGCACGGGCTGGGCGATCTGTTCAGCGCGTCCACCGAGTGGCATCCCTACACCGGATCGAAGCGATCGCCGCACTACCAGCATCGGCAGGTGCTCGGTGGTTACGAGTCGATCGTCAATCGGATGGTGCACGGGTTCCCCGTCGCACCGGTTGGCCTCTATGTGTTCCTGCCGCTGGTGATAATCTGGACGGCGCTGCGTGCACGGCGTCTCACGCAATCGGACGACACCACCGCGCGAGTTCAGGGCGCGATGCTTGGACTCTGCCTGTTGAACATCGCCTACGTCGTCAGTATCAGCAGCGCGTTCACGTTTCTCGAGGAGTCGCGCTATCGCTATCAGGTCGAGTCGCTGATCTGGGTCACGGCGGCGCTCTGCATCTTCACGCTCTGGTCGCGCGTGCATGCCTTCATGAGCAAGTAGCGAGTGCCGGGGGCGGGAATCGAACCCGCACGCTCCTTTCGGAACCCAGGATTTTAAGTCCTGTGCGTCTGCCAGTTTCGCCACCCCGGCGCGGGTGATTCTCTAGGATTCTAACGGCTCTGCTTCCGCTGCGTACGTCGAGTTCAATCGTGCTGATTTGCTTTAGCAAAACACGAGTGCCGGAATCAGGACAGACGAAGGCCCGGAGACGTTAACCGCAATTAATTTCCGCTTAAGCCCTCGCAGGTACTCGGGGTGCTACAGTCGCGAGTGTGAGCGGACGGCAGGCCATCGGCGTAGCGATCGTGGTCATCTGTATCGGCGTCCCCCTCATTGAGGCGTTCGATCGGTGGGATCAAACGCTGCAGGACGGGAACGATTCAGAAGCCAACGTCGTCGTCGCAGCCTTGTGCGTTGGCCTCGCGCTCTCATCCGCGCACGCCGTGGTCGCAAGGCTGTTTCGAGCGCCACGATCCGGCGAGCTCCTGTTTCAGCACGCCGCCCCGGTGATGCACGTGGTGATCACCACGATCGCCGCGCCGACTCCAACCTGCAGCCCCCCGATCGCGCTCCGGATCTGACACTCGTCTCCCCTCACTCTGACTGCCGGCAGGTCCGCCTTGGGCCGACTGCGAGCCGGCGTGTCGTCGTCGGAGTCTCAACTCGTGGGAGAGAGGTCATGAATCGTCAGAGGCGCTACGCGTATTTAGTCTGTGCGGTGATGGTGTGTGGTGCGAGGCCGATTCACGCGCAGTCAGGTGATGACAGCGGTGAGAACGCTCGCGAGGCTGCGATCACGGTGGTGACGGACGCGGAAACCGTCGCGAACGCCGAACAGGTGATCTCGCAGCCGGCAGGTCCCCCTCCGACTCCACGGCATACCGGCATCAAGGCCATGGTCAAGGATCTCGGGCAGGACGTGATCCACTTGCCCTCGACAGAGAACCTGTTCTGGGCGGGTGTTGGCGGCGGCCTGGCGCTCGCCGTTCACCCGGCGGATGACAACGTGAACGAAGCGATGGTCAACAGCGATTTCGCGCACAACTTTTTCTTGCCCGGCAAATATCTCGGCAGCCTGCCGGTGCTATTGGGAACCGCAGCAGGCACCTATTTCGTAGGGCGATGGAAAGACCAACCCAAGGTGTCACACGTCGGGATGGATCTCATTCAGGCGCTTGCGATCAGCGAGTTGTTGACGCAATCACTCAAGCACGCCACCGGCCGGGAGCGACCAGATCACAGCGACGACACGTCGTTCCCATCGGGGCACGCGGCTGATACCTTCGCATTTGCGACTGCGCTCGAGCGTCACATCGGATGGAAATACGCAGTGCCTGCCTACATCTTCTCGTCCTACGTGGCGATCTCCCGTCTGCCTGCGAATCGACACTGGTTCAGTGACACCGTCTTCGGATCGGCCGTCGGCATCGTGGCCGGCAGGACCGTCACGCGACACGGGAGTCAGTTCCCGGTTGCCGTTGCAGCCGTTCCACGAGGCATCGAAATCGTATACGTGCATCACCCGCACGGGGAGTAATCGGAGCCTCACGCCCGCACGAAGTCGATAAACCCGCGCGCGACGTCGGTCTGCGTCAGCCTCACGGTGACACGTTCTCCCACATCCATTCCATCCCACCCGCGCACCACTTTGCCTTCGGCCGGCGGATCGAACGTTCGCACCCACGTGCCCTTCTCCGACGCACCGGTGACGATGGCGTCGAAGCGGTCGCCGATGCGGGCCGAGAGCAGCAGCGCCGCCGCGGACTTGCGCATCTGCCGCTCGACTTTCTCGGCAGCGTCCTCCTGCTTTGTGCAGTGTGTCGCAAGCGCTTCGAGTTGCTCCGTCGAATACGGCGACGGCTTCGCGGCAATCGCCGCCTTCAGCAACCGCTGCGTGATCAAATCCGGATAGCGACGGTTGGGCGCCGTCGAATGCACGTAGTCGGTGACCGCCAGACCAAAATGCCCTTCATCCTCGCCGGAACGCGACAGGACATACTCACCGCGGCCGAGCAGCTTGACCACTGACAGAGAGAGATCCGGGAACCGCAGTGGATCGGCCTGCCGACGCCGGGACAAGAAGTCGCTGAGTGCCTTCGGATCGGGTTCGGCCGGGAGACGGTCGCCGACCTCTGTCGCCAGCACCTGCAAGCGATCCCAACGCTTCGGCGTCCGCACGATCCGGCGGATCGACGGCAGCCCCTTGTCCTCGAGGTATCGTGCTGTTGTGCCATTGGCGGCGATCATCAGATCTTCGATCAACGCCTTCGCGCGATTCTTTTCGTCGCGGTGAAGCTCGGACACGCGGCCATCTTTGACGACGGCCCGCGCTTCGCTGCTTTCGAGATCGAGCGCACCGGCCTCGTGTCTGCGCGCACGCAGGCGGGTGGCGATCTCGTCCTGCAAACGTACCTGGTCGGCCACACCCTTCGCGTCCGCCATCTCGCGTGGCATCTGATTTCCGGACTCGAGCCAGGCCGCTACGCTGTTGTACGCAAGCTTGGCGCGATTGCGAACAACCGCGCGTACGACGTCGCCGGCGCTGACGACGCCCTCGCGATCGACGCTGAAGGAGATGACGACGGCGATGCGATCCTCGTCCGGGTTGAGCGACGTCAGATCGGTCGAGAGCCGCTCGGGCAACATCGGGAAGATCTGCGACGGCGTATAGACCGAGGTTGTGTTCTGCTGCGCGTGGCCGTCGAGCGGCGAGTCTTTCGCGACGAGCACATCGACGTCGGCGATCGCGATGAAGACTCGGGCGCTGCCGTCGCCGTCGGCTTCGGCGACTGTCAGCTGATCGAGGTCGCGCGAGTCGTCGTTGTCGATCGAACACCATGCAAGATGCCGTTGATCCGGAACGGAATCGACGGCCGGCTCTTTCAGCTGCTTTGCCTGGGCGATCGCCGCCGCTGGGAAGTCAGGGGCCAGTCCACGCTCGATCATCGCGCGGCGCGCCAGTTCATCCAGATCAACAGAAGTCATCCATTCCACCTGTAAGAGTTACAGCACCGCCGCGCTGGGCGCCTCGCTCGCGCCACCCGAGCCGTACGCGCCACACGTCGATTCCCAATGCAAAAGCCTCGCGCACGTGAGTGGTCCGAAGCTTGCCCAGTAATAGCACGTGCTCCGCTCCAACAGAACCGTTCGCGGAGCACTGTGTTTTTTTGGAGGAATCAGATGAGACTCATTCGACTGCTTACGGTGGCTGCAGCGCTCGTGCTGCTCGCTGCGCCAGCCGCTCGTGCCCAGGGGCACGCAAACATCTTCGTCGGCTCGAACTTCTCCGGTGATGCCGGACGCTCGCTGAGCTCGGCCCTCAACGACGGCAGCCGTCTCACGTGGGGCGGGGCGATTGGCGGAACCATCAAGGGGATCTTCGGCGCGGAACTGGATATGGCGTACGCGCGTCACTTCTACGGGAGCGATGACACCCTCGGCAACAACTACGTCTTCACACTGATGCCGACGGTCATCGTCGGTGTGCCGATTGGCGGCGAGAGCGGCCCCGGTTTCCGTCCGTATGGGACGGCAGGCTTCGGGTTGATCAGACGCGATCTCGCGGTCAGCGGTGTCACGGCGATCAAGGACAACGACCTCGGGTATAGCCTCGGATTTGGCGTGGATGGCTTCGCCAACACCCACTTCGGCGTACGCGCCGACTATCGATACTTCCGTAACGTCAACGCAGATGAATCGCCGAACGTCGTCGGCATCAGCTTCGACCGAGGGAACTTCAGCTTCTCGCGTGGGACTGTAGGAGCTATCTTCCGCTTCTAATCAACTACCAACTCCCAACTTCCAATTCCCAAAACAAACTCCCAAATAGCAAAGTTCTTTTGGGAGTTGGGAGTTGGGCCTTGGGAGTTGTAACATCCGCTCCTCATACCATTCATAGAGGAGCCGTCCATGAGCACGAGCCGACTCGTCCGTCTCGTCATCGGTCTGGGCATCAGCCTCGGTCTCTATTCGCTTCTTCCGCAGTCTTCATCCCAGGCACAGCAACCGGCTAACGACGTCGCGATCGACAACGACGACATCGGTGGCGTCGTGAACGGGCCCAAAGGCCCGGAAGCGGGCGTCTGGGTCATTGCTGAAACCCGAGACCTTCCGGTTCGCTACATCAAGACCGTCGTCACTGACGATCGCGGCCGATTCGTCGTGCCCGATCTGCCGTCGGCGAGTTACGCCGTGTGGGCTCGAGGCTATGGCCTCGTGGACAGCGCCAAGGCCACAGCCAAACCGGGGCAGCGACTGACGATTACTGCGACGCCGGCGCCCAACGAGGCGGCTGCGGCGCACTACTACCCCGCGATCTACTGGTACTCGATGCTCAAGATTCCCGCGGCCGATCAGTTCGGCGGCAAGAGCAGCATCCCACCGAGGCTCACGCAGGCTGCCTGGATCAGCGCGATGAAGAACACTGGCTGCATCGGATGCCATCAGCTCGGTCAGCAGTCAACGCGCACGATTCCGGCCGCACTCGGAACGTTCGCATCCGGCGCCGATGCGTGGAAGCGTCGCGTGCAGTCAGGTCAGTCCGGCCAGCAGATGTTCGGGCAGCTCACGGCACTCGGCGACATGTCATTCGCCAACTACGGCGACTGGATCGATCGCGTCGCGAAAGGCGAACTGCCATTCGCCAAGCCGCCGCGCCCGCAGGGCGTCGAGCGCAACATCGTCGTCACGCTGCGTGACTGGATGAACGAGAAGCAGTACCTGCACGATCTGATCGCGAGCGATCGACGCTTCCCCACCGTCAACGCCTACGGCCCACTCGTGGGATCGCCGGAGTACAGCTCGGACGTCCTCCCGATTCTCGATCCGGTCAAGAACGTGGCGACGACGTTCAAGGCGCCGGTGAGAGATGCGAGCATGCCGCTCAGCCTGGGGCCGGGACATGCCGCGGCCCTCGATGCACTTCAGCCATCGCCCTACTGGGGCACCGACCGCATCTGGGATACGCGCGTCAACAATCACAACTCGATGTTCGGTCGCGACGGACGCGTATGGCTGGCCGCGTCCGTGCGCGCGCCTGAGAATCCGGCATTCTGCAAACAGGGGTCGGAGCATCCGTCGGCGAAAGCGTTCCCCATGGAGCGCGCGATTCGGCATCTGGCGGTCTTCGATCCGAAGACCAAGAAGTACACCTTCGTCGATACCTGCTTCTCGACCCATCACTTGCAGTTCGGATACGACGCCAGCGACACGATCTGGACGAGCGGAGGCGGGCCGGTCGTGGGCTGGTTGAACTCGAAGATGTTCAACGAGACCGGCGATGCGGCGAAGTCACAGGGTTGGACCGCTCTCGTACTCGACACCAACGGCAACGGCAAGCGGGACGCGTACACCGAGCCAGATGCGCCACCTGATCCGACGAAGGACCGTCGCATCAACGCACCGTTCTACGCCGTGATGCCGAACCCGGTCGATGGTTCGGTGTGGGGCGCGGTGCTCGGCGTGCCCGGCGCCGTCGTTCGGCTGGCGCCAGGCAAGAATCCTCCCGAGACCGCGATCGCCGAGATCTACAACGTGCCGTCGCCGGGCTTCGGTGCGCGCGGGGCCGACATCGACAGCAAGGGTGTCGTGTGGGTCTCGCTCGGCAGCGGTCACATGGGGAGCTTCGATCGAAGCAAGTGCAAGGCACCACTCAACGGGCCGAAGGCGACTGGCGATCACTGCCCGGAGGGATGGACTTTCCATCAGTATCCCGGTCCCGGATTCAAGGGGATCGGCGAGAACAGCGCCGAGGCGAGCTACTACTCGTGGGTGGACCAGCACAACACGTTCGGGCTGGGCAACGACGTGCCGATGTCCACCGGTAACCTGAACGACGGTCTCATCGCGTTCGCGAACGGCCGGATGGTCGTCCTGCGCGTGCCGTATCCCATGGGCTTCTACGCCAAGGGATTTGACGGACGCATCGACGATCCGAAAGCGGGCTGGAAGGGTCGCGGAATCTGGGCCGCCAATGGCGATCGCACACCGTGGCTGATCGAGGGTGGCAAGGGAACGAAGCCGCTCGCGGCGCACTTCCAGTTGAGGCCTGATCCACTCTCTAAGTGATCCCCGACAACTACCAATTCCCAACTCCCAACTCCCAAAAAGATCGCTTGTCTTTGGGAGTTGGAGGTTGGAAGTTGGGAGTTGACAGCGTTCCGTCTACATCGCGTTCTCGAAGATCTGCGCGAGCACCTCGGCATCAGCAGGACGTGGCGAGAGTTTGGTCAGCCGCTCCTGCGCGAGCGTGCCCTCCACCAGGGCGGGAATGTCGGACGATGAGTAACCGACGGCACGAAGTCCATTCGGCACGTTCAATCGCTGCATGAACCAGGTGATGCGATCGGCGAGCACGCGACCCGCGTCCTCGTTCCTGCATCGAGATACATCGGCTCCCAGAGCTTCGGCAGCCTCGAGATGCCGTTCGGGACGTGCTGATCCGGTGAACGCGAACACCGATGGTGCGTTGAGGATCACCGAGAATCCATGCGGCACGAGCGGGTGGTTCGGGTAACCAGGCGCTCGATACAGCTTCACTCCGCCCGCAACGGGATACGCCATCGCGTGCGGCAGATGCACGCCCGCGTTCCCAAAGCCGATGCCGGCAAATGACGCCGCGAGCACCATGCTCGCCCTCGCCTCATCGTCATCCGGATCGTCAACCGCTCGTACGAGGTGACGTGCGACCATGCGCATCGCCTGCAGTGACCAGACATCGCTGATCGGATTCGCACCCTGATATGGCGGTCGCGCGGACGGCCGATCGGGTCGTGGGCGATCGGTGAACGGAATGGCAGTGTACGACTCGACCGCGTGACACAGGATGTCGAGACCGCACGATGCTGCGACGGCGGGCGGCGCGCTGCGCGTGTGATCGGGATCGAGGAAGCCGAGGGTCGGCTTGAGCAGCCGGCTCGAGATACCGGTCTTCACGTGCAGTCGTGTCAGGTCGAAGATCGCGACTCCGGTCGTCTCGCTGCCCGTCCCGGCGGTCGTCGGAATCGCGAAGAGCGGCCTGACAGGGCCAGGGACCGGCAGGCCTCTCCCGATCGGCTTGTTGACGTAGTCGAGAATGTCGGCAGGCGGATGGCTCGTGTAGAGATTGACGGCCTTGGCCGTGTCGATCGACGAGCCGCCCCCGACGGCGACGATCGCGTCGAACGTCTGCCCGCGCGCGAAGTCGATCGCGTCGAGCCACGACTCCTCTGTCGGCTCGACGCGCACGCGGTCGTACATCACCCATCGCACGTCGTTGGCATCGAGCGAGTCCACGACGGCGCGCGCCGGTGAAAGCTTCGCGACCACGGGATCCGTGACGATGAGCGCGCGATAGAGCTTGCGGTCGATAAGTTCCGCCCCAATCTCGCGCGTGACGCCAGCGCCATAGCGCACCGCGGCAACCGCCATCTCGAACGCGGTATCTCGGTCCATTTCGCGAATGTACCTCAGGCGGGTCTAAAGACGCCTCTACGAGTCGCGCTGGCACGTGGCCTTGAGCCTAGAGCCCAGAGACTAAGATTGTGCGGTGATCGAGAGGCTGGCGGAGCAACTGCGCAACGCGCGACGAGTGACCGTCATGACCGGCGCTGGCGTGTCGGCGGCGAGCGGTGTGCCGACCTTTCGGGGCGCCGGTGGTCTCTGGCGATCGTTTCGTGCCGAGGACCTCGCGACCGCGGACGCGTTTGCGCGCGATCCGACACTCGTGTGGGAATGGTACGAATGGCGGCGCGCGACGATCGTGTCGTGTCAGCCGAATGCCGCGCATGAGGTGCTCGCGCAATGGACGCAGGACTCGCCGCAGTGCACCGTGATCACCCAGAACGTAGACGACCTGCACATGCGCGCAGGGACGCAACGCCTCGTGCGACTGCATGGATCGATCTGGGAGCTCTCCTGCTGGAATCGTTGCGGCACGGCGCCTTGGCGCGACGAGCGCGTGCCACTCCCGACGCGACCCGCAACGTGCCCCGGTTGTGGCGGGCTGGCGCGCCCGGGCGTCGTCTGGTTTGGCGAGTCGCTGTCAGCGGCCGATGTGCAGGCGGCATCAGCCGCCTGCTCCTGCGACGTGTTCATCGCAATCGGCACCTCCGCCATCGTGTATCCGGCGGCCGGATTCCTTCAGCAAGCGAAGATGAGAGGCGCATTCACCGCGGAGATCAACGTGGACGCCACACCAGCGTCCTCACTCGTTGATATGGCAGTGAAGGACGCCGCAGAAGTTTTCCTCCCGCAACTCGCCGCCGCCCTACCAAGACTCGGGTAGAGGTCAACAGGAACGCGCCTCTTGTCGTAGTCCTACCGGTGACACAAAGGATGGTTCCTATTGATTTCGGCTTCGGCGCGTCGTGTCTTCGAGTCTCTCCTTACATTCCTGATCGTCGCGGTATTTCCTCTCAGCTCTGACGCCCAGACCCCGGAACAGGGGACTCCTGCGCGACGAACGATCCAGGCGGCACGCCTGCGAGACACCGAGCACATCACTGTCGATGGCCGCCTCGATGAAGAGGTCTGGCAGCGTGCGGTGCCGGCCGGCGACTTCATTCAGATCGATCCCGCGAACGGCACACCTGCGACCGAACCGACAGAGGTCCGCATCGTCTTCACCAAAGACGCCATCTACATGGGTGTGACGTGCTACGACTCGGAGCCTGACAAGTGGCTCGGCTATCAGCGCCGCCGTGACGAGTTCCTGCCGGCGGACGACCGTTTCATGTGGACGATCGATACGTTCCTCGACGAGCGATCGGGCTACTTCTTCGAGATGAACCCGTCCGGGTTGATGGCCGACTCGCTCTTCGGCATCAACGGCGACAACCGCGCATGGGACGGCATCTGGAACGCGCGCGTGCGTCACAGTGAGATCGGCTGGACGATCGAGATCGAGATCCCCTTCCGCACGCTGAACTTCGATCCGAACAACGACACGTGGGGCTTCAACTTCCAGCGCACCGTCCGCCGCAAGAACGAAGACAGCATCTGGATGGGATACCCGCGCAATCAAGGTCTTCGCAGGATGACGAACGCGGGTCACGTCACCGGTATCACGGACGTGACGCAAGGCCTCGGTCTCGACGTCAAGCCGTACGGCTTGCTGACGTCGGAGTCGTTCGGCGGGCTCAACGGAGGGTCATCGCAGGAGAAGGCGAACGCGGGGCTCGATCTGTTCTACAACCCGACGCCGGGAGTCCGCGCGAACCTGACCATCAACACCGACTTCGCGCAAACCGAAGTCGATCAGCGTCAGGTCAACCTCACCCGCTTCTCGCTCTTCTTTCCGGAACGCCGCGACTTCTTCCTCGACGGCGCGACGTTCTTCGACTTCGCAAGCGACAGCGCCGGCGGCCCTCAGATTCAGCCGTTCTTCAGCCGGCGCATCGGGCTGAGCGCCGATGCCACGCCGCAGAAGATCGACTTCGGCACGAAGTTCACAGGTCAGATGGGCGGCCAGGACGTCGGCTTCCTCCAGGTGCGCACGGGCGGCGACGATGGTCAGTTCATTCCGGAGGACTTCCTCGTCGCGCGCGTGAAGCGACGGGTGCTGCAGCAGTCGTACTTCGGCGCCATCTACACCAGACGAGATGCCCGCACCGGTGACCAGATCGATGCGAGCCAGACAGTCGGCGTCGATGCCCGCCTGGCCACGTCGCAGTTCAGGGGCAACCAGAACCTGTCGGCCACCGCGTGGATGCTGCACGCGGGTCCGCCGGGCGTAAGGGATCGTGCCAACGCGTTCGGCGCCGGCATCGAGTACCCGAACGACATCTGGCAGCTTCGCTTCGATGCGCGTGAGGTGCAGCGGAACTTCGATCCGTCGATCGGCTTTGTGCTGCGCCGTGACTATCGGCGGTATCGCAGCCAGGTCTACTACGGCCCTCGCCCCGCGAATCACCGCTACATCCGCCGCACCGAGTACGACGCCAACCTCGAGGTTGTGACCGACCTCCACAACCAACTGCTGGAACGCGCTCTCAACCTGACGGTCTTCAGTGCGCAGTTCCACAGCCAGGACAACGTCGGCATCGAGGTGGACCCGACCTACGTGATGCTCGACCGACCCTTCAACATCGCGCCCGGGATCACCATGCCGGCGGGCGCCGAGTATCGCTTCACGCGACTCGCCGTCCGCGGCCAGACCGCGAACCGCAGAGTGCTTGCGTTGAACGGCCGGTTCGAAACAGGCGGGTTCTACTCAGGCCATCGCGATCAGACCATCCTCGGTCTGACCGTAAGGGCGCGGCCCGGTTACATCATCAGCCTCAACGGCGAGTGGAATCAGATCGACCTGGCCGAAGGGAGCTTCGCATCGAACGTCTTCCGCGGAGTCGCTGACACGCAGTTCTCTCCGTTCATGGCGCTCGTGAACATCATTCAGTACGACACCATGAGCCGCGTGCTCGGGTGGCAGTCGCGTTATCGCTGGATTCTGAAGCCGGGAAACGACCTCTACGTGGTCTACACCCACAACTGGGTCGAGGACCCGGTGCGCGACCGATTCGGTACGCTGGACAGACGAGCCGCCTCTAAAGTGTTGTATACACAGAGGTTTTAGGCGGATCTTGAAGGGGTCGACTGGGATATGCTGGATCTCGGGTTGGCCGGGCGCAAGTCGCCTTCTCCTGGGCGGCACCCTCATACCTTCCCTCGACCGGCTTGGACATTCTGAGCCTGTCGAGGGGCAGCGTCCGTCCGATTCCGACGCGGACTCAGCCGGCGGCTTCGCCCCGCTGGCTGAGCAACCGCGCTTACCCCAGTCGCCCCATCTCTAGTGAACCGTCGATCCAGCCTTGGGCATCGCCGCACGTTCCGCGGCCATCACTCGCTGGATCATCGCGCTCAGGTCACGCTCCGCGATGTCGAAGGGTCCGGCCACGACCGCCCCGAGTGACAACTCGAGCGCGATCACCACACCGCCCCCTTCGTACGGATTCACGATCCAACTGAAACCACGCATCGCGACGCGCCGGTTCTCATCGGCCTCGGGGTTCTTCGCGTGCTCGAGCGCGCGCAACATTCCCTGGAGCACCGCGGTCACATCGTCATCGGTCCAACGCTGTGGCTCACGGCTCGCGACGCTGATGACCTGACTCGTGGCGTGATTGTCGCCACGAAGCCAGAGGTCCAACGGGATCTCCATTTCGCTCTCTACTCTAATGCAGAACGCGGTCGTCGGCGCGCGGCAATCTGCATTCTGAATTCCCCATTAGCTCGCGTTCAGAATTCGCTCGAGCTCACCCGCATCCGTCGTCGGCGCCTCGCATGCGAAGTTGCGACACAGATACGCGGTCGCACGCCCATTGACCTCTTTCATGCTCGCGGTCCACGGGAGCAATTCAGACAATCGCGCCCGGGACGAGGACGCGAGCGGAACAATGATCGTCGTCGGCAGATAGTGGTGCATCACGACCTCGCGAAGCGCCTTGGTGTCCTCAGACGATGACTCGCCGACGATGACCAACTGAGGCGTGCCAGCGTGATAGGTAGAGAGCGCCGCCAGCATCATGGGTGCGACCCGGCCGGACTGCGAGAGGCGCGCTGCAAACACGCCAAGTGTCCGCGCGATTTGATCCGAAGAATTTCCGATGCCGAGATGCGAGAGCACGAGAAGATTCAACACGCTGACCGAGCTTGCCGCCGGCTCCGCGCCGTCGTAGTCCTCTTTGAGTCGCAGCAGCACCGATGCGTCCTTGCCGGTCGTACTGAACCATCCGCCGTCGGCTGGATCCCAGAACAACTCGTCCTGACGACGCTGCAGCGTGGTCGCCCACTCCAACCAGTCGGGATCCCCATCCGCCTGAAACAATTCGAGCAGGCCGAAGATCAAGTAGGCATAGTCCTCGGCGTACGCGTCCACACCGGAGGAACCCTCGCGATAACGTCTCAGGAGCGTCTGGCTCGACGGCTGCCAGAGGTGCTCGCGGACGAATCGCGCGGCCTTCTGTGCGTCCGCCAGGTAGGGCTCGGCACCCTCGATCGTGCGCGCAGCGCGTGCAAAGGCGGCGATCATCAGCCCGTTCCAGGCGGTCAATACCTTGTCGTCGAGGTGCGGACGCGGCCTCCCCGACCTGCGAGCCATCAATAGCGGCCGCGCACGTCGGAGTGCGTCCATGACGGCTTCGACCGTCCGGCCGGTCATCGATGCCACATCGTCGAGTGAACGAGCTGTGTGCAACAGGTTCTTCTCGGTGAACTCGCCCTGTGGGTCGTTGGGCGCATTGCCGTCAGGCAGGATTCCGAACCGAGCCCGGAACACTTCGGCATCGTCGCCGAGCACGTCCTGGATCTCTTCGTCACGCCAGATGTAAAAGGCGCCCTCCATCTTGTGAGGCCGAGCCTCGTGCGCGACTTCCGGCGGGATACTGTCGGCATCCTCGGCGGAGAAGAAGCCGCCGCCTGGAGACGTGAGATCGCGCCGGACGTAGTCGAGGGTGTCGAGGGCGACATCCGCGTAGAAGCGCTCACCTGTGACCTGCGCAGCTTCGGCGTACGCCAGGACGAGCTGCGCCTGGTCGTAAAGCATCTTCTCGAAATGCGGCACACGCCAGTCGGCATCAACGGAATAACGGTGAAAGCCGCCTCCGAGATGGTCGCGCATTCCTCCAAGTGCCATCGCACGCAGGGTCAGGAGCACCATGTCTCGCGCGTGGGCGTCTCCCGTTCGTGCGTGCTCGCGCAGCAGGAACAGCAGCTCGCTTGGCCGTGGAAACTTCGGCGCGCCACCAAAGCCACCGCGCCGAGGGTCGAACGACGAGGCAAACTCCCCCACCGTGCGAGTGAGCACGCTGGTGTCCGGAACGCCTGCGGGCTCGCCCGTGGATCGCATGCTCTGGAGGCGACCCATGATCGTGACGGCCGACTGCTGAACCTTCGGCTGTTCCTCGCGCCACACCCGCGCGATCTCTTCGAGGATTTCGACGAAGCCTGGGCGTCCCCATCGAGCTTCAGGGGGGAAATACGTACCGCCGTAGAAAGGTTCGAGGGTGGGCGTAAGCCAGACGCTCATCGGCCACCCGCCGGATCCCGTGGTGGCCTGGACGAACGTCATGTAGACGCGGTCCACGTCTGGGCGCTCTTCGCGGTCCACCTTGATCGAGACGAAGTTGCGCGAGAGCACCTCGGCGATCGTCGGGTTCTCGAAGCTTTCGTGCTCCATCACGTGACACCAGTGACACGTCGAGTAACCGACCGACAGGAAGATCGGCTTGTTCTCACGACGCGCCAGGTCGAATGCATCCTGGCCCCATGGGTACCAGTCGACCGGGTTGTCCTTGTGTTGGAGAAGGTAGGGGCTCTGTTCTGCGGCGAGACGATTCGGCACTTCAGCGATTATCCCTCGACCGCGATGCGACGACGCGGGCGAGGTGTGCCTTCACCGATCGATACCGCTCGCTATCGCGGCTGCCACCGTTCTGCCGCTTCACCTGAGTCGCGAGGCTGTCGATGCGGTCCTGCGGCGACGGATGACTCGAGAGGAACGCATCGACGCTGCTCCCGCCGCGACCGGCTTCACGTGCGAGCATCTGGAACAGCTCGACCATCCCGCGGCCACTCCATCCGGAACGCGTGAGGATGGTCATGCCCACTTGGTCGGCGTCGCGCTCCTCGGCGCGATTGAACTTCAAGAAGACACCGCCGGTGAGCACGCTTGCCGCGGCCGTCGTGGTGCCGGCGCCGCCGGTGTTGCCCAGCAGGGCACCGAGCAGTCCGAGGCCCCACTTCGCGACCATGCCCTGCGTCAACCTGTCGGCACCGTGGCGCCTGGCGATGTGCGCCACTTCATGCGCGAGCACGGCCGCGACCTGAGATTCGTTGGCCGCCCTGCTCAGGACCCCGCGGTTGATCCATACCGGCCCACCCGGGAGCGAGAAGGCGTTGATCTCGGGCAGGTCGGCAACCGCGAAGCTGTAGGGATACTTCGCTCCTGGGGCCGAGCGAACGAGCCGCTTGCCGACGTCGCGAACGTAACGTGTGACCGTCGCATCCTTGAACTCGGGCACCTGCTTGCGAGCCTGCTCGTTCGCCGCGCGGCCGATCTCGATCTCCTCTTCGACGGACACGAGGACCATCGCCGCAACGCTGCTGGAGGCCACGAACAAACAGATCACAGCCCAGAGATTAGGGCCCAGAGACCGGATACCAAAGGCGAGCCCCCGGAGCCGAAACCCGCGAGCCGCTCTCATGTCCTGGGCGTTGCCGCCGCTGGCATCGTCTCGGTTCGATGACGACGGAGTCGCGCGTACGCCGCCGTGAACTCGACGCCGTACATCAGGATGACGGACGAGATGTAAATCCAGAGCAGAAAGACGACGACCGTGGTGATCGAACCGTGAATCATGCTGAGCCGCTGGTTCTGACGGACGTACCACGAGAAGCCCGAGAGAGCCGCACGCCAGAGCAGTCCCGTCAGGATTGCGCCGACCCACACATCACGAAAACGCGTGCGTGCATTGGGAATGAAGTAGAAGACGAGGCCGGTCCCGAACATCAGGAGCATCAGCGCCAGATACCGGAAGAGAAATGTCTGCAGCGACAGGAACCATGGCGCGGTCGTGATGAACTGGCCGAAGCGTGAGGTCTCAGCGACCTGGATGAAGCTCACGAAGACGAGCGCGACGGCCATCGCCACCGTCGCAGCAACGAGCAGCAGAAACGACACGAGTCGATGCTTCCAGAAGCTGCGCTGCTTCTCGACGCCCCAGGCCTCGTTCACGGCGCTCGTGACGGCACCAAAGAATCCGAGCGACGCCCACACGAGGCCGAGCCCGCCGGCCACGCCAATGCGAACGCTGTCCGCGCGGAAGGCGTCGAGCTGGTCCGTCATGAAATCCAGCCGCGTCGGGAAATAACGAAAGATGAACCCCAGGACTCGTGCCCGATCGCTTTCGTCGGCCGTGACTACGCCGAGAATCGAGATGAGCAGGAGGAGGAACGGGAAAAGCGACAGCAGCGAGTAGTACGCAATCGAGGCCGCGTGTGTCAGGTCGTTTCGGCTGAGGAGCCCGACGAGCGCGCGCCAGGCCGACTGCCCCCAGAGACGCAGCTCGCGGCGTAGCGGACGCCAGAGCCGCGTCCACTCCAGAGTCAGCGCCGTGCGGCCGCCCGCCGCGAGGCCCGGTTGTCGCGGATCTCGTGCTTCTTCATTTTGCTGTACAGGGTGGGCCGGTAAAGGCCAAGGATTTGCGCCGCTTCCTGCTTGTTCCAGTTGGTGCGCTGGAGCGTTTGCAGGATCGCCATGCGCTCGATCTCGGCCAGTGTTCGATGCGGCGGGATCGTGAACTCCCGCGCGCTGGCGGCGCTGTCTCGCACGGAGTCGGGCAGATCCGCAGGCGTGATCTCTCCGGTCTTGCACACGAGCACGGCGCGTTCGATCGCGTTCTCCAGCTCACGAACGTTGCCTGCCCACCGGTTGCGAATCAGGAGGTGATACACCGACGGGGAGACGGAGCGAATCGACTTCTGATAGCGCTGGTTGAACTTCGAGAGGAAGTGATTACACAGCAACGGAATGTCTTCCGTCCGCTCGCGAAGCGGCGGCACTCGCACGGCGATCGTGTTGATGCGGAAGTAGAGGTCCTCGCGCAGGCGCCCGTCACGCAGCGCCACCTCGAGATCGACGTTGGTCGCGCAGATCAACCTGAAGTCCACGGTGACGATCCGATCGCTGCCGATCGGTCGATACTCGCGTTCCTGCAGCACTCGCAGGAGCTTCGTCTGCAGGTAGGCCGGCATCTCGCCGATCTCGTCGAGCAGGAGCGAGCCCCCCTCGGCCATCTCGACGAGCCCGATCTTGTCCGCAGCGGCACCGGTGAAAGCGCCCTTCTTGTAGCCGAAGAGCTCGCTCTCGATCAGGTCCCTGGGAATCGAGGCGCAGTTGATCTTGATGAATGGGCCGCTCGCCCGATGCGAGTTGTAGTGAATCGCGTTGGCGATCAGCTCCTTGCCGGTGCCGTTCTCGCCTTGAATGAGGATGTTGGCGTCGCTCGCCGCAACACTTTCGACGAGCTCGAAGAGCGTCGTCATGGCCGAGCTCTGTCCGACGACACTCGCGAAGCTGTACTGCCCTCGCAGTCGATCCTTGAGTTGCTGATGCTCGACGCGTTCGTCAATACGGCCGACCGCCTTGCCCAACAGATCCAGCAGGCCGTCTTCGGAGACCGGGCGCTCGAGGAAGAAGAAGGCGCCTGCTCGCCCGGCTTCGACAGCTCGCGTAATCGTGCCCTCGCCGCCGACGACGATCACTTCCGGCTCAGGGTCTAACTGCTTGAGCCGTCGCAACAATTCGATGCCGTCCATGTCGGGGAGAGACAGGTCGGTGAGCACCACATCGGGGCGCCACTGCTTGAACACTTCCGCGCCGTCGGCTCCCGTTCGAGCGCCGCGCACGTCAAAGCGCTCGGCTTCAACAACGGTCTGGAGCAACCCTGTCATCGAGCATTGCTCATCGATAGCGAGCACTCGGCGGCGGCGTCTGTTCGAGAATGGATGCGTAGAAACGAGCAAAATCCCCCCGGCGGTTACACTAGCACGATGCCGTCTTCAATCAATACACAAGTGAGCAACGGCGTGTCAAATCAGACAGTTTGTAACAACTACACTCGGCCAATAGTCGCGAGAACCCTCCTATAATCGCCAACACTCTATGGATCTCCTCGACACGCAAATTAACCCAGCCGATGCCGAATTCCGCGGTAATGCGAGTCGAATGGAGAGCCTGGTCGCCGAGCTCAGGGCGCAACTGGCCAAAGCACGAGCCGGCGGCGGCGAGCGTTACATCGAGCGGCACAAGGAACAAGGAAAACTCCCTGCTCGGGACCGCATCAGCCGACTGCTCGATCCGGCTTCTCCTCTGCTGGAGTTATCGGCGCTTGCCGCCTGGGACATGTACGACAACGAGGCACCGGGCGCCGGGCTGGTCACGGGCGTCGGCAGGGTCTCCGGTCGCGAAGTGATGATTGTGGCGAACGACGCCACGGTCAAAGGCGGCACCTACTATCCGGTCACGGTGAAGAAGCACCTTCGGGCGCAACAAATCGCGCTCGAGAATCGCCTCCCCTGCATCTACCTGGTGGACTCCGGCGGTGCGTTCCTGCCGTTGCAGGCAGAGGTCTTTCCCGACCGCGAGCACTTCGGACGCATCTTCTACAACCAGGCGCAGATGTCAGCGCTCGGCATCCCGCAGGTTGCGGTCGTCATGGGTTCGTGCACCGCCGGCGGTGCGTACGTGCCGGCGATGTCGGACGAGACGATCATCGTGAAAGGGACGGGGACGATTTTTCTGGGTGGTCCCCCACTCGTGAAGGCGGCGACCGGCGAGGACGTCACCGCGGAAGAACTTGGTGGCGCCGACGTTCACACCCGGTTATCTGGCGTCGCCGACTACCTGGCCGAAGACGATGACCATGCGCTGAGACAGACGCGAACGATCGTCAGCACACTCAACACGCAAAAGACGCTACCGGCCGACATGACGGCGCCTGAGGAGCCGGCGTACGACCCCAAGGAGATCTATGGGATCGTCAACGCCGACGTCCGCAAGCCGTACGACGTCCGCGAAGTGATCGCGCGCATGGTTGACGGATCACGCTTCGAGGAGTTCAAGCAGCGCTACGCCACGACGCTGGTCACCGGCTTCGCTCGACTGCACGGCTTCCTCGTCGGCATTGTGGCGAACAACGGCGTGCTCTTCTCCGAATCCGCGCTCAAGGCGACACACTTCATCGAGTTGTGCAATCAGCGCGGCGTGCCGCTCGTGTTCCTGCAGAACATCACCGGATTCATCGTCGGCCGGCAGTACGAACGTGGAGGTATCGCGAAGGACGGCGCCAAGATGGTCCACGCCGTCGCCAACTCGGTCGTTCCGAAGTTCACGGTTGTGATCGGTGGATCGTTCGGCGCCGGCAACTACGGGATGTGCGGACGGGCCTACGACCCGCGGTTCCTCTGGATGTGGCCCAATGCCCGCATCTCGGTCATGGGAGGTGAGCAGGCTGCCGGCGTATTGACGACGGTGAAGCGCGATCAGCTCGCGCGCGACGGCAAGACGCTCAGCACCGAAGAGGAACAGGCCATTCGCGGTCCGATCCTCGAGAAATACGAGCGCGAAGGGTCGCCCTACTACTCCACCGCGCGCCTCTGGGACGACGGCATCCTCGACCCTGTCGATACGCGACAGGCGCTGGCGCTTGGAATCTCGGCCGCGTACAACGCGCCGATTCCGGAGGCGAAGTACGGCATCTTCCGGATGTAACCGGTGACCAGCCCCCGTCCCTTCGATCGAATCCTGATTGCGAATCGCGGCGAGATCGCCGTCCGGGTCATCCGCGCGTGCCGGGAGCTGGGCATCGAATCGGTCGCGGTTTATTCCGATGCGGACGCGCGTGCGCTGCACACGACGCTCGCGGATGTGGCGATCCGCATTGGCCCGCCGCCGGCAATCGACAGCTATCTCTCGATCGACGCAATCCTTGCGGCTGCGCGTCAGAGCGGCGCCCAGGCCGTGCATCCCGGCTACGGATTCCTCTCAGAGAACGCCGACTTCGCTTCGGCCTGCAAGGCAGCCGGGCTGACGTTCATCGGGCCACCGCCTGAGGCTATCGACGGGATGGGGTCGAAGATCGCTGCACGGAAGACCGCCATTGAGGCAGGCGTGCCCGTCGTCCCGGGTGAGACGCCCACAGATCAATCAAATGATGCGATTGCCGACGCCGCGCGCCGCGTGGGCTTCCCCGTCTTGCTCAAACCATCTGAAGGTGGCGGGGGCATCGGGATGAAGACAGCGCGCAGCGACAGCGACCTCGTCGAGACGATCGCGCAGGCGCGGCGGGAAGCCACCGCGGCCTTCGGCGACGGGACGCTCTACGTGGAACGGCTGATCGAGCAGCCAAGGCACGTTGAGTTTCAAGTCCTGGCCGATCACCACGGCCACATCGTCCATGTGTTCGAACGGGAGTGTTCGATCCAGCGACGCCACCAGAAGGTGATCGAGGAGAGTCCATCGGTAGCAGTCACTCCGTCCTTGCGGCAGCGGATGGGCGACGCGGCCGTCGCCGTCGCGCGCAAGGCGGGATATCGAAACGCCGGGACGGTGGAATTCCTTGTCGAAGGCGCTGGCGATTCAGCTCGCTTCTATTTTCTCGAGATGAACACGCGACTTCAGGTCGAGCATCCCGTGACCGAGCAGGTCACCGGCATCGACCTCGTTCGCGCGCAGATTGGGATCGCTGCGGGGCGAGATCTCCCGTGGACGCAGAAGGACCTGTCGCAGCGTGGACATGCGATCGAGCTACGTGTCTACGCGGAGGATCCAGCCAGGCAGGACCTGCCTCAAGCTGGATTGCTGCTGCTCTACCGCGAGCCGTCGATGCCTGGAATCCGAATCGACAGTGGCGTGACCGAAGGATCCGAGGTTGCGGTTCACTACGATCCGCTGCTGGTCAAGTTGATCGCCACCGGGGAGACGCGCGATGCGGCACGCATGCGCGCGCTCGCTGCCATCCGCAACTACCCCATCCTCGGCATCCGCACGAACATCCCCTTGCTCATGGAGCTTCTCGAGCATCCGAGGTTCATTGCCGGCAACGTGGACACAGGATTTCTCGATGCCGAGGGCGACACGATCAGGGCGCGCCTGTCATCGAGTCCTTCTCCGGCAGTCGTCGCTGTCGCCGCGGCGGCTCGTGAGGTGGGACCAACCGTCGCAGCGCGCGGCACGCGAGCAAAGAGCATCGATCCGTGGTCATCGCTCAGGGGTGCGCGTGTCTAATCCCGACGATCCGATCGACGTGCTCGCATTGGGAAACGGCCGCTACCAGGTCACTCGAGGGACGGAGCGCTCGATCGCATTTGCCGTCGCCGGACGCGACACATGGGTCTTCCTCGACGGACGCACCTATGTCGTCAGCGATACCCCGGATGGCTCGCCCCGGCGGTCGCGCATCGACGAACAGGGCGCGCTCACCGCGCCGATGCCGGCGACCGTGCTCACGGTCAACGTCGCCGCCGGTCAGCAGGTGAAGCGGAACGACGTCGTCATGGTGCTCGAGGCGATGAAGATGGAGTTACCCATTCGTTCGCCTCGCGACGGCGTGGTCAAGGCCATTCGCTGCGAGGCCGGCGAGCTCGTGCAGCCGGGCGCCACGCTCCTGGAGCTCGAGGGCAACGTCGAGGGGTGAGAAGATAGGACCGTGAGCGACAAGGTTCCCGCAGAGATCGCCGTGATCCTCACCGAGTTCGTGGAAAAGGTGGGCCTGTTGCGGCGCGACATGCAGCAGAAAAAGGAACTCGAGAAGTACGAGGCCCGGATGCAGCGCATCGAGCAGAAGCTCTCTGCGCTGGCCGAGCGAGTGTCAGAAGACGATCCGGATCTTGCCAAGGCGATTCGGACTGCGTGGCAGATGCCGGCGCGCAGCCTCGCGTTCCGGAACGCGGCACATCAAAAACCGGATGGTGGTTAGTGGTAGGTGGATGGTGGGTTGGATTCAGGTGTTCTGGTTCTAACCACCAGCCACCAACCACCCACCACCAACGAGCTCAGTCCTTGGGCCCCACCGTCTGATTCGACAAGTAGCGCTCGTAGCCCATCTCCTTGATCTGATGGAGCTGCGCCTCGAGCCAGTCGACGTGCTCTTCTTCGTCCTTCAACAATATCGAGAACAGCTCGCGCGACTGATCGTCACCGGCGTCGCGTGAGATCTGGACGGCCTTGTTGTACATCGCGACGGCGTTGGTCTCGAGCTGAAGGTCGGCCTCGAGCTGCTGTTTGACGTTCGTGCCGACTTTGAGCTCCATGTATTCCATCGTGGGCGTCGCGTCGAGGAAGAGGATTCGCTCGATCAGCTTTTCAGCGTGCTTCATCTCGTCAATGGACTGCTTCCTGATGAAGTCGCCCAGGCCGTGGTAGCCCCAGTTGTGACACATCTCCGCATGCAGGAAATACTGGTTGATCGCCGTCAGTTCTTCCTTGAGTGCGAGATTGAGCTGAGCGATGACCTGAGCGTTGCCGCGCATTAATGCCGCCTCCTTGCGTGTGTGCCGATCACACAACGCGGGGACATCGTACGCTGAACAATGCCTCCAGCCCAAATAGCTGAGTATCCTGGGACTGCGACTCGCTCTCACAACGGTCGAGTCACGCGACTACCGTACAATCGATCAATGAGGGCGATCATGAGAACTCGACTGACAGCGCTTGCGATGTTGCTGGTTCCGGCCGTAGTTCTGGCGCAGGATCCCGCCCAGATACAGCGGCTCTTCGAAGCGGGGAAATACCAGCAGGTCGTCGAATCGACGACGCCCGATTCACCGCCTGATGTGCTCTACACCACGGCGCAGAGTCAGCAGAAACTCGGTGCCGCCGATCAAGCGGCTCAAACGTTCGGTCGCCTGGCCGAGCGTCCCGAAGCGGACCCGTGGCACTTCGTCGGATTGTCAGGGCGTCAACTCGTGGAAGGAAACATCGATGCGGCGATCGCATCGGCCCGGCAGGCTGTCGCCATGGCACCTGACCTTCCCTACTCGCATTTCCAGCTCGGTCTCACGCTCGCGCGCCAGCAGGCGTGGGCGGAAGCCGCCGCCGAATTCGATGCCGCGAGCGAGCGGCAGCCGTCCAACGCCTACGCGCACTACTACGGCGGCATGATGCACTACCGTGCGAACCGCATCGATCGTATGGCGGTGCACTTCGATCAGTTCCTCAAGCTCGCTCCGGAAGCACCGGAACGGCCGGAGGTGATGTCGATCATGCGGACGCTGCAGGGCAGGTAGCTAGAACGTCTGGCCGATGCCGAAGATCCAGAGCCCGGAATCCGCGACCGGCCGATTCCAGATCGTCCGCCCATAGTCCACTCTGAAGAGCGCAAACGGCGTCACGAGACGTGCGCCGAATCCGGTCGATCCCACGAGGTCGTTCAGGCGGAAGCCGGCTCCGTCCGGAAACACGTTCCCCGCATCGACGAACACCACGCCGCGCAACCATTTGTAGACCGGGAAGCGCACCTCCTGGTTCAGCGTCATCAGTCCGCGCCCACCGATCGGGTTGCCGGAGAAATCAAGACCGCCAAGGCTGTCCTCCGCCACGCCTCGCACCGTTCGCGCACCACCAACGAAGAAGCGCAGCGACGGCACCAGCACCTGACCGCCTAACGGTTCGACGATGCCATAGCGAGCGGCGGAGGCGAGAACCAACCGCTTCCAGGGTGTGAAGTGATAGGCCTGCGTCAGCGATCGGATGAACAGCAAATCGGAGCCAAGTGCGCTGGTGCCGTGCTCGAGGCTGGTCGACACGAATGTGCCACGTGTCGTGTCCGAGGCATCATCGCGGGTGTCCCACGTCCCGCTCGACGTGAAGCGACCGATGTGCACCGTCAGATCGAGTGGACCGAAGATCGGGTCCGGTGGTCCCGTGTCGAACGTCCGATTTCGCTCCGACCGAAGCCCATAAGACAGTGTCAGCTTCTTCCACCGTCCCCGCTGCTCCCACGCCGCCGTGGAGCGATCCGTTACGCGAGTGTCGGAACGGAACTCCTCACGCGATCGCTCGAGCGTCAACGACGACTGCACCGATCGCCCGAAGAACGTCGGCGTATTCATGAACAGGCGACCGACCCGTTCGAGGTTTTGATACTGCGCTGCGACGCCAACGGTGATGGCGCGCCCGAAGAGTGTGCGGCGCGTGAGATCGGCCGACACGCCCGGGACGAGGTCGCGGCCGTTGACGTTTTCTTCCGGCCGCTCCTCAGCCACCTGGAAGCCGTAGCGCAGGCGCAACGCCGGCCACTCTTCGACGGTGACGCGAAGGGTGACTGGCGCCGTATCGGGAGCGCCCTGCTGCGGCTCAACCGCGATGTCGGCGCGTCTGAACAGGCCGCTCTCGAAGAGACGGCGACGGGCATCGAGCCAGTCGTCCGTTCGAAGCCCGTCGCCGACTTTCAGGCGGAGCGTTCGCCTGGCCACTTCGTCGCTGACAGACTGAAGACCGCCGATCGTGATCTCCTGGATCACCTGACGCGGGCCTTCCTTGACGGCGAACACGACGTCCACCAGGGCCTCGGCGGCGCGCACAGGTCGACGCTCCTCGAACGTCGCGGTCGTGAAGCCCTCGCGTCGATAGCGCGTTTGCAGACGCAGGCGCGCACTTTCCACGTCGTCCGCCCGATAGAGCGCGCCCTTCTCGAGCCCGCTTTCTTTGAGCAGATCCTCGACCTTGAGCCCCGTCACGCCCTCGAAGGTGACATCCCCGATCCGGAACTGAGGGCCAGTCGCGACTGTGACCGGAACAATCGCCACCGTCTCTTCAAACATCGGGGAGAAGACGCTGACCCCTGCCTGCGGGTACCCGATCGACAGCAGATACAAGAAGACCGTGCGCTGGTATTCATTCGGATTCGTCAGCGCCTGCAGCGCGTGTTCCCGGGTCCCTACCTTGTCGAGCAGTTGGGACTTCATCTTGTCGTCCACACCATCGAAGCGAACCTCGACGCGCTCGGCCCGCGGCGCCGGGGTCACGTCGATGACGAGCGTGCGGACCGATTCGTCACCTTCGATCTTCACGCCGATCACCGGTTGATACACGGCTTGCAGCGCGAGCTCACGCCGCACGATCGCTTCAACCTCTTCGACGAGGAATCCCTCGAACACCGACTGCGTCCAGGTGGTCTGAATCTCCTCGAGCGTGTTCTTGGCGAGTGACACGCCCATGACCTGAAGGCGCGTCTCCGGCCCGGCGTCGATCGTGTAGGTCAGCTCGACGCCGCCACCGGACTCCGCGCGGTTGGTGCTGATACGCGCCGCCCAGTGCTGTTGACGCTGATAGAACCGCTCGAGTCGATCGCGGTCCTCTTGCCAGTCGATGAAGTCGAATCGATCACCCTCAGTGAGACGAAGCACGCCGCGCACCTGCATCTCGGGGAAACGGAGATCGCCCATCAGGCGGAGGGCGGACACACGTGGCGGCTTCACCTCGCGCGAGGCGTCGCCGGACTTGATCGCGTTGGGGGCATTGCCAAACGTCACGTCGTGGCGGAACTCGTACGAGCGCAGCTCCTGATCGTCCTGAACGAATCGCAGCGCCACCCGGCGAACCGGCAGATAGTCCACGATCCAGGTCTGCTCGTTGCTCTCCACGAGGCTCTGCGAAAGCGTGACGTCGAGATTCCTGCCGATGCTCTTGCCGAACGTGACCCGCGAGGTCGGGTCCGTTTCGGACGCGAGGTCCGCCGGATCGCGCGGGTTCGTTTCCGCGCCGCCGACGCGCAGCGTGTCGAGGCCGACGGCGCGCCCCGCGAAGCCCAGGAAGTCCCCGGCGAAGTTGCCCAGCACCTGCGCGCCCACGATGGCAGCCTGTTGCTCGCTGAGATCGCTCATCTTTCGCCCGGTGAGCAGCATCGAGGTCAGGTCAGCCTCTCCGAGGCCAGGGTCAGAGGGCGAGGTCAACTCCGTCATCAGCGTTTCCGGAGTCCCGCTGATGTGGATGTCGATATCCGTGCCCGACACGCGCGTTGATGCTTCAATGCCGAGCATCGGCTCGATGGTGGAGGGATTAGCGAAGTCTATGGTCCCGTTCTGAACGGAGTAGATATTCCGCCCGAGGAAGAGCCGACCGCCCTCCCGCAACTCGGCGCGACCAGAGAGTGCCGGCGACGAGGCCACATTGATCAATCGCAGGTCCGCACCGAGCTGTGCCTTCGCGACGTTGTTGTCGATCACCAGATCCTCGTCGGTGACGATGCGAACGTCGAGCGCGAGAGATTGAAGAAAGGGCGACGGTGGGCTGCCGGTTGTCGTGCCCACGCGCTGGAGGTTGTTCAGCAGCCCGGCGACCAGCGCCAGCGGCTCGCGGTAGGCACCGCGCTTGATGGTGACGAGCCCGCTCAGACGATTCGCCTGCGCACCGTCCTCAACCGTCGTCGTCAGCTCAATCGAGCTGTCGACTTCCGTGCGCAGCCCTTCGGGAAAATTCATCGCCATCCCGCTGACGTTTGCGTTGAACTGGCCGCGCAGGTCGGGGCTGTACTGAACCTGTCCCGATCCACTCAGCTTGCCGCCGTTGACGGTTCCACTGAGCGATGTGATGAACGCGTTGCTGCGCGCGAGCACGGCCACTGCGTTCAGATCGCTCGCCACGACGCGTGGGTCCCGCATACGAAGCTCTCCGTTGGCCAGACGGACCTCGCCGTTGATCGTCGGTTCACTCAACGCGCCCGTGAGTGAGATACGCGCGTCCACCTGCCCGGCGGTGCTGATGCCACTGATGCCAAGGAACGGCGTGAGCAGCCGGGCGTCGAGCTTGCCGTTGGCCAGAATCGCGGCCCGCTGATCGCTCAGGTGAACCTGACCGCTCACGTCAACCGACGTTCCCTGGCTCTCCCACGTCCAGCTTTCAATCCGGGCAATGCCGTCCCGGGCCACAACGCGAGTCGGCA
>Ga0310810_10000913_pt1 | contig 29774 bp, 29 predicted proteins | sample NCmetagenome_FD_207641 | JGI IMG/M metagenome (GOLD analysis project Ga0310810, IMG submission 207641) | Soil microbial communities from experimental microcosm in Duke University, North Carolina, United States - NC | ecosystem: Engineered > Artificial ecosystem > Soil microcosm > Unclassified ... | reverse complement strand
GCCCGCCGCACAACGCCTCGAAATCGAACCAGACAAGCGCGCCCGCCCGCTTGCGATAGGGAATCGTGCGGCCCTCGACATCGAGCGGATGGTCCTCCTCCTCGACGTCCTTCAGCTCCTGGAAGATCTTCTCCATCGCGACGCCGTCGCCGACGTGATAGACCTTGAGCTTTTCCATCTTGAGGCGCCGGTAGTCGGTGCCGCCGTCCACCGCGACCACGTCGAGGCGGTCCTTGATCAGCTCGATCGCCGGCAGGAAGCGCTCGCGCTGCAGGCCGCTCTCGTAGAGCCGGTCGGGGCTGTAGTTGCTCGTCATCACGAACTCGACGCCGCGGTCCATCGACTGCTCGAGAAACCGGCCGAGGATCATCGCGTCGGCGATGTCGGAGACGTGGAACTCGTCGAAGCAGACGAGGCGCCAGCGCTTGGCGGTGCGCTCGGCCACAGTCGAGAGCGGGTCCTCGACGCCCTTCAGCTCCTCCATCTCGCGATGGATCTCGCGCATGAAATGGTGGAAGTGAACCCGGCGCTTCCTGACGAGCGGCACGCAGAGGAAGAACGCATCCATGAGGAAGCTCTTGCCCCGCCCGACCGGCCCCCAGAGGTAGACGCCCTTCGGCAGCGGCGGCTTGACGAGCAGGCGCTTGAGCGCGTTGTCGCGCTTCGCCTTGTACGCGCTCCACTCCTCGTAGAGCCGCTGCAGCCGCTCCACGGCCCGGCGCTGCGACTCGTCGGCGACGAAGCCGCGCCGGGTCAGGCTTTCCCGATAGAGCGAAACGACGTCGGTCATCGCGCCGCAGTCTGCACGCGCGATTCGCTTCGCGCCAGCGCCAGGGTCGCCGCGAGGATCACCGTGCCGCCCGCCACCGTCCAGCCGGTGGGCAGCGTGCCGAAGAGGAGGAAGCCGAGCAGCGCCGCCCAGACGAGTTCGAGGAACCGCACCGTCTGCACCGCCGAGATGTCAGCCACGCTGAACGCGTGTGTCATGCAGTAGTGGCCCGCGGCGCCGACGAAGCCGCAAAAGACGAGGAGCGCCCACTGCCCGCCCTCCGGCGGCGTCCAGTTCAACAGCGCGAACGGCGCGAAGAAGAGCGACACGAGCAGGTGCTGCCAGAGCACCATCACGCCCGTGCGCTCGCGCCGCGTCAGCACCTTGGCGGTGAGGAAGGAGGCGGCGAAGACGGGCGAGGACGCGAGCATGAGGAGCATGCCGAAGGAGATTCCCGTGAAGCTCGCGCCGTCGAAGGGGTGCACGACCAGAAGCACGCCGCAGAAACCGACCAGCACCGCCGTCCAGCGCGCACCCGTCATGCGCTCATGCAGAAAGAGCACCGCGCCGATGCTGATGTAGAGCGGGCCCGAAAAGCCGATCGCCGTCAGCTCGGCGAGGGTCACCAGCGGCAGCGCGGCGAACCAGAGCATCATCCCGCCGGCGTGGAACGCGCCACGCACGACCTGGAGGCCGGGCTGGCGGGGCCAGAGGCCGCCGACGCCGCCCCGCAGGAGCGGCGGCACCAGCAGCAGGGTGCTGATCGCGTAGCGCAGGAAGCCCGCGAGCCAGGCATCCATCTCGTGGGAGAGCTTCTTCATCGAGCCGTTGAGGATGATGAAGAGGACACCTCCCGCCGCCATCCACAGCATGCCCCGGAGGGTCGCGTTCAGGGGAGCCCCGGGCGCCCGTGCCGGCATCAGGCCTCCAAGCTGACGAGGAGAATCCCGGCCGCGACGGCGGCGGCGCCGAGCGCCTGCTGCACGGTGATCGGCTCGCCGAGCATCGCCCAGCCGATCAGCACGCCGAACACGGGCGAAAGAAACACGAACACATTCACGCGGCTCGCCGAGTAGTTGACCGTCAGCCACACCATGAGCACGAAGCCGAGCGTCGCCGCGATCATGCCGAGATAGAGGACGCCGGCCACCGCGCCCGCGGTGAAGTTCCACGCCGCGCCCGACTCCAGCGTCAGCGTGACGAGGAGAAAGACCGGGATCGAGGCGGCCGCGCTCCAGAAGATGATGGCGGCCGGATGGATGGCGGTCGGCATGCGCTTGTTGAGGATGACGTTGCCGGTCCAGCCCAGCGCCGAGATGAGGCAAAGGAGGTCGCCGAGCAGCGCTCCGCTCGTCATGCCGCGCTCCGCGAGCACGAGGGCGACGCCGGCAAACGCGATGGCGGTGCCGGCCCAGCGGCGCGCCGTCAGACGCTCCGAGGGCACGAACAGGGGAAGGACGAGCAGCGTGAAGAACGGCTGCATGTTGAAGAGGATCGCGGCGCGCCCGGCGCTCGTCATCGTCAGGCCGATGAAGAGCAGCGTCTGCGCCATGAGGAAGAAGCCCGTCTGCGCGGCGATGAACCGGGCTTCGCCCCCGCGGTAGGCGAGCGGCACGCGCGCCCACCACGCATAGGCGCCGAGAACCGCGGTCGTGATCAGCATGCGCAGCTCGAGCGTGCCGAACACCGGCAGGTCGTGCACCGCGACCTTGCCGGCGGTATAGGAGCCCCCGAGCACGGCCATGACGAGGACGGCGACGGCCGCCGCGCGCGCGTCGAGCTTGTGGTCGACCTTTGGGACCGCAGCGCTCAGATGTTCAGAGCGCGTTTGTCCACCGCAAGCGCGGCATCCTTCATTGCTTCACCCAGCGAGGGGTGCGCATGGCAGATCATGCCGATGTCCTCGGCCGAGCCGCGGAACTCCATCGCCACCACCGCCTCGGCGATCAGCTCGCCCGCGAAGGGGCCGATGATGTGCACGCCGAGGATCTGGTCCGTCTTCGCATCGGCGAGAAATTTCACCAGCCCATTCGTATCGCCCAGCGCTCGCGCCCGCGCGTTGGCCGAGAACGGAAACTGCCCGGCACGGTAAGCGACGCCCTCGGCTTTCAGCTGCTGCTCGGTCTTGCCGACCCACGCAATCTCGGGCGAGGTGTAGATCACGCTCGGGATGGTGTTGAAGTCGACGTGGGCGTGCTGGCCGGCGATGCGCTCGGCCACCGCCACGCCCTCTTCCTCGCCCTTGTGCGCGAGCATCGGGCCGCGCACCACGTCGCCGATCGCCCAGACTCCGGGCACCCCGGTCCGGCACTCCCCGTCCACCGCAATGAAGCCCCGCTCGAGCTTGATCCCGACCGCCTCGGCATTCAGCCCAGTCGTATTGGGGATCCGGCCGATCGAAACGATGAGTCGGTCTACCTCTAAGGTTTTGGATGAGCCATCGGATGCAGCATATTGAACCGTAACGCTTTTCTTCTGTGCGTTCACCTTCGAGATCTTCACCCCGAACTCCATCTTGAGGCCCTGCTTGGTGAAGATCTTCTGGGCTTCCTTGGCGATGGTCTCGTCCGCCAAGCCAAGGAAGGCCGGCAGCGCCTCGAGGATCGTCACGTCCGCCCCCAGGCGGCGCCAGACGCTGCCCATCTCCAGGCCGATGATCCCGGCGCCGATCAGGCCGAGCTTTTTCGGCACCTCCCCGATCGCGAGCGCGCCGTCGTTGCTGAGGATGAGCTTCTCGTCGAAGTCCGCGCCGGGCAGCGGACGCGGATTGGAGCCCGTGGCGATGATGACGTTTTTGGCCGTGAGGGTTTCGTCGTTGACCTTTACTTCAAGTGCTTTCGAAAAACTCCCCCGACCATGAAAAAACGAAATCTTGTTCTTCTTGAACAGGTACATCACCCCGTCGTTGCTGCCTTTCACGACCTTTTCCTTGCGCTTCAACATCTGCGCGAGGTCGAGCTCGAGGCCCTTCACCTTGACGCCGTGCTCGGCGAAGTGGTGGCCGGCCTGCTCGAAGTGCTCGGAGGACTGCAGGAGCGCCTTGGAGGGGATGCAGCCGACGTTCGTGCAGGTGCCGCCGAGCGCGGGCTTGCCGTCCGCGCCCTTCCACTCGTCGATGCACGCAGTCTTCAGGCCGAGCTGCGCCGAGCGGATCGCGGCGATGTAGCCCGCGGGCCCGCCGCCGATCACCACGACGTCGAAGGACTGCGCCACCTAGACCTCGAGGACGAGGCGCGCGGGATCCTCCAGCGCTTCCTTCATCGCCACCAGCGACAGCACGGCTTCCCTTCCGTCGATGATGCGGTGGTCGTACGAGAGCGCGAGGTAGTTCATCGGCCGCACCACGACTTGCCCGTTCTCGACCACGGCACGTTCCTTGGTCGCGTGCACGCCAAGGATCGCCGACTGCGGCGGGTTGATGATCGGCGTCGAGAGCATCGAGCCGAAGACCCCGCCATTCGAGATCGAGAACGTGCCGCCGGTCAGCTCCTCGAGCGAAAGCTTGCCGTCCTGCGCCTTCTTGCCGAATTCCGCGATCTTCTTCTCGATCCCGGCGAAGGACATCTGGTCCGCATCGCGCAGGATCGGCACCACGAGGCCGCGCGGACTGCCGACGGCGACGCCGATGTCGAAGTAGCCGTGATAGACGATGTCGGTGCCGTCGACCGACGCGTTCACCACCGGGTACTTCTTCAGCGCATAGACCGCGGCCTTGACGAAGAAGGACATGAAGCCGAGGCGCGCGCCGTGCTCCTTCTCGAAGCGCTCCCCGTATTTCTTCCTCAGGTCCATCACCGGCTGCATGTTCACTTCGTTGAACGTGGTGAGGATGGCTGCGGTGGATTGCGACTGCACGAGCCGCTCGGCGACGCGCTGGCGCAGCCGCGACATCGGCACGCGCTGCTCGGGCCGCCCCGAAAGCAGCTTGTCCATGTTCACGGGGGCTGGCGGTTGTTGAAGGGGTGCTTTTTCTTTTGCCTGAGTTTTTTCAGGTTGAGCGAGAACATCACCCTTCGTGACCCTGCCATCCCGGCCGGTCCCTTGAATCTGCGCCGTGTCGATGCCCTTGTTCGCCGCGAGCTTCGCGGCGGCAGGCATCACCGCGGGCGCAGAAGGCGCAGACGGTGCCGGTTTCGCTTTCGCTTCTGCTTTCGGTTCTTCTTTTTGAGCGGCAACTGCGGAAGCCTTGCCGTCCGTATCGATTCTCGCAATAACCTCGCCCGCGACAACCGTCCCTTTATCCCCCTTGAGAATGCTCACCAGCACGCCATCGGCCGGCGCGGGCAGCTCGAGCACGACCTTGTCGGTCTCGATGTCGATCAGGTTCTCGTCGCGCTTGACCGCCTCGCCCTGCTTCTTGTGCCACGAGAGGAGGGTCGCCTCGGCGACCGACTCCGAGAGCTGCGGCACCTTGACTTCAATGACCGGCACGGCGGGCCTCCTTGCGCGCGGTGCCCTGCACCGGCACGACCAGGTTCTCCTCGATCGGCGCGAAAGCCGCTTCGACCAGCTCCTTCTGCTGCTCGTTGTGCAGCGACAGGTAGCCGACCGCCGGCGACGCGGAAGAAGCGCGCATCGCGTAGCCGAGACCCTGGTCGCGCCGCATATGGCGCAGCAGGTAGTGCTGGATGCGATGCCACGCGCCCTGGTTGCCGGGCTCCTCCTGGCACCACACGACTTCCTTCGCGTTGGGGTAGCGGTTGATGAGCGCCTGGAAGTCGTCGTGCGGGAACGGATAGAGCTGGGCGATGCGCGTGATCGCGATGTCCTTGATGCCCTTCTCCTTGCGGTAGGCCATCAGGTCGAAGAAGACCTTGCCGCTGCAGATGATCACGCGCTTCACCTTCGAGGGATCGAGCGTCTCGTCCCAATCGTCGTTGACTGCCCGGAACTTGCTTTCCGAAAACTCGTGCAGCGGCGAGACCGATTCCTTGTGCCTGAGCAGGCTCTTCGGCGTGAAGATGACGAGCGGCTTGCGATACGGACGGATCATCTGCCGGCGCAAGAGGAAGAACATCTGCACCGGCGTCGCCGGGATGCAGACCTGGATGTTGTAGTCGGCGCAGAGCTGCAGGAAGCGCTCCGGGCGGCCCGAGGAATGCTCCGGCCCCTGCCCCTCGTAGCCGTGCGGCAGCATCATCACCATGCCGCAGATGCGTCCCCACTTCACTTCGCCCGCGGCGATGAACTGGTCGATCACGACCTGCGCGCCGTTGGTGAAGTCGCCGAATTGCGCTTCCCAGACGACAAGCTCGTTCGGTTCGGAGGTCGAGTAGCCGTACTCGAAGCCGAGCACCGCTTCTTCCGAGAGCACCGAGTCGATGACGACGAAGTCGCCCTGGTTCGGCGCGATGTGCTGAAGCGGCGTGTAGGTGCCTGAATCCCACTTCTCGCGGTTCTGGTCGTGCAGCACCGCATGGCGATGGAAGAACGTGCCGCGGCCGGCGTCCTGCCCCGAGATGCGCACCGCGAATCCGTCCCGCAGGAGCGAGGCGTAGGCGAGGTTCTCGGCCATGCCCCAATCCACCGGAAGCTTCCCCTGGCCCATCAGGCGCCGGTCGGCGATGATCTTCTCGACCCTCGGGTGCAGCTTGAAGTTGGCCGGAATGGCCGTCAGCTTCTCGGCGAGCGACTGCAGGTCGGCGAGCGGCAGCTGGGTGTCGTCGTTCTCGTTCCACTTCGTGTTCTTGTACTTCGACCAGTCGACGGCGAACGGCGGCTTGAAGTTGGCGAGGATCGTCTTGTTGGTGTTGTAGCCGCCGTCCATCGCCTGGCGGAACGTCGCCACCATCTGGTCGCCCTCGCCCGCCTCGATCACGCCCTGCGAGGCGAGGCGGTCGGCATAGAGCTTGCGGGTGCCGGGATGGGCGTTGATGATCTTGTACATGAGCGGCTGGGTCACCATCGGCTCGTCCTGCTCGTTGTGGCCGAGCTTGCGGAAGCAGACGATGTCGACCACCACGTCCTTCTTGAACTGCTTGCGGTAGTCCATGGCGATCTCGATCGCCATGACGCAGGCCTCCGGATCGTCGCCGTTCACGTGGAAGATCGGCGCCTCGATCATCTTCATCACGTCGGTGCAATAGAGCGTCGAGCGGCTGTCGCGCGGGTCCGAGGTGGTGAAGCCGATCTGGTTGTTGACCACGATGTGCACCGTGCCGCCGGTGCCGTAGCCGCGCGTCTGCGCGAGGTTGAGCGTCTCCATGACCACGCCCTGCCCCGCCACCGCGGCGTCGCCGTGGATGAGCACGGGCAGCACCTGCGAACCGTCGCGGTCCTTGCGGCGGTGCTGCCTCGCCCTCACCGAGCCTTCGACCACCGGATTCACGATCTCGAGGTGCGAGGGATTGAACGCGAGCGTGAGGTGCATCGGCCCGCCCGGCGTGTTGATGTCCGAGGAGAAGCCCTGGTGGTACTTCACATCGCCCGACATGAGGTCGTCGGCGTGCTTGCCCTCAAATTCGGAGAAGAGGTCCTTCGGCACCTTGCCGAGCGTGTTGACGAGCACGTTCAGGCGCCCGCGGTGCGCCATGCCGATGACGAGCTCCTGCACGCCCGCGGCGCCGGCGCGCTGCAGCAGGTTGTCGAGCACCGGAATGAGCGTCTCCCCGCCTTCGAGCGAGAAGCGCTTCTGGCCGACGTAGCGCGTGTGCAGATAGCGCTCGAGGCCCTCGGCCGCGGTGAGGCGCTCGAGGATGTGCTTCTTGTAGTCCGGCGGGAACGACGGCTTGGAGCGAATCGGCTCGAGGCGCTCCTGGATCCACTTCTTCTCGATGCGGCTCGACAGATACATGTACTCGACCGCGAGCGTGCCGCAGTACGTCTCCTGCAGCGCGCGGATGATCTCGCGCAGCGGCAGCTGCTCGGGCCCCAGGAAGGAGCCGGTGTTGAACATCCGGTCCATGTCGGCCGCGGTGAGGTCGTAGTAGCCGGGCTCGAGCTCCGGGATGTGCGGCTTCTGGTGGCGCTTGAGCGGATCGATGTCGGCGACCAGGGACCCGCGCACGCGGTATTCGGCGACGAGCTGGATCACCGAGACCTGCTTGCGGTCCATCTCGGCAGGCGGCGCCGTCCGCGGGGTTCCGCTTTTTGCCTTCATTGAAAAAGCTTCGACAATGGGGGCGTGCGCGACATCCTTCGGCGATGCGCCGGGCACGAGCTGCAGCTTGTCGAAATACGCGCGCCACTCCTCGGGCACGCTCGCCGGGTCGGCGAGGTACTTCTCATATTGCTCCTCCACGAACGGAGCGTTACCCCCGAACAGATAGGAGTTCTCGAGGAGCTGCTTCAGCATGACCTACCTCTGCGAAATGGGTTTTACCTCGCGGCGCGCCTGCCCCTTGTAGAGCTGGCGCGGGCGGCCGATCTTGTACTCGGGATCGGCGATCATCTCCTGCCACTGCGCGATCCAGCCCACGGTGCGCGCGAGCGAGAAGATGCAGGTGAACATCGCCACCGGGATGCCGAGCGCGCGCTGCACGATGCCGGAGTAGAAGTCCACGTTCGGGTAGAGCTTGCGGCTCACGAAATAGTCGTCCTCGAGCGCGATCTTCTCCAGCGCGATGGCGAGCTTGAAGAGCCGGTCGTTGTGAAGCCCCAGCTCGTTCAGCACCTCGTGGCAGGTCTCGCGCATGAGCTTGGCGCGCGGATCGTGGTTCTTGTAGACGCGGTGGCCGAAGCCCATCAGGCGCACGCCCGAGCTCTTGTCCTTCACCTTCTTGATGAATTCCGGCACCTTGGAGACGTCGCCGATCTCCTCGAGCATCTCGAGGCAGGCCTCGTTCGCACCGCCGTGCGCCGGCCCCCACAGGCAGGCGATGCCCGCGGCGATGCAGGCGTAGGGGTTCGCGCCCGAGGAGCCGGAAAGGCGCACCGTCGATGTCGAGGCATTCTGCTCGTGATCCGCGTGCAGGATGAAGATGCGATCCATCGCGCGCACCAGCACGTCGTTCGGCTTGTACTCCTCGGCCGGCACGGCAAACATCATGCGCATGAAGTTCGCCGTGTACGAGAGGTGGTTGTTCGGGTACATGAACGGCTGGCCGATCGAGTACTTGTAGGACATCGCGACGATGGTCGGCATCTTCGCGATGAGGCGAAACGCGCAGATCTTGCGGTGCTCGGCGTTATTGATGTCGAGCGCGTCGTGATAGAAGGCGGAGAGCGCGCCCACCACGCCGACCATGACGGCCATCGGGTGCGCGTCGCGGCGGAACCCCTGGTAGAGGCGCACCAGCTGCTCGTGCACCATCGAGTGGTGGATCACGGTCCACACGAACTCGTCCTTCTGCTTCTGCGTCGGCAGCTCGCCGTAGAGCAGCAGGTAGCAGACCTCGAGGAAGTCGCAATGCAGCGCGAGCTGCTCGATCGGGTAGCCGCGGTAGAGCAGCACGCCCGCGTCGCCGTCGATGTAGGTGATCGACGAGTTGCAGCTCGCCGTGGAGAGGAAGCCCGGATCGTAGGTGAAGACGCCCGATTTCCCGTACAGCGTGCGAATGTCCACGACCTCCGGCCCGATGGTGCCGTCCATCATCGGAAAGTCGAGCGTCTTACCGCCCGGCAGGGTCAGGGTGGCCTTTTTGTCCATGTTTGATACCCCCGTGGTTACCGACTATGCGGCTCGCAGCCTCGCCACGATGCCGGTGAATCTGTCCTCGTAATTCTCGCTCCGCCCGGACACGATATCCCACAAGTCATTGTCGGGAAGGTCGAGAAGCGCGCTCAGGGGCTCCATGTCCTGCTCCTGCAACCGGTTTTCCATGAAGCCCTGCAGGACCAGGTCGAGCTCGAGCAACCCCCTTCTGCACTTCCACTTCAGCCGGTCGAGCGGGCGCTCCACTAAACCGACCTCTTCACCATCAGCTCCTTGATCTTGCCGATGGCCTGGGTCGGGTTGAGATGCTTGGGGCACACGTCGACGCAGTTCATGATCGAGCGGCAGCGGAACAGCCGATACGGGTCCTCGAGGTCATCGAGCCGCTCGGCGGTCATCTGGTCGCGCGAGTCGGCGATGAAGCGATAGGCCTGCAGCAGGCCGGCCGGCCCGACGAACTTGTCCGGGTTCCACCAGAACGACGGGCACGAGGTCGAGCAGCAGGCGCACAGGATGCACTCGTAGAGGCCGTCGAGCGCCTCGCGCTCCTGCGGCGATTGCAGGCGCTCGCGCTCGGGGGGCGCATCGTGGTTGACCACGTAGGGCTTGATCGAGTGGTACTGCTTGAAGAACTGCGTCATGTCCACGATCAGGTCGCGGATCACCGGCAACCCGGGCAGGGGCCGCAACGTCACGTGCTCGGGCAGGTCTGCGATCTTGGTGATGCAGGCGAGGCCGTTCTTGCCGTTGATGTTGAAGGCATCCGACCCGCAGATGCCCTCGCGGCAGGAGCGGCGGAACGAGAGCGAGTCGTCCTGCGCCTTGGCCTTGACGAGCGCATCGAGCAGCATCCGGTCGCCATGGTCGAGCTTCACCTCGTAGTCCTGCATGCGAGGCTTCTCGTCTTTTTCCGGGTCGTAGCGGTAGATGGAAAGCTTCATTCAGTAGGTTCTCTTTTTGGGCTCGAACGCTTCGACGGTCATCGGCTTCAGGTGCACCGGCTTGTAGGCGAGGCGGTTGCCTTCCTTGTACCAGAGCGTGTGCTTCATCCAGTTCCTGTCGTCGCGCTCCGGAAAATCGTCGCGCGCCTGCGCGCCACGGCTTTCCTTGCGCGCCTCGGCCGAGACGATGGTCGAGAGCGCCGTCTCGACCAGGTTGTCCAGCTCGAGCGCCTCGACGCGCGCGGTGTTGAAGGTCTTCGATTTGTCCTTGATGAACGTCCTCTGGTTGCGGGCGGCGATTTCCTTCATCTTCTCGACGCCCTTCTGCAGGTCGTCGGGGAAGCGGAATACCCCGCAGTGCGCCTGCATGCAGCGGCGCAGGTCGTTCAACACGTCGACCACGCGCTCGCCGTCGGCATTCGAATCCAGTCGCGCCAGGCGGCTGCGCGTGCGGTCCTCGGCGTCCCTGGGCAGCGCCCGGTGCGGGCTCGGCGCCGCGCGGATGTCCTTGATCACCTGCTCGCCCGCCGCCTTGCCAAAGACAACGAGATCGAGAAGCGAGTTCGTGCCGAGGCGGTTCGCTCCGTGAACCGAGACGCAGGCGCATTCGCCGATCGCGTAGAGGCCCGGGAGGATGGTCTCCATGTTGGAGCCCTCGGGAACCACGACCTGTCCCGTGTACTTCGTGGGCACGCCGCCCATCTGGTAATGCACCGTCGGCACCACCGGAATCGGCTCGCGCACCGGATCGGCGTTGGCGAACTTGATCGAGATCTCGCGGATGCCGGGCAGGCGGTGGTTGATGACCTCCGGGCCGAGATGGTCGAGCTTGAGGAGCACATGGTCCTTGTCCGGACCGCAGCCGCGCCCTTCCTTGATCTCGGTCGTCATCGCGCGCGACACGACATCGCGGCTCGCGAGGTCTTTCGCGTTCGGCGCATAGCGCTCCATGAAGCGCTCGCCGTCCTTGTTGAGAAGGTAGCCGCCCTCGCCGCGCACCCCCTCGGTGATCAGCACGCCCGCCCCGTACACGCCGGTCGGGTGGAACTGGTAGAACTCCATGTCCTCGAGGGGCAGGCCGGCGCGCGCCGCCATGCCGAGGCCGTCGCCCGTATTGATGAAGGCGTTGGTGCTGGCGGCGAAGATGCGGCCCGAGCCGCCGGTGGCAAGCACCACGGCCTTCGCCTGCAGGAGGTAGACCTCGCCCGTCTCCATCTCGAGCGCGGTCACGCCGACCACCGCGCCGTCCTGCGGATCGCGCACGAGGTCGAGCGCCATCCACTCGACGAAGAACTGGGTATTGGCGCGCACGTTCTGCTGGTAGAGCGTGTGCAGCATGGCGTGGCCGGTGCGATCGGCTACCGCGCAGGAGCGCATCGCCATCTTGGCGCTGCCGTAGTTCTGGGTATGGCCGCCGAAGGGCCGCTGGTAGATTTTGCCGCTCTCGAGCCGGTCGAAGGGCATGCCCATGTGCTCGAGCTCGATCACCACCTCGTTCGCGCGCCGGCACATGTATTCGATCGCGTCCTGGTCGCCGAGGTAGTCCGACCCCTTCACGGTGTCGTACATGTGCCAGTGCCAGTTGTCCTCGGTCGAGTTGGCGAGCGGCGCGGCGATGCCGCCCTGCGCGGCGACGGTGTGCGAGCGGGTCGGAAACACCTTCGAGAGCACCGCGACTTTCAGGTCCGCGCGCGCGAGCTCGAGCGAGGCCCGCATGCCCGAGCCGCCTGCCCCCACGACGATCGCATCAAACCGACGTACCGGGAGGGCCACTTCTTATCTCCAGAGGATTTGGATTGTCCAGCCGAGGTAGGCCGCGATGGTGAGCAGCGTACAGACCTGCAAAGTGAGGCGCAGGCCGTCGGGCTTGATGTAGTCCATCAGGATGTCGCGAACCCCGACCCAGGCGTGCCAGGCGAGGCTTGCCATGAAAAGAAGCGTCGCGACCCGCATCCAGCCCTGCGAAAAGAGGTCCTTCCATACCGCATAGGTGATCGGCAGCCCGCTCAGGATGACGACGAGCGCGATGATCGAGTAAACCGCCATGATCGTCGCAGTGATGCGCTGGGCGAGCCAGTCGGTGAGGCCATAGCCCGCCCCGGTGACGACCCGGCTCACCACAGCTTCCAGCCGAGGAAGGCGGTGAACCCGAGGCTGACCACGAACACCATCACGCTCGTCAGGCGCGCGGTCTTCAGGTCGATGCCTTTGTCCAGGTCCAGGAACAGGTGGCGGATGCCGGCGCAGACATGGTGCGAGTAAGCCCAGATGAGCACGAGCAGCGCAAGCTTGACCGGCCAGAGGCTGGCGTAGTGGCGGATCCGCTCGAAGGCGGCCTCCGAGGAGAGGCTGCGATCGAGCATCCACAGCAGCCAGACGAGCGAGACGAAGAGGAGCGCGCCGCTGATGCGATGAAGGATCGAGACCCATCCCGGAAGCGGCAAGCGAATTTGGAAAATCAGCGCCTGAAGACTGAGGTATTTCGGCCTGACCTTCTTCGCTGCCGCGGGGGACATGGCGCTTGGATTATATCCTTGCGGCGCTGCGGTAGAATCGACCGGTTCGCCGCTCAATCCCGGAGTTTTTTCCATGGCAAAAGCCCCTGTTCGAGTCGCCGTCACCGGCGCCGCGGGCCAGATCGGTTACGCGCTTCTCTTTCGTATCGCGAGCGGCGAGATGCTCGGCAAGGATCAGCCCGTGATCCTGCAGCTCCTCGAGATCCCGGACGAGAAAGCGCAGAAGGCGCTGAAGGGCGTCATGATGGAGCTCGACGACTGCGCCTTTCCCCTCCTCCACGGCATGGTGCCGGCCTCCGACCCGATGGTCGCCTTTAAGGACGTCGGCGTCGCGCTGCTCGTGGGCGCCCGGCCGCGCGGCCCGGGCATGGAACGCAAGGATTTGTTAGAGGCGAATGGCAAGATCTTCGCGCCCCAGGGCCAGGCGCTCGACAAGGTCGCCGACCGGAACGTGAAGGTCCTGGTGGTCGGCAACCCGGCCAACACGAACTGCCTCATCGCGATGAAAAACGCGCCGGGCCTCAAGCCCCAGCAGTTCACTGCCATGATGCGGCTCGACCACAACAGGGCCACCTCCCAGGTCGCTCAGAAAGTCGGCGTTCCCGTTTCTAAAATCAAGAAAATAACGGTTTGGGGCAACCATTCGGCCACGCAGTATCCGGACCTCTTCAATGCCGAATGCGAAGGCAAGAAGGTCTGGCCGATGATCAACGACCAGGCCTGGCTCGAATCGAGCTTCATCCCCACCGTCCAGAAGCGCGGCGCGGCCATCATCGAGGCGCGCGGCCTCTCCTCGGCGGCGAGCGCCGCGAACGCCGCGGTCGACCATGTGCGCGACTGGTCGCTCGGCAGCGAATCGGGCTCCTGGGTGAGCATGGGCGTGCCCTCCGACGGCAGCTACGGCATTCCCGAAGGCGTGCTCTACGGCTACCCGGTGACCTGCAAGGGCGGCAACTACGAAATCGTGAAAGGGCTCGAAGTGAGCGACTTCGCGCGCAAACGCATGGACGCGACGCTGAAGGAGCTCCACGAGGAGCGCGACGGGGTCAAGCACCTGCTGGGCAAATGAGCGCCGGAGACAAATTCAGGAAAGCTGTACAGGAAGAAAGGCCGCTTCAAGTCGTCGGGACGATCAACGCGAACCACGCGCTCCTCGCGAAGCGCACGGGCTACAAGGCGATCTATCTTTCCGGCGGCGGCGTCGCCGCCGGGTCGCTCGGCATGCCCGACCTGGGCATCTCGGGGCTGGAAGACGTCCTCGTCGACATCCGGCGCATCACCGACGTCTGCGACCTTCCCCTTCTGGTCGACGTGGACACGGGCTTCGGCGCGAGCGCCTTCAACGTCGCGCGCACCACCCGCTCGCTCATCAAGGCGGGCGCCGCCGCGATGCACATCGAAGACCAGGTCGGCGCCAAGCGCTGCGGCCACCGGCCCGGCAAGGAAATCGTCTCCGCCGACGAGATGTGCGACCGGATCAAGGCCGCGGTGGATGCGCGCTCCGACCAACGGTTTGTCGTCATGGCGCGGACGGACGCCCTCGCGAGCGAGGGTTTCGACAGGGCCCTTGAACGAATGAAAAAGTATGCCGAGGCGGGAGCGGACATGCTCTTCCCGGAGGCAATTACCGATCTCGGCATGTACAAGAAGATCTCCGCGGCGGCAAAGCAGCCCATTCTTGCCAACATCACCGAGTTCGGCCAGACGCCGCTTTTCACCGTGGAGGAGTTGCGCTCGGCGGACGTCTCGATCGTGCTGTATCCCCTTTCGGCTTTCCGCGCCATGAACAAGGCTGCGCTGAACGTCTACAAAACAATAAGAACCGAAGGAACCCAGAAAAACGCCGTCGCCACCATGCAGACGCGCGAAGAGCTCTACGAAACCATCAACTACCACTCCTACGAGAAGAAACTCGATGACCTCTTCAGCCGTGGCCGCTCCTAAGCCCAAGAAGTCCGTCGCCCTCTCGGGGGTTCCGGCGGGCAATACCGCCCTTTGCACCGTCGGCCGCACCGGCAACGACCTGCACTACCGCGGCTACGACATCCTCGATTTCGCCGACGAGGCGGAATTCGAGGAGGTGGCCTACCTGCTGGTGCACGAGAAGCTGCCCACCCCGGCAGAGCTGACGAGCTACAAGAAGCAGTTGAGGGCCATGCGCGGGCTGCCGGCAGCCCTCAAAACTGTCCTCGAGCAGATCCCGAAAACGGCACATCCGATGGACGTGATGCGCACCGGCTGCTCGGTGCTCGGGACCCTGGAGCCCGAGGCGGAGAAGCATCCCATCGAGGGCGCGCGCAGGATCGCCGACCGGCTGATGGCCTGCTTCGGCTCGATGCTGCTGTACTGGTTCCATTTCCAGAAGAGCGGAAAAAGAATCGAGACGGAGACCGACGACGACTCGATCGGCGGGCACTACCTGCACCTCCTGCACCAGAAAAAGCCGAGCGAGACCTGGGTGCGGGCGATGCACACCTCGCTCATCCTCTACGCTGAGCACGAATTCAACGCGAGCACCTTCACTTGCCGCGTCATCACCGGCACGGGCAGCGACATGTATTCGGCGATCACCGGCGGCATCGGCGCGCTGCGCGGCCCGAAGCATGGCGGCGCCAACGAAGTGTCCGACGAGATCCAGAAAAGATATCGGAGCGCGGACGAGGCCGAGGCCGATATCCGCAGGCGCATGGCCGCGAAGGAGATCGTCATCGGCTTCGGCCACCCGGTGTACACGACCGGCGATCCGCGCAACAAGGTCATCAAGGCGGTCGCCGAGCGCCTGTCAAGGGAAGGCCGCGACCTGACGCAATACGAAATCGCCGACCGCATCGAGTCGGTGATGTGGAAGGAAAAGAAGATGTTCGCGAACCTCGACTGGTTCAGCGCCGTCTCCTACAGCAAGATGGGCGTGCCGACGCTGCACTTCACGCCGCTATTCGTCATCTCGCGCACCAGCGGCTGGTCCGCGCACGTGATCGAGCAGCGCATCGACGGCAAGATCATCCGGCCGAGCGCCAACTACACCGGGCCGGACAACCTGAAGTGGATTCCGCTCAGCAAGCGCTAGGACGGCCCATGGCCTACGAATCAGACCTGACGAAGTTCATGCGCGAATACCTCAAGGAGCATCCGGAGGAGGTCGCCTCGCAGAAGAAGGGGCGCCTCATCTGGTGGGACAAGGACCCTTCGGTGCGCACCCCGCCCCCGCCGCCGCGCCATTCGCCCCGCTCGGGCGGCGCGGAATACACCTTCGAGCCGCTCTCGGAGAAGGACGACATCCGGAAAAAGGAGGACGAGCAGTAGTGTCATCGCACATCTCGAACGTCCGGCCCAAGCCCGACAAGGTGCTGGAGGCCATTGCTTCGTACGCAAAAGATTCATCGATCAAGAGCGAAGAGGCCTACACCACGGCCCGCTACTGCCTCATGGACACGCTCGGCTGCGGGTTCGAGGCGCTCGAGTATCCGGCCTGCACCAAGCTGATGGGGCCGATCGTCAAAGGCACCATGGTTCCGAACGGCGCGCGCGTGCCGGGGACGCAATTCCAGCTCGATCCGGTGCAGGCCGCCTTCAACATCGGCGCCATGATCCGCTGGCTCGACTACAACGACACCTGGCTCGCCGCGGAATGGGGCCATCCCTCGGACAATCTCGGCGGCATCCTCGCCGTTGCCGATTTCCTTTCCCGCAACGGAAAAGACGTGAGGATGAAGGACGTTCTCACCGCGATGATCAAGGCCCACGAGATCCAGGGCGTGTTCGCCCTCGAGAACAGCTTCAACCGCGTCGGCCTCGATCATGTGGTGCTCGTGAAGGTCGCCTCGACCGCCGTGGTTTCGGGCTTGCTGGGGCTGAGCCGGGACGAAACGATCAACGCGATCTCGCACGCCTGGATCGACGGGCAGAGCCTGCGCACCTACCGCCACGCGCCGAACGCAGGCTCGCGCAAGAGCTGGGCGGCCGGCGACGCGACCGCGCGCGCGGTGCGCCTGGCGCTCATCGCGCAGACCGGCGAGATGGGCATTCCGTCGGGCCTGACGGCGAAGACCTGGGGCTTCTATGACGTCCTCTTCAAGGGCAAGCCCTTCAAGCTGAAGCGCCCCTTCGGCAGCTACGTGATGGAGAACGTGCTCTTCAAGATCTCCTTCCCCGCCGAATTCCACTCGCAGACGGCGGCCGAATGCGCGATGCAGCTGCATGACGAGATCAAGGCTTCAGGAAGAAAAACGGAAGACATAAAGAAAATCACGATCCGGACCCACGAGGCTGCGATCCGCATCATCGACAAGAAGGGCCCGCTCAACAACCCGGCCGACCGCGACCACTGCATCCAGTACATCGTCGCCGTGCCGCTCATTTTCGGCCGACTGACCGCGGAGGATTACGAGGCCGATGTCGCCGCCGATCCGAGAATCGACGCGCTGCGGGCAAAGATGGTCTGCGTCGAGGACAAGAAGTTCACGCGCGACTATCTCGACCCGAACAAGCGCTCGATCGCCAACGCGCTCACCGTCGAATTCAAGGACGGCTCGAAGCTGAAGGAAGCCGTCTGCGAGTACCCGATCGGCCACCGGCGCCGCCGCAAGGACGGCATGCCGCTGCTCGTGGAGAAGTTCAAGGTCAACCTCGCGCGCCGCTTCCCTGAAAAGCAGCAGAGGGCTATCCTCGAGCTCTGCCTCGACGCGGGCCGGCTCGACAGGACGCCGGTGCGCGACTTCGTGGATCTGATGGTCATCTAGATGCGACGCCTCCTCGCCCTTGCCCTCTTCATCGCAGCCTTCGCGGCCGCGGCAGCCGAGCCCTGGGAGCGCTTTTTCTCGCCCTTCCTCGGCGACCTGCGCGCCGAGGCGGAAGACGCGCGCAAGGCCGGCAAGCAGGGGCTCGTCGTCATGTACCAGTTCCAGGAATGCCCCTACTGCGCGCAGATGAAGCGCGAGGTGCTGTCGCGGCCGGAGGTGCAGGAGGCCTATCGCAAGCGCTTCACCGCGATCGAGATCGACACCCGCGGCGCGCAGCCGGTGACCGGCTTCGACGGCCGCACCCTGCCCGAGAAGGAATTCGCGCGCGCCCAGGGCATCCGCGGCACGCCGACCTTCGTCTTCTACGCGCTGGACGGCACCATCCTCGCGACGAGCGTCGGCACGGCGAGCGCGCCCGAATTCATCCTGCGCGGCGACCGGGCCCTCGGCATGGCGCGCAGCAGGGCCAATCCATGACCCGCGCCGAGCTGCAGCGGCGCCTGGACGCGGTCTGCGGCGAGATCCGCCATTACCCGACGCCGATCGCGCGCTGCGACGAGCAGCTCACGGCGCTGATCGAGGAGCGCTCGAAGCTTTTCCTGCTGTTGGACGAGAAACAAAATCCCTGCACACCGGACGCGGTCTGGGTGAACGATGGAGGCTTCAATGTCGCATAACCTGCACAACACCTTGCAGCCCATGAAGGGCGGCAAGTTCTACTCGCTTCCCGATTTGGGTAAAGCGTTAAACATAAAAATGGAAAGGCTGCCGGTCTCGATCCGCATCGTGCTCGAGTCGGTGCTGCGCAACTGCGACGGCAAGAAGGTCACCGAGGAGCACGTCAGGCAGCTCGCCAGCTGGAAGGCGAATGCGCCGCGCGTGGAGGAGATTCCTTTCGTGCTCGCGCGCATCGTGCTGCAGGACTTCACGGGCGTGCCCCTCCTCTGCGACCTCGCGGCGATGCGCGGCGTGGCGGCGAAGATGGGCAAGGATCCCAAGGTGATCGAGCCGCTGGTGCCCGTCGACCTCGTGGTCGACCACTCGGTGCAGATCGACCACTACGGCACGAAGAACGCGCTCGACCTCAACATGAAGCTGGAATTCAAGAGGAACGAGGAGCGCTACCAGTTCATGAAGTGGGGCATGCAGGCCTTCGACACCTTCAAGGTCGTGCCCCCGGGCATCGGCATCGTGCACCAGGTGAACCTGGAATACCTCGCGCGCGGCGTGCACCAGCGCGACGGCATCTTCTACCCCGATACGCTGGTCGGCACCGACAGCCATACGACGATGATCAACGGCATCGGCGTGGTGGGCTGGGGCGTGGGCGGCATCGAGGCCGAGGCCGGCATGCTCGGCCAGCCCGTCTACTTCCTGACGCCCGACGTCGTCGGCGTGAACCTGAAAGGCAAACTGCATCCCGCCGTCACGGCGACCGACCTGGTCCTCACCGTCACCGAGATGCTGAGGAAAGCGAAGGTGGTCGGCAAGTTCGTCGAATTCTTCGGCGAAGGCACCGCGTCGCTCTCGGTCACCGACCGCGCGACCATCGGCAACATGGCGCCCGAGTACGGCGCGACCATGGGCTTCTTCCCGGTCGACGAGAAGACCATCGCCTACTTCAAGGGCACCGGGCGGACCGACTCCGAAATTGCCGCCTTCGAAACCTACTTCAAGGCGCAGAAGATGTTCGGCATCCCGAAGGCGGGCGACATCGACTACAGCCAGACGCTCGAGCTCGACCTCTCGACCGTGCTGCCCTCGCTCGCCGGCCCGAAGCGCCCGCAGGACCGCATCAACCTGGAGAAGGTGAAAAGCAAGTTCACCGAGCTGTTTCCGAAACCGCTGAACGAGAATGGTTTTAACAAGAATATTTCTGATTTGAATAAACCCTATAAAACCTTCGACGGCATCGAGATCAAGAACGGCGACGTGCTCATCGCCGCGATCACCTCGTGCACCAACACCTCGAACCCGGGCGTGCTCCTTGCCGCGGGCCTGCTCGCGAAGAAAGCCGTCGAGCTCGGCCTGAGGGTCAAGCCGCATATCAAGACCTCGCTCGCGCCCGGCTCGCGCGTGGTGACCGAGTACCTGACCAAGGCGGGCCTGCTGCCCTACCTCGAGCAGCTCGGCTTCAACGTCGCCGCCTACGGCTGCACCACCTGCATCGGCAACGCCGGCCCGCTCGCGCAGCCGATCGAGGAGGCGGTCGTCAAGAACGACCTGGTGTGCGCCGCCGTGCTGTCCGGCAACCGGAACTTCGAGGCCCGGATTCACCCCAACATCCGCGCCAACTTCCTCGCCTCGCCGCCGCTCGTCGTCGCCTACGCGATCGCGGGCTCGGTCCTGAAGAACTTCAAGGAAGAGCCGCTCGGCAAGTCCAAGGATGGCCGCGACGTCTACATCGGCCACATCTGGCCGGCCGCGGACGAAGTGCAGTCGCTCATGAAGCTCGCCATGGATGCGCCCACCTTCCGGCGCCTCTACAGCAACCTCGCCGACGCGAACCCGATGTGGAAGAAGGTCGCCGCGCCCACCGGCCAGGTCTACAGCTGGCCCAAGTCCACCTATATCGCCGAGCCGCCCTTCTTCCAGGGCTTCTCGATGCAGCCCGGCAAGACCGGCAACATCTCGGGCGCGAAAGTGCTCGCGATCTTCGGCGACTCGGTGACGACCGACCACATCTCGCCGGCGGGTTCGATCAAGCCCACCTCGCCCGCCGGCATCTACCTGCAGGAGCACGACGTCGCCGTGGCGGATTTCAACAGCTACGGCGCGCGCCGCGGCAACCACGAGGTGATGATGCGCGGCACCTTCGCCAACGTGCGCATCAAGAACCTGATGCTGCCGGGCACCGAAGGCGGCCTGACTCTGCTTGGAAACGAAAAGCTGCCCATCTACGACGCGGCGATGCGCCATATCGCCCAGGGCACCCCGACGGTCGTCTTCGGCGGCGAGGAATACGGCACCGGCTCCTCGCGCGACTGGGCGGCGAAGGGCACGCAGCTCCTCGGCGTCAAGGTCGTGGTCGCGCGCAGCTTCGAGCGCATCCACCGCTCCAATCTCGTCGGCATGGGCGTGCTGCCGCTCCAGTTCATGGGGTCGGACAGCGCGCAGTCTCTGGGGCTCAAGGGAGACGAAACGGTCTCCGTGTCAGGACTGGACAATATTCGCCCGCAGCAGGAACTCACTTTGGACATTCAAAAGGCGGATGGAAGCAAACAGCAGATCAAAGTCAAAAGCCGGATCGATACCGCGATCGAGGTGGACTACTACAAGCACGGCGGGATCCTGCCCTACGTGCTGCGCGAGCTGATCTCGAAATCGGGCCCGGCGAAAGCTAAAGCCGCCTGAGCAGCGGCCCCAGCGCCCGCTGCAGCCCCAAGCGTGAAAGCGCCTGGCGGTGGCGGGCGATAAAGGCGTAGACCGGGTCGAGGAGCGGCCGCAGCCAGCGGCTTCGCCAGAGGCGCGCCGCGCCCTGCAATCCGGCCGAGTCGTAGATCGCTTCGAAGGCGTCCAGGCCGACCAGCCATTTCCCGTCCGGCGTCCGGGCGTGCATCCGCCCCATCATGCGCTCGCGCCTCACGCCGTCCACGCCCTCCTCGGGAAAGCCGGCGGCCGAGCAATCGATGAGCGCCATGCCGGCGCCCCGCGCCTGCAAGGCGCGCATTTCCGTCTCGCAAAGCGGGCACGACTTGTCGTAGTAGACCTGCAAACCGCGCATGTTCAGGCGGCCTTCAGCAGCGAGCGCATCTTGGCGCCGAGCTTGACGAGGCGCTTGAGCGCCGCGTCGTCCATCGAGAGCATCTGGTCGGCCCAGGGGCCGAGCGCCTCCATGAGCGCGAGCGTCTCGGTCACCTGCTTGCGCGCGCGCGGGTCGGCGCGCTCGAACTCGGGGCTCGAAACGCAGTCGCGCAGGAAGGCCACGGTCGGGTCGAACTCGCGGGCCTTGCGCTCGCGCACGAGGATGCGCAGCAGTGCCCAGGGATCCTGCGCCGTCTCGAAGTGGTCGCGCCGGTCGCCTTTCAGGTGCACCACCCGGATCAGGTCCCAGTTCTGCAGCTCACGCAGGCTCGCGCTCACGTTCGAGCGCGCCACCTCGAGCGCGGCGGCGATCTCCTCGGCGTTCATCGGCCGGCCGCGCAGGTAAAGGAGCGCCTGGATCTGCGCGACCGTGCGGTTGACGCCCCAGCGCGTCGCCATCCCGCCCCAGTGCTGGATGAAGCGGTCCTCGAGGGTGCTTTGCGCTGCCATTTGACATCATGCTATTGTTGACCGACAATTCTGTCAAGACAGAAATAACTGTCAACACAGGCGGAGAACAACAATGAGAATCCTCATCCTGGGCGGCAGCGGCTTCATCGGGCGGCACGCGGCGGCGGCGCTGCGCGCCCGCGGCCACGCCGTCGTCATCGGCACCCGCCACCCCCGGCGCGCCCTCGGCAAGCTCCCACCCGCGATCCGCGACTGCGACCTGCGCGAGACCCACCTCGAATCCCTCACCACCCGCTACGTCTGGCAGCCGCTCCTCCAGGATGTGGAGGGGGTGCTCAACTGCGTCGGCATCCTGCGCGAGCGCGGCAGCGAGACCTGGGACCGCGTGCACCACATGGCGCCGGCCGCCCTCGCCCACGCCTGCGAGCGCCTGGGCAAGCGCCTCGTGCACGTGTCGGCCCTCGGCCTGCGCGAGTCGGCACCCAGCGGCTTTCTCACCTCGAAGTGGCTCGCCGAGCGCGCCGTGGCGAAGAGCGGCGCCGACTACAGCATCGTGCGGCCCTCGCTGCTTGACGGCGAAGGCGGCTTCGGTGCGCGCTGGCTGCGCCGGGTGGCCGACTGGCCGGTGCATTTCATTCCCACGCAGGCGCGCGGCCGGATGGCCGCGCTGCAGGTGACCGACCTCGCCGACGCGCTGGCGACGCTATGCGAAGCGCGCGGCCGGGAAGACCTCAGAGTGGTGGAGCTCGGCGGCCGGGAGCGGCGCACGATGGCCGAGCACCTCGCCGCCCTGCGCACGCACGATCGGCCGGCGCTGCGCCTGCCGGTCCCCGGGCCGCTCGCGCTCCTTGCGAGCGCCGTGTGCGACCTGCTGCACTTCTCGCCCTACTCGTTCGCGCACCTGGAGCTCATGCGCAGGGACAACGTGCCGGCCATGAACGTGCTGCAGGCCCTCATCGGGCGCGCGCCTGCGCCTGTCGGGCGCGAGGCACCGAAGCTGCGGCCCGTCTACGCGTTCGCCGCGATCGGCGCCGGGCACGAGACCCCCGTGCCGCCGAGCCCGCAGTAGCCGTTCGGATTCTTGCCGAGGTACTGCTGGTGATAGTCCTCTGCGTAGTAGAACTCCGGCGCCGCCTTGATTTCCGTCGTGACGGGCGGAAAGCCTTTTTTCTTCAGTTCTTTTTCGAACATCTCTTTCGAGCTTTTCGCGGCGGACAACTGCGAACCCCCATAACAGTAAACCGCTGACCGATACTGCGTCCCTGCGTCGTTGCCCTGGCGCATGCCTTGCGTCGGATCGTGGCCTTCCCAGAAGGCCTTCAGCAGCTGGTCGTAGGAGATCTTCTTCGGATCGAAGACGACGAGCACGACCTCGGCGTGGTTGGTGAAGCCCGAGCACACCTCTTCGTAAGTCGGATTCTTCGTCTCGCCGCCGGCGTAGCCGACCGCGGTCGAGTAGACGCCCGGAAGCTTCCAGAAGAGCCGCTCCGCGCCCCAGAAGCAGCCCAGGCCGAACACCGCCTGCTCGAGGCCGGCAGGAAACGGCGGCACGATGCGATTGCCGTTCACGAAGTGCTTTTCGGGAACTTCGATCTTCTCGCTGCGTCCCGGAATCGTGCTCGATGCGGGCAACAGGGTCTTCATCTTCTTCATGAATGCGAACATGGGCATCACCTCTCGAACGCTAGAATAACACCATGAAAATCTGCATTTACGGCGCCGGCGCGGTCGGCGGCCTGATGGCCGCGTGGCTCTCGCGCGCCGGCCACGACGTCTCTGTCGTCGCACGGGGCAAGCACCTTACGGCGATCAGGGAAAAAGGATTGCGCGTCAGGTCGGGCGGAAAAGAGGACGTCTTCAAGGTCAAGGCGGAAGAAAAGCCGGAAAAGCTTGGACCGCAGGATTACGTCGTCGTTGCCGTCAAGGCGCAGAGCCTGGGCGAGGTGGCGGCTGCCATCGCGCCGCTCGTCGGCCCCGACACCTCGATCGTCACCGCCATGAACGGCGTGCCGTGGTGGTTCTTCGATCGACTCAAGTTCGGCGAGGGCCGGCTGCGCCTCGATACGCTCGATCCGGGCGGCAAGCTCTCGCGCGCGATGCCGACCGAGCGCCTCGTCGGCTGCGTCATCCACCTCGCCGCGTCCACGCCCGAGCCGGGCGTGATCTCCCACGGCATGGGCCTGCGCCTCATCCTGGGCGAGCCGGGCGGCAAGAACACGGCGCGCACCGGGCGCATCGCGGCGGCATTGAAGGAAGCCGGGTTCGAGGCCGTCGCGAGCAGCTTCATCGAGAAGGAGTTCTGGGTGAAGCTGATCGGCAACGTGAGCTTCAACCCCGTGGCTGCGCTCACCCTCGCCACCGCCGACCGGCTGATCGCGGACGAATACGTGAAGCGCTACCTGATCGCGGTGATGCGCGAATGCCTCGCGATCGGCCGCGCGGTGGGCGTGGATGCCGACATCGATCCCGAGGCGCGCATGGACATGGCGCGCAAGCTCGGCAAGTTCAAGCCTTCGACCTTGCAGGACCTCGAAGCCGGCAAGTCGCTCGAGATCGACGGCCTGCTCACCGGCACGCTCGAAGTCGCGAGCAAGGCCGGCGTCGCGGCGCCCTTCACCGAAAGCCTCGCCGGTCTCGCGCGCCTGCGCGCCGAATCTACGGGACAGTACAAATGAAGCGCCTCTGGCTTCTTGTCGCCTTTCTTTTCCCCTCCTTCACGGCGATCGCCCAGTATGCGGGCCCCGGCGTGGACGCGTGCCTCAAGTACGCGCAAGCCGATACGCGCCAGTACGGCAACAAGCCGGCGAAGGTGATCATCGACCGCGACGCCCACCTCACCATCGAAAAATACACGCGCAAGGCGGGAAGCCAGTTCGTGAGCTCGATCCTCACGGGCAACGGCGCCATCGCCTTCGAGCGCGGCGTGTCGGTCGAGATGAGCTTCGTGTGCCTGCTGGCGAGCGACCGGCAGGCAGTCTTCTTCTACTGGCTGCCGCGCCAGGAGGCCTCCTCGCTCACGCAGTGCAAGCGCGGGCCGGATGCCGCCGAGTGCCTCGATGCCCTGCAGCAGGTTGCCGACCAGGACCTGACCGCGCTCTACGCCCAGCACTACGTGGAAGCGCGCGAGACCGACGCCAAGGCGGGCAACGAGAATGCGAGCAACGCGTTCCGCCGCGCGGGCGACGCCTGGAAAGCCTATCGCGATGTCGAATGCGCCCTGCGCGGCGGCGGCCAGGCGACCAAGGCCTGCCTCGTCGACCTCACCCGCCGAAGGGCGCTCGACCTCAGATGACTTCCGTGCATCGGCTCTGTGTGGCGCCGATGATGGACTGGACCGACCGGCACTGCCGCTACTTCCTGCGGCAGGTGTCGAGCCAGGCCTTCCTCTACACCGAGATGATCACCACCGGCGCCCTGCTCCATGGCGACGTCGAGCGCCATCTCGCCTTCAGCCCCGAGGAGCACCCGGTCGGCGTGCAGCTCGGCGGCAGCGAGCCCGAGGACCTCGCGCATTGCGCGAAGCTCGCCGAGGACTACGGCTACGACGAGGTCAACCTCAACATCGGCTGCCCGAGCGAGCGCGTCCAGCGCGGCGCGTTCGGCGCCTGCCTCATGGCCGAGCCGGAGCTCGTGGCCGACTGCGTGAGGGCGATCCGGGAAACCGTGAACGTCCCGGTAACGGTGAAGCATCGTCTTGGCTTGGACAAGGTCGAAGATTTTTCCTTCGTCGAGACATTCGTAAGGAAAGTATCTGAAGCCGGCTGCTCGACCTTCATCGTTCACGCCCGAAACGCCGTCCTGAAGGGACTTTCGCCGAAGGAGAACCGCGAGATCCCGCCGCTGCGCTACGAGGGCGCCTATCGCCTGAAGAAGGAATTTCCTTCGCTGGAAATCGTTCTGAACGGCGGCTTGAAAACCCTTGAGCCCCACCCCCAGGTCGATGGAATCATGCTCGGCAGGGCCGCTTATCACGACTCCTGGGTGCTGGCCGACCCCGGCAATTCCCGAAGAAGCGTCATCGAAAAGATGCACGATTACTGCCGCCGGCAGATCGCGGGCGGAGCGTCGCTGCGGCACGTCACGCGGCACATGCTCGGGCTCTATCACGGCCATTCGCGCGCGCGGCTGTGGCGGCGCATGCTCTCGGATTCCGCGCGGCTTTCGCAGAACGATCCGGATCTGCTCCTCGAGACGATGGCGGCAGTAGAATCCGGGTCCAAGGAGAGTCTCTATGAGCGCCGTCCTCAAGCCGAAGAAGTCCGGGTCCGTTAAGGAGCGCGTCAGCAAGGAAGAGTGGCAGCTGCGCGTCGATCTCGCCGCCGCCTACCAGTGCGCCGCGATCTACAAGTGGACCGACATGATCTTCACCCACTTCTCGGCGCGCCTGCCCGGGCACGACGAGTTCCTGATCAACGCCTACGGCCTCATGTTCGACGAGATCACCGCCTCGAACCTGGTGAAGGTCGACCATCACGGCAAGATCCTCGAGGACCCGCTCGAGCTCGGCTACAACGAGGCGGGCTTCGTCATCCACGGCTGCGTGCACGAGGCGCGTCCGGAGGCCCAGTGCGTGATCCACACGCACACCCGCGCCGGCGTCGCCGTCTCGGCCATGAAATGCGGGCTGCTGCCGATCAGCCAGCACGCGATGCGCGTGCAGCGCATGGTCACCTACCACGACTACGAGGGCATCGCGCTCGAGATGGACGAGCGCGAGCGCATGGCGGAGGATCTCGGCAAGACCTCCAAGGCGATGATCCTGCGCAACCACGGGCTGCTCACGCTCGGCGAGACGGTGCGCGAGGCCTTCTCGATCATGTACTACCTCGACTGCGCCTGCCAGATCCAGATCGACGCGATGTCCGGCGGCATGGAGAACGTGCTCGAGATGAGCAAGCACGCGGCGGACACCGCCGCCCAGCAGTTCGAGCGCCCGAACCGCATCGGCGCCTACAAGGACTGGCCGGCGCTCCTGCGCATGCTCGACCGCAAGGGCATCAACTACCGCGAGTAGCGGCCGCGGCCCGGCGCGTTCCCGGCAGGTTGAGCACGGTGCCGATGGTCAGCACGGTGGTCACCACGACCGAGAAGAACACCGCGGCCGCGAAGCCGCGGTCGAGCAGCCATCCGAAGTACACCGGCGTCACCATCGAGCCGACGTCCAGGCCCGAGTACACGAACCCGTAGACCTTGCCGGTCGAGCCCGGCGGCGTGCTCGCGCGCACGATCATGTCGCGCGAGGGGTTGGTCATGCCGCTCGAGAACCCCATCATCGCGAAGAGCAGCGGCATCGCCGCGGCCGGGAACCACTGCGAGGCGACCATGAACATGACCACGGCGCTCGCGCTCATGCCGGTCGCCGCCACCAGGTCGTGGCGCGAGGCGCGCACCGCCAGGAAGCCGCCCGCGAAGATGCCCGCCGCGGCGCCGAGCAGGTAAGCCGTGAGCGTGGCCGAAGCGAGCGGCGCGCTCATTCCGTACAGCGGCATGAGCGTGGCCACGCCGAAGTTCTGGACCGCGATGAAGGCCACCCCGACCAGCACGAAATAGCCGAAGCACATGAGGATGGGCAGCGAGCCGAGCACCTTCAGGTCGGCCGCGAAGCCGCCCCGCGCCGCGGCCCGGCGCGCATCGGCCGGCTCGACGTAGAGCGCGCCGCGCTGGAAGACGAGGAAGACGATCACCGCGAGGCCGAGGAGCGAGGCGCCGATGAGCGCGCCGCGCCAGCCGACCGCGCCAACCATGCCGATCGCGTAGCCCGGCGCCGCCGCATAGCCGAGGAAGCCGGCGATGCCATGCCAGCTGAAGGCGTAGCCCAGGCGCTCCTTGCCGACGCGCGCGTTGAGGATCGAGAAGTCGCAGGGGTGGAAGACGCTGTTGCCGAGGCCGCCGACGAGCGCCGCGAGGATGAGCATCTCGTAGCTGTGCGCGAGGCCGGCGAGGAGCGCGCCCGAGGCCGAGAGCGTGAGCCCGAAGAAGAGCACGCGGCGCGCGCCGAGCTTGTCCACCGCGAAGCCGGAGAGCGTCTGGCAGATGCCGCTCACCACGTAATAGAGGGCCACCGTCGCGCCGAGGGCCGCGTAGCTCACGCCCAGGTCGTCCTTGATCAGCGGGAACACCACCGCCGTCGCGATCTGGTAGAAGTGCGACAGCCCGTGGGCGAGCGCGACCAGCCCGATGATGCGGATGTCGGTCCTAAGGGTTTGCGCTGTCGATTGCATTTACGAAGCTGACGACGGAAGACAAAACCCTTTCTGGTTGATCCCGATGCGGCGAATGGCCGCAATCCTCGAGCTTCAGCAGCTCGCACGGCCCCTTCACCTGGCGCTTGATCGCCTCGAGCTGCGCCATCGTCCCGTACTCGTCGTTCTCGCCCTGGATCGCGAGCACGGGGCACGTGATTCCCGGCAGGTATTCCTCGATGTTCCACTTCTCGAACGCCGGATCGAGCCAGGCGTCGTTCCAGAGATAGAACGTCTTGCGCGGGTCCGTATGGTACTTGGCGAAGCGCTGCGGCAGGTCGGTCGTTTCGAAAGTCGCCCGGATCCTGCGGATACTCTCCAGGTTGAACTTCTCGATGAAAACGTGGGGAGCGAGTACGACCAATCGCTCTACTTCGTTCAACCCGGAATAAATCAGGGCAATCGAAGCGCCGTCGGAATGGCCGACGAGGACGGGCTTTTTGATCCTGAAAGCCTTCAGAACTTCTGCAAGCTCCTGGGCGCCCCGATGCATGAATTTCACATCGACTTTTTCTTCTTTTAGAACATCCGACTGCCCGTATCCGTACCGGTCGTAGACGAGCGCCTTCCGGCCGGTCGCTTTCGCCACCCTGGCCGGAAAGTCCCGCCACAATCTGATCGAGCCGAGGCCTTCGTGCAGGAAAACGAGCGCCGGCTCCGCGCCCTCGATCAGCTCGGCTTCGAGGACGTGGCCGCCGGCGGTGATGCGCATTGCGCCATCATAAAGCTCAGGGCTTGGCGTACTCCACGAAGACGCTCTTGCCGCCCTTGATGATCCACTGCCCCATGCCGCGGCCGATCTGGTCGCCGTTCGGCGTGAAGTCGCAGGTCGAGCCGGCGCCCTGGAAGTTGACCGGCTTGCCGGCCTTGACGAGCTTGAGGGCCTCGGCGATGTCGTCCACCGCCTGTCCCGGCCCGTTGCCGACCGTGATGATTTCCTTGTGCCAGTCGACCGCCATCGGGCTCTTCGCCTTCTCCATCGCGAGCGCCGTGATGGCGAGCTGGTCGTGCGTGTTGGGCGGGAAAAGATAGACCCGATCGGCCGGCGCGCCCATGAGCTGCAGGAAGCGCTTGTAGCCCGGCGCGCTCACGTCCGGCATCGGCTGGAAGTGGCGGATGCCTTCGGCGACCTGCGGGCCGACCGCCTGCACGAACTTGCCCTCCGCGTCGGCCATGATGGAGAGCGCGACCACCTTGCTCTCGAAGCCGCCGCGGTACACCTCCTTCATGATCGAGACGAAATCGGGCAGGAGGCCGAAGCAGAAGACCGCGTCGGGCTTCTTGCCGAAGATGCGCTCGACTTCCGCGCGGTACGAGGGCTGCTCGGGGTTGTAGATGAGCGAATCGGTCACCGTGCGGCCGGCGGCCTTCATCTTCTCCTCGAACACCTTCATGATCGGCAGCACGAACGCGTTCTGCAGGCCCATCACGCCGACCGACTTGAAGCCGAGCTTGTCGATGGTCGCGCGGCTGATGACGATGCCCCAGTCGGTCGCCTTCATCTGGAAGCGCCACACGTAGCCCTGCGTGTCGCCCTCGGTGATGGCGTTCGCCGCGCTCGAGACCATGAGCACGGTCTTGTTCTGGATCGCGATCGGGCGCGAGGACATGCCCTCGGGCGTGCCCCAGTAGCCGATGCACGACTGCGCCTTGTGCACGTTGATGAACTTCTGCGTCAGGTTCGCGGCCACCGCCGCGCTCGACTCGGAGTCCTCGATGAAGAGCTCGAGCTTGCGGCCGAGCACGCCGCCCGCGGCGT
>Ga0310810_10000912_pt1 | contig 29800 bp, 28 predicted proteins | sample NCmetagenome_FD_207641 | JGI IMG/M metagenome (GOLD analysis project Ga0310810, IMG submission 207641) | Soil microbial communities from experimental microcosm in Duke University, North Carolina, United States - NC | ecosystem: Engineered > Artificial ecosystem > Soil microcosm > Unclassified ... | reverse complement strand
CCGCACGACCCAGCTGAACGTCCACGAGACGATCCTCGAGTGGACCACGTTCCTGTCGAAGGCGCCCTCGGGCAGCGTGGTGATGTGCCAGCCGAACGATGCCGCGCTGGCGCATATGGGCGAGCTCTCCTCCGAGACGCTGCAGCACCGCGGCGTGCGCGGCTACATCGTCGACGGCGGCACCCGCGACTCCGAGTTCATCCTTCAGCTTGGGTTCCGCGTCTTCTGCCGCTACGCGACGCCCTCCGACATCGCGGGCCGCTGGGTGATGGACCAGCTGGGCGAGCCGATCCGGATCGGTCACCTGACGATCAAGGCGGACGACTACGTGATGGCCGACATGGACGGCGTCGTGATCATCCCCGCCGCCATCGTGGGCGAGATCGTCGAGGCGACCGAGGACGTGATGAAGCGCGAGAACCTCGTGCGGAAGGCGATCCTGCAGGGCGTGGACCCGCGCGAGGCCTACCTGAAGTACGGGAAGTTCTAGCCGATCACCTCGATCACCAGATCCTTGGCGGCGTCGCCTCCGTCGTCGCGACCGTCGCTTCCCGGGCTCCAGAACTTCGTCCGATGTTCCGCTTTGCGGTGCTGGAACTGATTGCCGAACGGATCCTTCAGGGGGAGAATTTCGCCCGTCGCCCGATATCGCGCGGCCACTCGGATCAGCCGGAGTTCCGCCGACCGAATCAGTGCGGACCACTCCAGCGGGGAGATGGCATCGAGGCCCAGGATCGGATTCTCAGACTCTCTCAACTGCTGAAAGAATTGATCCACGGAGCTCTTCAGCTCGAGATAAGATCGTCCTTCGTTCGCGATCAGGTTCCGGATGTGCCGGTCGTAGAACTCGAATGCTTCCGCCTTCATGAGGTGTCCGGGAAGGAGGACGCGCCAGCGGTAGGGCGCGTCGTTCAGGGTCCCGCTGGCCTCCAGATCCCACGCCTCCAATATTTCGGCCCATCGCGCGAAGGCCGCTTCCAGGAAGGCGCTCGGCGGCCGGAGCGCGGCGTCCAGCGGCTCCAACTCGCGACCGATCCTCAGCAGTTCGTCCCGGGACAGGGTTTCATTGGAGAGGAGGTTTCGCAGGTCGTTCAGAGGCTGAGCGAGAGCAATTAGCGCGTCGATCCGGTTAACCCCATTGCCGGAGGCGGCCCAGAAGCGCTGCAGCTGGAGGGCATCGAGGAGCGCCTCGGCGGCCTCTCCCGGAGCGCCGGTCTTCCTCAACCGCCGCGCTCGAAGCATGCCGCAGGACAGGATGAAGTGCAGCGTGGAATTGTCCCAGTCCCCCCGCCAGCCAGGCGGGAATTCCTCGGGCGTCGCGGCGCAGCGGCGCGCCCCTTCGTGGACCCGGTCCAGAAAATCCTGGGCGTCCGCCAGCACGGCGTCGGTCCCCTCGCCGTCCTCGCGGTTGATCAGAGCGCCGGCGTCCGCCTTCTGTTGGGCACTCCGGAGCGCCGCGACCCGGATCGCGGCGACGAAGTGGATTTGAAGTTCCTTTGAGATCTCCGAGGACGGATGCGGCGGGAGCCCGGCGGGATGCAGCGTCGAAAGTTCCCGGATCCGGAGCCTTGCCTCCGCCCACTTCCGGTCGGCCGTGTGCTGGACCCAGAACCAGGTTCCCGGCGCGCCGAGGAGCGGGATCGCCAGCAGGACGGCGACCAGCAGCAGCGCTCGACGGCCGCGGGACGGCGACGGCATCAGAAGTAGGTGCAGTACAGGTCTTTGACGGTGTAGTCGTCGTCGACGAGCGGGATCACCGGCCACTTGTCGAAGGCCGTGCAGGGGTGGATGATCCCGCAGGCCACGCGGTCGCCCACGTGCAGCTCGACCCCGGCGGGGATCGTCATGAAGGCGTGCTGGTCGTTGAGCTTCAGGACCTTCGCCCCCTGGAGCGAGCGCGCCTCGCGCTTTCCCTGGCCGGGCCGAACGGCGTAGAGCGGGAGGGGCAGGTCGCCGTCATGGGGCGCGTCGCGGCGCCCGAAGGTCAGGATCGCCGTCTTCCCGTCGCGGATCGACTGCACGAGCGACCACAGCTCGAGCGCCTGGCGCAGCGGCGGCCAGGCCTCGTCGCCCAGGCCGCGCTCGTGGGTGCGCCGCACATGCGCCGGATAGTTCCCGTGGTCGTGGGTGACATAACACCCGCTGCGGACGATCACCTGGTAGCGGTTCCGCAGCGCGGGAAGGATTTCGTGCTGGTAGTCGAGGAACGAGGTGCCGCCGACGCTGAAGAGGAAGGGGGCGGACGGTTTCGGAAGCTCCTTGGCGTGCGTGTCGACGTCGCGGATCAGCGCGTCGAGGTACTCCTTCACGAGCGCGCCTTCCTTGAGGCCGGCGATGCCCTCGTAGCCCTCGAAGCCCGCGAACTCGAGCTGCGCGGGGTGCTTCCGGATCGCCGCGAGGACCTGGCGTCCTTCCTCGAGCGAGCGCACGCCCGTGCGCCATCCTTCGCGGCCGCCCTCGAGGAGGACCTTGATGGGCCGCTTCGGCCCGGCGTCCTTCCAGTGGGCGGCGAGGTGCTCGACGCCTTCGACGCTGTCGAGGCAGCAATACACGTCGAGGCCGGCGTCGGCGTTCATCGCGAGCGCGATCGAGCGGATGTTGGCGCGGCCGACGAGCTGGTTCGCCATGAAGACGCGCTTCACGCCGAAGCGGATCGCGACCATCGCCTGCTGGGCGTGGGCGACGGTGATGCCCCACGCGCCCGCCGCGATCTGCCGCTGGTAGAGCTGGGGGCACATGGTCGTCTTCCCGTGCGGGGCGAAGAGGAAGCCGTTCGCCGCGCACCATTTCGCCATGAGCTTCAGGTTGTGCTCGACGGCCGAGTCGAGGAGGACCATGGTGGGGAAGTGGAGGTCGTCCTTGAGAAGGTTCCAGCCTTTCTGCGCGACCGTGCCGGGCGTGACGGCCGCGGGGAAGGGGATGCCTTTGCTCGTGCTGTCGAGCGTGCGCCGGGCGATGTCGCCGAGATCCATGGGGGTCCTCCGTTAAGCCGCCATCTTAACAGAGAACGCCTGAAACGACACGGTGTGGCTTGGAGAGAACCCCATAAACGACACGGTGTGTTTTATGGGGTTCGGCGCATCGCCGCCGTCTTGTCGCGGTGGCACCAGAAGCAGAGGGTCTGCATGTTGTCGAGGCCGCACTCGCCGCCGCCGTCGACGACCGCGCGGATATGGTCGGCGTCCCAGAGGGTGTGGCGCGACTGGATCTTGAGCGCCTTGCGGAGGGAGCCGTAGACGACCGCCAGCCCCTCGCGGGCGAGCACCTTCCGGAGCAGCTCGAGGCCCTTCTCGAGGTCCTTGCACTTCATCCCGCACTGCGCGCAGCGGCCCTTGTCGCGCTTCCACACGCGGCTGCGGAGGAACGACGGGTCGGTCTTGAGCTTCCACTGCTCGACGCAGGCGTCGCCGCAGAAGGTGCGCCGCCGCGGCGGGACTTCCTGCCCGCACTGGCGGCAGAGGCGGCGGCCGCCCGGCCCGCGGGGCAGCGCGTCGAGGTCGGCCCACCCGGCGTCGGGACTGATGCGATTCGTGCTCACCGATGTCTTATTTCGGCCGCGCCGGGGCCGTCTCTGCAGATTTCGTCGACGCTTTGGCCTTTTTCCGGGTATATAACATTCAGCTAACATCAGAATCTTCAGGGAGGACGCTGTCATCGCGACCGGAACATGGCCGAGACGGAGATCCACGAGAAACTGTCGCACGTCCTCGTGCGCTACGCCGAGGGCCGGATCGACCCCCTCAAGTTCCGCTGGGGGACCCGCGACCTTCGCGTCGCGTCGGTCAACGCCCGCTGGGTCGACCGCGCGACGCGGCCGATCAAGTACTTCTTCTCGGTAAGCGTCGACTCCGGCGAGGTCTGCGTCCTCTGCCACCGCGAAGGCGACCCCATCTGGTATCTCGAAAGCATTTTGGTGGTGTAGCCATGCCGACCCGAGTGATGCACGTTGATGTGGATGCGTTCTTTGCCTCGGTCGAACAGCTCCGCGATCCGCGGTTGCGCGGGAAGCCGGTCGCGGTCGGGAACGGCGTCGTCGCCTCGCCCAGCTACGAGGCGCGGGCGCTCGGCATCACCACCGCGATGCCGATCCACCAGGCCCTGCGGGTCTGCCCCCAGCTCATCGTGCTCGACGGCCGCCACGACGTCTACCGCTGCTTCACCGAGGCGACCTGGGAGGTCTGCCGCCGCTATGCCCCCGCGCTCGAGACCTTCCTCGACGAGGCCTTCGCGGACTTCAGCGGCACCGAGCACATCTACCCCGACCTGAGGGAGCTCGGCGCCCGGATCCAGGCCGAGATCCGCGACGAGGTCGGCCTGCCCGTCACGATCGGCATCGCGAAGAACCGCATGGTCTCCAAGCTCGCGGCCAAGACGGTCAAGCCCCGCGGGCTCCGCGAGATCCCCGAGGGCCAGGAGGAGGCCTTCCTGCTGCCGCTGCCGATCGAGAAGATCGCCGGCATGGGGCCCAAGACCGCGGCCCTCTTCCACGACATGAACATCCGCACGGTGCGCGAGTTCCGCGAGATCCCGCTCGCGACCCTCGAGGCGATGCTCGGCAAGGTCGGCGTCTCGCTCCACGAGCGGGCGCGCGGCGAGGACTCGCGCCCGATCCACGAGCGGGAGATCCCCAAGCAGATCTCCCGCGAGACGTCGCTCGAGAAGCCCACGGCGGACCGCGGCGAGCTCGAGGGCGTCCTCTTCTACCTCGTCGACCGCGCCATCCGCGCGATCCGCAAGCTCGGCCTCCGCACGCGGACGATGCGGATCCGCATCCGCTACTCGGACGGCGAGGACAACGAGACGTCGGTCTCGTTCCCGCCGACGGCGTTCGACGAGGAGATCCAGCCGCTGGCGCGGCAGCTGCTGTGGAAGCTCTACACGCGGCGCGTGACGGTCCGCTTCGTGGGCTCGGGCTTCTCGAACTTCCAGGCCGACGAGGGGCAGCTCGAGCTCTTCACCGACGCGTCGCTCGCGCGCTTCCACTCGGCCGTGGACGCGATCCGCGACAAGTTCGGCCACGGCGCGATCGTCGCAGGCCGCGCCATCGACCTCCTGGGCAAGCTGCCCCATGACGCGTATGGCTACGTTCTCCGAACGCCGTCCCTGACAAAGTAGGAGCGTGGGGATCAGGAAACAGGAAGCCGGAAACAGGAAGCAGAAGAAGGATCCCCCCTCCGGTCCCCCAGGGGGGACGAGCGCCCTCCCCGCAGGGGAGGGGCGGGGAGGGGAAGGGTCTTCTGTTTCCTGCTTCCCGTTTCCTGTTTCCTGAGGTCGGGTTATGAGCGAGATTCTGATCGGATCAGCAGGTTGGTCGTACAAGGATTGGGCCGGGAAGGTCTATCCTGAACCCGCGCCGCCGGGCTTCGACCCGCTCGAGTATCTGGCGCGCTATCTGCCGCTCATCGAGGTGAACAGCTCGTTCTACCGGCCGCCGAGCGCGGCCATGAGCGAGACCTGGGCGCGCCGCACGCCCGAGTCGTTCGTCTTCACCGTGAAGGCCTGGGAGCGCTTCACCCACGACAAGGAGCGCTTCACGGAGGCCGACGCGCGGCTCTTCCAGGAGGGCATCGCGCCGCTGCTGGCGGCGGGGAAGCTGGGCGCGATCCTGCTCCAGTACCCGTGGTTCTTCCGCGACGGCCCGGGGACGCGCGACCGCATCCGGCGCGCCGCCGACGCGCTGCGCGGCTGGGCGCCGCTCGTCATCGAGCTGCGCCACACCTCGTGGCTCGACGCCCTCGACTTCATCCGCGAGCAGCAGCTCAACTTCTGCAACATCGACCAGCCGCAATCGTCGACCGCCATCACCGGCACCCGCCTCGTCACGGGCCCGATCGCCTACGTCCGCCTCCACGGCCGCAACGCGAAGGCCTGGTTCGACAAGGACGCCGGCGTGAACGAGAAATACAACTACCTCTACAGCCGCGAGGAGCTGCGTCTCTGGGAGGAAGCCCTCCGGGAGATGGAGGCCGAGAAGACCTTCCTGATCCTGAACAACCACTTCCAGGGGAAGGGGATCGCCAACGCCTTCATGCTGATGAGAGCGTTGGGCAAAGACGTCACTCCACCACCGGCGGTACAGGAGACGTACCGCGACGTGCTCGGATGATCGTGGCCCGGAGTTGCTACAGCTTCCTGAACGGCCCCTCGACACCCGAGACACTCGTCGCCCGCGCGTCGGCGCTCGGGATGAAATGGCTGGCCCTGGCCGACGACGAGAGCCTCGCCGGCGCCATCCCGTTCTGGACCTGCTGCCGCTCGGCCGGCATCAAGCCCGTCCTCGGGGCGCGACTCGGCGGCCGCGTCTACCTGATCCGCAACCGCGCCGGCTACGCCGCCCTCTGCCGCCTCATCACGAGAAGAAGATTGGCCACAGAGCCCACAGAGGAAACCGTCTCCGAGGGCTCCGTGGGCTCTGTGGCCAATATCGAGGGCCTCGTGGAGGTCGAGAACGTCGTGGATGCGACGTTTGCGACGAAGCAGGAATGGCGCGTCCATCGCCTCCTCTCCGCGATCCGCGAAAACGAGCTCGTGGCCCACGTCGAGGGGCTTGCGAGCCCCGAGGCGTACCTCCGCAACGACGTCGCGGCCGCGCCGGAGGACGAGCGGATCGCCGAGTCCTGCGACTGGGACTTCCTCCCCGCGCCGAAGGTCTTTCCCCGGGACCAGGGCGGGATGGAGCGGCTCCGCGCGCTCTGCCGCGCGGGGCTCCCGTGGCGCTACCCCGCGACCCCGCCCCTGGAGCGCCTCGAGCGCGAGCTCGGCGTGATCGGCAAGCTCGGCTATGCCGACTACTTCGTCGTCGTCCACGACATCGTGCGGTACTCGCGCGAGCGCGGGCTCCCGGTCGCCGGCCGCGGCTCGGGCGCCTCCAGCGTCGTCGCCTACCTCCTCGGGATCACGAACGTCTGCCCCGTCGCGTACGACCTGCCCTTCGAGCGCTTCCTCCACGAGGGGCGCGCCGACTACCCGGACATCGACGTCGACTTCTCCTGGCGCGTGCGCGACGACGTCATCGCCCACGTCTTCGAGCGCTTCGGCGACGTCGCGATGGTCTCGACCCACATCACCTTCCAGCACCGCTCGGCGTTCCGCGAGGCCGCCAAGGCCTTCGGCTACTCGGACGAGCAGGTCTCGCTCCTCCAGCGCGGGCGCGTGAACGTCCCGGACCGCGCGACGCTCGAGCGCGCCGCGGCCGCGATCCTCGGGCTCCCGCGCCACTTCTCGGTCCACCCGGGCGGCGTGGTCCTCCACCCCGGCGGCGTCGCGCCCCTGGAGCGGGCCGAGAAGGGCGTCCTGGTCACCCAGTACGACAAGGAGACCGTCGAGGCGGCGGGCCTGGTCAAGATCGACCTCCTCGGCAACCGCGCGCTCTCGACGATCCGCGAGACGGTCGAGATCGTCGAGCGGACCACGGGGGCGCGGCTCGACGTGGAGCGCCTGCCCGTGGACGAGCCCGCGGTCCGCCTGCTCCGCGAGGCGCGGACCCTCGGCTGCAACCAGCTCGAGTCGCCCGCGATGCGCTCGCTGATCCGCATGATGCGCCCCTCGGACGCGAAGGGGCTCATGAAGGCGCTCGCGCTGATCCGGCCCGGCGCCGCGTCGCTCGGCATGAAGGAGGCCTTCGTCCGCCGCGAGCGGGGCCTCGAGCCCGCGCCGCCGCGCGGGCTCCTGCCCGACACCCACGAGATCATGCTCTACGAGGACGACGCGATGCTGGTCGCGTCGGCCCTGACGGGGCTCTCGCTCGCGGAGGGCGACCGCTTCCGCCGCCGCGTCCAGAAGCTGCGCACGGACGACGAGCGCCGCGCGGTGTCGCGCGAGTTCCTGGACCTCTGCGTCCGCCACGGGACCGACCCCGCGGTCGCGAAGGACCTCTGGATCCAGATGGCGAAGTTCACGGAATTCTCGTTCTGCCGCGCCCACGCGGCGTCCTACGCGGTGCTCGCCTGGGCCTCGTGCTGGCTCGCGGCCCACCACCCCGTCGCCCACTGGGTCGCGGCGCTCAACAACAACCAGGGCCTCTACGACGCGCGGGTCTACCTCGAGCAGGCGAAGCGCGAGGGGATCCCGGTCCGCCTGCCCTGCGCCCAGACGTCCGGCCTCGAGTTTACGGAAGAAGGCGGCGCGATCCGCGTCGGCTTCAACCGCGTCTTCGGGATCGAGCGGCGCGAGATCGACCAGATCCTCGACGCGCGGCCCTTCTCGTCGCTCGGCGACTTCCTGGCGCGGACGAAGATCTCGAAGCCGTCGCTGCGGAACCTCACGCTCTGCGGCGCGCTCGACTGGGCGGGGATGCCGCGGCCGCAGGTCCTGATGTTCGCGCGGGCGCGCGGGATCGACGTGCCGGCGATCCGGGACTTCACGGAGCTCCAGAAGTTCACGCACGAGTTCGAGATCCTGGGCCTCTCGGCCCGGCGCCACGCCCTCGCCTACCTCGCGCCGCCGCGGACCGTCGACAGCCGCGCGATCGCGGGCGCGGCGGGGAAACGGATCACGCTCCTGGGGGTCATGGCGACATCGCGGCTCACCGAGACGGCAAAGTCGGAGCCGATGGAGTTCCTGACGATGGAGGACGAACACGGACTCTTCGAGGTCGTGCTCTTCCCGCAGGTGTTCCGCCGCTGCCGGCAGCTGATCGGGACGCTCGGCCCCTACGAGGTGACGGGGAAGGTGGAGGAGCGCTACGACTCGGTCGCGATCACGGCGGAGTCGATCCGCCCGGTGCGGGCTCAGCGCAGCGACTTCCAGATCATCTGGCCGGCCGTCACGGCCGCCGCGACGTAGAGAATCGCCGCGAAGGGCTTCTCGGGGATGCGCTTGTTCATCCAGGCGCCCGCCAGGGTGCCCATCGGGATCAACGGGATGAACCAGATCGAGTCGCGCAGCGTGTTGCGGTTGATGTAGTCGAAGTAGACGAAGGTCGGCACCTTAGCCGAGTTGACGAGGAGGAAGTAGAAGACCTGCGTCCCCACCAGGAACTGGCGCACGAGCTTCTCCTGGAGGAGGTAGAGCGTAACGAGCGGTCCCGCGCCGTGGCTGAGGGTCGAGACGAAACCCGCGGTGGTGCCGACCGCGAGGCTCGAGGCCGGGTGAGACGGCAGCGTCGGGACGCGGCGGCCGAGCAATCCGAGGACCTGGATCGCGACGAAGACCAGGCAGACGCCGCCGATCAGGAGCGAAAGGCCACGCTGCAGTCGCGCGGGGTCGGAGTGGCGCAGGAGCCAGAAGACGTAGCTGCCGAGCAGGACGCCCACGAGGGCGCCCCAGACGAGCGGCTTCAGAATCCGCCACTCGTAGTTGCGCAGGTGGTGGAGGTTGCTCAGCGCGTCGGCCGCGATGAGGAGCGGCAGCTGCACGCCGAGCATGTGCCGGGCGGGCATGACGGACGCCATGATCGGGATCGCGACGATGCCGATGCCGCCGCCGAAGCCCGACTTGCTGATCCCCGTGATCAGGACCGCCGCCGCGACGCAGACGTAGTAGACCCAGGGCGTGACGTCAGGCTCGATGTGCGGCCAGATCATGAGCGGGCTATGAAACCAGAATCAGACGCGGCTTTCCAGAATTGCGCCGCAGCGGCGTAGCCAGTTCTCCTGATCGGGCGTGATGCGCGCGTCGCGCAGGTCGACGAGGTAGAAATCCGTGCCCTCCAGGTTGGCTCCGCGCAGGTCGGCCCCGCGGAGATTGGCGCTCCGGATCTCCTCGGGGGCCCGGAAGCTCTGGTCGTTGTAGTCGTCCGTGTAGAAGCCGTTCCGGGTTCCCTCGGACGGGTCGCCGAAGACGAGCCCGCTCCGCGAGGACCCCATGTGGAAGGTCGCCCCGCCGAGGTCCGCTTCCCGGAGGTCGGCGTTCTCCCACTGGATGTCCGCCAGCTTCGCGTATCGGAGCTTCGCTTTGCGGAAGGAGGCTCCCGTCAGGACCGACCCCGTCAGCAGCGCGGCCCGCAGATCGGCTTCGTCGAACGGCGCGCCCGGCACCTCGATTCCTTCCAGGTTCGCCGAGTCGAGCGCGGCGCGGCCGAAGCGGGCCCCGGCGAGGAGCGCGTCGCGGAGGTCCGCGCCCACCAAGCGGGCGCCCTCGAGATTTGCCGACGTGAAGTCGACGCCGTCGAAGCGTGTTGGCGCTTCCGGCTGCACGGGCCCCAGCGCCAAGCCGATCTCCTTGATGTCGTTGAAGAAGTTCTTGGCCTGGGTCTGGAAGATCGCGCCCTCCAGGTTCGCCTGCAGGAACGACGCGCCGCGCAGGTCCGCACCGATGAAGCGGGCGCCTTGAAGCCCGGACACCGCGAATCGCGCTTCCCGGAGCTCCGCCCCGCTGAAATCGGCGTTGGCGGCGGAAGCGAGGCTCAGGTCGGCCCCGGTCAGGTCCGCGTTCCTCGCATCGACTCTCGCGAGCCTGCACGCCCTCAAGTCGGCGCGGCGAAGGCGCGCGTTCCGGAACGTCGCATGGTCCAGGGTGGAGTATCGAAAATGAGCCTCGGTCAGGTCGGCGTCCTCGAAGCAGGCGTCGGCGATCGTCACCTCCGTCCAGTCCGCCCTCGGAAGGTAGGCGTCCTTGAACCGCTGGATGTTCGGATCCGGCTTCCACCCCAGCATGGCGGCATTGAGGAGGCTGGCGGCCATCGGCTGGGACTGGCGCCGGCAGACGTAGGACCTCAACGCGTCCACGGCGCGGTGCTTCCGGGCGACGGCGCGCCCCGCCTTGACGATCATTTCCGGGGGAAGGCGCCGCTCGAGCGCCTCGCCGTAGAACTCTCCGCCGTCGCCGCCGACCAGGCGCTCGACCGCGAGCAGCATCCGGACTTGCTTGTTGCGGAGCAGGCGGATGTCCTCGGCTGAGAGTCCCCGCCCCATCAGAAAGCCCAGGAAGCCGGAGTGGCCGTAGAGCTTGACCTCGTCGAACGACCCGAGCGACGGGAGGACCAGCTTCTCGAAGGAAAGCTCCCGGGCCTGTTCCCGGAGCGTACCGTGGACGCGCTCGTCCAGATGCCGTCGCAGCGCCTCTTCGCAGCCGAGCCGCTCGTCCGCCGCCATCCCGTCCAGGCAGATCCTCCACAGCTCGGGCGTCTCCGGGGCGTCCAACCCGGGGGTGGCCCGGATGCGTTGGAGCACGGACGCGCAGCGCTGTTTCGAGCAGCCCGCGACCATCAGGTATTCGAGGCACTCGTCCTCTCCCCAGGGCGCCAGCCGCAAGACAGCGAGATGGCGGACGTCGGCGGGCTCGACGGCCGTGTAGATCACGAGCATCCGGTCCGATAGCTCCGTGACGCGAGCGGGATCCGGGGCGTCGAGGATCTCGGCCACCGTGGCCCTCGGGATCTGGCTCGCCAGGTGCTTCAGGGCCGCGCTCTTGCCGGCGCCCGGCTCGCCGCGGATGCAGATGACTCCGGGCCGATCGCTCCGGAGGAAGGGTTCGAGGACGTCGTCCAAGAGCAGATGTTCGCCGCTGATTTCGGAGATGATGCGGGGCCGGACGAGGGGGAACGACTCGGACATCCTGTCCGGATTATATCCGGGGAACCCCTAGGTTTCGGGTTCGATGGAGAACGTGAGGGGGAAGTGGCGGGCCCGGGCGAGAGAGCGGGTCTGGTCGACGTGGAACTCCGCCTGCTCGAGGGGCTCGGTGACCACGTGGGCGACGCCCTTCGTGTGCGCCTCCATCATCACCTCGATGGCGCGGGCGGCGTCCAGCCGGAAGACCTCGACCAGCACGCGGACGACGAAATCCATCGGCGTCACGTCGTCGTTGTGGATCAGGACCCGGTAGAGGGGGGAGAGCTTCGGGGTCGTTTCCGTGACGGGCTCGGTAACGGTCTGGACGCCCATGGCTCACATTTTAAGGGATTTCCGGAGGCTCTTCCACCCCCGCCCGCTGCGGGGCGTACACCATTCATCAGGAGGAACCGATGACGAAGATTCTGCTGGCGGCGGTCCTGGCGCTGGCGCAGGACACCCTCAAGACCGACAAGGGCGACCTCGTGATCACGCCCGTCGAGCACGCCTCGTTCGCGTTGAAGTGGAACGGGAAGACGATCTTCATCGACCCCACCAAGGGCGGCGACGCGTGGAAGGAGTTCGGGAAGCCCGACGTGATCCTCGTCACCGACATCCACGGCGACCACCTCGACGCGAAGACCCTGACGGCGGTCCGCGCGCCGGACTCGCTGCTCATCGTCCCGGCGGCCGTCGCCGAGAAGCTCGGGCCCGACAAGGGGAGCGCGAAGATCCTCAACAACGGCGAGACCACGAAGGTCGGCGACATCCTGATCGAGGCCGTGCCGATGTACAACCTGACCGAAGACCGGAAGAAGTTCCACACCAAGGGGCGCGGCAACGGCTACGTCCTGACGATCGGCGGCAAGCGGCTCTACATCTCGGGCGACACCGAGGACATCCCCGAGATGCGCGCCCTCAAGGACATCGACGCCGCCTTCGTCTGCATGAACCTGCCCTACACGATGGACGTGGACCACGCGGCCAAGGCGGTCCTCGCGTTCAAGCCGAAGATCGTCTATCCCTACCACTACCGCGGCGCGAAGGAGATGAGCGACGTCGAGAAGTTCAAGTCGCTCGTCGCCGAGGACAAGTCGATCGAGGTGCGCCAGCTGAAGTGGTACAAGTAGCCTAAGCTCCGGCGAGGAGCCGCTCGAGGCGGTCGAGGAGGGGCGCCTGGTCCGGGTGGATGCGCTTTCGCGCCTCCTCGAGGGTCATGAACTGCGCGCCGTCGATCTCCCACGAGGCGCAGGTCGGCTCCTGCCCCGCCGGGGCCGGGCCCGCGAAGCAGTGGACCTGCTTGCGCGACTTCACGTAGGTGATCGACTCCAGGGGCTGCAGCGGCCCGGTCACGGTGATTCCCGTCTCCTCGCGGGTCTCTCGCCGCGCGGCGTCTTCGAGGGGTTCGTCCGGGTCGGGCTCCCCCTTGGGAATGCCCCAGGGCGACTTTCGGTTGTAGGCGCCGCTCGGGTGGACGAGCAGCACCTCCAGATCCGTCCCCGTCCTGCGGTACAGCAGGGTGCCCGATGACTGCCTCATCTCCCTACTATACCGGTCTTGACACGCCCCGGCGACCGACCGACACTGTTGCCCCATGCGCGAATCCCGGCGAATGACGGAGGTCCAGACCCCGATCATCCCCATCGTGGGCGATCTCGTGCGGAGCACGCCCGGGACGATCTCGCTGGGGCAGGGCGTGGTCGCCTACGGCCCGCCGAAGGAAGCCATCGACGCCCTCGCGGGCGTGACCGACGACCTCAAGACCCACCTGTACGGCGCCGTTGAAGGCACCTCCGCGCTGCGCCAGGCGCTGGCCGCCAAGCTGCGCGCCGAGAACGGCATCACCGTCGACGACGGAACCCGCGTGGTCGTCACGTCCGGCGGCAACATGGCGTTCTTCAACGCGATCCTCGCGGTGGCGGACCTTGGCGACGAGGTCATCCTCCAGACGCCGTACTACTTCAACCACGAGATGGCGATCGGCATGGCGGGCTGCAAGGCCGTGCTCGTCGAGACCGACGCCGACTACCAGCTCCGGGTCGACGCGATCGCGAAGGCGATCACGCCCCGCACCCGCGCGGTCGTGACGGTCTCGCCCAACAACCCGACGGGCGCCGTCTACCCCGAGAAGGCGCTGCGCGAGCTGAACGAGCTCTGCCGCGTCCGCGGGGTCTGGCACGTCCACGACGAGGCCTACGAGTACTTCACCTACGGCGACGTGCGGCCGTTCTCGCCCGGCTCGATCGCCGGCGCGGCGGGCCACACGATCTCGCTCTTCTCCTTCTCGAAGGCCTACGGCTTCGCGGGCTGGCGCATCGGCTACATGGTGATCCCCGCGACGCTCGAGGAGGCGGTGCGGAAGATCCAGGACACGAACCTGATCTGCCCGACCATGATCGCGCAGGCCGCCGCCCTCGGCGCCCTGAAGGCGGGCGCGTCGTACTGCAAGGCGAAGCTCCGCGGCATGGCGGAAGTCCGCGAGGTCGCCCGCCGCGCCTTCGCGGAGATCTCGTCCTTCTGCGCGGCCCCGGTCACCGACGGCGCGTTCTACTTCTTCCTGCGGATCGACCGGCCGCTGGTGCCGCTCGCGCTCGTCGAGCGCCTCGTGAAGGAGTTCAAGGTCGCCGCGATCCCGGGGACCGCGTTCGGGATCGAGAAGGGCTGCTCGCTGCGCGTCGCCTTCGGCGCGCTGGAGAAGGACACCGCGGCCGAGGGCATCGGCCGTCTCGTGCGCGGACTCAAGGCCATCGCGAAGGGGTAGCCATGTACGTCGCCGGCGTCCAGCTCGACATCGCCTGGGAGAACAAGAAAGCCAACCACGACAAGGTCCGCGCGCTGCTCGCCCGGACCGGTCTTCCCAAGGGCTCGCTGGTCGTGCTTCCCGAGATGTTCGCCACGGGGTTCTCGATGAACGTCGCCGAGATCGCGCAGTCCGACCATCGCGAGACGGAGACCTTCCTCGCGTCGCTGGCCGGGGAGTTCGGGGTCACCGTCTGCGGCGGCGTCGTGATCCGCCGTCCCGACGGCCGCGGGCTCAACCAGTCGGTCAGCTTCGCGCCCGACGGGATGCTCCTGGCCCGCTACTCGAAGATCCACCCGTTCTCCTACGGGGGCGAGACCGAGCAGTACGCCGCCGGCACGGACGTCATCACGTACCGCCTGGACCCGTTCCTGGTGGCGCCCTTCGTCTGCTACGACCTGCGCTTCCCGGAGATCTTCCGCCACGCGGTGAAGAAGGGCGTGCAGCTCTTCACCGTCATCGCGAACTGGCCCGAGCCCCGCGAGGCGCACTGGCTGGCGCTCCTCAAGGCGCGCGCGATCGAGAACCAGGCCTTCGTGATCGGGGTCAACCGCTGCGGCCGCGATCCGAAGAACGCCTACTCAGGCCGCAGCCAGATCCTCGATCCGCGCGGTAACGTGCTGGCGGACGCGGGGAACGCCGAGGGCCTCTTCGGCGCGGAGCTGGATCCGGCCGTGCTGCTGGACTACCGGAAGGCCTTCCCGGCACTGCAGGATATGAAGTCGGGCTGGCTGTAGCGGCTACTGCCGCTCGTGACGAGGAGGAGTGCGCTCCTTGTCCTTTTGACGCTTTCGCAAATCGTCACGAGCCTCCACGTCCACGTAACCCCAAAGCCGAAGCCAGGGATCCGCTTTAGCCAGGAACTCCTCTTTCTGTTTCACGGTGAAGCCGTCGGGGGGAATCCCTGTCGTGTTGATCGTCTCCAATTGCCCGTCTTCTCCAAAGTGAAAGACCAGGTCTTCCTCGTAGAAGCCGGCCCGACCGCCGAAGAGTACCAGACTGTGCTCATGATAGATGAAATCTCGATTCTTGAGTTCGATGCGTTCCGGTTCGAGTCGTTCGGATTCGAGAAGGAAGTTGGGAGTCCCTCGGTGGATGTGGGGCGGGGCTCCGCGAATGATCCTGCAGATGCGGCCGATGTGATCCATTTCCCTCTCGCCTACGGCTCTCAGCCGACACACCTCGAGGAGGTGACGAATGTCCTTAAGCTGTCCTCCCCACAGCGTGCACTCTCCTGCTCGATTGACGAGGATTCGATCACCGTGAGTTCTCCCCTGAAACGTGGTCGAGTACTGGTACAGTTTGAAGAGGCGTCTCACGGGCGCCATCTCCGTCTCCTGCCAGGTGATGTCGGCCACCGATTTGACCTCGTAGTGAGGATCTTCCCGACGAAGCAAGGGTTCATACCATGATTTCACGGTCGCGGTGGGGTCGATCATCCACTCCGGACTCACCCAGCGCAGAATCCGGTCGAGACGCGCCTGAACGTCCTTGCTGGCCCCTAGGCCGGCCCTCTTCAAGAGCTCGATCGCGGGTTCTCCCACGTCGATGAGCTCCTGCTCGGCTCGATTGCGTTGCTCGACGTCCCCGCTCTCAAGCTTCCAGATGAGCTTCTGGAGTCGTTCCAGCTCCTTGCCCTCCTGTTCCGGGGTAGCGCTGCCCGAGGTCCAGAGGAGCAAGCCCAGGATCGGCATCAGTGCAGGCATAAGTTCTCCCGCTCGGACCTACGCAACCGAGATGCCAGCCTCCTTGATCCGATCCGGACGATGATTCGTATCTAATCGGATACATCGCTGTATCCGGCGGGTCTTCCCCTTCGGGGCTTCAGTTCTTCTGGCGGGTCAGCACGATCAGGTAGTGCGCGGATCCCGGGTTCGCGGTGAACGACCCGGGGCGTTTCATGTCCTTCCCGCCGCCGCCCGCGCTGCACCAGATCAACTTGTCGCCCTCGAGCTTGATGATCCCCGGGTAGGTCTTGTTGCGGTAGCCGCCCGAGGTTCCGGTGGCGTCGATGTTCTTCCCGTTCTCGGTGAGGGTGAAGGTCGCCTCACCGATCACGGTCCCGGAAGCCTTCCGTCCGACCAGGGTGTTGTCCTTGAACGTGAACTCGACCTTCTCGCCGCCCTTGCCGTCGCCGCTGCCCTCGGTGAAGCGCTCGCCCTTCCAGGTGCCCTGGAGGTCCTTGGCCGTGAGGTCGTCGGCCGAGAGCAGGAGCAGCAGCGCGAGGACCATCCCTCGATCATCCCCCCGCGGGCTCCAGAATTCAAGTGACGAGCAGCGAGCCCGCAGTGTAAAGAAGAGGTCCACTGAATGAAGGGAACCCTATGATCCGACTCGCCCTTGTTGCCGTCGCCGCCGCGCTGTTCACCCCGCCGCAGGATGTGCCCAGGGGCGAGGTGACGAAGTACACGTTCGACAAGAGCAAGGTCTTTCCCGGCACCGTCCGGGATTACTGGGTCTACGTGCCGAAGCAGTACGACCCTGCGAAGCCCGCGTGCGTCTACGTCGGACAGGACGGCATCGGCTTCAAGGCGCCCGAGGCCTTCGACAAGCTCATCGCCGCGAAGGAGATGCCGGTGACCATCGGCATCTTCATCATGCACGGCCGCGTGAAGTCGCTCTCGAACGAGGCGCTCGACCGCTACAACCGCAGCTACGAGTACGACGGGCTGGGCGACGCCTACGCCCGCTTCCTCCTCGACGAGATCTTCCCGGACGTCGAGAAGAAGACCGCCTCCGACGGGCGCGCGATCGTGCTCTCCAAGGACGGCAACGACCGCTGCATCGGCGGCGCCAGCAGCGGCGCGATCTGCGCCTTCACGGCCGCGTGGGAGCGCCCCGACGCGTTCCGCCGCGTCTTCAGCGCCATCGGGACCTACGTGGGCCTCCGCGGCGGCAACGACTACCCCATGCTGATCCGCAAGCTCGAGCCCAAGCCGATCCGCGTCTTCCTCCAGGACGGCAGCAAGGACCTCAACATCTACGGCGGCGACTGGTGGATGGCCAACCAGGAGATGGAGCGCTCGCTGGTCTTCGCCGGCTACGAGGTCAATCACGTGTGGGGCGAGGACGGCCACAACGGCAAGCAGGCCACCGAGGTCTTCGCGGACGCGATGCGCTGGCTCTGGAAGGACTACCCCGCGCCCGTAAAGGCCGGAGCCGGATCGCCCCAGATGAAGGAAGTGCTCCTGCCCGGCGAGGACTGGAAGCTCGTCGCCGAGGGCTACAAGTTCACCGAGGGCCCCGCCGTGAACGAGAAGGGCGAGGTCTTCTACAACGACGTGCCCAACAGCAAGACCTACAAGATCGACCTCGAGGGGAAGATCACGACGTTCCTGGAGGACTCGAAGAAGGGCGACGGCCAGGCGTTCGGCCCCGACGGCCGCCTCTACGCGGTCGCCGGCGGCGCCGAGCAGATCGTCGCGTACGACGCGGAGGGCAAGGCGACGGTGATCGCCGACGGCTTCCGCGGCAACGACATGGTCGTCCGCCACGACGGGAGCATGTACGTCACGAACCCCGGCTGGAACGGCACGGACCCGAGCAAGATCTACTACATCAGCCCGAAGGGCGAGAAGAAGGTCGTCGACACGGGCCTGCGCTTCTCGAACGGCATCACCTGTTCGCCCGACCAGTCGCTGCTCTACGTCGACGACAGCCGGACCCACTGGGTCTACAGCTACCAGATCCAGCCCGACGGCTCGCTGCTGCACAAGCAGAAGTACTACCACCTGCACATGCCCGACACGGCCGACGACAGCGGCGCCGACGGCATGCGCACCGACAAGGACGGCCGGCTCTATGTGGCGACTCGGATGGGGATCCAGTTCTGCGACCAGGCCGGGCGCGTGAACGGGATCATCCCGACCCCGAACGGCCGCGTCGCGAACTTCTGCTTCGGCGGCCCCGCCTTCGACATCCTCTACGCGGCCTGCGGCGACAAGGTGTACGCGCGCAAGCTGAAGGTGAAGGGCTCGAACGCGTTCCAGGCCCCGACGAAGCCGAAGCCGCCCAACCTCTAGAGCTACTCCGGCAGCCGATTGATCGTCAGGAACACCTCGTTCTGGATCTTCGCGCCGTCGGCGGAGCGGATCGAGAACTTGACGATGAGGTTCGTCACGGGCCGGAAGCCTTCCAGGTCGAGCGAGACCGTCTTGCCGTCCGCGAGCAGCTTCGCGGCCGTGACGGCGACCTTCTCGCGGCCCCGCTTCGCCGGATTCGTCGCGTTGAACTCCGGCGACCCGTAGTCGGGCGTCGACACCACGTTGAACCACTGCGCGGCGTAGCTGTCGGGGTCGCCGGCCGTCTCGGCGTCCAGCGCGTCCGTGAACGTCAGGTCGATGCCGGTCTTGCGGACCTTCAGCGACACGGGCAGCAGCGCGGGCTTGCCGGTGTAGCGGACGCGCTGCAGGCAGCCGTCCTTGGCCGCCGTCGTCTGCCAGCCGCGGAGGCCCGCGCAGTAGAGCTGGCCGTCCGACGGATTGAACTGCGCCCGCATGATCCCGCTCGCGAACTGCAGGGGGAAGCGCACCACGCCGCCCTGCTCGCGGGCCTCGTCGAGCACGGTCAGGAGCAGCTTGCTCTGCCCGTACGACGTGTGGAGCAGGCGGCCCTTCAGCGGGCCCCAGCGCTCGCCGCTCACCCAGACCTGGCCGCCCGACGAATTGTCGACGTCCATCGGCAGCCAGGCGAGCGCCGGCTCTCGCGGCTTGGTCTTGGTCTCGGGGTGGTGGTCGAGGACGAACCCGTAGAAGCCGTCCTTCTTCACGCGGACGATGGGGCACTCGGCCATGTAGTTGCCCTGCTGGTCGGTCGCGGTGATGAAGCCGTCCGGCCCGACGCAGAGCCCCATCGGGGAGCGGAATCCGACCGCAAAGACGTCGAGCTTCGAGCCGTCCTTCGAGAGCCGGAGGACGCAGCCGCTATGCCGCGTCGCGCTGCCGTAGCCCATCGTGCCGGCCTTGGTGTAGTAGAAGTCGCCGTCGGGGCCGACCTGCAGGTCCATGGCGTACTCGCCGTAGCTCGTCCCGAGCAGGCAGTCGTTGTTGAAGTTCTCGTAGAAGTCCGCCTCGCCGTCCTCGTTGACGTCGACGAGCCGCGTCACCTGGTCGCGCCCCAGCGCGTAGATCGCGCCGTCGACGATGCGGAGCCCGAGCGGCTGGTAGAGCCCCGCGGCGAAGCGCTTCCACGAGAGCTTCTCGAGTGTCGCGTCGATGCCCGAGACGATCCAGACGTCGCCGTCCAGCGTGGCGACCGCGGCGCGTCCGTCGGGGAAGAAGTCGAGCGCGACGATCCGCATGTACGAGTTCCAGGGGTTCTCGTACGGGATCGTCAGGGTGTCGACCTGGTAGGCGCCGGGCTCCTTGCCGAGAACACCTCTGGTGATCACGGGCTCCGGCCAGCGCAGCCCGCCGCCCTTGGTCAGCGGCTCGAGGGGCTCCGGCACGCTGACCTTGCGGCTCGGCACCGAGATCTTGTAGCGGCCCTTGGTCTGGATCTGGAGGTATTTGCCGCCGGGGCCGGGCACGAAGACGGCGTTGCGGGTGCCCAGGACTCCGGCGTCCAGGTCGTCGGGACCGACGAGGATGTTGAGAACGCTGGAGAGCCCCTTCACCTCGATCGTGCGCGTGAACGCGCCGTTCTCGACGCCGTGCAGTTCCAGGACCTCGGCCCGGCCGACCGTGTAGGAGAGCACGACGTCGGGGCCGTGCACGTAGAGGCCCCGCCAGTGGGCCTGCTCCCGCGGGAGCGGCGCGCCCGGCGCCGGCGGCGCGGCGCCGCGCAACGGCCCGGGCGCCTGCATCTCGACGACGCCGGGGATCGCCGGATTCCGGAAGAGGACCTTGCCCGCGGCGTTGGGCAGTCCCGCGACGCCGTCCTTCTCGGTGGGCCAGCTGAGGAACGGGCCCGTCCAGGCGGCGGCGACCCGCAGCAGCTGGGGGTCGAAGACCACCGTCGCTTCCGGCCCGACCCGGAGGAGGTGGCCCACCAGCGCGATGGGATCGGCCGCGGGACCGAGTGAGCGGGTCAGGAACGGCCCGTAGTCGGTGAGGGCGTAGCGTCCCGGCTTGACGACGGCGGCCGGCTGCGCCGGCGGCGGCGTGGGCCGCTTCTCCCACGCCTCGCGGTCCCACTCGACCTTCTCGGCCCCGCTCGCGTGCGACAGGAAGGCCGCGGGAAGAATCAGGCGGCCGCCTTTGGGCATCTTCCACTGGAGATTGACGCCTGCGGGGCCCGCGCCCTGGAAGTACTCGAAGCGCAGCGCGTGCGTGCCGGCCTTCAGGGTCAGGCGGTCCGCGCGCTGCTCCATCGCGCGGCCGTCGGAGTTGTCGACCGCGAGCTCCTGGTCGACGTAGAGGCGGCAGCCGTCGTCGGACTCGACGTAGAAGTTGTAGAGTCCGTCCTCCGGGCAGCGCAGCAGCCCCGTCCAGCGCACGAAGAAGTTCTCGCTGAGCTTCGTTCCGTGGAAGTCGCCAACGACGAAAGCGTGGTTGATGGTGGGCTCGACGCGGACGAAGGTCGGCTTGCGGCCCGCGGGGACGCTCGGGAAGCCCTGGGGCGCCGCATCGAGCGCGAAGTACTCGGCCACGAGGCCGGGCTCGGCGTCCTGGGGGACGGAGAGCAGCAGCAATATGGCTAAGGAAGCTCTCATCGGTTCGTCATAAGGTACGCTTGGGCAGGAGGAATGGCAATGTCGTCGACGAAAGCGATTCTGGCGGTTCTGCTGCTGGCATCCTGTTCGTCGGAGGTCCCCGAGCCGACCGGGAAGACGAAAGACCTCGCGGCGGCCTCGACGACCTTTGCGTTCACGCTCCACGGCGAGGTGCTGCGGCAGAACGAGGGAAAGAACGTCTTCATTTCGCCCGCCAGCGTCCTCTTTGCGCTCTCGATGGCGGCATCGGGGGCCGCCGGCGAGACGCGGGACGAGATGCTCGCCGGCCTGGGGCTCAAGGGCTGGAAGACCGATGATCTGGATGCCGCTTGCGGCACCTTACTGCGCTGGCTGGAAAAGGGCGAAGCGGGCGTCGAGCTCGATGTCGCCAACTCGGCCTGGTTGCGCCAGGGTGTTCCATTCCACGCCGCGTATGGGAACCGACTCGAGGACGCCTACAACGCCAAGGCCGAGGTGATCGACTTCAACAGCCCCAAGGCCCTGGAGAAGATCAACGACTGGGTGAAGGACCGCACGCGAGGCAAAATCTCCAACGCCGGCCCGAACGCGATTCAACCCCTGGACGTGCTGTTCCTGATCAATGCCGTTTACTTCAAGGGAGCTTGGAAGAAGAAGTTCGAGAAGTCGCAGACCCGCGAGCAGCCCTTCCACCTGTCGAACGGCAAGTCCAAGACCCTGAAGTTCATGAGGCGGACGGGTCATTACGAGTACGCCGAAGCCGAGGGATATCAGGCGCTTCGGATTCCCTATGGGGAGAAGGACCGGATCGCGCTTTACGTCTTCCTTCCGAAAGAGGGCGTGACCCTGGGTCGGCTTCAGGACCAGCTCGCGTCGCTCGGGCCGAAGTGGAGGATGGGCCTCGATGGCAACTCGGTGGAGGTGGAGTTGCCCCGCTTCACGCTGGAATTCGGCACGGCCCTCAAGCCGGTTCTCATGGCCCTGGGGATGAAGCAAGCGTTCGGCAAGCAGGCGGATTTCAGCGGCATGTCCCCAATGGGAAAGGAAGTGCTGATCTCGGAGATCCACCACAAGGCGTTCGTCGACGTGAATGAAGAGGGGACCGAAGCGGCTGCCGTGACGACGGTGGGCGTTGCGGCGAAGTCGGCCGCGCCGATGAAACCGATCGTCTTCAAGGTCGACCGCCCGTTCTTCTGCGCGATCGTCGACGATACGACCGGCGCGATCCTCTTCACGGGATCGATCGTCGACCCCTGATTTTCTTTGTGTCGTTTCGGGCGCTCGGGTGTCATGGTAGGCATGTGCGAAGCCTCGGCGTCGGTCGCGGATGAAGTCCTGGCGGCCCGGGCCGGCGGCGGCTGCCGGGACTGCTTCGGGCGCCTCTACGAGCGCTACCGCATGGCGCTCGCCCGCTACCTCCACGAGTCGTTCGTCACCGACTTCGACACGGCGCTGGACATCGAGGCCGAAGCCTGGAAGCAGGCGCTCCAGCACCTGGGCACGTACCGGGGCGAGCGGCCCTTCAAGGCCTGGCTTCTCGCCATCACCCGCAACCTCGCCCTGAACCACGTCCGCCACCGCCGCCGTGCGCCGGACCCGGAACTGCTCCTCCGTTCCCTGGAAGCGGCCCGCGGGCCGCTCGACCAGCTGGAGCGGCGCGAGTCGCTCGACCAGTGCGTGCGCCTCGTCCGTGAGCTTCCCCAGGAACTGCGCGAAGCCTTCGTCCTCCGGACGATCTTCGACCTCGACGTGCGAAGCGTAGCGGAGCTATTGAGCATCAGCGTGACGACCGCGCGCGGCCGCCTCTTCCGGGCGCGGAAGGCGCTGCTGGACGCCGTGAAGGAGCCGAAGCCGTGAGCTGCGAGCACGTGCAGGCCGAGATCTCCCGGACGCTGGACGAGGGCGGGGCGCTCCCGCCCCGGGCGATCCGCCATCTCTCCGGCTGTGCGGACTGCGAGGCCTTTCGCGGCGAATCGGCCGAGTTCGCGGAGCGCTACGCGAGGGAGGTCCGCGCGGGCATCGAGCGGCTGCGGGGGGTGGAGAAGAGGGCCGTGCCGCAGCGACGTCCGCTCCTCCTCTCGGCGGCGCTCGCGGCCGCGTGCCTCCTTTGCTGGTGGGGAAGGGCGGCGACGCCCCCGTCCGCGCCCGTCCTCGTGACGACGCCCTCGGCGGCGCCGTCCTCGCGGGTCCGGCTCTTCGAGTCGCCGGAGCTCCTGGAGCGGGCGGAAGTGTCCTTCCTCTTCGAGCGCGAGGTGCTTCCGGTCCGCCTGGACCAGGACCTGCTGCCGGCGCGATCGGAGCTCTCCGAGATTCACCTGCCCGCGAGCCTCCGCTTCTGAGGGTCACGATGATCACATCGCGCCGCGGTTTCCTCTCGGGCGGCCTCGCGCTGGCCGGCGCCGTCGGTCAGGGCGCGCCCGCGCCGCTGCGCGTCGGCGTGGTGAACGTCCGCCGCTGCTTCGAGAAGGACCGCTACGTCCGGATGAAGGAAGGGCTCGAGGAGCTCGGCGCGCTCCGCGATACGTTCACGCGGGAAGGGGAGGAGCTGCAGAAGAAGATCGCCGCGCTGGCGGACCTGATGAGCCGCACGCCCCGGAACGGGGAACTCTACGTCGAGAAGCTCCGGCAGCGCGCGCACGCCGAGTACGATCTCAAGCTGCTGCAGGAGGTGGGGAGCCGCAAGGTCCGCGACCGCCTGGGCGACCTGGAGCTCCGGATCCATGCCGACCTGCGCCGCGCCGTGGCCCAGGTGGCCCGCGCGCTGCAGCTGGACCTGGTGCTGCGGGCGGACGAGCCCCGCCTGCCGGAGGAGGATGTCGAGGCCCAGCAGCGGGCCGCGTCGCGCGACGTGCTCTTCCACCAGGATGCGCTCGACATCACGGCGCCCGTCCTCGAGCGGCTCAACGCCGACTGGGCGCAGGCGTGGAGCTGCCCGGACTGCAAGCGGAAGGTCGCGGACCCCAAGTGTCCCGACTGCGGCAAGAATCGTCCCTGAAGCCCGCCGCGTTTGCTAAGATCGCCCCCGATGAACGTGCTTCGATTCGCGGGGGGCGCCCTCCTGCTCGTCGCCGCTCTCGCCGGCTGCGGCGAGAAGGTCACGGCGACCGGCCTGGACTTCGCCGCCTACGGCGACTGCCGCCACCGGCGCGCCATCCACCAGGAGCTCTGCCGCAGCATGGCGGCGGCGTCGCCGAAGTACGTGCTCGTGACGGGCGACCTCGTCGACTACGCGGACCGCCCCGAGCAGTGGGCCGAGTGGAAGGCGGACACCGAGGCGCTGCGCGCGAAGGTGAAGTACATCTGCGCCGCCGGCAACCACGACCTCGGGGAAGGGAACCTCTTCCAGAAGACCCTGGGACTCGAGCGGCTCTACTTCGACGTCCGCGAGGGCGACACCCACATCTTCGTTCTGGACTCGAACCAGAACTTCGCCGACCCGCGGCAGCTCGAATGGTTCGAGAAGACGGTGGCCGCGTCGACGGCGACGCACAAGTTCGCCGTCTTCCACCACCCGTCCTTCATGCTGAGTCCCGCGCGGAACGCCGAGGTGGCGCCCGTGCGCGACGCGATCCATCCGCTGCTCGTGAAGCACAAGTTCTGCGCGGCCTTCTGCGGCCACCAACACGCGTTCTACACCACGGTGCGGGACGGCGTCCGCTACGTGGTGACGGCCGGCGGCGGCGCGCCGCTCTGGGACCTGGACCGCTCGCTGGGGATGCCGAGCGATTTGACGCGGAAGTTCTTTCACTTCGTGGGCTTCAAGGTCACGCCCAAGTCGATCCAGGCCGGCGTCTACGGGAAGGACGGGGTCGAGGACCCCGACCTGCGCTTCACCCTCTGCAGCCACCCGTAAGAAGCCGCTCGCCCGCGACGTCGCCCAGGAAGCATTTGATTTGAACTTCGGGAACTTCCATACTCTGGCCGTGCACGAGGTGAAGTCATCATGGAACGGCGCGGCAGGCCCGTGCCTCGTCCGGCTCCTGGCGGCCTCGGCCTTCTGCGCCTTCCTGCTCGGTTGCCCCAAGATCGATGCTCGACTTCCTCTCTGGCAGCTTCGCGGGCGCGGATCCGGCGGGACCCCGGTGAGCGTCCCTCCCTGGCCGGGCTCGTTGACCGCGTACCTCAAAGCCTCGAACACCGGAGACGGGGACATGTTCGGGTATACGGTCGCGATCTCGGGGGACACCATCGTGGTCGGAGCCACGTGGGAAGGCAGCGTGCCGGGAAACCCTGCCGACAATTCGAAGCCGAAGGCGGGAGCCGCCTACGTCTTCCGGAGGACGGCGGGCGCATGGACTCCGGAGGCGATCCTCAAGGCCTCCAACGCCGATGCGGGGGACCTGTTCGGGTGGGGGGTCGCGGTTGACGGAGATACGATCGTGATCGGCGCCCCCGGCGAGGCCAGCAACGCCACGGCCGTGAACGGCAATCAGGCGGACAATTCTGCTCCGGAGGCGGGAGCCGTCTACGTGTTCACCCGGGGAGCGGGGGGATGGTCCCAGCAGGCTTACTTGAAAGCCTCCAACGCCGAGGCCGGAGACATCTTCGGACGTTGCGTTTCGATTTCCGGGGACACCATCGTGGTCGGTGCGATTGGCGAAGACGGCGGCTACCCCGGAGTGAACGGGACGCCGTCCGACAATTCCTGCAACTTCGCCGGGGCCGCGTACGTCTTTGTGCGATCGGGGACCACGTGGACCCAGGAGGCGTACCTCAAAGCGTCGAACCCCGGAGAGGACGATGAGTTCGGGCAGGGCGTCTCGATCGACGGCGACACGATCGTGGTCGGCGCGCTGCTCGAGGACAGCTCGGCCGTCGGGGTGGACGGCGACTCGTCGGACAACATGACCCTGAACTCCGGCGCGGCGTACGTGTTCGTCCGAAACTCGGGCGTCTGGACGCAGCAGGCCTACCTCAAGGCCTCCAACACGAGAATGAACAGCCAGTTCGGGTGCAGCGTGTCCGTCTCCGGCGACAGCCTCGTGGTCGGCGCCCGTTGGGAAGAGGGCGGCGCGACCGGGGTGAATGGTAACGAGGCCCTCGCGGGGAACCCGTACGGGGGCGCCGCCTACGTATTCACGAGGACGACGGGGATCTGGAGCCAGCAGGCGTACTTGAAGTCCAATGATCCGAACGGCAATTCGTGGTTCGGCCATAGCGTCGCGATCTCAGGGGACCTTGTCCTGGTGGGAGCCTTTGAGGAACGCGGCGGCCTGACGGGCGTGATGGCCCCGACGGTCGATCCCACGTCCGGTCCCCAAGTGCTCGATTCCGGCGCCGCGTTCCTGTTCTCGAGAGTCGGCGGCGCGTGGTACGCGACCGCCTACCTGAAATCGCCGAACCCGGATCCATACGATCAGTTCGGATGCAGCGTGGGCCTCTCGGGAGACACGATGGTTATCGGCGCGAATCTCGAATGCGGCGGCGGAACCGGCGTGACCGGCTCCCCGAGCGATAATAGCGTCCCCAACTCCGGCGCCGCGTACGTCTATCGTTAGGCCCGGTTTCGCGCGACGCGGATCGGCTACGGCATGTTCTTGGCCAGGTGCTCGCGGATCAGGCGCAGGGCTTTGTCCTCGTTCTCGTCGGCCACCAGGATCGTGGGCGGCGCGGCGGAGGGGAAGGGCGCGCTCGCGTTGTCGATCATGGCCTCGATCCCGTGTTCCCGAAGGATCGTGCGGAGGAGCCCCGCTTCAGGGAGCGACTGCGTGGTGTAGATGGGCTTCATACCCAGAAGAGCGCCCTGCGGCCGCTTTGTGACGGCTCGACCGTAACGTCCGGGCCAGCCCCTAGGACCCGCTCTTGCGAAGGGCGGCGACGAAGCTTTCGCGGCGGGTCGCCCAGTCGGCCGCAGCGGAGGCCTCCCAGAACTTCACGGACTTGATCAGCGCCGACTTGCCCCGCACGGTGAAGCCGATGGCGTTCTTGGTGGCGTGATCCAGGCCGGACGACTTCAGGTACGCGGCGGGCTTGTCGTCGACGCTCATCGTCATCTCGTCGCCGACGATCTCGACCCGAACCTTGTGCCACTGGGACAGGTCGGCGTCGACCTTGATGCTGACCAGCTTGTCCTTCATGCTGTCCCGCAGCGTGCGCTTTTCTTCCTCCGTCGTCTGCGGGTCCTTCATCTTCTCGAGATAGTCGTTCCGCATCGTCCCCGTCTTGAAGTCGCAGAGCTCGACCCGGCCGGGCAGGACCGTGGCCCGCAGGATGTGCCCCGCGTGGGCCTCTTTGTAATTGGTATCGTCGATGAGGAGATGGCAGAGCTGGCCGCCTTCCAGCTTCACGGAGTACTCGGCCACGAGGTCCTTGAACTGGAACTTCGGGTTCGCGTAGGCGTACGCGCCGTGGTGGTCGTCGGGATTCTCCGTCGCCTTCGCGACGCCGTCCTTCACCTCGAAGAAGCCTTTCCCGACCTTCCACTTCGGCGCCATCTCCGATCGGGAGAAGTCGTCCTCGAAGAGAAGCTTCCCCGCGGTCGCGGGTCCCGATTGCGGGGCGGCGGCGAGGATGCCGGCGAGCAGCGCGACGAGGCGAATCATGCGAGGACCCTCCTCAGAGGGTACCCGCGCCGAACCCGCGGAGGTGCAGCAATCCGCCGACCGGGCCGCGTCGATTCCACAGGAGCCAGGTCTACCTGATCGGGCTGATCCGCCGGTCTTCGCAATAGCCGCAGACGATCTTCTCTCCGTTGATGGATCCCACGACGGCGCACGCCCCGGAGCACGCGGGACACCCGGCGATCGGGAGGCAGGCCAAGACAAGCAGGGCGAGCGCGACGACGCCGGGGATGATCCACTTCAGATCGTCCTTCGAGAGGCTCATCGGCTGAGGCGCTTCGACGCGAGCTCGCTCAGCTTCCCGCCTTTCGACGTCGTCCGCTGGTCCTGCAGGAAGCCGCGCACGAGCTCCTCGCGGATCGGGAAGGGCGAGTCCGCGAGGATCGTCGCGACGAGGTCGGGGTCGGGATTGGCGAGCAGGGCCTCGTGGACGTGCAGGCCCTTCTCGGCGTCGAAGCCCGGCCGCTTCACCGCCTCCTCGCAGAGGCGCCGCGAGAAGAACTTGTCGGCCGCGTGCTTGACCAGGAAGCCGGCCAGTTCCGTCGACGTCATGACCGAGAGCATCGTCTCGCAGGACTCCAGGGTCGCGTCCGGGCCCATCGCCTGCCGGTGGGCGACGGCGAGCACCGTCAGGCGATCGATCTCCTCGGCGCGCGGGAGCGTCGGGGCGTCGAGCGACTGCGCCCAGATGCGGCCGAGCGCGCGGACCGCCGCGGGCTCCTCCGGATGGTGGAGCAGGGACTCGGTGGCGCCCTTGAGGCGGCGCAGTCCGGCCGCCACCGCGGCCATGCGGGCGACCTCGCGGTCCTTCGACTCCAGCAGGTAGGAGAGCCGGTCGATCAGGAGCTTCGCGCTGCCCTCGGTGGAGAGCTCGCCGATCAGCATGAGGGTCCGGACGGGGGCGGCGTCGAGCGCCTTCGCAAGCCGCGGCAGCTCCTCGTCGTCGTAGGCGGCGACGAGCTTCTCGCTCGCCGCCAGGGCCTCGGCGGCGCTCCCGGTCTCGAGGGTCCGGAAGAGCGGCTCGACGTCCTCGCGCGGCGCCGAGGAGCACGCCGCCAGGAGGAGCAGGACGAGACTAAATCGCGCCGTCGTCATACCAATTGTCGCTCAACAGGGGTCCGGGGCTCGCCCCGTGGGCCACCGTTGTACCGCAATGGGCCGCGTAGGCGTCAATAAACTTCTCGAAGAAGCCGTCCAGGGACAGGCCGTGGCGGTTCGTGTAGGTCCGGTAGGACAGCACCCCCTGCGGGACGAGCGCGATGAGGCGGCGCCCGACGATGTTGCCCGACGGGTCCCGCGCCCAGACGATCGCCTTGTCGACGTCGATGGCGTTGGACACCGCGCTCCAGACGTTCGCGCCGCGCAGCGAGAGGCAGGACGCGAATCCGTACTCGCCCATGAAGAGCACCCGGAAGGGGTCGGTCTCGATCTCGAGCGCGATCTTCCCCTCGTAGTCCGACTGGTCCTCCTGCTGCAGCGCGATGCGGATCCGCTCGAGGTTGTTGCCGATCTCCTCGACGACCGCGGGGTTCTTCGCCTTCGGGCGGGCCTCCAGGAACTTGGCGCGGAGCTCCTCGTAGCCGGCCTTCTCGACGCCTTCGACCTCGAGCTTGGCCAGGAGGTCGCGGGTCTGCTCCAGGTCGAACTCGATCCGCTTCTGCTTCTCCCGCGCGGCGGATTCCGGGCGGTAGGAGAACTCCTTCCGGAACGCCTCGCGCCAGCGCTCCAGGCGGATCCCGGGCTGCTGCTTCGTGACCGACTCGGCCCACGCGAGCGCGGGCGGCTCCGTGCGCATCCAGTCGTGCGGCCGGCCTTCGATGCGATCCTCGATGAGGCGCGCGAGGTACTTGCGGTTGTTGGGCATGCGGCCCAAGCGCCCGTAGTAGAGGAAGGCCGGGAGGACGCCCGGCTCGATCCGGTCCAGGTCGATGTCGCGGCCCAGCACGTGGCGGACGGCGGCGCGGTACGCGTCCTTCGCGGCCGTGTCGATCGCCTTCTGCGCGATCTCGGCGGCCTGCGCGCGGAGCGCGTCGGCCACCTTCTTGGCGAGCGCGCGCTGCTCGCGCAGGCCGACCTCGCCGCGGCTCCATTCGGCGAGGCGCGCCTCGAGGGACTCGCGGCGCCGGCGCCGCCGGGTCGTGCTGGCGCCGCCCAGCACCTGCCGCTCGCGCTCCGCGTTCTCGGCCCGCTTCCGGAACTGCTCCAGCGGAGCGACCCGGAGCTCGGCGCCGAAGCGCGCCGCCATCATGGCCGCGGTCGCGTGGAGCGTCGCGAGCGCCGCGTCGGCGTTCAGGAACTGCGCCTCGGGGGGGAAGGG
>Ga0310810_10000911_pt1 | contig 29819 bp, 27 predicted proteins | sample NCmetagenome_FD_207641 | JGI IMG/M metagenome (GOLD analysis project Ga0310810, IMG submission 207641) | Soil microbial communities from experimental microcosm in Duke University, North Carolina, United States - NC | ecosystem: Engineered > Artificial ecosystem > Soil microcosm > Unclassified ... | reverse complement strand
CGACGATCCGGCGCGTTCCCTCGACAAGTTAGAGACCATCGTGCCCGAGGATATGAAGCGCGCCTACAATATTTTGCAGGTGATCAAAACGATCGTCGACGACGGCGATTTCTTCGAGCTGAAAGCAAAATTCGCGCGCAACCTAGTGATCGGCTTCGGCCGCCTCGACGGCTATCCGGTGGGCTTCGTCGCCAATCAGCCGATGTTTCTCGCCGGCAGCCTGGACGTGGACGCTTCGGACAAGGCGGCGCGTTTCATTCGCTTCTGCGACGCGTTCAATATTCCGGTGATCACCTTGATGGACGTGCCGGGATTTTTTCCGGGAAAGGAACAGGAAGAAAAAGGCATCATCCGGCACGGCGCGAAAATGCTCTACGCCTACGCCGAGGCGACTGTGCCAAAAATCACTGTGGTGCTGCGCAAGGGTTATGGCGGCGCCAAGCAGGCGCTCTGCACGCGCGAAATGGGTGCCGACCAGCTTTTGGTTTGGCCTGCAGTGGAGCTGGCGGTGATGGGGGGCGGCGGGGCGGTTAACGTGCTTTTCAAGCGGGAGATCGAGTCTTCGCCGGATCCCGCAAAAACCCGCGCGGAAAAAATCGCCGAGTATCAGGAGCGTTTCAACGGCCCCTTCGAGGCGCTCGCCAAACAGTTCGCTCACGCCGCGATCCGGCCGCGCGAAACCCGCCAACGACTGATCCAATCCCTGGAAATTCTGCGTTTCAAAAAAGAAGACAGGCCGAGAAAAAAACACGGCTTGATGCCGGTCTGAACACGACTCGCTTTATGGCTGCTCGCCCGTCGCTACTGTCGTAGCGCAAACTTCTCAAAAACCGAAAGATCGAATGCACCGCGCTGATTTGCGCCGAAAAAGAAATGTTCAGGACGGTTCGGCGTAGGTCTGACTGTCCGAGTCGCGCGGCAGCGAGACATAAAATGTGCTGCCCTTGTCCGGCTCGCTCTCGGCCCAGATTTTTCCGCCGTGGGCTTCGATGATTTTCTTGCAGATCGCGAGACCGAGGCCGGTGCTTTTTTGCGCCGAGCCTTGCCCTCCCCGCGCTTGGCGGTACATGTCGAAAATGAGATCGAGCTCATCCAACTCAATACCGATGCCACCGTCCTTGACCCAGAACACCACTTCGGCATCGCCCCAAGCGCGCGCCGCGACTTCGATCGTCTCGCCGCTGCCGGTGAATTTGAAAGCATTGCTGAGCAGATTGTCCAGCACCTGATTGATCCGCCGGCTGTCGATGGAAAGCGCCGGCAGGTCCGCCGCGATATCGGTCTTGAGCTGAATTTTTCTTTTTTCCGCCTCGACGGCATAGCCGACCGCGCTCTCGCGCAGCAACTCACCCAGATCCGCCGGCCCGCGCGCCAACTGAAGCTTGCCCGCGTCGATCTTGGAGAGATCGAGAAAATCGCTTACGTGCGCGATCAAACCTCGGCAGCTTTCCTGCACTTTGCACAGCCATTTCCTTTGCATCTCGTTCACCGGGCCGAACAATCCGTCGTGAATCGAATCGCTGATCGAGACGACGTTCGACAGTGGCGAGCGCAGATCGTGCGCCACCATGGCGGTAAAGTCCGCGAGAATCTTCTCTGCGCGGACACGCTCGTCGATCTCCCGGCGCAGATGATCATTGGCCGCCAAAGTTGCGCCATAAAGCCGGGCGTTTTCCACCGCCAGCGCGATTTGCCGCGACAGCGCCTGCAGAAAGTGTTGCTCTTCGGATCCAAACGGATGCACACGGTAGCTGAGCAACACCACCGCCGCGGCCAGCGATCCACCCTGCGCCAGCGGCAACACCGCGAGTGAGCGCACTCGGCTCGCAGCTAAAGCCGATGCGAATTCGGGCGCTTCGGCTAAGTTCTCGACAAACCAGGGATTGCGGCATTGCCAAAAACATTGCTCGAACTCCGGCCCCAATTCAGCCCACATGGGCTGGAGCTCCGCCGACGACTCGGAAGCGCCGCTGACGCCGTAAAAATTTTCCTCGCCGTCCAGCGATGAACGCGCCAGCGCGATGTCGAAGTCGCTCGCCGACAAGAGGCCACGCAGGCTGCGCTCGATTACATCCGAAACGGACAGGGTGCCGGCAATTTCCTGGGAGATCTGATTGATCATTTCCAATCGATCGGTGTAGGCGAGGAGCTGCTCCTCACCCTGGCGCGCCAGGGTGATATCGCGCATGATCGTGGCGGCGCCGATCACATGCCCCTGGAGATCGCGGATGGGCGAGAGCGACGCCGAGACATCGAAGATCGTGCCGTCTTTGCGCACGCGTTTGCTTTCGTAGCGGTTGATGCCAAGGTCGCGCTTCACCAGATCCAGAAGCTCGGCGACCTCCCCCTGGTGGCTTTCGGGAATCAGCCGGTGGACCCGCTGGCCGACAATCTCGTCGCGGGGAAAGCCGTACATTAGTTGCGCGCCTTCATTCCAGCTCGTCAGCACGCCGTCTAGGGTCATGCCGATGATGGCATCTTGGGACGATTCGACGATCGCCGCCAAGTGCAGGCGCGACTCTTCTGCTTGGGCGCGGTCTCTCACGTAACCCACGACGATCTTGCTCCCGACCAGCCACGCCAGGCTGATAGCCAGAAGCGAAACCGCTGCGAGCCAAGTCAAGTTCCGCACCAAGATTCGGTTCGCTTCCTCGAACGCCGCGGCCTTGGCGATGCCCGTCATCACGTAAACCTGTCCGGCGCCGGTGCGCCAGGAAACCGGCTTCAAAGCATAAATGCGGTCCACGCCGTCTAAGCCCACCAGCTCCCGTTCACTGTTACTGCTGCGCAATTGCAGCATCTCGAAAAGCGGCGCGTCGGGAATATGCCTGCCGACCCATTTTTCCGGTTCGGGAAAGCGCGCCAGCAGAGTCCCTTTGCTGTCGACAATCGACAGCTCGACGCCGGCCGGCAGAGCGTGTCCCGCGGCAAGCTGGTTGATCCAGCTGACGTCGAGCGCGGCAAAGAGCACGCGCTTCACGTGTCCCTGTTCGTCGACGATCGGGTAGCCGAAATTCATCGTCTGGCGCGGTGCGGCGCCCTGGACCTGATAATCGCCGATGGCGAAAGATTTCGCTTTGGCGGCGCGCTGGAAATAGCTGGTGGCGCCGACATTGTCGTCGGTGCTGGGCGGTTCGGCGCGGCAGACAACCCGGCCGTCGGCGTCGGCTATGCCGAGATCGGCGTAGACTTTGTTGCGCTCGATAAAGTGGCGCAGGAAACGGCTGCATAGGCCTTTGTCGCCGCCAATTACATCCGGCGTGTCCGCCAGTAGCGCGAGAAGCTGCTCCGCCGCGTCGATGAAGCGCGATTCGCGTAGCGCGACGTTCTCGACGATCTGCCAGGCGGTCTCGCGCGCCTCGGCGATTTGCGTATCGCGGGCAATCTTGGCCTGGAACAGAATCAAGCCGAGGACCGGTACCACGGCAATCAGAATAATGATCAACAAGCGCTGGCGCAGTTGGCGCAAAAACACCGCGGTCGCCTGAAGCAGGATGCGGTCGAGCTTCCACATAGGTTCGATTTTTTGGCTGGCGCTTCTGAGACCGGCGACCTTCATCGCCCCTCGACAACCACTTAGCGCTCGGCGTCGTCGGCCTGATCGCGCCAGGCGACGCGCTCGCCCTTTGGAGCGGTGGCGAACTGTTGGCGCTCAATCCACTCGGTCAACTGGCTCTCGCGCAGACGCCATTGGCCGCCAACCTTGAAAGCCGGCAGCTCCTGTTTGTGGATCATTCGATGCAGCGTGCGCACGGAAACATGCAGGAGTGCGGCAGCCTGCGGCAAGGTCAACAAGCGTAATCTTTTCAGCAATGCCGATGCCATGGCGCAGCCTTGCTAACCGGCTGTTTTTATTAAATCCAGATAAAATTCGGGAAGTCCGGAGGTACAGAAATGGACAAGCCGGACGACCAACAGCGAGCAGGAAAACTCGCCCGGGGAGTTGCTGAAAACCGGATGAGCTATTGCTGGTAAAGACTTTCGCCGGCGCGCGTCGTGTCGTAACCGCCGAGGGCGTTCACCGCGGCGCGAAACTCGCCGGCGCGAATAATCGCCAACAGCGTTTCACCGCGAGAGGATTCAAGGAAGGACCGGGAGATTAAGAGATCGTATTCTTCTTCGCCGACGGGAATGAAATCCAGATCCAGCGCCTGCGCCGCGGCACGGACGCCGAGACCGGCATCGGCGAGACCGCTCGCAACCGCTACACCGACGGCCATGTGAGTGAACTCTTCCCGCTCGTAGCCGGCGATGTACGACCGCGCGATGCCAAGCTTGCTGAGCTCGTAATCGAGTAAGACGCGTGTGCCGGAGCCCGGCTGGCGGTTGACGAAGCGAACACCGGCGCAGGTCAAGTCTTTGAGACCACTGAGCGATTTGGGATTGCCGCGTGGCACGAGAATGCCCTGCTCGCGCCGCGCCAGATGAATCAAGGTCACCGGCAGTTTCGGAATGGTTCGCCGGATGTCGGGAATATTATAAACGCCGCTGTCCGGATCGAGCAGATGAGTACCGGCCATATGGGTCTCGCCGCGCTGAAGCGCCAAAAGACCGCCCAGGCTGCCGACGTTGGTCGCGGCAATTTTTAGCTCCGGATGGCGCCGCTTCAGTTGGTCTTCGAGTACGCCGATGGCGAGGTCGTGGCTGCCGGTGCAGAGAATCGTGTTTTCGATATCGGCGATGGGTCGCAACAGCTCGACTTCCGCATCCTCGCCGGCGTTGAGTCCTTCGACGAGACTGGGAATGCGCAGCAGGCCATCCGCGCGCACCATCGTTGTGATGACGCCCGCGCCGCGCGCCAGCGGCACCGCGACCAGTTTTTCGTTCACGCGGCCTAAAGTGACGCGAATAAATTCCTCCAGCCCGAGATGCGAGGCGATCTTTTTCGGCAACACGGCGCGCACGATCGGATGGGCCGGCGCGGCCGAGCCTAAAAACTTTTCCAGCGCCGGGCGCAGAATCTCGCGCGCGATCACGATCGCCGAAACAGGGTAACCGGGCACGCCAAGCACCGGCTTTTCATCGACTCGTCCGAGCACCGCCGGCTTACCGGGCATGACATCGATCCCGTGCGCCAGCAATTCGCCCGTCTCGGCGACGACCTCCGATGTCAGATCATGCTCGCCGGCCGACGAACCGGCAATGATCGCGACCACATCGCACTCCGCCGCGGCTCGCCGCACCGCCTGCTTGAGCGCAGCCAAATCGTCCCGCGCGCGCGGATATTTTTTCGGCGCGCCGCCCCACTCACGCACAAACGCCGCGAGCACGCTGGAATTGAAATCGATCACCGCCCCGGGCTTCGGCTCCTCGCCCGGCTGGATGATCTCATCGCCGGTGGGAATGATGCCGACCTTGGGCTTGACGCGAACTTGCACGGTGGTGTGTCCCGCCGCGAGCAAGGCGCCCAGATCGTAGGGCCGGAGCCGATGCGAGCGCGGCAGGAGTAACTCGGTCGCCACCACATCTTCGCCCACCAGCCGCACATGATTCCACGGCGCCACCGACTCGAAAATTTCCACGGTGCGCTCATCGAGCTGATGAACTTTCTCGATCATGATCACCGCGTTGGCCCACGCCGGCAACGCGTTGCCGGTATCGACGTATCGGAAAGCGGCGGCGCCGGGCGTTTCCGTCGAAGCGAGAGTCAATTTCCTGCCGACGAATTCCGTCGCGCCGAAGGTGTCCTCGGCACGCACACAGATCCCGTCCATGGCCGAGGCGTGGTAGTGCGGCGAGGAAATTTTCGCGAAGACGGGCTCCGCGGTGATCCGATCGAGGCCGTCATCGACGGCAATATCTTCGACACCGAGCCGGCCTGGCTCGACCACCGACAAAAATAGTTCTCGGGCGTCGATCAGCGGGGTCTTTTTGAGATAGCGCTTGCGGGCCATGGAATTCGGAAAGTTTCTAGTTCCAGGTTTCAGGTTTTCCGATTCGCTAACGAGAAACCAGAAACTAGAAACTAAAATAGAATAACTTCCACCTCTTCCCCCTGCTCCAACCCATCTTGGTTCATATCGATGCGCACCATGCCGTCGGCCTTGACCAGAGTGAAGATGGCGCCGGACTTGCTCGGCAGCGGCATTGCCAAGAGCTTGCCCGCCTCACGTTCGAGGGTCACACGCACGTAATCTTCGCGCCCGATCTGCGACGCCACATTGGTTTTCAAAACCGCCCGCGCCGAGCGCGAGAAGCGCTGCAAGGCATCAATATTCTCGCCGCCCAGCCGGCGAATCAGCGGCGCGCCGAAGAGATCGAAGATCACCAGCGCCGAGACCGGATAGCCGGGCAAGCCGAGAATCGGTTTGCCGCAGGCCCGCGCAAAAATCGTCGGCTTTCCCGGCGCGATGGAAATTCCGTGAAAGACAAATTCAGCGTCGGGAAAAGAAAGGATCGTCTCCAGCGCGATATCTTTTGCGCCCATGGAGCTGCCGCCGGACAGAAGCACGAGATCGCCCCACTCGAGCGCCGCGCCGATGGCTTGCTTGAGCGCGGCGCGGTCGTCGCGCACGACACCCAGATCGCGCAGCTCGCCGCCACATTCTTCGATCAAACCGACCAGTGAGTGCTGATTGATGTTGCGCACCTGACCCGGCCGCGGCTCGGTCTCGGCATCGACGATCTCGTCACCCGTGGAGATGAGCGCCACGCGCGGTCGCTTGAATACGGAAATGGAAGAAATGCCGACGCCGGTCAAGGCGCCGAGGTCGTGCGCGCGCAGCCGGCGCCCGCATGGAAAAACCAGCTCGCCTTTTTTGATATCGTCGCCGATCTGGATGACGTTCTGCCACGGCGACACGCCGCGATGAATCTCCACCAGCCCGCCGTCGGTTTCGTCGGTGTACTCGACCATCACCACCGCGTCACTCTCCGGAGGCATCATGCCGCCGGTGGAGATACGAATCGCCTCGCCGGTATTCAAAAGCTGGGAAGCTTCCTTGCCCATCTCCATCACGCCGACAAGCTTCAAGTACGCGGGCAAACTTTGGCTCGCGCCGAAAGTATCTTTGGCGCGCACGGCGTAGCCGTCCATCGCCGCGCGATGAAAATGCGGCAGATCGACCGCCGAATGCAGATCCTCCGCCAGCACGCGGCCGCGCGCATTGACCGAAGCGCCGCGCTCCGCGCCCACCGGCGCAACCGACAGCAAAATTTTCAACGCCTCCTGAGGCGCGAGCACTTTGAAAAAAGTCTGAGCCATCCGACTTCGAATCATAGCCAGAAGAACTGCGTGGAATCAAACCACAGAATCACGTGGCACCACCCGCACAGCGATTCAGTAAGCGTTCGCAGAATGACAAGTTAAAGGCATCTGATCATCTTGAACCAAGTGAAAGATCTTTCCCAACCTGAATCGCTGTCGCGTCTTGACACGAATTTCACTTAGGCATTAAATCACGCCGCAATCGAAGGACGGAGAAATTACTTATGAAATTGCGAAAGGTCTATCACATGGGGATCCCGGTGGATAATTTAGATCGCGCCAAGGATTTCTACACCAACGTCCTCGGCATGGAGTATCTCGGCCGCGTCGGCGGCAATCCGAACAATCCTGACTCGTTTCCAATTCACGGCGTCGCGCAGAAGCTCGACCGCTTCCGCTGCGGCGATGACGACGTGGTGCTGTTCGAGCGACCTCGGCCGATTGAGCGCGATGCGCTCGATGAAGACGGCATTTTCCATCAGGCCTTCGACATGACCTGGGAAGACTACGGCGACGCTCTCAAAACCGCCAAAGATCTGGGTAAATTTCATCGCAGTGTCGAGCGCGACAGCGGCAATACGATTTATATGTTCGACTCCGAGGGGAATTATTTGGAACTGCACTTTCCCCGCCCCGGCGAACGGCGAGCGCGTTAAAACCGAGGATCCAGGATCGAAGATGGAGGATGGAGGGATTGAAAAGGCACCGGCTCGCGACCGTCGATCCTCGATCTTTTATCCTCTATTCTCGACCCACGTGAGCTGAGCACCTTACAAAAACACACAATGACCAAGCCCATCAAACTCTCCATAGGCGCGACCTCCAAGCGCGTCGACATCGCCAACATCGTCGCTTTCACGTTTTTCAACAACACCGACCTGCCACCGAAATCGCAGCTCGATGTCGCAATGGGTTGGCGCGATTCCGAGCTTGGCGGGACCGGTCCGGCGCTGCTGGTGGGCAGGAAGAAGTACGATTTCGGTTTCGGCAATCCGGTCGGGCTTTCGGCGATGGCCTATCTCGGGTGCGGCTTCTACAAGAAAAAAATTCCCCTCCGCGCCATCGGCGTGTTTCCCACCTGGGATCGACTGATCTTCGCCGTGCGCAAGGAAACCGGCATCGAGTCCATCGAGGACATCAAGAAGCAGCGCTACCCGCTGCGCATCTCCACTCGTCGCCGAGTGAAGCTTCAGACCACCGTCTACGCGATCGAGGAAGTGCTCAAGGCTTATGGCCTGAGCTTTCGCGACATCGAGCGCTGGGGCGGGAAAATCATGGAAGCGCCCAATCCGAGCGGCGCGGTGCGCCGCGATCATATCGAGTCCGGCAAAGCCGACGCGGTTTTCGACGAAGGTGTGAAAAGCTGGGGGCAGAGAGCGCTCGACTCGGACATGCGCTTTTTGCCCATTGATGATGCCGCTGCGCATCACATGCGAAAACTCGGTTTTCCCGACGCCTCGCTGACCCGCGAGCACTACCCGAAGCTCGAGGCTAATGTGCGCTGTGTGGATTTCAGCGGCTGGACTTTTTTCTGCCACGCCAGCTTGCCGGCATCGGTCGCTTACAACATGGCCCGAGCCGTCGATCTTTGCCACGAGAAAATTCCTGTTGATCATTTCGATAAGCGGCCCATGACGATGGCCGAGTTCTGCCGCGGCGGCGAAGCTGGCCAGTTGAATATTCCGCTTCATCCCGGCGCAAAAAAATATTTCCGTGAGAAAGGTTATCTCTGACGGGCACTAAACAAAGAATGCTTCGACGGGCTCAGCATGAACGGAAACCGGTATCCTTTCAATCTAAACTCCGTTCGTCCTGAGCAACGTCGAAGGACTCTGAGAAAACGTCTCAACCAGTTGAGTCATATGAACCTGAGAAGGCGAACTTTGTTATTTTGCTCCTTTCTGGCGGTGAGTTTGGGCAGCCCAGTTAACCAGGCGCGCGCCGAACTCTTCCGCGTCGCTCTGTCGACAAAAGACTTCGGCTATCTGCCACTTTTTGTCGGCATGCGTTCCGGCTATTTCGCCCAGGAAGGACTGGAAATCCAGTGGATCGTTGTCAACAGCAGCGTAGTGGTAAGCGCGCTTCTCGCCGGTGAGATCGATGTGGCCGGCATCGCCGGTTCATCCATGCGCGCGGCCGCCCGCGGCGCGCCGTTGAAGGCGAATTTTTTCCCTTATGACAAATCGCTGTTCGTGCTTATGGGCGCGCCGGGCATCAAACGCGTCCAGGACTTGAAAGGCAAAGTGATCGGCACCACCGGACCTGGAGCGACCACGGAAGTCGCCGCGAGCATGGTCTTACAAAGTCACGGCATGGATCCGAAAAAAGATGTCACGTTCATGACCATCGGCGGCGCCGAGACTTCGCTGATCGCCATGCGCAACGGCACGATCCAGGCGCGCGCGTTCAATCCGGACGCGGCGTTCATCATGAAGAAGCAGGGCTTCACCGAACTCGGCGTGCTCGCCGACATGGGGCCGTGGCCGTGGGCGGGCTACTCGACTTCGGATGCACATCTGGCGAATCGCCGTGACAAGATCAAACACTGGACCCGCGCCATGGTGAAAAGTCTCCAGCTCATGCTCAATCGGAAGGAAGAAGTCTACAAAATCGCCCAGGCAGAGTTCGGCCACCCGCGCGACGTGACAGAAGGCGCCGCCAACATCTGCATCAAAGCGATCGATTCACAAAATCCCGGCGGCGCCACCGACGAAGCGATGCGCGCGAATATCGATCTCACCATCACCCAGCCGTTGAAGCTTAGCGCCAGCCCGCCGCTCGCGCAGCTGGTTGATTTCTCCGTGCTCCGTGAAGTTCAGAAGGAGTTGGGCATTACCGGACGCAAATAGAAGACTCTCGCCAGAACAAGGGGTTTTTCCGATGACGCGAAAATTTCTTGCTTGGTTCTTTATTCTCGCGCCGCTCCTTTGGGCAGCAGAATTGCGCGCGCAAAACGCGGAAGTCAAATTGACCGCGCTGGAAAAGCTTTCACCGCCGGAGCGCCAACAGCGACTCTACGAGCTGGCCAAGAGCGAGGGCGAAGCCGTCGTCTATGCCAACATGGACGTCTCGGCGATGAAGCCGCTCACCGACGGTTTTATGAAGCGCTACCCCGGCGCAAAGGCGGCCAGCGTGCACTTTTCCGGCGCGTCGATCATCACCCGACTCGACTCGGAAGCGCGCGCGGGCAAACCGGTTTCCGACGTAGTCTTGAGCGGCCAACTGGGCGTGCTGGCGCTGATCGACAAGAAAATCGCGCTGCGTTATCGCTCCCCCGAAAGAGAATTTTTCCGCGACGGACTGAAAGACAAAGACGGTTTGTGGACGGCGTACATGACCAATGTAATGGTGAGCGCCTACAACACGCGTCAGGTGAAGAAAGAGGAGGCACCGCGCAGCGTCGAGGATCTTGTGAAGCCGCGTTGGAAAGGCAAGCTGACCATGGACAGCCAGTCCTACGTCTGGTTCGGCACGATGATGCAGTACCTCGGCGAAGAAGCCGGCTTGCGCTTCATGAAACGGCTGAACGAACAGAATATTTCCCATCAGCGCGGCCGGCGACTGATGACCCAACTGGTCGCTGCGGGAGAATTCGACATGGCGGTGGAGACGAATCTAAATTCCGTTCTCACCCTGAGCAGGCAGGGAGCACCCCTCGCGTTTGCGCCGATCCAGCCATATTTCCTCAGCCCGAGCCTGGTCTTCATGAGCGCCAACGCGCCCCATCCCTACACCGGCGCGCTGTTCGTCGACTATCTGCTCTCGGAAGAAGGGCAGAAGGTCGTCGTCACCACCAATCGCATGCCGGCCAACAACAAAGTCAAATCGCCCGAAGGACAGCTCCTTGAGGGCCAGGACGTGCGCACGCCGGATATTTTCGATATAGGAAAGCGATACCAGGCAATCGGCAATCGGTATCGCGAAATTTTCGAGCGAGCGCGATAATAAAAACTTGGGTTCCAATCGTTCCAATGGTTTCAGTCGTTCCAATAAAATCCCGGTCCGGATACAACTGGAACGACTGGAACGATTGAAACCGCGGGAACCAATTTGATCCAGGAAGGATTTATCATGTCAGCAAAACCGCGCATCACCCTCGGCCTCCCCGACCATCCGCGCTGCCAGGCGATCATCGACGGCAAAGTCGGCATCGAGGGCTACGAGCTGGAGATCGATCCGAACTTCACCACGTCCGGCGAACGGCACTACAAATATCTGCACGGCCAGTGGGACGTCGGCGAAGTTTCTGCAGCGAGCCTGATGCGCGCCATCGAGAACGGGCAAAAGCTGCTCGCGATTCCGGTATTCTTCGAGCGCGGCCCGCGCCAGCGCAATATCTATCACTGCGCGGATCATTTGAAGCATCCGTCGGAGCTCAAAGGCAAAAAGTTCGGCTGCTTCCGATACGGCGCCACCGCCGTGGTTTGGGCGCGCGGCTATCTGCTCGACGCGCACAATATCAAAACCACCGACATGCAATGGTTCGTCTCGGGCCGCGAGGTTTTCATCGGTCACGAACTGCCGGTCAAAGTGCAGCGCATCGAACCGCCGCCGCCCTTCGGCGAAGAAAAGCTCGTGCTGTCGAAAATGCTCAATCAAGGCGAATTGCACGGGGCTGTGGTGCCAGGAGACAACGGCTACGCGGGATTTTTCGGCGGCGGCGAAACACCGAAGATGATGGCGGCTCATCCCGGCGTAAAACCACTGTTCGACGACGATCAGGAAATCGTCGATTACGTCAAGAAGACCGGCATCAATCCAATCATGCATGTGCTCTCGATCCGGTGCGAAGTCGTCGATCGCCATCCCGACCTGCCCACGAAATTGACACGCGCCTTCATGGAGGCCCGTGACGTTTCAACCCAGTACATGCCCGCCGATGAAATCGCCGGCTACCAAAGAGAACGCGACGTGCTCGGCGAAGATCCTTACGCCTACGTCATGGGCGAGAACGAAAAACGCACCTTGGCGGCCATGAACCGCTATCAGATTGAGCAAGGTCTGATGAAAACCACGCTGCCGATGGACGATCTTTTTGTTGGCCACGCGCGATGAGACGATCGTGATGCAGCGAATATTCGTTCTATTCGTTCTAATCGTCTCAGCCACAGTGCCGGCCCGCGGTGCTACTCTCGAAGACAGCGCCAAAACCGAAGGCGAAGTCATTCTCTACAGCTCGCTCAACAACGAACAGATCGTCACCCTCATCGACGCCTTCAAGAAGAAATACCCGTTCGTCAAGCCGTCGTTTTACCGCGGCACCAGCGAGCGTGTGCTGCAGCGCGCGGCCACCGAAGCCAAGGCCAGCCGCAATGCCGTGGACGTGGTGACCGCGGCGGGGTTTCAACTGCAATTGATGAAAGACTCGGGACTCACGCAACGCTATGTTCCCGCGGAAGCCGCCTTTTACAACGAGGGTTTCAAAGACCCCGACGGCCACTGGGTAAGCGTGCATTCACTGCTGAATTCAATGGCGTACAATACCCAGCTCGTAAAGCCCAACGAGGCGCCAAGGAAATATGAAGACCTGCTGGCACCACGCTGGAGAGGCCATCTCGGCGTCAACTTACAGGATCCGGAATGGTACGTAAGCCTGCAGCGGCGCTGGGGCAAAGAGAAGGCGCGGAATTTCTTAAAAGCGCTCGCCGCCCAGCAGCCGGGCGTGCGCGACGGCCACAACATCACCGCGCAGCTTTTGGCCGCCGGCGAGTTTTATGCGGTGAGCAATACCTACGCGCACATCGCCGCGCGTATCAAAAACCAGGGCGGTCCGGTGCAATACGTCTTCGACGAGCCGGTGATCACGTACGTGCATCCGATCGCGCTGATGAAAGCCGCGCCACATCCAAGCGCTGGGAAGCTTTTGATCAGTTTCATTCTTTCCGCGGAAGGCCAGCGCATGCTGCGCGATCAGGGAAGAATTCCCAGCCACCGCGAGATCGACCCGCAGGTTTTTCCCTTGCGCAACGTCAAACTCTTCGCCAGCGATCCGAAATTCGCCAAGGAATACGCTCCAGCGGGAGAAGAGATGCGGGCTATTTTCGGCGCACGATGATTTCGGGCAGCCAACAATGACGGAATTATTCCCGAAAAACCGCTCCACCCTGCTGCCCGGCGGCTACATGGGAAAGATTCTCCGCGTGAACCTGACGACCGGCGAGCTGAAGGACGAGAATCTTCCCGAAGATCGGATCTTGAAAAAATTCATCGGCGGTCAGGCGCTGGGCGTCTATATTCTGCTGAACGAGCTGCCACTCGATGCGAAACCGTTCGGTCCGGAGAACGTCGTCGTCATGATGACCGGGCCGCTCACTGGCAACGGCTTCACTCCCGGCGGCACCAAGATGACGGCGGTCTATCTAAGTCCGCTCACCGGAAACACGCTCGGTCGCGGCGCCACCAGCGGATATTGGGCCACGTATCTCAAAGCCGCCGGCTACGACGGGATTATTCTCAACGGCGCATCATCAAAACCGGTTTATCTCTCCATCAAAGATGGCAAAGCCGAGTTGTGCGACGCCGCGCAGATCTGGGGCCTTGGCACCCGTGACACCGAAGATCGGTTGCGCGACATCGTCGCCAATCGCGACGCCAGAGTTCTATGCATCGGTCCGGCGGGCGAAAATTTGAATCGCGCGGCCATGCTGGCTAACGACTACAATCACTTCGCCGCCCACAGCGGCGGTGCGGTGCTCGGCTCGAAGAAACTTAAAGCAATCGTCGTCAGCGGCAGCCTACGACCGAGCTACCGAGACAAGATGAAACTCGCCGACGCCGGCGCGCGCTGGCGCAGCGTGCTGCAACAGCATGACGTGAAAAAGAAGAAAACCAAGTACGGTCACGGCGATGCGTGGGGCGCGTTGAATAACTTGAACTGGCGCAGCACCGACATCCAACCGGCGCATATCAAAGGCTTCGATCAGAACGACGTCGTGCTCCGTCCCTGTTTTCAGTGCGCGCGCATGTGTCCCTGGGACGCCAAGCTCGGCGAAGGCGAGTTTAAGGGCACGGTGGTGCATTTCAACGCCGGCGGCGAATGGCTCGACACGTTTTTCAATCTCGGCATCAAGGGCAACGCCGTGCTTTATCTGGCCGAGAAGATCAATAATCTAGGCATCGAGTGCAGTCACTTCTCCTGTGGCGCCGGCGTCGCGTTCGAAGCCTGGGAAAAAGGCTTGCTCGGACCGGACCGCACCAACGGCTTGAAACTCGAATGGGGCAGCGTCGAAGCCGTCGAAAAACTCTTGGATATGGCGGCGCATCGCGATGGCTGGCTCGGCAATTTGTTGGCTGAAGGACCCAAGCAGCTCGCCGAAGCGCTCGGCGGCGAGGCGCCTAAGTGGGCGGTGCACACCAAAGGCGGCACGCCGGCGATGCACGAATGGCGCCCGCTGCTTGGTCAGATGTTACGCGAGCTGGTCGCCAGCGGCGGCATGAAACCGCAGGGCGGCGGCTCAAAAAACCCGCCGCCCGATCTGCGCTCTAACGAACACTGGGGACCGCTGGAAATGGATAGCCCCGAAGGCTGGGTTTGGTCTCACGTGCTCTCGGAACAGTACCGGCAATTCACCGGCATCTTTGGCGGCTGCTGGTTCGCTCAGGAAAGCCACAAAAAAGACGGTCTCAACAGCATCGTCGACGCCTTCAACGCGATCACCGGTTGGCATTTTTCGATGGACGAAGCGCTCGCAGCCGGCCACCGCAGCATGGTTCTGCAAAGCCTCTTCGCCACGCAGCGTGGCTGGATCGCTGACTTCGACTGGCAGGACGTCGGCCCGCGATTTTTAGAGCCAATTCCCGATGGCAAATACAAAGGTTTCACCATCGCTAAATGGCTGCCGGACATGATCTGGGATTACTACAAACTCTCCGGCCGCCACGAGCGCACCGGGAGACCGTTCAGAGACACACTGGAAAAACTGGAACTTCAGGAATTCATGCAGTGGGCTCAACTCGACTAAAGAACGCTCCGACAAACTCAGCATGAACGGACTCGTATTAAGTGTTAAATCCTTCTTCCGCTTTTCCTGAGTCCATCCAAGGACTCCGAAAGATTTTTTCAGCGACGGCCTATGGAAGCTCCTCCAGCAGCCTACTGGCCCCTTTGATCGAGTTTCTCACCTTCAACATCTTCTGGACTAACCAAACCCGTGCAGCGACCGGGTGCACAACGGGAATGTCCAAATCCTCTTCCACCGCGACGATATCCTTCACCTGCCATGCGCCGGAGCCGAGCAGATAAATCCCCTGCGCGCTTGGAAATTTTTTGAACGAAGCTTTCAAATGCTGGTAGATCGTATCGGTTGAAATCTTGTCCGCCTCGCCCGGCGACGTATCCATGCCTTGCATGCCCAGCACTTCGAAACCGGAATCGGTGAAATACTGCGTGAACAAATCGTTGAGCTTCTTGTCGCGATAATAAGTGCAGCCGACGAATTTCTTGATACCCAAAGCACGCAGCGCTTCGCTCTGCGACATGCCCGAAGTGAAGATCGGAATTTTGTATTTCTCCTCCCAGCCGCGGACGATGTCCTGCTCCGGCTTTGTGGCCGCGCACCATGAACGGAGGACCGCCTTCGGGATGAATCAGATCGACGCCGATCTCGGCCAGCTCGGCCACTTTGGCGTTGTAAGTTTCCAGCGCGCCGAGATACCCCTGCTCCGAATGTTCCCTGATGCCCGCGTACATTGGAATACAGCCGACCCCTTCCGGCAAAAGCCGAATGAACTCGACCAGCGATCCCGAACCGTAGGTCGGTTTCACGACACCGATCGTACCGCGCCACGTTCCTGAAGACATATGCGATCTCCTTTTGCTCCGTCTCGAATTGGTTCCATGCTATTCGCAGCGGGGAAACTATTGCAACTCATTTAATGGTAGTGATGCAGTTGCATCACTACCCATTTAATCGGCTTATTGACGCCCCTGAAACCTAAGTGATACACCTCCGCGTTAGACATTGTTCTCGACTGGAAGGATGCTGCATGGCGACGAATTCCACTGACTCTTTGACTCAACAGTACGGTAATCTCGTCCCCACGGCGCGCCTGAAAGACGGCAAGCCGCGCAGCATTCTCTTCGATGCGACCAAGTGCATCGGCTGCCGCCACTGCGTGCAAGCGTGCAAAGATTGGAATGAACACGACCGCACCAGCCTGTACGAACTCTCCGGCACCAACTGGATTACCATGGAACCACCTGTGCTCGAAGGCATGTCGCCGCTCTGGGCGCGCAATAGCTGCATGCACTGCTCTTTTCCCGCCTGCGCCGCGGTTTGTCCGGTAGAAGCGATCACAAAATACGAGGAAGGCGCGGTGGTGATCGACGCCAACGTCTGCATCGGCTGCGAATACTGCATCCACGCCTGCCCCTGGGAAGTCATCACCAAGAACGACATCACCGGCAAAGCCACCAAATGCACCATGTGCAGCGACCGCCTCAGCGAAGACAAGCAGCCTTTTTGTGTGCAGGCTTGTCCCATTGGCGCCCTCGACTTCGGACTGAGCGAGGAAATTTCCGAGAAAGCGCATCAACAGGCAGCCGCGGTCGGCGGTTATGTGTACGGGGAAACGGAAGCCGGCGGCGGCAACGTTGTCTATGTGCTGAAGGAGAGCAAGGAAAAATACGGCGTACGAAGTATCGGCGCTGAAAAATTTCCCAAGCACAAAATCCCGCTCGGCCTGATGCTCAAAGATCTTTTCACGCCGCGCTGCGGCATAGCGGGGAAAATGCGGGCGTTGTGGCTGGCGATCATTCATCCTAAGCGTTTGATCTACAGATATTTTTCGTGAGTTCCATTGGGAAACGGTCTCTTCCTTCGTTCAAGATGGTCTTGGTTGTAATCCGCCCAGAGCGAGGAATCTTTTGTCGACCTGCAATCGAGACGTAAGATCACCTGATATGAAGGTTTGCGGAGCCATCATCCAGTCCATCATTCTGCTGGCAGTCGTGACCTCGCCTGCGCGCGCTGAAAAAATTCGCACGGCGATTCCGCAGGCCAACCTCAACTATCTTTCCATCTACGTCGCCGACGCCAAAGGATTCTTCAGAGACGAAGGCCTGGAAAACGAAACCGTGGTCATCTCCGGTCCGCTTTCCATCGCGGCACTGCTTAGCGGCGATGTCGATTACAGCGGCGCCGGCGGCAGCGGGATGCGCGCGGCATTGAAAGGCGCACCGATCAGAGGTTTCTATTTTCAAGCGGACAAAGTTACTTTTTATCTTGTCGCCGATACGAGCATCAAAAGCGCCGCCGATTTGAAAGGGAAACGCATCGCCATCGGCAGTCCGGGCGACACCCAGGATCGCATCATGACCATGTTCGCCGAGCGCGGGGGCGTGGCGCCGCGCGATTTGATCCGTATCTCCATGGGTGCCGACACCAACACTCGCGTCATGGCGATCAAAACGGGCAACGCGAATGCGACCACGGTGGACCCAGGCGGCCTGGTTTTCGCACAGAAGGAAGGCTTGGTTTCGCTCGGCTTTCTCGGTGATTTGTTTCCCATGCCGTTTCAGGGATTCGTCGCCGTCGATAAAAAAATCCACGACAATCCTGCGCAGGTCAAACGTTGGCTCAAGGGCGCGATCCGCGGACTCATGTTCGTGCGCGACCGGCCTGAAGAAGCCGTCGATCTTGGCATAAAGAAACTTCAGCTCGGCAGAGCAACCCACGCCATGGTCGTCGAAGGGACCAAGAACTATGTGCGTGCTCTGCCTCCAGGCGTGCCGGGCCTGCCGTCCGCCGAGGGCATCAAGAATTTCCTGGAGTATGACATCAAGATTCCTATGCAGATCAAAGAAGACGTGCCGCCGGAGCGGCTGCTGCAATTGAAATTGGTCGAAGAAGTCAAAAAAGAGCTCGAAGCAAGTCAAAGGAGATAACGATGGCGACGGAATATGAATTGCGGGGCCAACTGGCCACCTGCACGCGCATCTTCGCGATGCAGGGAATGATCGGTGTGTTCGGCCATGTGAGCGTGTATCAGCCGGAAACCAAGCGCGTTTTCATCACTCCCGGCATGGGCTCAGACAAAGGCAGTCTGCGCGCCGAAGACATGGTGCCCTGCGATCTCAGCGGCAAACCCTTGGAAGGCGAACAAGGTCCGCCCGTCGAGTGGCCGATCCACACCACGATTCACGGAGCGCGGCCGGACGCGCTTGCGGTGGCGCATCTGCACACGCCCTATGCAACCTTGTTCACGATCGCCAAGCGCAAGTTTCTGCCCGTCACCTTGCAGGGCGCGATTTTCGGCGATGGCGTGCCGCTTTATCCGGAAGCCCAGTTGATCACTAATCCCGCCCGCGGCGAGGCGCTGCTGAAAGTCATCGCCGACAAACGCGCCGTGCTGCTGCGCGGCCACGGCATTGTCGTGGCCGGAAAGAATCTTCAGGAAGTTCTTTACACGTCGCTCGTACTGGAGGACGACGCAAAAAAATCCTGGCAGGCGGCATCGCTCGGCGAAGTCTGCACGATCAGCCCCGAAGAATGCCGCGCCTTCGGCGCTGAAATCGCCCTCGAGCGCCGCGCCCAAAGAGCCTGGAATTATTTTTCCAGCATCGAAGCGCGCTGGGATCATCAACCTGCGAGTGGACGCGGCGAATTGTTTCCGTAAATTGACATGAACACGTTCAAGCTGTTCAAAAAGTTCAAGCCGTTCAAACCGTTCCTCCCCGCGCCGCCGGGGGAGGATAGACGGAGGAGGCTTGAACGGAGCGCAGCTGTTAAGCGATTTGAACGGCTTGAACCATTTCGATCTTGGAGGAAATCATGAACGAAGGCGTGCGTCTCTACGCAGGCACTCAACACGGATTGATTATCTGGCGCTCTACCAACAGCGGCTGGCACGAAGTCGCGCGACACTTCGAAGACGGCATCATTGACTCGATCCACGGCTGCAAGAATTTTCCTGAACAGGTTTATGTCGGTGTCACCCACGATGGTTTGTACCGTACCACAGATGCCGGCAAGAGCTGGACGAAAGTACTCGACGGCGACATCCGCTCCGTCACGGTCGATCCTACCAACGATCAAGTCGTGTATAGCGGCGTCGAGCCGGTGGCTTTGTTCCGCAGTGAAGACGGTGGCAATAGTTGGCAGGAAATTTCGAGTTTGAAGGACTTGCCTCAGATCGTGCGCAAAAACTGGTGGTTTCCCCAGCCGCCGCACCAGGGACACATAAGAAATATTCACGTCCATCCCGACGACCCGGCGACACTATATTTGTGCATTGAGCACGGCGGCATCCTGCGCAGCTTCGATCGTGGCAAGACCTGGGAAGACGTCAGCAAAGGCATCGACTACCTCGACATTCACGTAATCGCCAATTTGCCCGAACGCAAAGACCGCTACTTCGTCGCCAGCGCGCGGGGATTTTTTACCAGCGATAAACCGGAAGACGGTTGGGTGCGTGCAGAGAACGGACTGACGCGCGACTACTTTCACGACTTTCTGTTTTTGCCGCCGGAGCGCGCCGGCGAGGAGCCGCAGATGGTGCTCGCGACCGCCGACGGCTCACCGGGCTTCTGGCGGCGGGAAAACCGCGGCGCGCGAGCGGCGATATTCAAAAGCGCCGACGGCGCACAATCCTGGACGCGTGTCTCTGACGGACTTGCCGATGATCTCGATTCGATGATCTGGGCCTTGGTGCATCATCCGACCGATCACCGCGCGCTCTTTGCCGGCTTCGGTAACGTTGCGCGCGGCCACGCGTCGGGCGCCGGCGGCTCCGGCGATTTGATGATCAGCCGCGACCGTGGAGATAGTTGGGAGCGGCTCGATATCGATCTGCCGGCCGATCGCGTGCTCTGGGCGGCGGCGGATTAGCGAACGCAAAGCATTCGCGTTCCAATCGTTCCAGCAGTTTCAGTAGTTCCAAACGTTTGGAACAATTGGAACCTCTGGAACGCATGGAACCAAGCCCAACAGAGAAGGAATGATGATGGCACTTGCCAATGCCGATTACGACAACTTCTTCCCGAGTGAACGTCGAACTCGTTTGCCCGGCGGCTACATGGGGAAAATTCTCCGTGTCGACATGACCGCGGGCAAACTCACCGACCTGAACCTTCCCGAAGAGCCGGTGCTAAGAAAGTATTGGGGCGGACAGCTCTTCGCCGAGTATGTGCTCTTGAACGAGCTGTCGCTCGATATCGATCCCTACGATCCGGTGAACGTGATCGTCGGCATGACCGGACCCATTACCGGCACAGGATTTACGCCTGGCGGCACGAAGATGTGTTTCGTCTATTTGAGTCCGGCCACCCGTCGCACCCTCGGCCGTGGCGCCACCAGCGGCTATTTGGGCGCAGCCTTCAAAAACGCCGGCTACGACGGCGTGATTGTCACCGGCGCGGCGTCCTCGCCGAAGTATCTTTACATCGGCGAAGACAAGGTCGAGCTGCGCGACGCGAGCCACGTTTGGGGCAAGGGCATCCGAGATACCGAAGCAATGCTGCGCCAAGACTCGGGCCACCAGGACGCGCGCATCGGCTGCATCGGCCCCGCCGGCGAAAATCTCATCCGCGCAGCGATGCTGGTGAACGACTACAATCACACCGCGGCGCACGGACTTGGCGCGGTGATGGGATCGAAAAAACTAAAAGCCTTTGTCGCGTGGGGCACCAAGCGCCCGCGGCTGCATGACAAGAATCGGCTGATCGACGCCGGCCTGCGCTGGGCGAAAACGATCTTGCCGCGCAAAACCACCGTCAAAAAGCGCCTTACCAGTGTCGGCCACGGTGAGGACTGGGGCGCCATCACAAAGTTGAATTGGCGCAGCACGATCATCACCGATGAAGCGAAAGGCCTCGATCAGAATCGCGTAACGCTGCGCCCCTGCTTTCAGTGCCCGCGCATGTGTCCCTGGGATGTGGAAATCGGCGAGGGGCGCTTCAAAGGGAAAGTCGGCCATTTCAACGCCGGCAGCGAATGGATGGACACGTTTTACAATCTCGGATTCAAGGGCAACGACGTCCTTTATCTCTCCGAGCGCATCAACGATCTCGGCATCGAGTGCAGCCACTACGCATGCGGCGCGGGGCTGGCATTCGAAGCCTGGGAAAAAGGCATGCTCGGCCCTGACCGCACCGACGGATTGAAATTGGAATGGGGCAATCTCGAAGCCGTCGAAACCTTGCTCGAGCGCTGCGCCCGGCGCGAAACGTGGCTCGGCAACATTCTCGCGGACGGTCCGAAGGAGCTGGCCGAAGAACTCGGCGGTGAAGCGAAGAACTGGGTGGTGCACACCAAAGGCGGAACGCCGGCGCAGCACGAGTGGCGTCCGCTCTTGAGTCAGATGCTCCGCGAGTTGGTTGCCAGCGGCGGCATGAAACCGCAGGGCGCGGGCGGAAGCGAACCTCCAGCCGATCTACGCTACCGTGAAAAGTGGGGACCGCTCGATCCCAATCAGCCCAATGGCTGGACGAGCTCCCATCTGATCACCGAAAAGATTCGTCAGGCCTGCGGCCTCATGGGCGCCTGCTGGTTCGCATTGAATGAAAAACCGCCGGACGGCGTGCAAAGCATGCTGGATGCGCTGAACGCGACCACCGGCTGGGATCTGAGTCTCGATGAACTGATCGACACGGGCCATCGTGCAATCATTCTTCAAAGCCTCTTCGGCACCCAGCGCGGCTGGATCGCCGAGCACGACTGGCAGGATGTCGGCCCACGCTTTCTCGAACCCATTCCCGACGGCAAATACAAAGGTTTCACCATCGCGAAATGGCTGCCGGAACTCGTTTACGAATACTACCGAATCTCCGGCCGCCACGAGAAAACCGGTAGACCCTACATGAACACACTGCAAAAACTCGGCTTGCAGGAATTCAGCGAGTGGAGCCAGCTGGACTGAGCGATATATAGACTACAAAATCAATTTCGCTTTCATCGTCGTTGCCGCGAACGCGGAACCCAGGTTACCTTGCCGGTTGTGGAGATCGAAATGACTCATTACAAATCCTTCCGAATCGCTATCCTTCTTGTCCTCCTTGCCTTAACGCCCTTCTTCGCGTCCTCGATCCAAGCCCAAACCCTCAAAAAAGTGCGCTTGGCCAGCTCCTCGACCAACGTCTCCTTCCTGGCGCTCTACACGGCACTCAACCGCGGCTTCTTCAAAGACGAAGGCATCGACCTGGAGATTATTTTCATGCCGGCGAACTTGGCTAGCACCGCGGTGCTCAACGGCGACGTCGACTACAACGGCGCAGTCACCGGCACCATCGGCGCGGCGGTGCAGGGGCGACCAATGAAAGTCCTGCTTTTCACCGTCTCCAAGCCGCTGCTGTTTTTGATCGGGCAAAAAAACATCAAAGACGTGAAACAACTCAAGGGAAAGAAAATCGCCGGCAGCTCGCCCGGCGGCTCCGCCACACTGCTCGCCAATCAAGCGCTGAAGCAGATCGGGCTGGAGCCGGGTAAAGACGTCTCCGTGCTGCAAATGTCCGGCAACGCCGCCAGCCGCTTCGCCGTGCTCGAATCCGGCGTCGTCGATGCATCCTTGCTTTCCGTTCCGGAAAACATCATCGCGCACGAGAGAGGTTACAATGAACTGCTCTTCCTCGGCGACGTGATCGAATTCCCCCAGAACGGCTTCGGTACTTCAGAAAAGCGCATCCGCGAAAATCCTGACGAAGTCTACCGCATGGTGCGGGCCACCTTGCGCGGGCTACAGTTCATCTGGGACAAAAACAACCAGGAAGCCGTGACGAGCATTCTGATGAAGCAATGGAAAGTCAACGACCGGAAAATGGCCGCGGAAATGGCGCGTCAGGTCAATCGCGTTCTCACCAAAGACGCCTACGTCAAGCCCGAGTCCGTGCAAGTCCTCGTCGACCTCGCGCGCGAAAGCGCCAAAGTCACCCGGCCTGTAAGCGCGATGGATGTGGTCGACTATAGTTTTCTGGAGAAAGCGCGGAAGGAGTTGGGACTAACCAAATAGTTTCTAGTCCCCAGTTTCCAGTTCCCGGTTAAAAAACCAGAAACTAGAAACCAGCGACTCGAAACTATTCGATCAACGGATCCAAAATCACTTTGATCGAATCCTGTCCGCTGGCAGTGAGCTGAAATCCTAAGCCCGCTTCCGCGAACGACAGCCGATGCGTCACCATGTCGGCCACCCGAACCTGGCGATCGCGGATCAATTCCAGAGACTCTTTCAAATCATCGCCGCTGCCCGCATAGGAAGTCACGACGGAAATTTCGTCGCGCCAGAAATCGAAAAGCGGTATCGGCGCGTCGACGCCGGCCGCCGTCGGCGCAAAAAATAGCAACGTCCCGCCGCGGTCAACACAGCGCACGGCCTGTTGAATCGCGGGCAGCGCGCCCGTGCACACAATCACGCGATCGGCCGGCCGTCCATCATTCAGATCGCGCAGCTTTGCCGGCACGTCTTCCGCGCCGTGAATCACCGCATCCGCGCCGAAGCGCTTCGCCGCATTCAGTCGATATTCGCTGATATCCGTGGCGATGATCCGAGCGGCACTGCGCACTCGCGCCAGCTGGATGTGCAGCAAACCGGAGATGCCGCTGCCGATGACCAAAATAGTTTGACCGGCTCCGATCCCACCAAATCGCTGCGCACGCGTCACACAAGCCAAGGGCTCGATGAAGGATCCTTCATCGAAGGTCATCGTGTCTGGGATTTTTAGCGTGCCCAGTTTCACGTTGATCTCGGGCACGCGGATAAACTCGGCAAAGCCGCCCGGATCGAAATGCGTCGTGCGCAACAGATCGCAGACCGATTGATGCCCGGCCAGACAGTAGCGGCACTTGCCGCAAGGCACGTGGTGTGAGGAAAAAACCCGGTCGTCGATCTTGAAGTCTTCGACACCGGCGCCCACTTCCACGACTTCGCCGGTAATCTCGTGACCAAGAACCAGCGGCGCCTTCTTGATCCGATACCATTCCATCAAGTCGCTGCCGCAGATGCCGCTGGCGCGCGTCTTGATGAGAAGTTCACCTGGACCGATTTTCGGCACCGGAAGTTCTTCCAAGCGCACGTCCCGGTTGTTGTAATACATCGCGACGCGCATCATGGAATCGGTTTCACGAAGAACTGGGAGCTACAACCAATGTGAAGATTCGGAATGCTTCGACAGGCTCAGCATGAACGGAGAAAAAACTCGTTTCCGGTTCCGTTCGTCCTGAGCCCTGTCGAAGGACTCCTAATCTTTTGCAGACACTAGCTAACTCGCCTTTCGCGCCTGCACCTTTCGTTCGCTCTCGTAGATTTTATACGCTTCCTTCACGGAAACGTTTTCATGAACGATCGCGCGGACCGCCTTGATCATTCCCACCGGCGCATCGGACTGGAAAATATTGCGGCCCATGTCGACGCCGACGGCGCCGCCTTTGACGGCATTATAGGTCAACTCCAGGGCTTCCATTTCCGGCGTCTTCTTGCCACCGGCGACGATGACCGGAATCGGGCAGCTCTCGATCAGCTCTTCAAACTTGTCGCAGTAATAAGTCTTGACGACGTGGGCGCCGAGCTCCGCGGCGATGCGGCATGAGAGTCCGAGATAGCGCACGTCGCGCGCCATGTCTTTGCCGACCGCGGTGACCGCCAGCACAGGAATGCCGTATTTCTCACCTTCGTCGACGAGCTTGGCGAGACTGATCAAAGTCTCTTTTTCGAATTCCGAGCCGACAAAGATCGACAGCGCCATCGCCGAAACGTTGAGACGAATGCAATCGTCGATCGAGACGGTGATATCTTCGTTGGACAGTTCTTTGAGAATGCTGCTGCCGCCGGAAACACGCAGCACCACCGGTCGATCCGCCCTGGCGTCCACTGATGTGCGCAACACGCCGCGGGTCAGCATGATCGAGTCAGCATGCGGCAACAGCGGCTCGATCGTTTTACGCGGCTCTTCGAGACCGCTCGTGGGACCTAAAAAATATCCGTGATCGACCGCCAGCATGACCGCACGGCCGTCTGGTTTGATGATTCGCCCGAGCCGGTTCGCCATCCCCCAGTTCATCGACATTTTAACCTCCTTGGCACTTGGTGAGCTTTTGTCGAGGCTATCAAAAATCCCCCGATAATTAAACGTTTACCACGCACCTGATTGACAAGCGCGTTTGCGCGCTGGTAGCGTCAACGTATTCCGGCGGCAGGAGGAATTATGCCAATCGAAGTCATGGACATGGTCCAGATGGCGCGGGACGAAGGCAAACGAAAAGTCGTCTTCAACACCAACCGACTTCATGCATGGCTGCACGTTTATCCAGAACCCGGCGACGCCGACGACATGCATTGCCACAACGCCGACCAGACTTTTTACGTCATCGATGGCGAATGCACCATGCATTTTCCCGACGGCGGCAAAGCGGTCATGACTCCGGGCATGGTGGCGACCATCACCGGTGGATCATTCTATCGATTGGAAAACACCGGCACCGGCGCGATGGTGCTGATGGGCAACCGTTCGGGTCCATCGGAAGCGATTCAGCACATCAACTACGAGCTGCGCAAGGACATCAAAACGCTCTCGACCGAAGAGATGGAAAAGATCCGCCATCCCGGCAATGTGCGGATCTCGGGTTGAAGCAACATAACAAAAATCCTCAGGGCACCGAACGCGCGGGTTCCGCGGCCCTGTTCCATAGCGGCCATAGGTAGCGCACGCCGAGCCCAAAAAGAATCAGCACGCCGCCGGTGATCGTCGCGCTCGACGGAACCTCGCCGACCACGAACCCGACCCACAACGGATTCAGCACCGGCTCGACCAAAGCGATTAGCGCAGCTTCCTGCAATGGCACGGTGCGCAAACCTTTCGAGAACAAAAAATAAGGCATACCGAGCTGCACCGCGCCCATGACGATGAGGATTCCCAGCTCGGTCGAGCTGAGGCCCAGGTCGGATCTTACGACGGGCAGGAGCAGCACTGCGCAAGAAATATTGTTGATCCAGGTGAGATAGATCGGATCGACGTCGGCGGTGCGGCGTAGATTGATCATGTACGCCGCGAACAACAAGCCGCTCAGCAGAGCGAGCAGAACCCCGGACATCTCCGGCCGACCGGCGCTGTCCAGCGAGATGATCGTGACGCCGACCATGCTTACCGCGAGAGCCAGGGCGTTCAAGCGCGCGATCTTTTCGCGCAACACAAGCCGGGAGAAGAGAAAAACAAATATCGGCGCGGTGTATTGCAGGACGATAGCGTTGGCCGCCGTGGTCAACTTGTTCGCGGCGACGAAGGCGCTGATCGCCGCAGTGTATGTCAGCGCCGAAACAAGTATCGGCGCATTGAAGCGCCAGCCTCCGCGCCGCAAAAACGGCGTAAAAACCAGACCGGCAAACAGGCTTCGGTAAAAAACGATCGTCAGCGGCGGCGCATCGAGGAATTTGATAAACACCCCGGCCAGGCTCCAGAGAAACGCCGACGAGAGGATCAGCCAGCGACCTTGAGCGAGCTCGGCATCGGTGGGCTTGATGAATGGAAGCATGAACTTGAGCAGCGAAAGTAATCGTCGGCCATTGCAGTGTTTCAGAGCGACTACGAAAAATCCATAAAAAAAGGGAGGAGAAACCCGTTCTCCTCCCTTGCGTGCGCAAATAAATTCGGCTCGGAATCGAAGCTCGCTTAACTGTCCGCCACCACCGAAAGTTTCAGCGGCACCGTCAGATCGGCGGACAAGCGAATGGGCACTTCATAGTCGCCGGCATTTTTGATCGGCTCGTCAAGGTGAATTTTGCGCCGGTCTATATCGAGACCTTTCGCTTTGAGCGCCTTTTCAATCTGAATGTTGGTCACCGAGCCGAAAAGACGGCCTTCTTCGCCGACTTTCATCGGGATCACGAGCGCCACGCCGGCAAGCTGGTCGGCGGCGCCTTGTGCCTGGCGCATAACTTTCTGCTTCTGATCGGCGACGAGCTTTTTCTGGTGCTCGAAGGTCTTGAGATTTTTCTTGTTGGCGAGCAAAACCAGACCGCGCGGCAACAGGTAATTCCGCGCGTAGCCGTCGCGTACGCGCACGACCTCGCCGATCTTCCCGAGGTTCGCGATATCTTCTTTGAGGATCACTTCCATAAGGCCTCCGCTACGACGCTTGGCTCGGCGTCAGGTTATTTTTTTTCAGGCGGCGAAAATCGCCCCACAGGTCGAACAGCCCGAGCCCGACCACCAGCAGGGTAAAAATCTGTTGAAACAAAATCAGCACATAAGTCAGTCCGCGCAAAAACCGCGGCACGTTGTTCTTGTGAAAAAAAAAGGCGATCACCGCGAGACCCTGGGCGAAATAGCAAGCGCCCATAATCACCAGAAGATTGAGCACGACCACCCGCACAACGGCGAGACCGGGAATGAACAGCGCAAAGCCGCAGGCGATCAACACCCACACCAACGGCTCCGGCCCCATCCATTCGCGCAGGTAGCGAAGTGAAAACCATTGGCTCCGTTGCTCCGGGAAGCGCCGGCCGAGATAGAGCACGTTGATCAGGGCGATGAACGCAAAACTCAAAAAAATCAGCGCCGGCAGCAATTCCAGAATCGCCTCGACGATCTGCGGCCCCTGATTCTTGATCACTTCGAGGCTCTCCTGCGACAGACCCATCTTCTCCTGAACTTGAACGGCCGATGCAATTTGCTGGGTCAGTCCCGCGCGAAGATCCTGGAATAGACTCGACCAGGAACCGTAAAAATAAAGCCCGATCGCGGCCGTCAGCCCTGACAATGCTGCGGCCACCGCGAGAACCAATTGCTCGATTGCGCGAAGTCGGCCGAGCAAGCCAAACAAAAGCCCGACGAGCACCCCGAAAATCCCGTAGATCAACGCCAGCTCTTCGCCGGCAAAAATCACCAGTAGCAAAATCGCCAGGCAGACCACGCCCAGTCCCGTACCCATGCCGTACTTGAAGCCGAACACGAGTATCGGCTGAGCAACGAACGGCAAGAAAATCACGCCCAGCGGCGGCAGACTGACACCGCCGATGAACAGGAAAGCGCTCGATGTCAAAGCCAAAAAAAATCTGCTGACGACTTCGACGCGCTGCATGAGGATCGCCCGAAAAAACAGTCTAATTCTTGGCGGTGGTGAAGGGCAGCAACGCGACGCTGCGCGCCCTTTTGATCGCGGTTGTCAGCAGGCGCTGGTGGCGCGCGCAATTGCCGGTGATCCGGCTCGGCGTCATTTTCCCCCGCTCCGTGACGAACTGAGAAATAGTTCGAAGATCCTTGTAATCAATCGCCAGGGATTTGTCCGCGCAAAAACGGCACACGCGGCGCCGAAACATCGGCCGGCGGCGCGGCGGGCCTTTATCCTCATCCGATCGTACCGGCCTAGGACCTCGTTCCATTTGTGCCATACGTCAATTTACCTCTTTTCTCGGGTCGCACCGTGTCAGAATCACGCCGCGCAACGATTTCAATTCGGAGCGCCGCAAGGGCGGGCTGCGCAACAAAACTCCCTAGGTAGTCGGCTCTGGTTTGGGAGCGCCTTCCTCGGCACCGTGGCGGGCGCCTTCAGCCCCATGCGGTCGCATCGCGTTCGGGTTGGTGATCGCGCCCTCCTCGGTGCGAACCGTCAGGTAGCGCAGGATGCCATCGGTCAGCTTCAGATTGCGCTCGAGCTCTTCCACCGCGCGTCCGGTCGCGTTGTAGCGAAGCAAGGTGTAAAACCCCTTGCTCTGCTTCTCGATTCGATACGCAAGATCGCGCATGCCCCACTCGTCGATGTGCGCAATCGTGCCATTCTGTCCCTCAATCACTTTCTTGAACTTTTCGACGAACTCTTTATTCCGAGCGCCCCGTTCCGGGTGCACCACGAATAGCGTTTCATATAGAGCCACGGCTCGATCCTCCACGATAAATTTTCGTTTCTAACACACGCTTTTGGCTATTACAATCCGCGAGATCTACAATGCCTGGTTGAAGCACGCCATCGCGCGCGCCGGGCCATCGCGCAGCAAACTGATCACCGATTCGGCGGCGTGCTCGACAACCGCCTGCAACTGCTTTGCTTCTTCGGTGCTGAACGGCTGCAAAACATACTCCACCGGATCCACTTCGGGCTGCGGCCGTCCGATGCCGACGCGGATCCGATAAAATGGCGCTCCCCCCAACTGCTCGATGATCGAAAGCACGCCGCGATGTCCGCCGGCGCCGCCTCGCTCTCGGATGCGGATGCGACCGAAGGGCAGATCCAGATCGTCGTAGATCACGCTCACCTCTTCCGCGGAATATTCGCGCGCGAGGCATTCGACCGCTTCGCCGCTCAGGTTCATGAAAGTCTGCGGCTTGGCCAAAACAATCCGGCTCTCGCCGCAAAGGCCCTCACCGAAGACCGCCCGGCAACTTCCCTCGGCCAGAGCCACCCGGCACTGCGCCGCGAGCCGATCGATAACCAGAAACCCCAGGTTGTGGCGCGTATGCTCGTATCGTTGGCCCGGATTGCCGAGCCCCACGATCAGCTTCATCGATCAAGCGCTTCGAATAAACCGCGCGATCAGTCCTCTTCTTCCTTGGCGGGTGCTGCTTCGGGTGTCGCGGCGGCGGCTTCGGCGCCCTCAGCAGGCGCGGCAGCGGCGGCCGGAGCCTCTTCCACCGTCGGCGGCACAACCGCGACAAGCGCAAGATTCGATTCGTAAATCGCCGTCACGCCTTCGG
>Ga0310810_10000910_pt1 | contig 29908 bp, 21 predicted proteins | sample NCmetagenome_FD_207641 | JGI IMG/M metagenome (GOLD analysis project Ga0310810, IMG submission 207641) | Soil microbial communities from experimental microcosm in Duke University, North Carolina, United States - NC | ecosystem: Engineered > Artificial ecosystem > Soil microcosm > Unclassified ... | reverse complement strand
GGGGCCCAGAACATGATCGTCGTCCTGCCCGACTCGAAGACGGTACACAACGGTTCGATGTACTCCAGCTCCGTCACGACAGGCGATTTCGAGCAGTTCATCGCGCACGATGTGGTGGCCTACATCGATGCACATTACCGGACGATTCCCGTGCGATCGAGCCGTGGGTTGGTGGGCCACTCGATGGGCGGGTACGGGGCCAGCCGGATCGGCATGAAGCACCCGGATGTTTTCGGCAGCCTCTACATCATGAGCCCGTGCTGCCTATCGCCGCGCGGCGCCGGACCGGCCCAGCCTAATCCCGCCAACGACAAGGCTCTCGAAGCCGTTAAGACGCCAGCCGATTCCGCCAGCCTTCCCTTCGGACTGCGCGCCCAGCTTGCGTCCGCCGCCGCGTGGTCTCCGAACCCCAAGAAGCCGCCGCTGTACCTCGATCTGGCGACGGAGAACGGCGCGGTTCGTCAGGATATCGTGGCGAAATGGGCGGCCAACGCGCCCCTGGCGTTTATCGACCAGTACATTCACAACCTAAAGCAGTATCGGGCTATCTCGCTCGACGTGGGAGACCAGGACGGCCTGCGCGTCGATACCGCCAAGCTGCATGAGGTGCTCGACACCTACGGCGTCGCCAACGCGTTCGAGATTTATTCCGGCACGCACACCAGCGCCGTAGCCGACCGGTTCCAGAATCACGTGATGCCGTTCTTCAGCAAGAATCTGTGCTCCGGAAAAAACTGCAAGTGAGCGGCCGGACGGTGACGAGGAGAGGAAGAGGATGAGAACCGCGATGCGAAGTCCGCTAACCACGATCGCAGGACTGCTGCTGGGCGCCACGCTGCTCCAGGCTCAGCCCGGCATTCTTACCAGGGAACTGCTGATCCAATACACACCCGACTGGAAGGGTGAACGGTTCCCCGACGGCCGCCCCAAGGTCCCGGATTCAATCCTCGACCGCATGAAGAACGTGACTCTTGAAGAGGCCTGGGCTGTGGTCACCGGCGCCGGCTTCGGCCACCAGATCGACGACAAGTGGGTTTCCATCCATCCGGGTAAAGTCCTGGTCGGCCGTGCGCTCACCTCGCAGTGGCTCCCCGGGCGTCCGGATATCCTGAAGGTTATCGAAGACAAGGGCAAAGCCGACGGCCGCATCGGAGGCACCAATGCGTGGCCGGTGGACATGCTGCAACCCCGCGACGTGTATGTGTCGGATCACTTCGGCCTCAAGGAGAACGGCGCCTCGGTGGGCGACAACGTGGGCAGCGCGATCTACGCCAAGAGTGGAAACGGCATCGTCTACGACGGCGCGGTGCGCGATATCAACGGCCTCAACGAGCTGGAAAACTTCACTTCGTTTGTCCGCTACTACGACCCGTCGCACCACATTGGCAATGCCTCCGCCGGCATCCGCCTCAACTCCACGATGATCGGGATCAATATACCCATCCGGATTGGCGGAGCGCTGGTGATGCCGGGCGATGTTGTCCTCGGGCGGGACGGTGCGGTGATCTTCATTCCGCCGCAGCTCGCCGAACGCGTCGTCGAGTCATCGGAAATCACACGCTTGCGCGACGAGTTCGGCCACGCACGTCTGCGAGCCGGCGTTTACACCGCCGGCCAGATCGATGGCCGCTGGACGCAGCCGATCGAGGCCGACTTCACCTCCTGGCTCCGGCAGAACATCGACAGCCTTCCAGTAGCCAGGGAGAACATCGAGAAAATCCTGTCAGGACGCCAGTAGAGGGCTGCCAGGTTCAACGTGGGGAGCAGCAGGAGGTACTGGATGGGGGCGGGCTCGGCGCACTCGAGGTTATCGCGCGCGGCGGCTCCCCATCCTGGACAACGCTAGAACTCGCAGTTTGAAGCGGTCCATCTCGACGAGTCGCACGCAGCTAGTTGGATAACTTCCGAGTACGCCGTCATCCAGGACCTATGTGATTTCTGGTCGATCTTCTCTTGGTTAAACACAATGCGCGAGAGATCCCTAAATAGTCGAAGGGCGACCTGAGGCAACCCGAACATCGAAAGCTCGGAAAACTGCGAAAGCCAGTTTGTCGACCTTTAGGGCTTTTTGGACATTACTCCAAGCTCACTGTTCAGGGTGCCGTCATCATTGATGGTTAACTGGATATCGCCTTCGCCGGGATTGAGGATTGTAAGCTTGTTCCCTTCCACCTTGTAATCCAGCGTCTTGGACTCGTTCGCCACCAAGACAGTAGCCTTGCTCCCTTTGATGGTAATGGTGATGGGGCTACCCGGCATTCCATGGTAGACACCATCAAGATCGCGGCCGCCACCGCCACAACCCGCGAGAACAAGCGATATGATCAGGCCAGCAATGGCGTGACGAATAGATGAGGTACTCATTTGGTGGTGATTTCTCCTGAAAGTGAATGACGTACTATTGGTGCGCAGTATCCTCCCCATTGCATGGTTCGCAGAGGATCAACGATACTAACACGGATCAAGCGCCAAGATCCGGCTGGATGACGTGCTCGCGCACTACAACTTCGGTTTGGTTGCTTCTTTGATCTGGGCGCGGCGAAGCTGGTAGATCCGCTCCGACTCGATTCGAACGAGGCCCCTGGTAGTGACGTCGGATACCACCTTATATTCCACGTGAAGCCCGGGGAGTTCCCAGTCCAGATCCCAGACCTCGAAATCGCGGCTGCCGTTATTCGGACTTATAAAGCGCTGTTGCATGCTGACGCGCTGCCCATACTTGCCGCGCAGCTCCTTACCGACGGCCGCCTCCACCTCGCGACCGCTGGTGGTCAAGGCAACGGCGATCAGCAACCCGTTATCGAGTGTGCCCTTCACCGCACAGTCCATCCAGGTTGGACAATTGCTTTGCGCGACCTGGATGGTGACCAGATTGGCCATGTCAGAGGTATCGGCACCGAGGAACGCGCTTAGAACCGTGGCCCCAAGCTCCTCCAGACCGGTCTTCAAGATGCAGTTCGTAGGATTGCTGGCGGAATCGAAAATGCCCGTTTTGGCGCAGACGGGGAGCTTCAGCGGCTCGCCCAAAGGAATGCCGAAAACCTTGGTGTCCACGTTGGCGGCACGCGCCTTTGCGAAGGACGGATCGGGCGCCGGCGCTACAGCCGGCGGGTTGGCCGGCGCTGTTCTGGCGGTGGGCGTAGCGGGCGCGGCCGGAGCCGGAGCTGCTCTGGGGGCAGGCTGTGCGTTGCCGGTGCCTTGTATCCGAGCGTTCATTTCGGCTGTGGTACTGGCATATTGTGCACGAAAGGCCGGTGAAAAGAATCGGTTGAACAGCTCTTCCTGGAAACTGCGGTTGGTGTCGTAGCCGCGAAGGGCCCGATCGAGGTTCTGGTCCGGCAACTTGCTCTGGATTGCCGCACGCGCCGCCTGGTATCCCCGCCGCAAAGTCTGTTCGTCGGGTGTGAGGTCCCTTCGGCCGCCCGACATATCCGCGATCATGCGGCCAAGTTGGATGAAGGCCCCCATCTGGCGTGCGGCGTTTTCTTGCGGATCGGCGGCCTTGATCTCGCGCAGAACGCGATCGACCGATGGCATCTCGCTAAGATAGGCCGGATTCAGCGCGCGATTGCCTACGGCCGGCTGTGCCACTGCAAAGTTTGCGTGGATCATAGCAAGCACAAAAACAGACGATCGGCAGTTCATTTTGTGGCTCCTGGACACCTCACATTTAGGCTGAGCTTAACACAAGATGAAACGCTAAGTACTCGCTGATGTCGACGACTCCCGAGCCCACGCTTGCTCGATAGGGGACCAAGCACGCCCTCAGTTTTGAGCGCATATCTGGTTGAGACGGACGATCAAAGCGCTCGAATGTCTGGAGCTGCCAAGCGTATAGAATCATGAGTAAATGCGAGCCTCGATTAGGGTCGTTGCCACAACTGCTGCTCATTGCTCTTGACTTGCTCCGGCTTGAGGCGCAATCGAATGAGTTGGACCGGCGGCATTTGAGTTAGCCTCGATTACCTCAGAGTTCAACCGTTCTGTAAACAGCTTGGAACCGTCCGCAGATGAACATCTGCGTAATTAGACATCTCTAGAGAAGCTAAGGGGAAAACTTCCCACTTGCAGAAGTGTATTCACTAGTGCTGCAGGCGCGACTCTTCGTCAGGGTTTGACTCTGCGGGGTTCGATGCCGGCGGCTCGCATCAACTTGATTAGAAGATCCTGACTGTCGGTTCTGGCGCCGTCATCGATTGCAATGTCGAGGGCTGTTTCTCCCTTGGAGTCCACAGCGGTGAGATCGGCTCCCTTATCCGCCAGAAATTGCACTACTTCGGCTGCCTTTTGGGTTTGTACCGCGGCATGCAACGCAGTCTGACCATTCTTTTGCACAGCTTTGATATCAGAATCCAGCTCGTATGCGTATTTCACCGCTTCCAGTCTGCCGCTGCCGGCTGCCGATATGAGCAGTGTCGTGCCGGTGCTCGTCTTATATTTCGGATCGGCCCCAGCCGCAACAAGCGCGCTCATGGCCTCGGGACGATTCGCTCTCGCCGCGGCCATAAGAGGAGTCTGACCGGCTCTGTTCTTTGCGTCCACTAACGCGCCTTTAGCGATCAGCTTCTTTACCATTTCGACGTCCCCCGCCTGAGCGGCGGCGTGAAGGGGCAGATTGCCCGCGCGATCCTCCAGAGTGATGCTCGCTCCACTTGCCAGCAGCAAGTCAGATATTACTGTATTCCGCGCGGCGATGGCCATCGCGAAGGCGTTCGCGCCGGAGGGAGACGCATAGTCAACCTTCGCCCCACCCGCGATGAGTCGCCTTACGGATTCCAGGCTCCCTTTTTGAGTCGCGAAAAGCAGGGGAACCGCCCCGCCCTTGGAGGGAGTGTTGGGATCGGCACCGGCTTTAAGCAGGAGATCCACAACCGCGACGTGCCCCTCGGCTGCCGCCCACATCAGCGCGTTCTGCCCCCTCTTTGCCTCCACGGACCCTACCTTCGCACCATGTTCGAGCAGCAGCGATACGACCTGCGGGTTACCGGTTCTGGACGCGATCATCAAGGCAGTCTCGCCGTTCCATCTGGCCGCGTTTGCGTCCGCGCCCGCTGCTAGAAGTTTCCCGGCTACAGCAGCGCTCCCATTCAGGCAGGCGAGCGTTAGCGGCGTCTCTCCATACTCGTCGGCTGTATTCACCTTCGCTCCGGCCGCTAGCAGCATGCCGACAATTTCTGGCTGGTCATGATACGCAGCCAACGTCAGCACATTGGAGCCGTCGGATAGAGGGGCGTTGACGTCCGCGTGGGCCCGGATCAAGGCCGCCACCGCGTCTCGGTTTCCCTCTTTTACGGCGTTCGAGAGACTCAGGTTCTCCGCGTGGCAAAAACTGGCCGGCAAAGCAACCCATAAGACCGCAACGGTTACCACGCGGCGCGCGGAACAAGGAAAGTGGAGCAGTGGCGAGTTCTTCATGGTGGCCCCGCTAAATCCCGGCGAGCAGATCAAGCTTGCCCGTGCTGTCGCCCAGGTGATCCACCGGCACGCCGCCCTTATCGAGCATCGTCAACAGCAGATTGGTCATGGGGGTGTCAGGGGTCGATCGCAGGTGCCGGCCACCCTTGATCCCCGCCGCCTTTCCACCGAACAGCGCCAATGGCAGGTCGTCGTGCGAGTGCGAGTTGCCGTCGCGAATACAGGCTCCGTAAAGAAGCACGGTGTGATCGAGCAACGTGCCGTCGCCCTCTTGCGCATCTTTGAGACGCTGGACCAGATAGACCAGCGACCGTACGCGAAACTCATCGATCTTCTGCGCCTTGGCGATCTTCTCGGGATTGCCCATGTGATGCGTGGGAATATGGCATCCTTCGGGAACGTCGATCTCCGGGAATGCCCGGTTGGTGCCTTCGCGCTGCATCATGAACGTGATCATGCGCGTCATGTCGGTCTGGAAAGCGATCACCATCAGGTCGCTCATCAAATGGGTGTGATCTTCAAACAGATCCGGGATTCCCGCGGGACGTCCCATGGCGGGCATAGTCTTTGCGCTTTGTTCCTCGGCTTTCTGGATTCGCCGTTCGATATCGCGGATGGCCTCCAGATATTCTTCCAGCTTCCGCTTGTCGCGCGCGCCCATATCCTTCTGAAGCCGGGAGACGGAGTCGAGTACGAAGTCCAGGATGCTCCGGTCCTCCTGCATCTGCCGGCGGCGTACCGCGGGATCGTTGGTGGCCGCGGAGCCAAACAGCCGCTCGAACACGGCCCGCGGGCTGATCTCCATGGGATTCGGCGTGCTGGGTCCACGCCAGGAGAGCGTGTTGGTGTACGCGCAGCTGTAACCGGAGTCGCAGCCTCCGGCAAAGTAGGGTTCGTCCGTGCCGAGTTCAAGGGAACCAAACTGTGTGTACTTGCCCATTTCCTTGGCGGCAATCTGATCCATCGAAATACCGGCCTGGATGTCCGCGCCGTCCGTCTTCTTGCAGTGGACGCCGGTTAGAAACGTGGCACCCGCCCGCGCATGATCGCCGCCCCCATCGCCGAGGGATCGGGCCTGCACGTGGGAGAGATTGCTCAGGACGATGAAGTCATCCCGGAAGGGCTCCAGTTGCTTCATGGTCTGCATCATCTCGTAGCCCTTGCCCTCCGTTTTCGGAAGCCAGTCTTTGTGAATGATGCCGTTCGGGACATACAGGAAGGCCAGGCGGATGGGTGGCGCCGGAGTGGCTCCGAAAACTTTCGTTGGAACCATGGAATCGAACAAGGGGAGCGCAATGGCGGCGCCCACGCCACGCAACATCGTGCGGCGGCTCAGGGCTGTTTTTGGAATCATCATAACTCCGAGCTTCTCCTCATCTGGAATTGGGGGCTTCGAACTATGGCATCAATAAGAGCGGGAATCGTGAGGTTTTCCTTGGAGGCATCCCGAATGATGGAACGCAGGCCGGGCCGGTCATACCACTCAAGACCGCGGCCCAGGGCGTAGGTCAGAAGCTTTCCCGTGAAGGTCGAAATAAACTGGTCACGGTAATTAGACAGAAGGAGTTGCCGAAGCCCGTCAGCGCCATTAAAGGCTGTTCCATCGGGCAGCTTTCCGGAGGCATTGATCGCAGCGTCGCCGTCGCGGTCCCGCCACGTACCGATGCCATCGTAGTTCTCCAGGGAGAATCCCAGGGGATCCATCTTAGCGTGGCAGGACGCACAAACCGGATTGGCCCGATGCAGCTCCATGGCCTCGCGCACGGATAGCTTGCCGTGCGAGCCGCTAAGCTCCAAAGGCGGCACATCCGGAGGAGGTGGAGGCGGAGGCGAGCCCAGCAGGTTGTCGAGTATCCATTTGCCGCGCTGCACAACCGAAGTGCGGGTCGCATAGGACGTCACTGTCAGAACACTCGCTTGTCCCAGTATTCCTCCGCGCCTCGCATCGGCCAGTTCCACCCGGCGGAACCGTGTTCCATAGATCCCTGGGATTCCGTAGAACGTTGCCAGCCGTTGGTTCAGAAAGGTGAATTTTGCATCCAGCAATTCCGTGACGGGCCGGTTCTCCCTCATGACCGCGTTGAAGAACAAGGTGGTCTCCTGCTGAATGGCGTCGCGCAGACTGTCATCGTATTCGGGGTACACGGCCGGATCCGGCTTCACTTGAAGGAGGCTCCGCAGGAGCAGCCATTGGCCTGAAAAATTATCGACCAAGGCCGCTGATTTTTGATCCTCGAGCATGCGGGAAACCTGTCGCTTGAGAATCGATGGATCCTTTAGTTTTCCCTGCTCGGCCAGGCCCAGGAGTTGATCGTCGGGGATGCTTGACCACAGAAAAAACGAGAGGCGTGAGGCAAGTTCCAGGTCGCTTATGCGATGGATACTGTTCGCAGCCGCGCCGGCCGGATCGCGCTCGATACGAAACAGAAAGTCCGGAGATACCAGAACCGCTCGCAGCGCCTTTTCAATCCCCGCCTCAAAGCTCGAATTGTTTCGGCCGTTTTGATAGAAACGCATGAGGGGATCGATATCCGCCTGGGTAACTGGCCTCCGGTAGGCCCGGTGCGCGACCGAGGATAAAATCGTTCGCGCACAAGCCTGCTCGGCGTTGGCCGAAGTTGGTTTGCAGATCAGAATTCTCCGGCGACTGGGGGAATCGTCCGGCGCGGTGATATTATACGGACCGGCGATATCGAAGGAGTGAATCTCCTTGCCCTGTGAAACCGGACTCGTGACCTGATAGAGTTTGAGCCGAGCGCCATCCAGACGGAGATCAAGAGACAGGGGCCCCGAAACAGCTCCGCCTCCACCTCCTCCTCCCCGCCCGCCACCACCGCCAGCCGGCTCGGTTAGCGCATCGGAGCGCATGAAGGTCACCCCCACGTGGTGCACTCCGGTCTTAACAGGGGCGCGAGTTTCCAGGATCTGCCCCACGGGCGGAGCCGTCTCCCCAAACGCTCCGCTTCCCCCCGACATCTTGATCCGAAACACATACTCCGCATCTACCGGAAAGGTGTAACGCAAGGAAAGACCGCCGACGGAATCATAAGGAAGGTCCTCACTGATTCGATGGTTAAGGGACATCGTTCTACCGCCTCGCGAGCGCCGAACTGCCGCCAGCCCATCGAACGTATCCACTACCGGTTGAAGATCCAGGTCCGTTCCGAGGGCCAGGTGCGTAACCATGCGGGCTGCCGCCAGATAGCGCTCGACCAGAACCGGCGACAGAGAGAGCACATCGCCGATATTGTCGAAACCGTATCCCGTATCGTCGATCGGCAGCGTCTCGCCTGCGCGGAAATCCACGTCGAATAGATCCCGAATTGCGTTGCTATATTCAGTTCGGTTCAGCCGGTGGATGGTTGGACGGCCCGGATTTGGATGCGCCATCGCCACGGCATCGAGTTCGTGCTCAAGATCGGTGGTGAACGCTTTCATTTCCGCGGCTGGAGGCCGCGGCATGCCCGAAGGGGGCATCTCGTTTGCCTCCAGCTTGCGAAGCACTTTCTCCCACAACTCGCCGTCGGCAGCGACCTTATCGAGGCTGTGGCCTTCAAGAATCAAGCCCGCGGTCCGCAACTTGGCACTGTGGCATCCGACGCAATATCGGTTAACCAGAGCATCCTGGGAGGACGTCTTCGACCCTTCTTGCCAAGCCGCAGAGTGGAAGGGAATTACGATTGCGACAGCCAGCGGCAAAAGGAAAGACCGGCGAACAAACCGAATCATGGGTGCAGGCTCCACTGGCCAGTATATTCCATTTTTAGTGAACCTGTAGGACAGGTTCGGTCAACGCTATCACCTAGCTGATCTTAGCCACATGGCCATGGGGAGGGTTGATCAAGGCTCGGGGGCCTGCGACATACTTCCAGCTTGAGAGAGCCGTCCAAACCGCAACATTTGCCAGATGTTTGGGTTATCCGCACGAGTCAGGTGGGATCTGATGCCGTCAACCAAACCGGGGCCAAGTTCGCCGCTGAAGGTGTGGCTCCCCGGCATGGATTCGAACAACAAGGGTGGGGCCTGCACACCAGCTCCAGCGGCCACCGCGCGGTTCGCAGCATCGCGACTCACTTTACACTGAAGGCCGGCGCGAAGGCGAGCAGCACGTTACCTGGCACGCCGTTTTGAAATCCGACATAGCCCGAACCGGCGAATAACATTCCGTTCGCGAAGGTCGGGCCGCCCGCGCCGATCGATCCGCCCTTGGCCGCGACTCCGTTGACCGTCTGAAACTCGTGCGCCGTATCGAATTCCCATAACGTCTGGCCGTTGCCCGTCGAGACTGCCCGCAGCATACCGTCCATGCCCCCGGAAAAAAGCACGCCCGGCGCCACGCTGACCGCCGCCACAATACCGCGATGCTGCGCCATCGCCTCGGGTGTCTTGAGCGGCATAAACCATTGCTCCACGCCGTCCGACAAACGCAGAGCGACAAGTCCGTTGCCGAGTTGCAGCCCGTAGTACACGCGCTGATCGTCCACCGCGCCGCCGAAGACGATTTCACCGGCGCCGCCCCCGATTCCCCGGGCGACATCCTGTTCCCAGATGGTTTCGCCCTTCTTATCCGGATCGAGCGCGCGAACCACCGCCTGCTTGGGAGTCGCGATGATCACGGTCCGGCCGTTCGGCAGCGTCGCCAGATTCGGCGAGGCGGCATAGTCCCAGTCGGGACCAGTCTCTTCCACGCAGTTTTCTTTGGGATACACGGGCTGATTGCCCCGCCCCGGTCCTGGTTGAGCGCCGCGCCCCTGTCCAGCCTGAGGAGCGCCCCGGCCCGGCACGCCTTGGACGCAGCCTCCGTGCCATACATCGTCCGCGCGCGCCTGGCGCCACCAGAGCATCTTGCCCGTATCCATGTTCAGAGCCATGATCGAATCGGACGTAGTCGCCGGCTCCGAGAAACTGTTACCAGTGCCGAAGTAGAGCGCTCTTCGTTTGGGATCGACAATCGGCGTCGTCCAGACTCCGGCGCCGGACGGACCCATATAATCCACTCCCAGAGAATTCTTTCTGAGGAACTTCGGTTCTTCCGGAATCGTATACGTTTTCCAGATTTGTTTTCCCGTGGCGGCATCGAGCGCTACGATTGCTCCGCGGAAGGTGCAACACACATGATTGACGCTGCGGGATTCGTCTTCTTCGAGCGAAGCCATGGGAACGTACAACCGGCCCTGATAAAGCCTTGGATTGCCGGTGATGCGGGCCAGCGGCTGCGTGTCTGCCTGAACCTTCCACAGCAGTTCGCCGTTGGATGCGTCGAGCGCGTACGCATTGCCGTGTATATCGCCGAAAAACGCCGCGATCTTCGTTCCTCCCATTTTCATCGGGCCAAGAGTCATGCCGCTGCGCACCACCGCCGCCGAATGGAACGACCAGTGGATGCAGCCGGTTTCGGCGTCGAGCGAATACTCATAACCGGCATTGCTGCTGACAAACACCCGGCCGTCGACAACCGTCTGGCCATAGAGCGCCGTAGCTCCTGGAAATCCAAAAGCCCACTTCAGCTTCAGACGCGAGGCCTCGCCTGGTGTGAGCCCACCGGCCTTGGCGGATTGAAATCGCGTATTCGAGATGTCGCCCCAGCCGTTCCACCCGGGAGCGTCCATATCCTTCACCGGGGGATGGGTGGGGCACGTGTTGGGCATGTTCTTGGCATCGCCGACGTCGGACAGGTCGAGCTTTCTTCCGCCCATGTATTCGGCCAGAAGACGCTTTTCGTCGTCCGTCAGCGCGGCCGCCATGGTCTTCATAGGCCCGGTCGTGATCGCTTCATAGATCCGCTCGGGCGGCATCTGCTTGATCGCGGTGTCGCTCGGAGCGTGTTCGGCCAGAGTCGCCCCATGGCAACTCGTGCAGTTGTTCAGGAACAGATTGACCCCGGTGCTCTCAGAGAGCCTCTGCGCCGGCAGAATGGAAACCGTGATCAGGACCGCGAAAATCGCCTTCGCAACCCGGATTCCTGACGGATGGACGTACACCGGCAGCATGAGACCCATTTTGACTCCCTTCCGTACTCATTGATAGCATCGCCGCATCGGCGCATAGTCGTCAACTGGCCGGTGAGAACTCCTGTGGTGGGCAATAAATACGTCCGGTGTTCATGCAGCGACCTTCTCCAACCGTACAGGGCCAGTTGCTTGCGCAAGAACAGGTTCTCGACCTTCACCGCGCGCCGGGATCCGCACATTCCCGCCGAGTCCGAGAAGGTCCAAGAGCGCGTGGCCTGCTGTCCGGATCAAATACTGGGATGCGATCAACCAAAAGGCGCATGAACGCTCAATATCCTGACTTACGGGCATTGAAAGCGTTTACAAAGTATGTTAGCGTCACCGTGAAGCGGTTTCCCGGCCGGTTGGGCGAGACCCGGCGGGAGAGGCGCGGAAAGGGCACAAAATGAAGTCAAGCCGACACTCGATTCTTGCGATGACTCTCGCGACAGCTATAGCGTTGGCGCTTGCGCCAGCGGCAGGCGCTCAGACGATTGCGATGACCGTGGACGCTAACAAGACCGGCCCAGCCATCAATCCACTGGTGTACGGTTATTTCACCGAACTGCTCAGCAATATGTATGAGGGCGGGCCGTGGGCCGAGATGCTCGGCGACCGGAAGTTCTTCTACCCCGTGGATTCCAAGCCCACGCAGACGCCGCCCAACAGCCGCAGGTTCGCCGGCCGATGGCGGCCCGTGGGTCCGGACGAATTCGTCACCATGGATGCCAGGCAGGTCTGGGTCGGCAAGCAAAGCCCCGTGATCCGGTTGGATGGAACCACTCCGCACGGCATCCAGCAGGCGGGCCTCGGGCTGGTGCAAGGCAAGCAGTACACCGGGCGCGTCATCCTCGCCGCGGAACCCGGTGTGACGATCAAAGCCAGTCTGGTCTGGGGGACGGGCCCCGGCGACCGGCAGACCGTCGAAATCGCCGGGCACACAGGCTATGGCAAGTTTCCGTTGAAGTTCACGGCCGGCGGCGCAACCATGGATGGCACGCTAGAGATCGTGGGAACCGGCAAGGGGACGTTCCATGTCGGCGCCGTCTCGCTCATGCCCGCAGACAACATCGGTGGATTTCGCGCGGACATCATCGGCGTCTGGAAGGAAATCGGTCCTACGATCTACCGTTGGCCCGGCGGCAACTTCACCTCTGGCTACGACTGGCGTGACGGTATCGGTGACCCCGATAAGCGTAGGCCCGTTTACGACTACGCGTGGAATGCGCTGGAACCGAACGATGTCGGCATCGACGAGTTCATGGCGCTGACTCGTATCCTGTCGATCGAGCCTTATATCTGCGTGAATACCGGCTTCGGCGACGCGCGTTCGGCCGCCGAAGAGGTTCAGTATTTCAACGGCGCGGCGAGCACGCCGATGGGGAAGCTCCGCGCCGCCAACGGACATCCCGAGCCCTACAAGGTGAAGTGGTGGAACGTGGGCAACGAGATGTACGGCCCCTGGCAACTCGGCCACATGAAGCTCTCGGATTACGTGATCAAGCAGAACATGGTGGCGGAGGCGATGCGCGCAGCGGACCCCACAATCAAGCTCATCGCCTCCGGCGCGACCCCGGCGGAAATGAGCACGACCGGCGCGGCGCAGACCATCCAGGGCAAGCCGGTGGCCCAGTTCGGCGATCCCAACGTGGATTGGACCGGCGGCCTTCTGGCGAAATCCTCGGATTATCTGGATGCGATCGCCGAGCACCTTTACCCGAAGGCGGGCCAGTATTTCGACAGCGAGAAGCAGAATTGGGTTAACTCGGACGAGTCGCCGGCCGCCCGTGCGCGCCGTTTGGCGAACCGCGTGAAGTCCACGGTGGAAGAATGGCAGGAGTATCAGAGGCGGTTCCCGAACCTGAAGATGGATTCCATTCAGATCGCGCTCGACGAATGGGCCGTCGGCGCCCCCGGAGCGCTTCCCGGCATGACCGAGGTAGCCCCGGCGGGCGGCGGGCGCGGACCGCGCGCCTCGATGTTCACGGCGATCTCGGCCGGCGAGGCGATGCAGGAGATCTTCCGCCACTCGGGCAACTTCTTGATGGCTGAATACACCGCCTCCACTGGGGTTCTCTCGTTCGACAAGGTGGCGGCGAACATCTCGCCCGTGGGCCTGATGTTTAAGCTCTACGGGCGCCATTTCGGAACGATCCCGGTGGCGGTTACCGGCAACGCTCCGCAACATGAGGTAAAGGGCACGGTGTTCGTCGATAAGGCGAAAGTATCCTCGGGAAGCGATACCTATCCCTTGGACGTTGCGGCTGCCTTCACCCCGGACCGGAAGGCCCTGACTATCGCGATCATCAACTCCACCGATACGGAGCAGCAGATCGGCGTCACGGTGCAGGGCGTGAGGCTCGGTTCGCGGGGTCGGGTCTGGAAGGTCGCCGCGGCGAGCTGGAACCCCACCAACGCTCCTGGAAAGTCGCGCGAGATCGATATCGTCGAGAGCACCGTGAATCAAGCGCCAACGACGTTGACTTCGCCGAGGCTCAGTATGGAGATCTTCGAATTTCCGGTGCAATAGGGACACCATGTGACCACGATGCGCATTTTCCAGATGGGTGTTTTCGGGCGGTCCGCGGCAGCTTTGCTGTTGGGCGTGTTCATCGGTCCCACCCCGGGTCACGCGACCGACTATCCGCAGGCGCAGATATCGAATGGGCAGATCACGGCGAAGATCTATCTGCCCGATGCCACGGACGGCTTCTATCGTTCGACCCGCTTCGATTGGTCCGGCGCCGTGTACAGCCTGCAATACAAAAGGCACAATTTCTACAGCGCATGGTTCGACAAGATCGACCCGACCGTCATCAACTGGGTTCACCAGGGCGGGGAGATTGTCGCTGGACCCTGCAGTGGGCTTTGGGGTCCGGTGGATGAGTTCGAAATACCTCTGGGATGGAATGACTCCCAACCCGGCGGGACGTTCATCAAGATCGGAGTGGGCGTGCTACGAAGAGGCGACGGCAACTACAACCGCTACCAGCCGTACGAGGTGCTCGATCCCGGAAAGCGGACTGTGAAAACGGCCAAAGACACCATCGAGTTCACGCAGGAGTTGACCGATCCGGCAACCGGCTACGCGTATCTGTACAGGAAAGTGGTGCGCCTCGAGCCGGGTAAGCCCGAGATGTCGATCGATCACTCCCTGAAGAACACCGGCAAGCGCGCCATCGTAAGCAACGTTTATAACCACAACTTCGTCGTGATCGATAGGCGGGGGCCCGGCCCGGATTACGCCTTCAAGGTACCCTACGAAATCAGAGTGACGCAGCCGGCGAATAACGGGCTGACGGAAGTCCACGGAAACCAAGTGGTGTTCCTGAAACCGTACTCCGGCCAGGATCAGGCCTCCGTTGTCCTCCAGGGCTTCAGCGCGGACCTCAAGGATAACGAGATCGTTATCGAGAACCAGAAGGCTGGCGCCGGGTTGAAAATCACCGGCGACCGCCCGTTGACCCGCAGTTTCGCCTGGACGATCCGGACCGTGCTGGCAGTCGAGCCCTACATCGCCATCAACATCGAACCAGGCGCCGAGTTCACCTGGAAGAACCAGCTGGACTACTACACACTGCCCGCGGGGAAGTAGCGTCGCTCGCCGAGCACGGAATCTGAACCTGAGATTTATGATAGGCTGTGTTGCTGACGGGACGCAATGAGGATTTCGTATTGCGCATATGCGATTTGAGCCCACTGTTAGCCGGGATTGCGGAACGGGCCAGTGCTCGCGGCTGAGCGTGAGCAGTGGGAGCGTAGGCGTGGATTCACGATTATCCTTGCTGGCGCCCAACGTGGCCGCCTTGCTGCCCGATTCGAGGTTAAACGCGCTATGACGTCTATGAAACCTTTCTGTGCACTGCCCCTCTTTTTTTGGCTGGCCGCCTGCTCCACCGCTCCGGCTCCGGCTCCCGTGGCGGAGAAGCCGTCCATCGGAAAGATTATCCGGCTGGATCCGGCCTTCGATGCGCTCATATCGACGGACGCCAAGATTGAAAAAGTAGCTACGGGATTTACCTTTACAGAAGGCCCGCTGTGGCGGCCAGAAGGTGTCCTGTGGTTCAGCGATGTGCCCGGCAACCTGGTCCGTTCCGTGACGCCGGCCGGTGATGTGAAGGTGATCATCCCGAACGCGGGCGGTACGGTGAGTGCTCCGCCCGGAGCGTTTATCGGACCGAATGGAATGATTGCGGACCAGGACGGAACGGTGCTGCTCACCCAGCACGGTAATCGGCGAATCGTCCGGGTCGGCAAGGACATGTCGATGACGCCGTACATCGAGAAGTTTGAGGGGCACCGGTTCAACAGCCCCAACGACCTCGTTTACCGCTCGGACGGGGCTCTCTATTTCACCGACCCGCCCTATGGTTTGACAAAGCAGGATGACGATCCCGCCAAGGAGCTGAAGTTCAATGGCGTCTTCCTCTATAAGAACGGCAAGTTAAAAGCCCTCGTGCGGGATCTCACCCGGCCCAACGGAATAGCGCTTTCTCCCGACGAGAAGACGCTTTATGTTGCGAATTCGGACGAGAAGAAGCGCTTGTGGATGCGCTACGATGTCGCTGCCGACGGCACGGTTTCCAACGGCCGCGTATTCTACGATTTGTCCGCTGCAAAGGAGCAGGGGATTCCGGACGGAATGAAGGTGGATTCGCTGGGCAATGTCTATGCGTCGGGTCCGGAAGGCGTCTGGGTGTTTTCGAGCGATGGCCGGCACATCGGGACCATCCAGCCCGGCGAGACCGCGGCCAACTGCACCTGGGGCGATGACGGAAAGACGTTGTACATCACCGCCAGCACCAGCGTCTATCGGATCAGGATCAACGTACCCGGAGAAAAGCCACTCTATCAGGTTTACCAATAGCCACACAGGAGCACACACATGAATCGACGTTCTCATATCACTGCGATGCTAGCCGCGTTCGCCGGCGCGAAAGGAGTCTTCGCCCAGTCCGCTGCCGCGAAGAACCCCATCGTTCTCTATTGCGATCTGGCCGTGGACCCGGCCCGTGAACAGGAGATGCTGAATAATTTCCATAACATCTTTAAGCCCGCCGCGGTGAAGTTCCCGGGCTACATCGATGTCAAGGTCCTGAAGTTGCGAACCGTATACACGGGTGCGGCTCCGGCCGGGATCAACTATCGCTTTCAGCTGACCTACGAGAGTGAAGACGCCCGTCAGAAGTGGATCAAGTCCGACATCCACCAAAAGGTGTGGCCGACGCTGGAAAACACACTGACGACGAAGAACTACTCCACGCTTTTGTTCGACTCGAAGTAGGTCCGCGTTTCCGCCGGGTGGTCAGAAAGGGACGATTATGAAGACAAATCATTTCGCACTGGCTTTGGGCTTGGGGGCATTGGCCCTTGTGCCGATCGTGGCGCGCGAAGCGTTGGTTGCGCGCATCGCTCACACCGATCCGTCCCGATTCCGGCCTAGTCCGGCGGTGCATGCGGGGGCGGGTTCCCTCGATTATACGGCTCTGTTCGACGCCCACGCGGTGGAGCCGAACCTTCAGTTCCTTCACCGCGGCGTGATTGAGCCCAAGAGCGGTATCGGTGCGCATTTTCACAACCAGTGCGAGGAGATGTTCGTCATCCTCGACGGCGAGGCCGAGTTCACGATCGACGGCCGTACGTCGCTATTGAAGGGACCGGCCGGCGCTCCCTGCCGCATGGGTCACTCGCACGCGATCTATAACCCCACGGATAAGCCGGTCCAGTGGATGAACATCAACGTGTCCATGGCCAAGGACCAGTACGACGCGTTCAATCTGAACGACACGCGGGTCGGCGCGCCGCTCGACCCCATCCCCCAGTTCATCACCATGCGGCTCGACCGCGTGCTGCTGCGGCCGTTCGATGGCATGCATGGCGGGAAAGGGACTGCCCAATACCGCCGCGCGCTCGATTCTTCGGTTTTCACGACTCCCTGGGCATACGTCGATCATCTGGTTTTGACCCCCGGAGCATCGGTCGGCCCGCACATGCACCATGAGGTCGCGGAATTTTACTACGTGATGAAGGGTTCGGGGACCGTAACGATCGGCGGCGGCCGGGGCGGCGCCGAGACCGCGACGATCAAAGAAGGCGATGCAGTGCCGATCCAGCTAAGCGATGTGCACTCCTTCGAGAACACCGGCACCGAACCGCTCGAGTTCATGATCGTGGGCGTAGCGCGCGACCAAAGCAAGCACGTCGACAATATCGACGTAGGCGCAGGGCCGGGCCGTCGCGGCGGCCAGTGAGGCGCGCACGGAAGTCGCCGTCAACGCACCCGACCGGGAGCTTGTCGCTATGAAATTGCCTGCATTGCTTGTTGCGGCCTGCGTGATCGCGCAGGCACAGACCCCTGCCCGAGCCCCCCAAGCCACGCTGAAGGCCGCGTACCAGGGCCTGTTTCACATCGGCGCGGCCATCAATCAGCGGCAGTTCGAGGAGCGGGATGAGCGCGGAACTCCGATCATCACTTCGCAGTTCAATACCATCAGCCCGGAGAATGTCCTCAAGTGGGGACCTGTCCACCCGGCGAAAGACAGCTATAACTTCGGTCCGGCGGATAGCTACGTCGCGTTCGGCGAAAAGTACGGAATGATGATCATGGGGCATTGCCTCGTATGGCACAGCCAGACGCCACAGTGGGTCTTCCAGGACGACAGCGGCAAGCCTCTAACGCGCGAGGCGCTGCTTGATCGCATGCACGACCACATCAAAACGGTGGTGGGCCGTTACAAGGGCCGGATCAACGGTTGGGATGTGGTGAATGAGGCGCTCAATGAAGACGGCACAATGCGGCAGTCGCCATGGTACAAAATCATCGGCGAGGACTTCATCGCAAAAGCATTCGAGTTCGCCCATGAGGCCGATCCGAATGCGCGCCTCTACTACAACGACTACTCGCTGGAGAATCCGGCCAAGCGCAAAGGCGCCGTCGAATTGATGAAGAAGCTCAAGGCCGCCGGAGTACCCATCAGCGGCATCGGGCTGCAGGACCACAACAAAATGGACGTGCCTACCGCCCAGGTGGAGGCCGAAACCATTGAAGCCTTCAGCGCGCTGGGGCTGGAAGTCAACATCAGTGAACTCGACGTGGACTTGCTGCCGCGCACCACGAATCAGAACTCAGCGGACATCTCGGCCACCGCAGCGGGGGGCGCCGCGTCGAATCCGTATACGGCGGGCTTGCCGGATGAGATGCAGGCGGCGCTGGCGAAACGCTATGCGGATCTGTTCGAGGTCTTCGTCAAGCATCGCCAGAACATCGGCAGAGTTACGTTCTGGGGAGTAACCGATGGCGACTCGTGGCTGAATAATTTCCCGACTCGCGGCCGCACGAACTATCCACTGTTGTTCGACCGTCAGGGAAAGCCCAAGCCCGCCTTCGACGCCGTGCTGCAAAAAGCGGCCGCGAAGTGAAACAACTTCGGGCTATTTCGCGAAGACAGTTCGCTCTGCTCGCCGGGAGCGCCGGCTCCGCACCGTTCGTCCTGTCCGGTGCGGAGCCGCTGACGGCGGAAAGCGTGGTTCGCCGCATCCAGATTGAATTGGCCGGTGAGTGGGGCACAGCGGGTCCGGACGGCTTCAAGGCTGGCGACACGTCGACCGTGGTCAAAGGAATCGCCACCACAGCCATGGCTACCCTCGATGTTCTCAAACAGGCAGTGAAGGCCAACGCCAATCTGGTTCTGACGTATGAGCCCACATTCTACGGACGCTCCGACGGTGCGCCTTCCCCGACCGGGCGCGGGCCCGGCGGTCCCGCCGCGAACGATCCCGTCGTGCTGGCGAAGCGGGAGTTCATCGCAAAAAATGGCTTGGTCGTCTTTCGGCTGCGCGACCATTGGCAGGCAAGGAAGGCGAACGAAACCGTGGCTGCTTTTGCCGATGCGCTCGGCTGGTCGAAGTACCGGGTCCGGAGCGACGACGCGCTCTATGACATCCCGGCGGCTACGGCGGAAAAAACCGGCGACGCGATTCGCGGGCGGCTCAATCTGCGCGCGGGGCTTCGGGCCGTAGGTGATCGCAAGGCCATGGTCCGGCGGGTTCTACTGTATCCCGGCGTAATGCCGCTCACCACGATGTGGCAGCGTTATTCCGAGGTGGATCTGGTCGTGACCGGCGAAGTTCGCGAATGGGAGAACACATTCTACGCCGCCGACATCTTCACGGCCGGCGAAAAGCGCAGTCTGGTGACCGTCGGGCGCGTCGTCTCGGAAGAGCCCGGGATGCGTATGTGCGCGGATTGGCTGAAGACCGTCGTGCCGCTTCCCGCCCAGTGGATTGGCGCGGGCGATCCCTACTGGAGGCCAGTCTGATGACCGCGCGTGAAGTCGTTGATCTGATCAAGAAGAATAGCGGCGTGACGTGGAACGAACGGTCGTTCCGCGACACCTTCAAGGCCGGGAACCCCGACTCCCAGGTGAAGGGCATCGCGAGCACCATGATGACCACGTTTGACGTGCTCAAGCGCGCCAATGAAGCGGGGCTGAATATGGTGATCTCGCATGAGCAAACCTACTGGAACGACTTTGACGACACCAAGGACCTGACCGCCAATCCGCTGTATAAGGCCAAGACCGAATACATTTTGAAGAACGACATGATCGTCTGGCGCAACCATGATGGCCTGCACGCCATGAAGCCCGATTTCACTGTGCTGGCATCGCTGCGCGCCGTCGGCATCAAGGCCGGCGACGAAGCCGTGATGAACGCGCCAGTCTACACCATCCCCGAGACGACCCTGGGAGAGTTCGCCGCACAGGTGAAGCGCCTGACCGGCGCGCGGGCCTTCCGCTGCGTGGGCGATCCGAAGGCAAAAATCAGCCGGATTCTGCTCGGCCCCGGTTATGCCACGCCCCGTATGAGGGCCGATGTCGATGTTGTGATCGGCGGTGAGCAGCAGGAAGCCGATGGCGGCTTCGACAACGTCGAATATGTGATGGATGCCGCGTCACTGGGAATGGCGAAGGGAGTCATCATGCTCGGCCACGTCATGTCGGAACAGCCGGGCATGGAAGACTTCGCCAACTGGCTGAGAGGTTTTGTCCACGAGGTTCCGATCCGCTTCATTCCGAATGAAGAGCCGTTCTGGTAGCCGATGGCTGCCGATTACTCCAGCTTCGGGCTGAAAGACAAAATCGCAGTCGTTACCGGGGCATCCCAGGGCATTGGGCGGAGTGTGGCGCTGGGTCTGGCGCGTGCGGGCGCTGACGTCGTTCTCGCCAAATATCCCGAGGGCCGCCAAGAAGAAATCGCCCAGGTCAAGCGGGAAATCGAGGAGCTGGGCAGACGCGCGCGTATCGTCGTTACCGATGTTTCAAAGGTGGAAGACGTGCGGTCCCTGATGCAGGAGACGCAGAGAGTTTTCGGGCGCGTCGATATCCTGGTCAACAACGCCTGCTGGACCGGCAATTCTCTCGCGCTTGACGTTGAGGAAGACGAATACGACCGTACCGTGGATTCCGTGCTCAAGAGCGTCTTTTTTGCCTGCCAGGCCGCGGCGCGCATCATGATTCCCCAGGGTGGCGGGAAGATCATCAACATCGGCTCCAACTTCGGCGTGGTTGCCTTCAAATCACGTTCGGTATATGCGGCGGCCAAGGCGGGGGTGCATCACCTCTCGCGGGCGCTGTCGCTTGAGTGGGCCAGGCAGGGAGTATCGGTAAACGCGGTAGCTCCGTGCATCACCGAGACGGAAAGCCGCCGGGTGATTCTGGAAGCTCCCGGCTACAAAGAATGGGCGACGACGCAGATGCTTCCCGCCGGGCGGTGGAATCAGCCCGAGGACATCGTGGGCGCGGTGCTGTTTCTCTCCAGCCACCTGTCCGATATGGTTGCCGGACACGTCCTGATGGTGGATGGTGGCTGGACGATCCACTGAGTGCGTGTTCGCTGCACCGCCATAATCGCGGCGGCTACTTCTTTGCCGGCAGCGCGAACGCGATGTAGCTCTTCGAAATCGCGGGAGGATTGACTCCGCCCGGTGCGAGCCGGCCCCCCACCGGGAACGGATTGCCCCCGGTCACCGCCAGCAGAATATACTCCCTGCCGTCCACCTCGTAGACGGCGGGCACGCCCAGCGAGCCGTTGGGCAGGTCCTTGGTCATGACCACCTTGCCGTTGTCTTTGTCGAGGGCATAGAGTTTCGAATCGTTCCCCGCAAACAGCACCAGACCGCCCGCGGTAATCACGAAACCGCTCTTGGGATAGACGTTGCCGCGCAGCTTATCACTGGGACCTGCCTGTGGCAGATCGCCATAAGGAGTCTGCCATTTAATTTTCCCGGTATTCAGGTCGTAAGCGGTGATCTGACTCCACGGCGGAGTGATCACGTAGGGCTCGTTGCCGTAACCGGTTTTGTAGCGCGACGGCGGGGGTGTGACCCCGGCAGGATACGGCGGCTCTCCACGCCCTCCCCCGCCCCCCGCAGGCGCGTTGAAAGGAGCAGCGGATCCCACCGGAGCGGCCTCGGGCTTCTTCAGGAACGCCATCAGATCATCGAGCAGAGCGGGCGCGAGCGAGGCGATCGGGGGCATACTGCCCTTGCCCACAGTGACCACCAACTGCGTCGCATCCGCGCCGAGACGGGCAACGGCGTTGTCGATCTGGGGCCCGCGGTCGCCTTTCAGTTCGGGTCCGTGACAAACCTGGCAATTCTGCTCGTACACGGCGCGGCCACGACGTTCGGCTGTCACCTGCGACCCCGCCGGCGCGCCGCGACCGGCGCGAGGGCGATCAGGAATCAGGCCCCCCGAATTAGCAGCGGTCGATTCGCCAGCCGGGACCAGCTTGAGGATGGAAGGCATGTCCTTGCCCAGTACATAAACGGTTCCGTTAGTATCCGCGCCGGTGCCGAACAGCAGCGCGCCGCCATTGACGCTGGGCATCAGGATTGTATCGCCGAGCGCGGGCGGCGTGTACAGACCGTTACGCGCGTTAGTGAGGCGGTTTTTCCACCACGCCTTTTCCTCCTCCGTCATGAACAGGTCGTACATGTCCTTCACGGTCATGTTCTGGCGGTCGAAGGGAGGCACAACGGTCGGGTACGGCTGCGTGGGTGACGTGTTCTCGCCGGGGACATCGGATTTCGGAACGGGTCGTTCTTCGATGGGCCAGAGGGGCTGACCCGAAACGCGATCGAACACATAGAGGAAGCCGTTCTTTGAAGCCAGGGCAACGATATCGACGTTCTTGCCGTCATGCTTTACCGTCGCCAGTTGGGGAGCGGCGTTGGGATCGAAATCCCAGATATCGTGATGCACGGTCTGGAAATGCCAGAGGTGCTTGCCCGTGCGCGCATCGAGCGCGAGCAGGCAGTCGGCATACAGATTGTCGCCGGGCCGGTCACCGCCATAGAGTTCGTACTTGGCGGATGCGACCGGAAAATATGCGATGCCGCGTTTCTCGTCAACGGTAATTTCACCCCATACGTCGACGCCGCCCATATACTTGTAGGCGCCTTCGGGCCAAGTCTCATAACCCGGCTCTCCCGGGTGAGGCAGCGTATGGAACACCCACCGCAGGGCGCCGCTGATCACGTCGAACGCGCGAATGTCCCCCGGCGGGGCGAGATATCCTTCGCCGGTGGCGCTGCCAAGGATGATGAGATTTTCGAAGATGCGCCCGGCGGATCGGGAACCCAGCGCCGGGGCGTTGTCGCGGTCGATGCCGGTGGCCAAACTCAGTCTTCCGTGATCGGCGAAGGAGTCGACGAGATTACCAGTAAGCGCGTCAATGGCGTACAAAGATCCCGACGACGTCACTAGAATGCGGCGATCGGAACGGTCCTTGCTCTCCCAGTAGTTCGCGCCCCGCTGCCCGCTGATGCCCGCGAAGCGGCCGCCGGCGGAGAAAGTATGAACCCAGCGCTCCTTTCCGGTTGTCGCGTCGAGCGCCACCAGCGCCCCCTGTTTTGCGGCCACATAGGCGATGTTGTCCACTACCAGCGGACTGAAGGTGTAGGTTTCGTCCCCCGTGCCGTAGCTCCAGGCGATCTGAAGCTGGTTCACGTTGCTGGTATTCACCTGTTTGAGCGGAGAATAGTGCGAACTGTCGGGACCTCCCAGGAACTCGGCCCAGCCGGTGTTTTTCCGCACCTGCTGGGCAAAAGGAGTAACAGCGAACAGCACAACTACGGCAATGAGACGTAGGACTGAAGTGGTTTTCATCGGATGACCTCTAACAGGATTACCGCTGTGTGGACCGCGCGGGCGGATGCAGCTGATTCCAGAAAATAAACGTGCCTTTGACGTCGGAGATCACGATATCGGGTGCGCCATCGTGGTTAAGATCGGTCACGACAAATTGCGAGCCCACTCCCGAGCGGTTGTGAATCAGCTCGGGCACAAACTCCGCGCCGCCTTCCGCCTTCGGATTGCGGACGGTCCGGTACCAGTAAAGGACGGCCGCGCCGTAGGGATCGGGATCGATGTGGCTCTCCAGGTGGGAATAGATCCGCTTTCCGGCGATCATATCAGGCACGCCATCGCCATCCATATCCGCAAACGCGGCCGCGTGCGGCTGCGAGAAGGTTACGCCGCCCGCGTTCTTCGTGCCAAAGTCGCCCATGATATCGTGGCGCACGAAAGAGATGTTGCCCCGTGGGTCGCGCTTTTGTTCGAACCACGCAAGTCCCCACCGGTGGGCGGTAATCGCCGTCACCACATCCTTGAGGCCATCGCCGTTCACATCGTAGACGCCCATTTCCGCCCCGCCATTGCCGAACGGCGACGGATGGAATTTCCAGAGCGCGTCGCCGGCGCCGGCGGCGGGCTGCTCCCACCAGCCGCGATTGTTCACCACATCCACGCGGCCGTCGCCGTTGATATCGCCGAGTCCCATTCCGTGCGCGCCCGCCAGACCGGGTTCCGAGATCGTGTGCACTCTCCAGACCGCTGTGGAGTTGGCAGGATCCGGCTTGGCATAGGCCATCACACCACGGGGTCCCGTAAACAGAATCTCCGGCTTGCCGTCGCCGTCGATGTCTCCGAAGACTTCGATCTCTGAAGTGGCGCTCGGAACGACGTTGTAGCGATCCCAGCGCCGCGGTTCGCCTTTGGGATTCACGTAAAGGTAAATGGGCCTGGAATCGACGCAGATGATGTCGGACCAGCCGTCTCCGGTAAAGTCGTAGGAGTAATAAACCATGCCTTCGGGGAAGTTGTTGCTGGCGCTGTAGCTGCGGGCCGCCGTGAATTCACGCCGCTCGGTGTAGTCGGGGCCCAGGAAGTAGAAGGGCCCGGCGATCACGTCCATCACGCCATCGTGATTGATATCGCCGGCGGTGGCGCCCCAGGAATAGAAGAAATCGTTGAGCCGCTGCATCCTGAAGTGGGATGAAACCTGCTCGGCGGGTTCCGTTTTGCCGTTGAAGTCCTTAATCGCAATGTCCCGGAACTTCACTTCGCCCGTCCCGGCGACGTGCAGTGCGATCGGGCCGAAGCCCATCATCCGGTCGCTGGTTGCGGAGTTCACGCCGCCCCGCCCGTTGATTGCGATCGAAACCATATCCGCGTCGACGACGGCATCGACCGCGGTCCAATCGCCCGCGCGCACGGTGGGACGAGGCGGCCCGCCCAGACCTGCGGACCCGGGGCCCGCCCCCGCGCCGCGACCCGCGGGCGGCGCAGCCGGCCTGGCGGCTTCTTCCTCCTGTTCGGCGAGCGTGACCGCGGGCTGGGCGAAGCCAGGCACGTGCGCCTGTCCGTTGCTCCACTGGCCCGCCGCCATGCGCGCAAACTGGGCGGACGCACGCGGCAGTCGGGTACGGCTCAGTTCCTTCCCGTCCGAATCGAGCGTCATATCGTAGGCATCCCCGTCGGGAAGCGAAACATAGACACCCTTCAAGCCGCCATGGGGAGTCTTCTCGGCCCGCAGCAGAATGCCGCCGTCACACTTGTCTCCGCAGCTGAACTCCGTATACATTTCCACGTCCTGATAGCCCTTGTCCAGAATCAGCCAGCCGCCGTCAGGATTCTGAGGGGTCGCCGTGATTTGTCCGTTTTCAGGACGCCACGTGGCGTGTCCGAGGCTATGCCATCCGTTCAGAGACGATCCCTGGAACGTAAGATCGGGAATGAAATCGTGCGTGGCCGCAAAGATCGCGGACAGCAGAACCGGAACGGCGACAACGGTCGAGACAAGAGGTTTCCGGGACATGATCGCTCCTTACATCTGGCAGCCGGCCGGCATTGCACAATACGAAATTAGTATTGCGCCTCTGGCCAGCCATCAAGACTATCACAAGATGGCACTTAATGGCAGCGCATCGCAAGAGCTTGCATAGTATGCAATACTGCGTGAAGAGATGGCATGTCAGTACCTCCTGTTAAATCGCTGACCCAACGAAAAGAAACCCCTACCATCCAAAGCCTGGACCGAGGCCTGATCATCCTGGAGATGGTCGGCAGGTCCTCTTCTCCGGTTTCGTTGGCCCAACTGACCAAAATCCTGGGAATAGACCGCAGCAGTGTCTTCCGCCTTGCTAACACACTGAAACGCCGTGGTTTCCTCGCCAACGCGGCGGCGGGGAAAGACTATGTTCTGGGAACCGCCGTGTGGCGGCTTTCCCGCGAGTATGACTGGAGGGGCATGCTGGCGACCATCGCGAACGGCCATCTTCAGAAGCTGGCCGGGATCACGGGAGAGACAGCGCACCTGGCGGTGCGGGAAGGCCGGAACGCGCGTTTCGTCGACCACGCAGACGCCACCAGCCACGTCATCACGGTTTCCGGGCAGACCGGCGAACTGGTTCCGTTGTACTGCACCTCGCACGGCAAGGCGCTGCTGGCGGATTTCGACGAGGTGGCGCTCAAGCGGCTGTTTGGCACGAAGCCACTCGCCCGCCACACGAAGAACACAGTGAAATCGGTCGCGGAGCTGGCGGAGGCCTGCGGGCAAATCCGCGTGCGCGGTTTTGCCGGCGACGATTCCGAGTATCTCGAAGGCGTGCGATGCGTCGCCGCGCCCATCCGCGATGGAGAAGGCGCAGTCATCGCGTCGATCGGGATATCGGCACCAGCCCCTCGTCTGCCCGATGAGCGCGAGCCCAAAATTGCGGCTCAAGTGAAGAGAATTGCCGCCGACATCAGCGACCTGCTGACCGCGCCGTAAGCGCCCGCATTGACTTGTCAGCTGTCTTGTTGCTAGATTCCCAGCTTGGACACTTCAATGTTTATCGCCCGGGAGGCCAACCGGCGGTGACGCGATCCAATCCCGTGCTCGATTTCGGTATCGACAAGGACGCTCTTGGCTACCTGGGCCACGATCTGCAGCGGCCGGAATGCATCCTCGCGGAGCGCGACGGCACGCTGTGGTCCGCCGATGCGCGCGGCGGGGTGATGCGAATCGGCGCCGACGGTTCGCAGCGCATCATCACGCAGAAGCAGTCGGGTCACTTCGAGGGCGCCGGCAGCGAGGCGGAACGATTCCTGACAGGAACCCTGCCTAACGGTCTAGCCTTCGCGCGTAACGGCGATTTTCTGATCGCCAATTTCGGCACGGATCGTCTTGAGCTGATGACGCGCTCGGGCGAATCGACGGTGCTAGCGGACCGCCTGGACGGCCGCGAAATCGGCAAAGTGAATTTTGTACTGCGCGACTCCAAGGACCGCCTGTGGGTTACCATTTCGACGCGCGTCAAGAACTGGATGCACGCCCTGCGCACGGACCTGAAAGACGGATACGTGGCCCTTTATGATCAGGGCGTTTTTCGCATTGTCGCCGATGGCTTTGGTTTCACGAACGAGGTCCGGTTTGATGCCGCGGAAGAGTGGCTTTATGTCGTCGAAACCACAGGCGGCTGTATTACCCGCCTGCGCATCGACCAGCTCGGCAATGTGGCCGAGCGCGAGGTTTTCGGCCCCGCCAGTCTCGGTAAGGGAGCTTGGCCGGATGGCATCGCGTTCGACCGCTTCGGTAACCTCTGGGGAACCATGGTCTACTCCGACAAGCTGTTCGTACTCACGCCCCAGGGCGACCTGCGCATCCTGCTCGACGAAGGCGACCCGGAAAAGGTGGACCGCCTCGAGAAGCAGTTCTTCGCTGGTTCGGTCACCGAAGACGTGCTGTTTGCCACCGGCCGGGGAGTAGCGCCGTGGATGGCCAGCGTCACCTTTAGCGGGCCGGACTTGCGCACCGCCTGTATCGGCTCGCTCAAGGGTAAGCGCATTCCGTTCTTTGAAGCTCCCTGCCCCGGCCTCCCCATGGTTCACTGGAGCGATTAGGCGATGATCGCGCCCAGGAGACCACGCTGATGCGCGTGGCGGTGATCGGCGGCACCGGCCACATCGGCACCTATCTCACGCCCGGACTGGTCGAAGCCGGCATTACGGCCCTGTGCGTCTCGCGCGGAACTCGCAAACCATATCTGGCAAATCCCGCATGGGCCGATGTCGAGATGGTATGCGCCGACCGGAGCGACCCCGGCTTCGACGCACGGATCGCGCAATTGGGCGTGGAGGCCGTCATCGATCTGACCTGCTACGCGCCCGCGTCGGCAGTCAGCCTGGTCGAGGCGCTGAGCGGCCGGAACACGCGGCTGCTGCACTGCGGGACGATCTGGGTCCACGGGATGAGCGTGGAAGTGCCCACAACTGAAGACCAGCCTCGCCGTCCCCTGTCCGACTACGGCATTCGCAAGGCGCAGATTGAAGAGTATCTGCTGGGACAGCGGCACGTTCCGGCCACGGTGATTCACCCCGGCCACCTGGTCGGCGAAGGCTGGGTGCCGTTGAATCCTGCTGCGAACTTCAATCCGCGCGTCTTTCGCGACCTCGCCTCCGGGAACGAGATCGCCCTGCCGAATTTCGGTCGCGAGACTCTTCACCACGTGCATGCCGGCGACGTGGCTCAATGCTTCGTCAAAGCCTTGCGCCACTGGTCGCAAGCCGAAGGCAAGAGCTTCCATGCGGTCTCGCGCGGCGCTCTAACGATGGCCGGCTATGCGGAAGCCGTGTCCGACTGGTATGGCCAGCCCGCAACGATCCGGTTTCTGCCGTGGGATCAGTGGCGCGCGACCGTGACGGAAAAGGAAGCCGCCATCACCTGGGATCACATTGCGCGCTCTCCGAACTGCAGCATCACCCGTGCGCGCACGCTGCTCCACTACGAACCCCTTTATTCCTCACTCGACGCCATCCGCGAAGCGCTCTTCTCGCCGGTCTATCCCGGGTAGCGTTCCGCTGGCCCGGATAGCGGTCCGGTGGGCGTTTTTTACGGTACCGGTTTGCCGCGCCCGGGCCAGACTGCTAAAATACACGTGCAATGGTGTTTGCGCATTACGCAATAAAAATGTACCCCTATTTCCGTTATACTGGCCGCGCCTTCGCCCGCGGGGAAATGGGGAACGTCGCGAAGGCTTATCTTCAGAAACCGGGGTGCGAATTCAGATCATGATCGCTCAGGAAATCAACAGACTCGGCCTTTACATTGATGGCGCGGTAAGACAGTCCGCCGCGGGTAGCCACTTCGATATCTACAATCCGAGCACCGGCGAAGTGATTGCCCAGGCCCCGGACTGCACGATCGCGGAAGTCGATCTCGCGGTGGCCTCGGCGCAGCGGGCGTTTGGGTCGTGGTCGGAAACGCCGGCCATGAAGCGCGTTCAGGTGCTCTACAAGTTCCGCGATCTGATCGAAAAGCATCTGGACGAACTGGTCCGGATGGTGGCGACGGAACACGGCAAGGTCTGGGATGAAGCCATGGGCGACGTCCTCAAGGCGAAAGAGGTGGTCGAACTGGCTTGTGGCGTTCCTTCCATGCTGATGGGCGAATCCCTGATGAACGCCTCGTCCGGATACGACACGGTGCTCTATCGCGAGCCGCTCGGCGTATACGCCGGAATCAGTCCGTTCAACTTCCCGGCCATGATCCCCATGGGCTGGATGATGCCTCTGTGCATCGCCACCGGCAATACTCTGGTGCTGCGCCCGTCGCCGGTAACGCCGATGACGTCGGTCCGTATGACCGAGATGCTGTATGACGCGGGATTACCCGAGGGCGTCGTCAACACGATTACCTGCGGCCCGGAGGGCGCCGAGCATCTGGTGGCTCACCCGGATGTCAAGGGCATCATGTTCGTCGGTTCCACGCGTGTGGGCCGGATGGTCTACGAGAATGCGTCCAAGCACGGAAAGCGCGTGCAGGCTCTTTGCCAGGCCAAGAACCACGCGCTGGTGATGGAAGACGCGCCGATCGAAAGAACCGCGCGCGGCATTATTAACGGCGCCTTCGGTTGCGCCGGCGAGCGCTGCATGGCTCTGCCGGTGGCGGCGGTGCATGAATCGGTCGCCGATGAGCTGGTGGCGACGTTGGTGCGCCTCTCGAAGGAGCGCCGGCTCGGACCCGGATATGAGAAGACCTCGGAGCTGGGACCGCTGGTTACTCCGCAGCACCGCGAGTCGGTGTCGAAGTGGATTCAGCTGGGGGTGGACGAAGGCGCCGTGCTCGCGCTCGACGGGCGCGACATCGTCGTAGAGGGGCATGAAAACGGGTTCTTCATG
>Ga0310810_10000908_pt1 | contig 29977 bp, 19 predicted proteins | sample NCmetagenome_FD_207641 | JGI IMG/M metagenome (GOLD analysis project Ga0310810, IMG submission 207641) | Soil microbial communities from experimental microcosm in Duke University, North Carolina, United States - NC | ecosystem: Engineered > Artificial ecosystem > Soil microcosm > Unclassified ... | reverse complement strand
GCTGGCTGCTGCGGTGATTCGGAATACTGGTACCGGATTCTCGCAGCGGGTATGACGTGCCGCTACGAATCGTCTGCGGTGGCGTTTCATTTCCACCGTCGCGACCAGGACGCCCTGGCGCGGCAGATCTTCGCGTACATGCGCGCCCACGTGGTGGCGTCATTCATCCAGTTCGAGCGCCACGGGCACCTCGGCAATCTGCGGCACGTGTTCATCGGCATGCCGTATTGGTACGCGAAGCGGATCGTACGGTGGGTGATCCGCGGCACCGATGACACCAACCGCCTGCTGCTCGTCGAGATGCGCGGCGCCCTCGCCGGGATCGTCTACTACCTCCGCGCGCGGCGCACACCAGCCGGGATCTGGCCGTGAGTCACGCGTCTCCCCGCGTCTCAGTGATCATCCCGGCATTCAACGCCGAAGCCACACTCGGGCAGACACTTCATAGTCTCTTCGAGCAGCGTCTCACGGACTGGGAAGCTCTGGTCGTCGACGACGGTTCGAGTGACGCGACCGTGGAAGTGGCGCACCGTCTCGCCGCCGTGGATCCACGCATCCGTGTCCTGACCCAGGCGCATAACGGCGCCTCGTCGGCTCGCAATGTTGGTGTCGATCAGGCGCGGGGAACGTGGCTGGTCTTACTCGACGCAGACGATTGGCTGGCACCGGACCACCTCGCACGCCTGTCGGAGGCGCAGGGCGCCAGCGACACGGCGATCGCATGTTGCGATCACGTTCGCATCAGGCCAGATGGCAGCCACATCGCTGTCGAGTCGTGCACGGTTTTCTGTGATCGTCCGTTCGAGATCTTCGCCCGACGCTCGGCGGGGGCCATCCACGCCTTCATGGTGCGGCGCGATCTGGTTCTCGCGGTCGGAGGTTTCGACGCGAACTTGAGCACGTGTGATGACTGGGATCTGTGGCAGCGGATCGCACGGACGGGCACAAGGTTCGTCGCAGTTCCTGAGGTCCTGGCCTTCTATCGATCGCGTTACGGTTCGCTGTCCAGCGGGCGCCACCGGATGCTCCAGAACGCGATCGAGGTCATCTCGCGAGGTCATCGCCCCGACCCGCGCGTGCGCACGCCGCTTCCCCACTATGCGAACGGGATCGACGACGAGACAAGGGACGAGAGCGTGGCGTTATTCGCAGTGTGGTGTGCGGCCGCCGAGGCTGCGCGGGGCGAAGACGCATCGAGTCTGCTGGACCTTGTCCCTCAGTTTCCGGATCTGGGCCACAGGCTCGATGCCGTGTGTGACGCGATCCGTGGCGCCATGGTCGTGGGTGGCCAACTCCTGCCCGAGGGAGTGCCGGACGCGTGGCCACGCACATGCGCTCGCCTTGCTTCACTGCTGGGACGCCTCGAGCATGCCAGCTATCGCGGCTTCGGCTATCAGGTGCGCTCGAGCATCGAGCGGCGAATCATCGCCGACGCGCCGTTGCCCTCACCGATCTCTCTGACGGTCTGGATGGGCCTTCGCGCCGATCTGCGGCGGCCGTTCGCGGCCGTCGCTCCGGCGTCGCACATCGACGCCGTTGATTGCCGCATCTGCGCCGGCGACGTACTCCTCGGGAGGATCGAGCTTCCGGTGTTCGGAGCCATCGGGGCAAGTGACCTCGCCCGATCGGTCGTCGACTTACTGGGGTGGCGGACAGCCGTGGCACAAGGGCGGCTGCTGAGGCGCCCGCGATTCTGGACCGCCCTGATGGTTGACGGCTTCAGCGCTGCACCCACATTCGGACGCGCGATCGTTTACCGCGTGACCGGCCGTCCACTGGGCATCCGCCGCCGGCTTGGAGACGTTCTGCGCGAAGCCACACGGCGTGCTCTGACAGCAAAGGACGATCCGGCATCCGTTGTATCCAGCGACTCCCGCGCGGCACAGATCACACTCGACGCGCGTGCCACAGCTCTTGCGACCTGCCCGCCGTCTACGCGCGCAGATGCCAGCCAGCGCTCTCAGGACCGGAACGACTCACACACGACCGATCTCAAGTCGTACTTCGAGAAGACGTTCGAGACTCCCGATCCCTGGGGCTACGAGAACGCCTACGAGACACGAAAGTACGCACAGACCATCTCGTTGCTGGACGAAGAGCCGATTGATCGTGCCCTCGAGCTCGGCTGCGCGGAAGGACACTTCACGCACCAACTGGCCCCGCGCGTGAGGCACTTGATTGCCGCCGACATCTCCGAGCGCGCACTGGACCGCGCGCGCGCACGATGTGTGGCCAATCAGAACATCGAGTTCCGGCAGCTCGATTTCTTTTCCAATCCGGTTCCACGAGAGATGGATCTGATCGTCTGCTCGGAGGTCCTGTACTTCCTCGGCAATACGGAACGCCTGGCCACTGTCGCCCGACAGATCGCAGACGCTCTCGCCGACGGGGGCCGGCTCCTCACTGCGCACGCCTTCCTGCTGGCAGACGATCCGAGTCGCACAGGATTCGATTGGGAGCAGCCGTTCGGCGCGGCGACGATTGCCGACGCCTTCCTGGCCGCTGGCCTGACACTGGAGAAGTCGATCCGCACTGATTTGTACCGTGTCGATCTCTTTCGTCGCGGCGCACTCGACGAGTTGTCCGCGCCCTCGGTCAGAAACGAGCTGCTCGGTTCGCCGCTGCCTCCCGAGGTCGAACGGGGTGTCGTCTGGGGCGGCGCAGTCGTGCGACGAAGCGACGTGGCGGCGACCGACACCATTCACGTGCCCGTCCTTCTCTATCACCGCGTTGCCGCCGATGGCCCGCGGTCCCTCGCCGACTATTTCGTCGACCCGTCGCTGTTCGAAGAGCAGATGCGCTTCTTGCGACGCCATGGTTTCCACACGGTCACCTCCGCCGACCTGGAGCAGCATCGCCGCGAGCAGCGTCCAATGCATGGCCGGCCAGTGCTCATCACGTTCGACGATGGGTATCGCGATTTCTATCAAGTGGCGTGGCCTATCCTTCGCCGATTCGGTTTCACCGCCGAAGTGTTCCTTCCCACCGATTTCGTTGGCGGAACCGCCGATTGGGACAGCGCCCACGGCGTCCCCGCCGATCTCATGAACTGGGACGAGATTCGCCGCGCCCACGCAGAAGGCGCGCGTTTCGGCAGCCATCTCGCCAGCCACACGGCGGCCACACGAATGGATTCGGAGACGCTCCTGCGCGAGGGTGTACGGTCGCGCGCGATATTGGAGCGGCGCCTCGGCTGCGACGTGCGTTCAGTCGCGCCGCCGTACGGCGCGTGCGATGAACGTGTCGTCCGCGTTCTGCAGTCGTGCGGGTTCACGCAGATCTTTACGACGAGCCCCGAGCTGGTCACGACCGATCGCTGGACGCCGACCGTGCCACGGATCGCGATATCCAGGCAGCACACCATCGAGATGTTTGCAGCGCGATTGGGGGCTGCAGCATTCGACCCGGGTGCGGCCGACGCCCCACTCGTGACCGTGGTCGTGCCCGCCTACAACGCTGAGAAGACGATCGACGAGACGCTGAGGAGCGTCCGTGCCCAGACGTATCGCAACCTGGAAATTCTCGTCGTGGACGATGGCTCGAAAGACGGGACTGCGGCCCTGGTCGAGGCGCACGCGTCGGCCGACGCGCGCGTCCGCTTGATTCGTCAGACCAATGCGGGAGTCGCCACTGCGCGCAATCGGGGCATCTCCGAGTCCGCCGCAGACTTCGTTGCTCCAGTCGATGCCGACGATCTCTGGATGCCGACCAAGATCGAAAAGCAGATGGTGGCGATGCGGTCGCGAGGGCCGCGCTGCGGTCTCGTTTACACGTGGCAAACCACGATCGACGAACACGGGCGGGCAATGTCACCCCGCCGCAGGTGGGAGTCCGATGGATATGTCCTTCCCCGGATGCTCTACGGCAACCTCGTGGGAAGCGGCAGCCCCGCCCTCATGCGCAAGGAGGCGATTATCGAGGCCGGTGGGTATGATGCGTCGCTACGGGAGCGCGGCGCTCAAGGGTGCGAAGACTTCAAGCTCTATCTTCAGATCTCCGAACGATACGAGTTCGCGGTGATCAAGGAGCACCTGACCGGCTACCGCGAGCTGCGCGACGCCATGTCAACTGATTTCCTTCAGATGGTCCGGTCGGATGAACTCGTGGGGGCGTACGCGGAGCGGACGCACCCACACCACGCGCGACTCATTCGTGCCGGACGGATCTACTTTCGACAGTCTCAGATTCGCCGGGCGCTGCGGCATAGGCGCGTTCGCATCGCGGGGATCCTTCTTCTCGGGCTTCTCAGGAGCCACCCGTGGCATGCGATCAGGCTTCTTGCCGGGACGCCGCACCGGGCGCTCCGCCTCATTGTGCCCGGTCACACCACGACGACGGACGGCGAGGAGTCGGGGCGCCTGCTCCCGTTCCTGCCGCCGGCTACATCGAAGTGATGTCACGGATCCTGAAGCAGGTCCACATCATTGCGCCATTTACCAGGGGGTACGCCTGGGCGGCACCGGTCCTTGCCATCCTCGGGCTCTGCGCATCTTTCGCCGAGAGCGCGGCGATCAGTCTCGTGACCTTGTTCCTGTACACAGCCATCGGGCCCGGCGGCGATGCCGCCGACTCGAGCGGCGTCCTGCAGCGCGTCTTTTCCGGTGCCCGCAGCATCACCGGCGACAGCCCCGCACGTCTCGCAGCCGTAATCGGGTTGCTCGTGCTGTTCAAGGCGGTCCTCAACGTCGGCTACGGGCTGCTGTCTTCCATGCTGAAGAACGTGATCAGCGAACGCGTCCGGAATGCGGTCTACGCGCAGTACTTGCACGTGTCGTACGGCTACATCCAGAGCCGCGATCGCGGCGAGCTCGTGAACGTCCTGGCGACTGAGTCGTGGACGGTGGCCGAGGCGTTTTACGGCCTCACGCGCATTCTCAGCAACCTCTGCTCGTTTGTGGTCTTTGGCGCGGCGCTGGCCGCGATCTCATGGCCGATCGCCCTGGCGGCGGCAGTGGCCACCGCGGTGACGTTCGCGGCGTTACGCGCGTTGTCGAGGCCGGCGCAGCTTCTGGGACAGGAAGCAATCGACGCGAACCGGGCACTCGCGGAACAGATGGTCAATACGCTGCAGGGGATGCGCACGATCCGCGCGTATGGACAGGAGACGCTGCGGGAGCGGATGTTCAGCAAGGCCTCGCGACAGGCACGGCGAACGCTCATCCGGCTCGATCAGGTCTACAGCATCATCACACCAGTCAGCGAGCTCGCCTACCTGGCGCTACTCGCAGTGACGGTCTGGATGGCGAGCACACTGAACATCGGATTCGCCGCGACGCTGAGTGCCGTGGCGCTGCTCTATCGCCTGCAGCCATACGTGCGCGAGTTCGAGGGCAACCGGCTCAAACTGGCGGGGTTGAGCGCCTCGCTCGGCGCCGTGCACAGTGTGGTGGACCGGTCGGACAAGACCTATGCCCCAACGGGCACGCAGACCTTTAGCGGGCTCGACACCGATATCCGGTTCCGCGACGTGTCACTGACCTATCCAGCAGCCGACCGTCCCAGCCTGACGGCAGTGAACTTCACCATCCCGCGAGGCGCCACCACGGCGATCGTCGGCCCGAGCGGCGCGGGCAAGACGACGATCGTCAGTCTTCTTCTTCGTTTGTACGAGCCATCGGCGGGATCGATCGTCGTCGACGGGCGATCGCTCCATGACATCGAGCGTGGCAGCTGGCTGGCGCGAATCGCCGTCGCCGGCCAGGATGCGGAGTTGATCGACGACACGGTCATCGAGAACATCCGCCTTGCTCGACTCGATGCCCATCGATCAGAGATCGAGCAGGCCGCGCGGCTGGCCGGCATCGATACTTTCATTGCGTCGCTTCCCGACGGATTCGACAGCTGGATTGGCGAGCACGGGCTGAACCTGTCTGGTGGCCAGCGGCAGCGAGTGGGACTCGCACGGGCACTCGTCAGACGACCGGATCTCCTGCTGCTGGACGAAGCCACGAATGCGGTGGACCTCGAGCTCGAACGCGAGCTCCGAACGAACGTCGCGACGGTCATGCGCGGCGGAACGATCGTCATCATCACGCACCGCCTCGAGACGATCCTCGAGGCGGATCACGTCGTTCACATCGAGGACGGGCGCGTCGTCGCCGAAGGCACGGCCGATCAGGTGCTCCCGAAGTTGAACGTTACGTCGACTTCTTTTTCACGGGCACAGGTACGCCGGCAGTCTTGATGGCGACCGAGAAGAGTGTGCTCGCCGTTGTGAAGTAGAGCGTCTTCCAATCGTCACCACCGAACGCGACGTTTGTTGTGGCTGCCTGGCCATGCACGATGCGCCCGAGCTTCTTGCCGTTTGAGTCGATGATGTAGAGACCACCGCTCCCGCCGCAGTACACGTTGCCCGCCGTGTCTACCTTCATGCCGTCGGGGACGCCGGGCTCAGCCCCGCTCAGGTCGACGAACACTCGACTGGTCTCCTTGCCGATCGTGCCGTTGGCCTGCATCTGATAGGCGCGTACGTGACGACGACGCGTATCGGCGACATAGAGCGTGCTTTCGTCGGGCGAGAACGCGAGCCCGTTGGGCCTCACCATGTCATCGATGATCAGCGATATGGACCCGAGATCCGGCGACACGCGATAGACGCCCGAGATCGTCACGTCCCACTCCTCGGGTGCGGCATTCCCGCCCGGGTCGGTGAAGTAGATCGCGCCGTCAGACTTGACGATCACGTCGTTCGGCCGGAGCAGACGCTTGCCCTGGAAGCTGTTGGCGATGACGGTGAGGCTGCCGTCTGATTCGTAGCGCGTGACGCGCCTGGTGAGGTGTTCGGCCGACACGAGGCGGCCCTGCTGGTCGCGCGTCATGCCGTTGGCTTCGTTGGTCTTCTCCATCGCAACGGTCGGACTCGAGCCCGGCGTGTGCTTCATTCGTCGCGCCGTGTTGATGTCGTTGAAGAGGAGGTAGTGGCCTTCCGACCACCACACTGGCCCTTCGGCAGGACCGATGGTGCCGCCATATCCGGTCGCGAGCTCGCGAATCGGCTCGCTCGTGCTGATGATGCGATCGAGTTCGGGCGCCATCGACTCGATCTTTCGTGCGGACTGGGCCCACACCCCAGGCACGCTTGTCAGCGCGAGGCCGCCGACCGCGCCAGCCATTCGCAGTACTTCACGACGTGAAAGGACGCTGAAGTCGCGCATCGATTCCTCCCTGTCTCGCCGCAGCCGAAGGCGGACCTGCTGTGATGTCGATCGGCCACCGAAGAGCGACAGGATACCGCATGGTTAATACTGTTGAGGGAGAGTTCGGGCTCCGGCCGGCCTCTTGACCACGAGTGTTTCAATTCGAAAAAGGATGTGCGAGTGAAGAAGATTGGGTTCCTCTCGTTCGGGCACTGGTCGCCGTCGCACCACTCGCAGGTGCGCACCGCGGCGGACTCGCTGCTCCAGTCGATCGATCTGGCGGTGGCGGCTGAAGAACTGGGCGCTGACGGCGCCTACTTCCGCGTGCATCATTTCGCTCAACAGCTCGGTTCGCCGTTCCCGCTCCTCGCGGCCGTTGGCGCGCGCACCAAGACGATCGAGATTGGCACCGCCGTCATCGACATGCGCTACGAGAACCCGCTGTACATGGTCGAGGACGCAGGAGCGGCGGACCTCATCGCCGGCGGCCGGCTCCAACTGGGTATCAGCCGGGGGTCACCGGAGCAGGTGATCGATGGCTGGCGCTATTTCGGCTACGTGCCTGCTGAGGGCGAGACTCACGCCGACATGGCCCGGCGCCACGCCGAGGTGTTCCTCCAGGTGCTCGAGGGCAAAGGATTCGCGCAACCCAACCCGCGGCCGATGTTCCCCAACCCGCCCGGGCTGCTGCGCGTCGAGCCACATTCAAAAGGGCTCCGCGATCGGATCTGGTGGGGCTCGAGCTCGAATGCCACGTCCCAGTGGGCCGCGAAAATGGGCATGCACCTTCAGAGCTCGACGCTCAAAGACGACGAGAGCGGCGAGCCGCTGCACGTGCAGCAGCGCAAACAGATCGAAGCGTACAAGGAGGCGTGGAAGGAGGCCGGGCACACGCGCGAGCCGCGCGTCTCGGTGAGCCGCAGCATCTTCGCCCTCGTGGACGATCGCGACCGCGCCTACTTCGGAGGCGACGTTCGCAGCGAGGATCAGGTCGGCTACATCGACGCGAACACGCGCGCCATCTTCGGCCGCTCGTATGCCGGAGAGCCCGACGTGCTCGTGAAACAACTGGCCGCTGACGAAGCCATCGCCGCCGCCGACACCCTGCTCCTCACCGTTCCCAACCAGCTGGGCGTTGAGTACAACGCGCACGCGATCGAGAGCATCCTCAAGTACGTCGCCCCAGAACTCGGTTGGCGTTGACGCGGCTCGGGGATATCCTCCCATCATGAAACTTGCGATGGCGATGGCGTTGGCGTTCACCGTGCTTGCCGCAGGCGCTTCGGCGCAGGAGACACGCCCCTCGAATGTCAGCTCGCGCCGCTGGGATCCTGCAGCAGCCGCTGCCTATCTGGACGCACGGATGGACTTGTGGTTCGCCAACGGCACCAAGCTCAAGACCGGAGACACGCAGACGGCGTGCGTCTCCTGTCACGCTGGGCTGGCTTACGCGCTCTCGCGTCCGGTGCTGCGACGCGTCATGCACGTCGATGTCCCCTCGACACAGGAAGCGAAACTAATCGACGACACGACGCGCCGCGTCGAGACGTACAGCACACACCAGGTGCTCTATGACTTCAACGAGCGCCGGCAGATCGAGTCGCGCGGCACCGAGGCCGTCCTGAATGCGGTGATCCTCACGAGCGCTGACGCCGCGAGGAATCTGCGCGAGCCGAGCGCAATCACGAAGAAGGCGCTCGCGCGATTGTGGGACACACAACGAGCCGATGGTCGATGGGACTGGCTCGAGTTCGGGCTCGAGCCGTGGGAAACCACCGAGGCCGCGTATCACGGGGCCACGTTTGCAGCGTTCGCTGCGGGCACTGCTCCGGGCCCGCGCGACGCGGTCGCCACCGCCGGCATCGAACGTCTTCGCGCGTATCTCTCCAGCAACTATCAGGCGCAACACCTCTACAACCGTACGTGGGCGCTGCTCGCCTCTACTCGGATGAAAGGCATCGTCACCGACTCACAACGCAACGCACTGATCGACGATCTCGTCCGCGCGCAGCGAGGCGATGGAGGATGGTCGCTGGAGGCGATGGGCCCGTGGAAGTGGAGCAAGACTGCGCCGCCAGTGAAGTCTCCCGGCGATCTCGATGCGTCCCTTTTGACGCAGTCCGATGGCTACGCCACCGGTCTCGTGGTCTACACGCTGAAGCAAGCGGGTGTGGCTCGCAATCACGCTGCTATTCAGAAGGGCATGCGATGGTTGGAGACGAGCCAGCGGCCCGTCGCCCTGCCTGACGTTCCCGGCCTCGCATGGACGGCGCATTCGCTCAACTACGACCGCGAACACGGCGGCGAGAAGGGCGAGCCGTGGCGGCGGTTGTTCATGTCCGATACCGCCACGGCGTTCGCCATCCTCGCGCTGGAGGATGGCGGCTCGCAGTAGTTTCGCAACCTGCGCTCAGCGCCAACGCGCACCTTCGCCGCGTCATTCGGCCCAGACGATCACCTGGCCACCACGGCCGTCGCCGGTGTCGACAATCAGGCCCGGCCCATGTCGCTCGACGTCCTCGAAGGTCAAATTGCCCGCGTCGAACTCGATGTTCTCGCCGTTCACCGATATCCGGCGGCGCCCCAATCCGCCGCGGTTGGACATCGCCATCCGCGCAAGCCAGACCGGTACGTCGACGCGCACGATCCGGCCCTGACGTGGGTCGTACGCGAGCACGCGAATCGATTGAAGGTTGGTTCGCCGTTCGGCCGTCTCGAGCGGCTTGTGGACGACGACCTGCCTGTCGTCCTTCCCGGTCCCTTGGATTTCCACGAGCGGCTGCTGGCCAGTGAAGCGCTGGCGGGCCTTCTCGAACTCCCCCTGCACGTCCTGCGTCGACGCGCTGTTCGCGCTGACATGCTGCCGGAACATGTAAATCCCGCCGCCGACCAGCACGACGAGCGCGAGTACGCAGAAACCCACGACCCCGACGATGACCCACACCCAGGTTGGAGTTTTTTTTCGTTCCATGTACGCCAGCGAAGCGTGAGGAGGCGCTCCCCACGCTTCGCCCGAGATCAGAGGGTGAATTAGAAGTCGACCTGGATGTTGAACCGCATGAATCGCGGCAGCAGTACGGCCGTCGGCTGCATCCAGCGCGCGCCGTTCGTCGCCGGGTCGTACACATTCTCGTACGTGGTCGCCGTGTTCGAGTTGAACAGGTTGTACACGTCGAGACCGACGTTGGTTCTCGTCTTGCCGAACCGAATGACCTTCGCGAAGCGCATGTCGACGGCGTTGACGCGGTCGCCGTACACCTGGCCCGGCAGGAGCAGGTCCACGTCCTGCGTCGCCAACCCGGGAGCCAGCGGTCGCCCCGTCGCCGCAAGGAACTGCGCGGCTGTCAGGCGATAGGTTGCGGTCCGCGACGCGCCGTTCGTGCCCACGGCGGCGCCGGGCTGCGCATTCGGTTGCGAGCGGAAGATCGCGCTGACCAGCACGTCGACCTTCGGCACCGTGTAGGAGCCCAGCCCACGGACGCTCGTTTGAAAGGGCTCCGTGGCGTTGCAGGCGGTCTCACCGTTGACAATGCCCTGCTCGATGACTGGTACCGCGGCCGTCCCCAGCGTGGGAGACATTGCTCGCCCGAACCGTCCCGTATACGAGTCGCACGTGTCGTTCACACCGCGGCCCGTGCTCGTGCCTCCCTGAACCACCAGGCCCCATCGCGTCCTGGCGTTGAACGACACGTCAACGCCGTGCCAGTAGTGCGTCTCGTCGCCGTAGTCGTCTGTGGTCGTGTAGTACGAGTCGGTCGCACCAAGGGAGCTCCGCGCGTTGCGGGTCAGGAACGTGACCGGGTAGCCGCCTCCATTAGGCAGTGCCGGATTCGAGGGTGCGATCAGGGTGACCTCGTCGTAGTCCGCGGCCGTGAGCGCGCGGTTGTGGGTGACGAAGAAGTTGCTCCACACCCGGCGGTTGTAAGCGACTTCCACCGCGATCTGCGGCGCGAGTTCCTGCTGCACGCTGATCCCGTACTGCCAATCGCGATTGCGCGTGCCCCATCCTTCGAGCACCGCGGGATTCACAGTCGTGGTCTGGTTGAAGGAGCCCCAATTGTTAGCCGACCACGCGCCGCACTCGCCGTTGGCCAGCGGGTTCAAGAAGGCGCATTCGGCGATGCGATTCCCGTTGGGATCCGACCACGAGCGATTGATCGACGTCACGAGCGTCTGGCCCGGATTGCTGATCGTGTAGGCATCCCCCGTGTACGCGCCCTGCAGGTACTGCCCGATGTTCCCCTTGAGCGCCGTCTTGCCGTTGCCGAACACGTCGTAGGCGACGCCCAGTCTGGGCGAGATGTCGTGATAGCCCTGCACGCCTTCAGTGCGCGGCAACAGCACCGGTCCACCGAACTCGTTGTCGGCGATGATGCCGTTCTCTCCCTCCGGCGCCCAGCTCGAGGCGGTTTCATACCTCAGGGCCCCCTGCAGCGTCAGCTTGTGCCGCGTCCACTGGTCCTGGACGTAGAAGCCGTTGTAGAGAATGCTGTTGCTGGTCTGGTTCGTTCCCACCCGCTGCGACAGCTGGTTGGGCACGCCGTTGTTGAACCGGTAGCTGATCTGCCGGCCAACGTACGTCGTGCCCTCATTGTTCATGTACCCGGCCTGGTAGCCCCACTTCATGTTGTGGCTGCCGGTGACGTACGACATCGCCGCTTTCCACGTGGCGTGTTTCTGGTTGCTCGATGGTGCCGGGTTGAATCCGCGATAGATGAAATTCGCGAACGGCACGCCGGCACTGGTGGACTGCTCCGTCACCGGAATGAAGTCCGTCAGCACACCGTAGGGACGCGGATCGCCGTTGTCGGTATAGAACGCCGAGTAGCCGGTCTCGAGAAGCACGCGATTCGAGAACGGTGACGTCCACGTGGTCTGCATGATCTTCGCGGGCGCGTCCCAGATGGACCCTGACTCTGGCGAGACTGTAGCTGTGCCTGGAGTGACTCCGGGGCCTGTGGCGATCCAGTCCTTCCCGGGACCGCGGCATTGACTTCCGCCTTCTGTGTACGCTCCTGCGCTGCAGTTCTTCGTGTAGTCGATGTAGAACCCGACCTTGTTCCTCGGCGTCGCTTGCCAGGTCAAGCGCACGGCATTCAGAGTCTTGGAGGTGGAGTTGCGTACGCTCGGGCTCGTGGCTTTCACATACGTCCAGGCGTTCGGGTTCCCCGCATTCGCGTTGACGTAGAGGTTCTGTTGCTCCTGATACGTACCGATCGCACGCGTGTTGCCGTAGAACCACACGCGGTCGCGCAGAATCGGTCCGCCCACTGCCATGTTGGCGTCATAGCTCTTGATGAGCGCCGGCAGTTCGTTGAATCCCAGCGAGCGCAGGTGGTCGTCGATGTTGCTCGACTGTCCCCACTTGCCGGCGTAGCTGGTAAACCCCGTTCCGCTGAACGTGTTGCCGCCAGTCTTCGGGATGATGTTGAACGCCGGTCCGCCGCGATCCGCCTCGCCGAGGCCGCCCGAGATCGCGACCTGCACTTCCGACGAGTTCGACATGTCGTACAAGTAGCCGGACACCCCGCCGCCGTTGCCTGGCGCACCGACGTTCATCCCATCGAGCTGGATGAGACCTTCTGTGTTTCGGCCGCCGCGCGCTGAGAAGAAGTTGTTGATGGTTGACGCGCCGCCACCGAAGCCGGTCGCTTGGATGGCGGGGATGGCCGCGATGTAGTTGCCATAGCTGCGCGACGCGGGAAGCGCGCGCACGATGTCACCGTCGATGACGGTTTGCTGGCGCGCGGTCTGCACGTCGACGACAGGCGACTCGCCGGTGACCGTAATGGTCTCCTGGAGCTGACCCACTCGCATCTCCGCGCCAATCGTCATGACGCCACCGCCTGACAGCTCGACGCCCTCGCGTATGACGGTCGCGAAGCCAGGGAGTGAGAAGGTGACTTTGTAAGTGCCAGGCGGCAGATCCGGAATGCGATACTGGCCGGTTTCGTCGGTCACGCCTGTGCGGACCTTGGTAATCAGCGCCGGACTCGACGCCTCGATCGTGACACCCGGGAGCACCGCTCCTGATGTGTCACGCACAGCTCCGGCAAGACTCTGCGCGCTCGCCAGATTGGGAATTGCGCCGACGACAGCCAACACCACGAACAACCGGAGCAGCACTCGATTCATGAGGAACCTCCACAACCGTTTGGGTCACGAAGCGAACCTTGGTCCCGGGGATGCCGCGAATGGGCGCGACTATGGACCCTTTCAACGGCGAGTGTCAAGAAAGGAGGCTGTCGAACTCGGGTGCACTCTCGCGCTACGGCACCGGCTCGATGCGCATCACGGTGCCATCTTGTTTCACGCCATTGGACTGGAGCTCGGTCGCGAAGTACAGGTTGCCGTCTGGCCCTTGCTGCACGTCGCGAATGCGCACGTCGAGTGGGGCCAGCAGCACCTCGCGCTGCTCCACCTGCTGCGGCTTCGGGTTGTTGAGCGACACGCGCCACAGCGCCTTCCCGTTCAGCGCACCGAGGAATGCACTTCCCTTCCAGCCCTTGAAACGATCGCCCGTGTAGAAGATGAGACCCGACGGGCTGATCACCGGATTCCAGAACATCCGTGGATCGTCCATGCCCTCACGCGTCCAGGGATGATCGGAGACCGGTGTGCCCGTGTAGTTGCGGCCGGTGGACACGAGCGGCCACCCGTAGTTGTGTCCCGCATGAAGGATGTTGACTTCATCGCCGCCTAGCGGACCGATCTCGGATTCCCACAACTCGCCCGTCTCGGGGTTGTACGCCAGCCCGTAGGCGTTGCGATGACCGTAGCTGTAGATCTGAGGCAACGCGCCGGCACGTCCGACGAAAGGATTGTCAGGCGGGATGCTGCCATCGTCGCGAATGCGAAGGATCTTGCCGAAGTCGTTGTCGAGCGTCTGCGCCTTCATTCGCTGACTGGTGTTCTCTGATCCGTCGCAGCAGTAGCGATCGCGATCGCCAACGGTCACGAGCAGTGTGCCGTCGCGCATGAAGAGCATGCGTCCAGGATTCGCGCCGTAGCTCTCCCACGCCTCGGAGACAAAGATCTCCTTGAAGTCTGCCAGGGCATCACCGGTCAACTTTCCGCGGCCGACAGCGATCGTGTTACCGCGGGGCCCGTACTTCGGGTAGCTCAGATACACCAGCCCGTTCTGAGCGAAGGCGGGATGCAGTGCAACGAAGTGCAGGAGGTCGGGTGCATTGTTTGAAGGCGGTGACCCTGCCGGCGGATCCGGCGCCTGCCACGCGGGCTTCGGCAACAGCTTCCCGTCCCTGATGACGCGCAGGCGTCCCGACCGCTCGGTCACGAGGATCGTGCGCGCATCGGGAAACGCCATGCCGAAGGGATGCACCAGACCCTCGGCCACTTGCGTGACCTTGATCCGCTGCCCTGTGCCAGTGTCGAAGATGTACGGGCCCGGGCCACCCGGCCCTTTCGCGGGCCCCTGCCCCTGAGCCATGACGAACGGCTGAACGGCAATGAGCGCCGCCAGTGTGGCAACGCACGAACGAGTCAGGCGCGCAGTCATCCGGCAATTGTAGTGGTGCTGCCTGCGAGTATGGCGCTTCGACAATTGATGACAATTCATGCGTTGCTTCACGGTTCGCGCGCTTCTCATAATCCGCGCGGCCGTGCTCGGTTGCTGTCCCCGGCGCGCGCCTCCTTCACCGGTTTCGTTCACGTCACACAAGGAGGGACCAGTGGTCTTGGCACGTTTCGGTCGTCGCGCTTGCCTCGTCGCCGTTGTCCTCGGCCTGATTCCAGCGTCGGTGCTGGCGCAAGGTGCCAGCACGGCCACAATCGCCGGCGTCGTCCGCGACTCCTCGGGCTCCGTGCTGCCTGGCGCGACCGTCGAGGCCGCCAGCCCCGCGCTCATCGAGAAGGTCCGCTCGACCGTCAGCGACGAGCGCGGGCAGTACCGTCTGTCCGAACTACGACCCGGCGTGTACACCTTGACGGTCTCGCTTCCGGGTTTCGCAACAGTCAAGAACGAGGGACTGGAGCTTCGGACCAACTTCACGGCTCAAGTGGACGCCGAGCTCAAGGTTAGTTCGCTCGAAGAAACCATCACCGTCACGGGCACTACGCCGCTCGTCGATGTGTCGGCGGCAACGCAGCAACGCACGGTCACACGCGAGGTGCTCGACGCCGTGCCCACAGCGAAGAGCGTGCTTGGAATCGCCGCGCTGATTCCCGCCGTTGTCGAACCGCCGAATGCCCAGGACGTGGGCGGCAGTAAAGGTGAACGGTCGGTCCGCATCTCCGTCCACGGTGGCAAGACATTCGACTCGCGCCTGCTGCAGGACGGTATGCGCTACAACGCGCTGACACCTGGCGTCGGTCAGCCGAACGCGACGACACCATCGACACCGGTCAGCCCGGCGCCAGTGTTCACGGCATCGCTGGAGGGCACGGGCCGCGGTTACTACATCAATCCCCTCGCGGTCGACGAGGTCGTCGTCGACCTCGGCACGATGGGATCGGCCGAGTACTCACTGGGCGGTGCACAGGTCAACAGCATTCCCAAGAGCGGCTCCAATAACTTTTCGGGCTCGTTGTTTCTGGCCGGCACCAGCAGTGGCCTGCAGAGTGACAATCTCGACGACGACTTGATCAACCAGGGTCTGACGTCGGTCAACAGCGTGAAGAAGGTGTATGACGCCAACGCTGCCTTCGGCGGGCCCCTCATGGCGAACCGGTTGTGGTTCTTCGCGGCCGGCCGTTTCTGGGGCACGACCACGCACGTGGCGAACCTGTATGCCGATGCGAACACGGCCGACTTTCTCTACACGCCAGACCTGTCCCGCCCGATCGAGCCGGTAGAGAACGACAAGGGTGGCGGTTTGCGACTGACGTTCCAGGCCTCGTCGAGAGACAAGATCGGGTTCTCGTTCGACAAGCAGCGGAACTTCCAGGACCAGCTCACTGGACAACTCGAAACCGGAACGATCAAGAACGAAGCGAACCAGGGCTACTGCCAGACGCACCAGGTCGCGCAGGGGACATGGAGCCGGCCGCAGTCGACGAACCTGCTCTTCGACGCTGGCGTCACCGTGAGCAAGTTCAACTTCCAGGGATTTGGCGATGACCTGTTCCTCAGTGACTACCAGGGGTGCGGGGGTCAGCTTGTGGACAACGTGTCGATCAACGACACCGGGCTGGGGTTCACCTACAACGGCGTCGGCGTCGGCAAGGGCATGAGCTTCTCGCACCAATCGAACGGGCGCTTCAACGTCTCGTTCGTCACCAGCCGTCACACGATCAAGACGGGCGTGTTCTGGATGTACGGTCTGGGCGGCGGACAGCGCGCGTATAACGTCCGCGCGCCGGCGCAGGTGAATGGGCTGCCGGTGACCTACACGTTCCTGAACCAGAGACCGACCAGCCTCACCCAGTTCGTCTCGCCGAACTTGCAGGTGGATCAGCTCAACCCTGACCTCGCGCTGTTTGTGCAGGATCAGTTCCGGTTGAACCGCGTCACGATCACCGCGGGTCTGCGGTTCGACTGGCTCCGCGAATCCGTCGCTGCGTCGTCGGTACCCGAGGGCGCGCTGGTGCCGCCCCAGTCGTTCCCCGCCATCAAGAACGTGCCCAACTGGAAGGATCTCAGCCCGCGACTCGGAGTCGTGTGGGATCCGCAAGGGGACGGGAAGACCGCGATCAAGTTCGGCATCAACCGTTACGTGGCGTCGGCCACGACCGGTATCGCAAACCTGTTCGACCCGTTCGGCCCGGGCAACTCGCTCTCGAGCACGGCGCGAACGTGGGGCGATACGAACGGCAATTTCCTGCCGGACTGCGACCTCAGGCTCAAGACGGCGAATGGCGAGTGCGGCGCCATGCTGAACCAGAACTTCGGCACGAACGTTCCGAGCTACCGGCCGGATTCCGACTGGGTCAACGGATGGGGCAAGCGTCCGTACAACTGGCAGACAACGGTCAGCGTCGATCGGGAGATCCTGCCCTTCCTCGTCGTGAGCGCCGGCTACTACCGCACCTGGTACGGCAACTTCATGGTGGTCGACAATCAGCGTGTGACGCCGGAGGACTTCAGCCCGTACTGCGTCACCGTGCCAACCGACTCACGCCTGGTGATGAGCGGTCAGCAGCTGTGCGGGCTCTATGACCTCAACCCCAACAGGGTCGGCCAGATCGACAACCTGGTCACGCTCGCCAAGAACTACGGCTCGCACAAGGAGATCTACAACGGCGTCGACGTGAACCTGCAGTTGCGCCTGAAGGCACGTGCGACGGTCGGCGGTGGCTGGAACATCGGGAACGCCGTTCAGCTCGGCACCACGGCTGGCGGCACGGCGTCGGCCAGCACCGACAGCTGTTATGTGGTCGACTCGCCCCAGCAGTTGTTCAACTGCGACGTCAAGGTGCCGTATCAGAACCGCATCAAGCTGAATGGCTCGTACATCCTGCCTGGCGACGTGCAGATCGCAGCCGTCGTCCAGAGCAATCCGGGCGCGAACTATTCGGCCAACCTCGCATACACGACCGCACAGATCCAGCCGTCGCTTGGACGCCCGTTGTCGGGAGGCACCACGGTCACCATTCCGCTCGCCACGCCGTACTCGTTGTACGGTCCGCGAATCAACCAGATCGATCTCCGTGGCACGAAGATCTTCCGCTTCGGAACGACGCGTCTGCAGGCGAACGTGGACGCCTACAATCTGTTCAACACGAACACGCCTGTCACGCTCTTCGGCACTTACAATGCGCGATGGGGACAGCCGACGCAGGTGCTCGACGGGCGGCTCGTGAAGTTCAGTGCGCAGTTCGACTTTTAGCGAGGTGTTCGCGGCGATGTAGCGGCGAGTCTTTAGACTCGCCGTGAATGGCAAGGCGGGTCTGAAGACCCGCCTCTACGTTGTTGTAAAAGGGGAACCACGATGAGGGGACAGACATCAGCCAGCCTCGCGCGACACGTGACTGTGTGCGCATGCGCCATCGGTCTGGCACTGGCGTTTGGCATGAGCCAGAGCGGCGCGGCGGCACAGCGCGGCGAACCGGGCGAGGGTACCCGCGGGCAAGGTGCTGGTCCGGCGGGACGCGGACGGGCGAACTACTCGTTGAACGACCCCGCGCCGAACGACCCCGCGTTGAAGGGCGCGATTGACATGCACGCGCATCAGGACCCGGACAGCTTTGGTCCAAGCTACGGACAGGCGGCTCGATCGATCGATGCGCTCGATCTCTACACCCGCGCAAAAGCATCAGGCATGCGCGGGTTCATCATCAAAGGCCACCTCGATCAGACCGCGGGGCTGGCCTACTACATGCGCAAGCTCCATCCAGACATGGAAATCTTTGGCGGGATGGGCTCGAATCTCACGACCGGCACCAAGGTCAATCCTTGGGCGATCACGCACATGGCCGAGATGAAGGGCGGGTGGGGCCGCATCGTGTGGATGCCGAGCTGGGACTCGGAGACCAGCATCCACAAGCTCGCGCGCAAGCCGTTCGCGTTCGTGCCAGTGGCTCATTGCAAAGGGTTGCCATTCTGGATCGACTATCCGAAACCGTGCCCCGACGGCGGAGAGTTGCTACCGGAAGTCAAAGAAGCGATTCAGATCGTGGCCAAGGCCAAGACACGCGACAGCAACGGCGATCTGATCCTGGCAACGGGCCACAACTCACCGCCCGAAGTGAAGTTGATGGTGAAGGAAGCCGTGCGCGTGGGTGTCAAGCACATCATCATCACGCACCCGCTGCTCGACATCGTGGAAATGGAGCCCAAGGAGATCAAGGAGCTCGTGGAGTCTGGCCCCGAGATCTACGCGGAGTTCACCTCGCAGTTCGGCAACCCCAACGCACGGCCCGAGGTCGTGAAGCTGTACGCCGAGACGATCCGCCTGGTCGGCCCCGAGCACTCGTTCATCTCGAGCGACACGGGTCAGCTCAACTCGAACTGGCAGCCGGATGCGCTGGCCAACTGCGCAAAGGTCCTGCGCGCGAACGGATTCACCGAGCACGAGCTCGATCTGTTGCTGAAGATCAACCCGGCGAAGATTCTCGGAATCCCGCTACCTGCTGGAACTAAATAAAGGCGTAGTCCTTTGTTCTTGGTTCTTGGTCCTTAGTCCGTCCGTGGTCCCTGGTCCGTCCGTGGTCCCTGGTCCGTCCGTGGTCCCTGGTCCGTCCGCGGGTCCCAGGTCCCCGGACCAAGGCCCAAGGACGGACGAAGCGCCAAGGACGGACCAAGCACTAAGGACCAAGGACGAAGGACTAACCAGTGATCAGCCGGTACCCGTCGCCGTACGCCTTGCGAATGTAGGTGGGATGGCGCGGGTCCGGCTCGAGCTTGTGACGTAGCCGGAAGATGAAATTGTCAACGGTGCGCGTGAGCGGCGCGTCCGAATAGCCCCAGACCAGGTGTAACAATTCGTCCCGCGTCACCACGTGACCGGCTCGTTCCGCGAGGCAGTGCAGGATCTCGAACTCGCGGTCGGTCAGCTCCACACGCTTCGTACCGCAGTACGCCTCCAGCCGCCTGAAATCGATCACCGTGTCGCCCAGCCGTAGCTGATCGATCGGCGGCTTCGTGCGACGCAGCACCGCGTGCACACGCGCCAGCAGTTCGTCGAGGGCGAAAGGCTTCGTGACGTAGTCGTCTGCACCGAGCGTCAATCCGCGGATGCGATCTTCCTTTTGCGCGCGGGCCGACAGGATGATCACCGGGACACGCGTCGGGCCCTCGCTGAGCGACCGGCAGATGTCGAAGCCATCGGCGCCATGCGGGAGCATCAGGTCGAGCAGGAGCAGATCCGGCGTGAACCGCTTGACCGAGGCGAGCGCGCGATGGCCGTCGTCACACGTCTCCACGACGAACCCTTCGTACTCCAGGTTGTCACGGAGCAGCCGGGCGATCGCCTTGTCGTCTTCGATGATCAGGACGCGCTTGGGCATTGTCATACCTCGTTCGAGTCCACTCACGCGCTTCGCCGTCTCCCGAGCGGCAGCGTCACATCCACTTCCGTTCCCGAGCCGGGGGTGCTGCGCACCTCGATCCGTCCTCCATGGCTCTCGACGATGCGCTTGGCGATCGGCAGCCCGAGACCGCTGCCGCTCACGGTGGCGTTGCCGCCGCGATAGAAGCGTTCGAAGATGCGCGAGAGGTCCTTGCTCGCTATTCCGGTTCCGCGATCCCGTACCGTCAACGTGACGCTCTTGCCGTTGGCCGTGGCACTCACAGCAAGATGCCTCTCCGTCGTCGAATACTTGATGGCGTTGTCCACGATGTTGTCGATTGCCTGAATCATGGCGGGACGATCGACGCTGATCTGCGGGAGATCGGGTGGCACGTCGATGACGAGATCGAATTCCTTGTTGGCCAGCACCGGGCGCAATCCCTGCAACGCGTCCTCCACCAGATCGGCAGGTTCGACATCCGCACGCTCGGTCGGCGATGCGACATGAGAACTGCTGTAGCGCGCGTAGGTCAGGAGGTTGTCGATGGAGCTGCTTAGACGGGTCGCTTCCACTGACAACAGGCCGGCGTACTCCTGCACGGTCTTGGGCGACGTGTAGCGTCCGTTCGCGAGCGTGTCGCCGACGAGACGGATGAATGCGACCGGCGTCTTCAACTCGTGCGTCACCCCGGCGACGAAATCGGATTTCATCGATGCCAGCGCGGCACTCGCCCGGTCGGCGCGAACCGTCAGGACGAGCGCCAGCAGACTCGCACCAGCCGCGATCGAAATCAGGATGAACATCCGCCGTGCGCCCTGAAGCGTCGCGAGGAGCGCCGGATCCGGAAGCGATCGGACGCGCACCGTCCACTCGCGGACTCGCGTCGGGCGCGACGTTCCGCGACTGTCGCCCGGGATCCGGGCATCGTCGAGGAGCGATATCGACCTGACGAGCGCCGGATCGATGAAGAGCAGTGGGAACCGTGTGTGAAGATCGCCGGCGTTCTCGGGCTCGACCGCGGCCCCTTTTGTCACCACGCGCCCCTCGTCGTCGGAGACGGTGATCGAGAGTCCACCTCTGCCCCCGCCGATCTTCGCGACCTGCTCCACGAGCGGATCGAAGTACTCCGCGTGGAGCCACTGCTCGTTGACCGTGAAGGCCATGAATCCCAGGAGTGTGTGGGATGGGCCGGAGGCGAACAGCGCGTGCGCGACGATCTGGTAGGACGTCCCGTCGATGGGCTGCTCCAGCATCAGGAACGGCGATGCCGCAGTCGCATGCTTCCGGACTGCCGCCACGAGTCCGGCCAGCGCGGGCGGGTCGTGGATCAGCACGACCGGGAACGGATCGTCCGACGAGGGCCGCGTCTCCCACGGCGGCGGGCGATCCGCACGGTTGAACACGTAAGTCTCCCCGTCTTCCCGATTCGTGTGTTTCCACAGCACGAACGACTCCGGATACGGGAACTGCGCAAACGTGCGCGCAGCGACCTGGAACATGCTGTATGGCGGATCCTCATCCAGATCGGTGGCGTTGAATGGGACGATCGCCGTAATCCAGGCGCCTCTCATGTCGGATTTGAGCGTTGCGCGCACGAGCGCCAGCGCCTCGTTGGCGCGCCGCTCGACGAGCAGGTTCGTGCCGCTCCGCCACTCTCGTGTCGCCACGTAGCCAAACCACACGAGCGCCGTGGTTGCCGCGAACATCGCAACCACATAGGCAATGACAATCGGAAGGCGAACGGCGCCGTCGGTGACTCGCCGCCCGCGGATCTCGATCATCGCAGGACCTCGCGCTCGCGGTAGTAACGGGCTGCCCCTGGGTGCAGCGGGATCGGTGCAGCGGGCGCCTGCTCGGGATCGATCAGCGCCGCTTCACCGTGCTCGCGCGCAAGCGCCGGCAGCTGCTCGAAGAATGCGCGCGTCAACTGGTAGACGAGCTCCTCGGACAGATCGCCGCGGCAGACGAGCAGCCACTCCGCGCCGAGCGTCTCGATCGGTTGGCTCTGCCCCGGGAGTTGGTTGGCCGCGATGGTGACCGGCTTCAGGAACGGATAGCTGCCGCGCAATTGATTGGTCACCTTGCGGCTAATCGGCAGCAGGCGGAGCGGAATGGTCTGACTGAGCGCGCGAGCCGCCACCAGCATCAGCGGGTTCGCGCTGAACACGGCATCGATCTCGCCCGCCCCAAGCTTCGGCATGAGATCGTCGGTCGCCTCGAAGATCGGCTGCACGTCCGCGTAGGTCATACTGTGAGCGCCCAACACGATTCGCGTCGAGAACTCACCGGATGTCCCTGGCCGGATGATGCCGACGCGGTGGCCCTTCAGACTCTCAATCGATCGGAAGGGGCTGTCGCGCCGGACCAGCACATAAAAATTGTTGACCCACAGCACGGCAATCGCGCGCAGGTTCTTGTGCGGATACAGGTTGCGCTCGATGCCACGGCGATACGCGAGGTACACGACATCGGACTGCGCCAGCCCGAGCTGTCCCTGTCCGCCGTCCACCGCAGACACGACGACGACGCCTCCCGATGTCGCTTGCAGGTCGATATGCGTGTCGGGGAGTGCGCTGTTGAAGCGTTTGATCAGATCGTTGGTGAACCCTGCTGCGATGCCGGACCACAGCGTCAGCTGTTGCGGCCGCGGGGCCGCAGCCCCGGATGAGCACGCTGCGGTGCACAACGAAACAAGAAGAACCGCCGCGGTACCAGGACGACGGCAGGCTCGGAAACGGGATGACGTCGTGGTCACTGCAGCTTCTTCCCGCGAGACGAGCCGGATTATACGGGAGCGCAACGAGTTGACAGGACTAATGACAATTGATGACAAATGCGGCGGGTGCAGCCCGAGTGCGCGCCGCGCATAATGCGCGCGCTGCGGGTGCGGACACAGGGTTCCGGGTTCAAGGTTCCGGGTTCCACCAAGCAAAGGAGCTTTCATGCGGAAAATGGCGGTCTGGGCGGCACTCATCGCGGCCTGCGGAACCATCGGGCTCGCCCAGGGCGGCGCCCAGGCACCAGCTGGCGGAGGCGGCCGCGGACCGGGTGCCGAAGGCCGGACGGTCATCCTGGAACAGGCGCCGAAGGATCATTCGATCGCCATCCCCAAGGACAAGCTGGCGCAATACCTGAAAGACATGGATGCGAAGAAGCTCCAGACGCTTCGCATGATCGAGGGCGGCAAGTACAACGTGAATATCCGGCGTATCACCGCCGCCGAAACGGGGTTGGTGCATCCCATCACTGCGGACTTGTGGGTGGTGCTCGAAGGCGGCGGGACGCTGACCACCGGCGGCGTGCTCGAGAAGGGCAAGATCCTCGGCGGCCAGAGCCGACCGATCAAGGTTGGCGACGTCGTCTATATCCCGTCGGGGCTGCCCCACGGCGTGAGCGGCGTGGACAACAACATCACGTGGCTCAACGTGCGTTGGGATACGGACTGGCCACCAGATGCTCCGATGGGCGCGGGCACGTTGAACGGCCTGCTCGGGCGCGCGGCTGGTGCCCGCGCTGGCGGGGCTCCTCCTGCGGCTCGCGGACCCGCGTTGCCTCCCGGAAGCCAACAGGTGCTGCCCTACAGCTACGGTGGCAGCGGCGAGCTGTTCTTCTCGAAGGAGCAGCTCGATCAGATCATGGCCGGCATGCGACTGAAGAAGTCGGTGAACACGCGCCTCATCGAAGGCGGGCGTTACAACGTGAACCTCCGTTGGAACGGCAACCCGACAGTGGAACTGCACGAGCAGACGATCGACACGTGGGTCGTGCTGGCGGGCGGTGCCACGGTGAACACGGGCTACGAAGTGAAGGATGGCGAGCGCGTGCCGAACACGGGCGTGTCAGTCGTCAGCAAGCCGGGCGACGTGTTCTTTCACCCGTCGAACTTCTACCACGGCTTCAGCCAGGTCTCGCCCGACATTTTCTGGCTGAACATTCGCTGGGACGACAATTACGCGAAGTGATCGATAACGCCCGACTCCCAATTTCCAACTTCCAAGACAAGCAGAACCTGCGAAGGACCCTGGAAGCTGGGAGTTGGACGTTGGGCGTTCACTGAGGCGAATCCAATGCATAGATCAACGTGGCGGAGTGTCGGCATCGTCGCTGCCGGCATCGCGATGACGGCGACGGTCGCGACGCTCTCGAATCGTGACGCGCAGGCGCAGGTGTCCTCGACCGCGAGACAGGTACCCGTCTTCGAGGTAGACGCGGCGTGGCCGAAGCTGCCGAACAACTGGCTCGTGGGTCACGTCGCATCGGTCGCTGTGGATAGCCGCGATCACGTCTTCATGCTGCATCGGCCGAACACCATTCCCGAGGCGCAGCGGAGCAAGGCCGCCCCCCCGGTTCTCGAGTTCGACGAGGCGGGGAAATTCGTGAACGCGTGGGGCGGCCCCGGACAAGGCTTTGACTGGCCGGACAGTGAACACGGCATCGCCGTCGATTACAAGAACAACGTATGGATCGGCGGCAGCGCACCGGTCGCACCATCGCTGCGCAATCTCGACGACGACATGCTCCTGAAGTTCGACAGCAAGGGAAAGTTCCTGCTGCAGATCGGCGGCAGGAGCGTCAGCAAAGGTAATGCGGACCCGAAGGCCGTGCACCAGTCGGCCGACGTCTTCGTGTGGCCCAAGACCAACGAGGCCTTCGTCGCTGATGGCTACGGAAATCGCCGCGTGATCGTGTTCGACGCCGACACCGGAGCATTCAAGCGGCAGTGGGGTGCATTCGGCAACACACCGATCGATGTCACTCCCGCTCCTCGCGCCGGAGGCGCCGGTGCGGCGGGCGGCGCGCGCGCTGGTGGCGCGAATGCCGGCGGTGCGGCCCCTGGTGGCGCGGCCGCTGCACCCACCGATATCGAGGGGCTGGGGTCCGGACAATTCGGCGGTCCGGTGCACGCCGTCAAAGTCTCGAACGACGGACTCGTGTACGTGGCCGACCGTCCCAATCGTCGCGTGCAGGTGTTCACGCCGGACGGCAAGTACGTCACGCAGGTGTTCATCAACCGCACCGGTCCGTCGGCACAGTCGGCCGCCGGGCTCGCGTTCTCGCCCGACACGCAGCAGCAATTCCTGTACGTCGCCGACTACGGCAACTCGCACATCGCGGTGCTCGAGCGAAAGAGCCTGCGACTTCTCTATCAGTTCGGGCGGCGCAGCGAGAAGCCGGGCGACTTCCAGGGCCTGCATCACCTCGCGATCGATTCCAAGGGCAACATCTACACCGGCGAGGTTGCACCGGGCGCACGCGCGCAGCGTTTCGTATACAAAGGACTTTCAAACACGCTGCCGCCCAACGCCATTCCGGCTGCGGCGCCAGCGCAGAGCCAGCGTACGTTCCCGGCTCCGGGTCAGGCGCGCGGCGGCTATCCCGCGTGGGCCAGCACCATGGCCAGCCCGTACCAGATGACGCCAAACTGGCCGCGACTGGGCACCATCAAGCCGGGCGCCGCGATCGGCATCATTCCGGATGGCAAGGGCGGCACGTGGCTGCATCACCGCTCTGAGCCACCGATCCTCTACATCGATCCGGCCGGCAATGTCGTGAAAAGCTTCGGCAACGGCATGTTCGTGCAGGCGCATGGATTCTGTCAGGACCGCGACGGCAACTTCTGGGCAGGTGACAGCGGTCCGTTCGCAGACAGTCCCGCGACGAAGGGTCGTGGGTTCCAACTCTTCAAGTTCAGTCCCGATGGCAAAGTACTGCTGTCGCTCGGCAAGGCCGGCGTCTCGAAGGCTGGCCGTGACACGTTCATCGGCCCGACCGCGTGCGCGATCGCGCCCAACGGCGACATCATCGTCGCCGACGGGCACTGGCCGCGACCGACCGATGCGCAACAGGACGGTGATCGATTGGTGCGCCTGAAGACGGACGGAACGTTCGTCGCGGAGTACGGCAAGATGGGTACCGCGCCGGGCGAGTTCATGGGACCGCACGCGCTCGCCTTCGACTCGCAGGGACGGCTCTTCGTTGCGGATCGCTCGAACAACCGGGTGCAGGTCTTCGATCGCAACATGCAGTTCGTCGACGAGTGGCGGCACTTCGGCCGGCCGAGCGGCATCGCGATTTTGAAAGACGACACGCTCATCGTCGCCGACTCCGAGTCGAGTCAGTTCATAGGCGGTCCACCGCAGGCCCCGGAAGGCGGCGGCAACGTGGTGCGCAATCCAGGCTGGGGCAACGGGATCAGGATTGGCAGCGCGAAGGACGGTTCGCTCCGCTACTACGTTCAGGGCACGCGTCCGGAAGGTATGGGCGCGGACAACGAGGGCAACGTCTTCGCAGGACTGACTGGGAATTGCGACGCGAGTCCTTCCGGTGGATGTCTTCAGAAGTGGGTAAAGAAGTGAACTAGATCAACTCCCAACTTCCAACTCCCAACTTCCAACGTGCCCGGTTCTTTGTGAGTTGGGCTTTTTGGGAGTTGGGAGTTGATTCGCAACGAGGATCATCATTCATGAATCGCATCATTGTTGCTGCAGCCTTTGTGCTGCTCACGCTGTCGCAAGCGGGTACCTTCACGCAGGGCGCACAGCCGCCGCAACTCGCGACCGACATCACCGCTGCGGACGTGCAAGCCGTGATCAACGCGCCTACCGGGGGTGGGGATCGACAGATGAAGGTCGTCGACATGGGCAAGTACAACGTCAGCGTCGGCGTTCTTCGCCGGGGCCAGACCAAGCCCGGTGCGCCCGTGGGCGCGATCAATCACGAGCACGTCACCGAGGTCTACTACATCGTCTCGGGATCGGGGACGCTGTTGACTGGCGGGACTGTGGATGGGGTGAAGCCGCTGCCCGCTGACGGCGAGATCGTGAAAGTGGCAGTCGGTCCCAGTAATCAGGGCACGTTCCGTCAGGCGGCGCAGATACGCAAGGTCGGCCCCGGCGACATCGTCATTATCCCGCCAGGCGTTTATCATGGGTTCACCGACGTCGCCGATCATGTGGACTACGTATCGGTCCGGCCGGATCCCGATCACGTGCTGCCGGCCGGGTACGTGCACCCGCTTTTGAAGAAGTAAAACCAATTGTTGATTGAATGATCGGTATTGTTGATTCGTTGTTGAATGTTGATTGTTGAATTGTGGATTCGGTGGTGATTCGTCGAAGCGGGGGGGGCAATCAACGTTCAGCAATCAATAATCAAAAACGATTCAATAATCGAAGATCGCCAAAATCAGGAGTCTCCGATATGCGCGCACGAATCGCGGCGTCAGTGGCCTTCGTCGCAGCTCTTGCGTCCGGACTCTCCGGGCAGACGGGCAATACGTCGTGGTCCGTGCCCAGGACGCTCGATGGACGGCCAGACCTGCAGGGGATCTGGGCCAACAACGGGATGACGCCGCTCGAGCGGCCGACGCAGTTCGGCACTCGCGCGACGATGACGGATAAAGAGCTCGCCGACCTGAAACAGCGGGCGCAGAAGCTGGTCGACGGCGGCGACGCGTTCTTCGGCGAGGAGCTCTTCCTCGCAGCACTCCAGGGCAAAGACAAGTTCTCATCGTCCGACACGCAGACGGGCAACTACGACCAGACCTGGCTGTCGGATCGCACGTGGGACAACCGCACGTCGCTCATCACCGACCCGCCGGATGGACGCGTTCCGCCGCTTGCGCCTGGAGTTGCCGAACGCAGGGCGGCACAACGTGCCGCGCTGCAGGGGCGTGGCCCTGCCGATCGCGCGCAGGATCTCGGGCTCGGTACGCGCTGCATCACGTACGGCACGCCTAACCTGTTCGCTGGCTATCAGAGCTACTTCGCGGTCACGCAAGCCCCGGGCGTCGTGGCGATGCGTAGTGAGATGGTTCACGACACGCGGATCTTTACGATCAGCGACGCACCGCACACCTCGTCCGCGATCAAGCAGTACAAAGGCGACTCCCGCGCCCACTGGGATGGCGACACGCTGGTCGTCGACACGATCAACCTCCCGGCCGGCGCGTTCCGCGGTTCCACTGAGAGTCTTCGTTTGGTGGAAAAGCTCCGCCGCGTCGCGGAGGACACCCTCGAGTACTACATCACGATCGACGATCCGGGTACGTGGTCGCGGCCGTGGACGCTGATGATTCCGCTGAAGAAGACAGGCGAGGAGATGTTCGAATACGCCTGTCACGAAGGAAACTACGGGCTTCCCGCGATCCTGAGCGGGGCGCGCGCGCAAGAACGATCGACACGCTGACACCAGCAGTGTCGCGGTCGATCAGGAGATCCACATGCACGTACGAATCGTGACGTCTGTCGTCTTCGTCGCAGCTCTGGCAATCGGACTGTCCGCGCAAACGTCCACCTCCGCTAAAGCTACGGTGGACAGGGCGAGTTGGTCGGTGCCGCGGATGCCGGATGGCAAACCCGACATGCAGGGCGTCTGGGCCAACAACGGCATGACGCCGCTCGAGCGACCGGCCGTGTGGGGCAATCGAGCGACGATGACCGACGCGGAGCTCGCGGATCTGAAGAAGCGCGCGCAGAAGTTGATCGACGGTGGTGACGCGTTCTTCGCCGACGAACTCGTTCTGGCCGCGCTCGAAGGCAAGACCAAGTTTTCGTCAGCCGACACGCAGACGGGCAACTACGATCAGACCTGGCTGTCCGAGCGGATCTGGGACAACCGGACGTCGCTCATCATCGACCCGCCGGATGGCCGCCTCCCGCCGCCAGCGGCTGCCGCGGCTGAACGCGCACGTGTCCAGGCTGCCGCGCGACAAGGCCGTGGTCCCGCCGATCGCGCGCAAGACCTCAGTCTGAGCACGCGCTGTGTCCATGCAGGCACACCCAATATCCGCGCGGGTTATCAGAGCTACTTCGGTATCACCCAGGGACCTGGCGTCGTGGCGCTCCGCACCGAGATGATCCACGACGCGCGCATCCTTCCGATCGACGCCGGTCCTCACGTGTCGTCTGCGATACGGCAGCACCACGGTGACTCTCGCGCTCACTGGGAGGGCGACACGCTCGTCGTGGACACGATCAACTTCTCGAATGCCGGTTTTCGAGGTTCGACCGACCAGCTGCACCTGACCGAGAAGTTCAGGCGTGTCGCGGAGGATACGCTCGAGTACTACATGACGATTGACGACCCGAGCGTGTGGTCGCGGCCGTGGACGCTGATGATTCCCCTGAAGAAGACCGGCGAAGGGCTGTTCGAATTCGCGTGCCACGAAGGGAACTATGGGCTTCGCGCGATCCTGAGCGGAGCGCGCGCTCAAGAGCAATCGAGTCGATGATCCCTGCGGTGCGTCAATCCGCTGCGAAGCAATAGATGAGACCGTCACCGAACGACGCGCGCAACTCCGACTGACTGCAGCCTCGCGACAGATGCGCTGAGTTCCACGACGTCGGGCGCTCGCCGCCGCCCGTGCGGTTGTGATGACCAAGCATCGCGCGGCCTGTGCTCAGGCTCGTCCAGCCATTGCACGTCGTATCACCACCGCGATTGCTCGCGAGGGTGCCATCAGGATTCGAACCGGTCAGCACGTCGTGGCGACCCGGGGCAACCATTGTCCCCTTCTCCGTGAGCGTGTTGGTGGAACCCAGCTCGTTCGGCCCTTCGTGAAGTTCAGTGATGCCGGCGGCAATCATCACGCCTCTGGCATTGAACCAGGGGCCTCGTCCGATCCGATCACGCGCATCGACGGCCGGTTGATCGCTCGTGGCCGGAGCGCTGAGATACGCTCGCCAGGTTCGCTGGCCCATTCCGACCGTATCGGCAAGCTGCCGACAGAGCGCATCGGCGCCACGAATGCCCCCGAGGTTTCCACCCAACCCGCGTCCCTTGCTGGTCAGAAAGAAACTCATCGTGGAGGTCGGAGCCGGAAGCGCCTGCGCCAGACCCGATGCGGACGCCAGCAGCACTCCCACGATCACCGCCGCCGTTCTGATTCCCATGTTCTACAGGCGGGTCTGAAGACCCGCCTCTAGTCCGAC
>Ga0310810_10000907_pt1 | contig 29986 bp, 31 predicted proteins | sample NCmetagenome_FD_207641 | JGI IMG/M metagenome (GOLD analysis project Ga0310810, IMG submission 207641) | Soil microbial communities from experimental microcosm in Duke University, North Carolina, United States - NC | ecosystem: Engineered > Artificial ecosystem > Soil microcosm > Unclassified ... | reverse complement strand
TGGCTTTCAGGTCTTCGTTATCACTGACCAGGTCCCAGTAGAGATTCAGCACGGTCGCAACCAGATTGAGCAACTGCGACCGGAACGTCTCTTGCGCCAGCCCAACATTCATTTCCGCCACCCGGATGAAGCGGCTGTTGACGCCTGTGCCGAAGCCTTGCAGGAAATTATGGCGGACGAAAATCTGAACCGAAGGCGCTACCGACGGGTTCAGGATGTCGGTAGGGGTGTTCTCTTTGAGGTAGGATTCGTTGGCCGAAACCTGCACGTAACCGCCGCTTAGAAGCCCCTGTGTGACAGCGTTTTGGTAGAGGTGCTTGTTATCGATCAGCGCAGCGGTTTGGCTCTGCGTGGTGTTGGGCTGCGGCGTGGTGGTCTTCAAGAAGGCAGTCGTATTTTGGAGCACCGCGTCCAGATTCGGGGTGATCGGTCCAATCTGGGATACGGTTGCCGCGCCGCCACCGCCGCCACCGCCACCGTTACCGCCGTTTAAGAGGCCTGCGGCCGCCTGGCTTCCGGCGACCCCCTGGCCGCTGGTATTCTGGTTCGCCAGCGTGTTTCCACTGGTCACACCGCGAAGAGGGCCGCCAGCCTGCTGCCTCTCCACCAGCCATTGCGCGGCGATAGGTCCATATCGATCCACCTCCAGATCGAGATTGTTCTCGATGGCAAGCGCGATCGCATCCTGCACCGTCACATACAGCTTGCCCGCGCGGATCAAATTACCCAACCGGCCGGAATTCGTCAACCGGACAGGCGAAATGGTGGCCGGAATGTATGGGCGCACCAGGATCGGCGCGTGCGGTTTCTCCACCATGAGCGACGACTCCTGAGCGCCCAACTGTGAAATCAGGCAGCACCATGCGGCGAAGACTGCAAATTGTTTTTGTGGCGTCATCTGCGGCATCTCCCGTCACTTCCTTGGATTCAGCGGCAGATCCGGTATCGACGATTGCCGCGCCACCTGGCCCGATTTCGCCTCTTCCATCGAAATGCCGTTCTCTTCCAGCGTCCGTCCCATAGCATCGTCGAAGGCAACTTTAGCGTGCGTATAATTCGCCATGGACTGGATCTCCGCGCTTTGGTCGTTGTTGAGATCGCGCTGCGCCTGCACAACTAACGGGATGCTGGAGGTACCGAACTGGAACTTTTTCTGCTCGGCATCCAGGGTCTGCTGCGCCAGTACTCGCGTGGCTACCGCCGTTTCATATCGTGCGCGAGCCTGTTGCAAACTGATCACGGCATTCTTGACGTCCACGCGAACCTGGTTGACAAAGCGTTGCAGCTGCAACTCGGCTTGCCGCAGATTGAGCTGGTCGGCCGCGTAGTCGGCTTGCGCGGCCCGGTTGCGGAAGGCAATATTCAGAGAAAATCCAAGTGTGTAGTTCGGATAATTTCTGCGGAAGATCTGCCCCAGGAGGTTGCCGTAGCCGCCCACGAAGTACGGGTCGGGTGTGCCATTGGCGCCGTTCGATAATGCGTTCGGGTCGCCGGTCAATGCATTGTTGGAGAAGTCGGCAAACGCCTGCAGCGTAGGCAGGAGCGCGTTTCTAGAGCCCTTCAGGTTAATCAGCGTGCTCTCCAGATTGATCCGCGTCTGTTGCAACTCTGGCCGGCCGGCCAGCGCCTGCTGCACCAGTTCCGGCATCTGCTTGAGCTCTTCCTTCTCCGGAACTTGAATGCGATCGAGAGTCACAATATGAACGTCGTCCATCCACGGGCTCGCCACGCCATTTCTGCTGAGTGCGTTCTTCAGGACGGTCTCTTGCTGTGCGACGTTGGTTTGCGCGATCAGCAGATTCTCCTTGACCGACGAAACTTCGGCCGCGGCGCGGGTTATCTCGATGGCCGACAGCGTTCCAATCGCGACTTGTTTCTTGTTGTCCTCGTAAAGCTTCTGAGCCGTCGCCAGCGCCTGTTCCTTGATGCGTACATCTTCGTTGAAACTCACCAGGTCCCAGTACAGATTCAATGCGGCCGAGATCGTCGTAATCACCTGCCGTTTCACCTGCAGGTCCGTCACTTTCATGTTGTTCCTGGCCACCCGGATGTAGCGATTGTTGACGGCTAGGCCGAAGCCCTGCAATAGATTCTGCGACATGAAAAAGTCGAGAAACCCCTGCGTATATGGATTCAGAATGGGCGAAGGGCTGTTGACCGTACTCCGGTAACTGCCGTAGGCAAATTGCACCGTGGTGCCCGTGACAAATTGCTGCCCATAGGCAATCTGGTAAGCCTTGCTGTCGTTCAACAGCGCCGGCACCGGGTTCAAGACCGTGTTGCTCTGCGGGGACGTAACGTGTTGAAAATTGGCCGACGCAAATAGGAAGGGATCCAAGCTTGGAGGGGTGGGGCCAAGTCCCACTACGATTCCACCGCCGGAACTGACACCCGAGCCGGTCTCTGCCAAGCCGACCGCGCTTACATTGACTCCCAGCGAACTGACACTTGCCGGTCCAGGATATATCGGAGTCCCCACGCTGCGCAGCAGACCGCCACCTTGCGCCCGCCGCAGCACCTCGCGCGCGAGAACCGGACCATAACGCTGGATCGCGATGTCGATATTGTTCTCGAGTACCAGCGCGATCACATCCTGCACCGACAAATAGAGATTTCCGCCGCGCACCAGAGACTCCAGCCGTGGGGTGTTGGAAAACCTCGCCGGTGAAACGACGCGCCGCTCAAAATGGAACGGCCTCAGTAGAGATCCTATTACGGGCGCGGGCGGCGGCGTCTGAATCGTGATCTCCGGCGATTGAGCGAACGTGGAAGAAGTGAACGTAAATAAGACAATCGTCGAGAGGCTTCGCGAGTAACTCATCTTTAGCACGATCCTATTTTGGCAAAGGGCCTCGATGGGTGCCGTGGAATCCGATCCGAATACTCGGCTGACGGCCACGCCCCCCGCGAGTGGCCCAACGTCCGATCACAGTTGCATCAATGTAATACCATGCAATGGCAATTGCGCTGCCACTCATGCGCTTCCGGGCAGAAAGAGCCTTCTTTTTAGGGGGGATGTGGATGACTGGTAAGCGGGGCTGCTATCTGACTGAGCCCGCATACGGCGGGCGTCGCAAAACGATGCCACTTTTTCACGCGCATGAATAGGCGTGCGTCACCGGAGAGCTATGAATGAACTCTTCGGCAGCCGAGTGTTGCGCTCTAAAGCGGTTACTGCGTGTCCGGTTTTGGGACCGGTTGTCCGATATCGTAACGTTTCCGAACGGTCGCGCCCAAGCCGCCGGCGAGCACCCACCGCGACCGTGCGGAAAACACTACCCGGCGCTCACGGCCGCGGCGGACGCGCCGCGCGCAGCAAACTTAAAGCCGTACAGCGGTTGCAATTTCTGATCGGCCACCAGAATTTCGCGCACATCGTAAGGGTTAGTAAGGCCCGAAGTCACTGCATTTTGTAACACTTCAAAGATGTGCCCGATGCCCTGGGCCTGGTCGATGTCCATGTCAACCAGGTAGTCGTCGCCGCTATCCCCATTACGAGAAAACGTGAGTTGCAGGTTGCCCTGGGCGTCGCGCGTCTTGTAGCTGATTACCAAGCGATAGGGCGCGACGCTTTCGTGCAGCGTTTCGGGGACCTGGTGAAAAAACGTGTCCTGCTGTGTCTCTTCCAGCAGCGCGGCGCTGGTTTTGGCAAAAAGACGATCCTGTTTCAGCCTGACCATTGTGCCCAGCTTGTCGAAGGCCGACTGGCCGTCACCCAGTTGAACCGCTGCGGACTTCGTGTACAGGTTGAGCAAGGCCGCTTTGGGCAGCGGTGGAAGCGCGTTATATAGCGCGGCTCCCTGCAGCGGCGCGCCGGCGGCGTCGGTGAAACCATCCACCGTCGCCTTGCCCAGCAGGTCTTGCAGCGGCCGCGGCAAAGCGTCAATCGCCGGCGCAGTGATATTGACGACCTTGGCCGGATCGACCGGGAAAATAACCGGTTTACGGGTTGTTATCTCGTTCTCCATGATGCGGAGAAAGAACTGGATGGTCCGGTAATTGGTGGGCATGAGCAGAACGCGATACATGCCGTTGCCGGGATCTACCAGATTGAAATTGACGTTCGCCGCACCGTTCGGCGAAACATTCAGCCGGAAATGCTTTGAACTCTCGTTGCTGAAGAATTCCACCAGAATGTCGGGATCGTCTAGAGGGCGACCCAGAACATCCACCAATTGCAGCTGAATCTTTGCAGTGGCCATATTCTCTCCTCGAATCGACTTAGGCTGCCGCGCGAATTGCGGCAAGCGTGAATCGAGTTCCTCCTCATCATTAGGCGGCCTGTGACCGCCAGCGGGACTTGGTTCGGGCGGTCGGATCCTCCGCGAGAGTCCCCGAGCGAAGGGGTGCCTATCATCCAGATTTTCAATCCTTTATTTTGCGGTAATTGCCACCTTACCAAGTATAAGAGCGAAAATCAGAAAAAAGGACAAGAAATTGTGCGCGCGCAACGGGAGAACTCGCAAACCACAAAGGCCGCATGCCAGCAACGTGGCTTTATCGGTGCGTACACCAACGAACATCGAGCGCGCTGTCAAGTCTTCTGTTTTTGAATGTCCGCCGTGCAGCGCTTCCGATTAGTGCTGGACGCAGACATCCACGTCTTCGTGGCTCAGGCGCCTGAACCTGGGACCGGTTGAGCTTGGGCCAGTTCGGCAGGCAGAGTCACATTCACCTGGTACAGCCCGACATATTATAGGGACCAGCCCGATATGCACCAAATTCGCAGGGTGATTCATCGGTCGGAAAGTTGGGGCGGACTGAACACAAGACTTCTCTTGCTGGACAGCATCTTGAACTGGCAAATCCCAACTTCGCCGAAGTTGGGATCCGGCGCTCGTAACCTGATCCCAAACCGGAGCCCAAGCCTCTTTCTGAACCCGCGGTCAGGAGGTCCATCAACATTCAACTTCGGAATTCAGGTTTATACTGATTAGTTCTTGGACCGACCAAGTTCCGCCTGCGGATGAACAGTCCCACCGATTACCTCCTGCTTGGCAGATCTCTGCCCAGTGCCTCGATCACTGTTGATATTTTGTTGTATCGCGCGACACGGCCAAACTGGGTGATGCGGGCGATCGCCATACTCCGGGAAACGCCCGGCATCCTCGTGCGCAAAATCTTCACCGGGGACAGCGGTGAAAATGCTCAACGGAGCCGGGCTGTGAGCCCGCTGTTCGCGGCTTTCCATGACTTATCGACCCGCGCCTGCCCTTTATTCCGGCTCTCGGAGCCGGATTCGGTGCGCGCGCTCGGACTGCAAGTAGTTGCCGCGGGCAACGGGTGGCGGGACTTGCTCGCGGCCGATCCGCCCGACGTTCTCCTCAACTTGACGGGTGCCCTGCCGGCGGGAACCTGCAGCGGGCTAGCGCGTTCGTGTGTCTGGTCGCTGGTGCTGGGAGATCCGCAAGAGGGTTACTCGGCAGTGCCGTTTTTCCGGGAAACCGCCGGGCACGCCACCACACTGCCGGTATGTCTGGTACAGCACTCCACAGTGTGGGATCGCGGCCGCATCTTGCACCGGCTCCAGTCCGGCAAGTATCAGAGCCTGTATTATCTTCGCGCGGCGGAGGAGGCCCTGCAGAACGTCGGAGCGATTGTGGCGCGCCGGCTACACGACATTTTGATCCACGGCGGCACCGGGCGCCTCTCTCCGTCACAAGACATCGATGTCACGCCCCGCCAGGATCCACCTTCGAACTGGGAACTGGCGCGCTACCTGGCGGGACGGTTTCGCCATAGCCTTCTGACGCGCACCGTGCAGCGAAACCGGAGAAAGCAATGGTTCGTGGCCTGGAGGGACTGCCGGTCCGCTTTCACCAGCAACAGGGAGCAGTTCACTGCGGAAGGATTTCACGATTTCTCCGGCAGGCCGGGTCTGGGTTACGCCGATCCTTTTCCTTTCGAATGGCAGGGGCGGCAATTGCTGTTCATCGAGGAGATTATGCCGGACGAACGAGGCCGCCTGGTCGTTACAGAAGTCGCCGCCGGGCGGGAGCCCGATAATCCGCCGGCGATCATTCTGGACAAGCCCTACCACCTCTCCTACCCGTTCGTTTTCGAGCACGAGGGCGAGTATTACCTGATCCCCGAGACCTGCCAGAACCGCACGGTGGAGCTGTATCGCGCCGTTCGCTTCCCAGAGGAGTGGACGCTGCATCGCGTGCTGGTAAACGGGTTGCGCCTGGCCGACACCACCCCCTTCTTCCACGACGAACGGTGGTATTTCTTCGTCACCATGGCGGACCGCCGCGTGGTCGCTGCCGAATCGTACTTGTTCTACTCGGACCGGCTGGACGGCGACTGGGTATCCCATCCCGCCAATCCGATTTCCTCCGATGCCCGGCGTCTGCGCTCCGCCGGCAGGCTGTTCTATCGCCACGGTCGTCTGCTGCGCCCCGTCCAGGACTGCTCGCTCGACTATGGCATGGCCGTGCGCCTCATGCAGATAGAAAAACTCAGTCCCGATGAGTACGCCGAAACCGAAGTCGAAGTCATCGACACAAGCTGGCATCCAGGGGCTATTCGCACCCACACCCTCAATGCCTCGAACGGCCTGGAGGCCATCGACGGCAGCCGCTGGGTGCCTGCGGAGTGAACCTGTCAGCCCCGTCTGGCACAGCGGGCGGGATGCGCGGTCTTTCCACGCAATCCGTACCTGAAACCTGCGGAGTTCGCCCACTGGTAACCGCCCTCATCCCGGGGCGGGCTCGGGAGGTTCCGCCGGAATGGCGCTTTGCTCGGCCCCTCAAATCCACCCCCGCGCCCAGTAAAACATCAATCCGGCGCTCTCATGCAGGGTCAGTTCGTTTTCATCAATGGCCTTCCAACCTGGAAGGAAGTATCCCAGTCGAAGGTCCAATCTGCGAAAACCGCAAGGCGCCGGGATCACTTCGATTCCCTGTTTGCGAAAGCACCCCACCGCGCGTGGCATGTGATACGCCTCGGTCACCAGCACCACCTTCCGGATCCCCCGGCTGTAAAGAATTTCCGCCCCATAAACTGCGTTTTCGTGGGTTGACCGCGACTTCTCCTCGGTCCAGATCATCGGTCCAGGAATACCCTCGCCCTGCAAAACGCGCCGCATGACAGTCGAAAAAGGCTGGCCGCCATACGGTCCCACCCCGCCGCAGGCCAGTACTGGCAGCGCGCGCCAGTGCGTATGGAGCCAGGCGGCGTACTGGCAGCGCTGGTAGGTAGCGTTGTCCGGCAAAGGAATCGGGCGCTCCGGCAAGGGTGGCCGAACGTCGGCTGAGAGCACTACGATCGCTTGAGCGTCGCCCGCGGGAAGGGCTCGACGCTCGTACCATCCCTCCAACGGGCGGGACGCGAGCCATGCCGCGGGCCGCCACGAAAGAAGAAACAATCCCAACATCCCGAGCGCCAGAAGACGCGATCGCTTTCCGGTCTTCACACTCCGGCAGGACCACGCGCCGATCACCAGCAGGAACAGGACAAGGGACAACAGCAGCTGAAGGTAAGACACGAAATCCATTATGACGGCAACGGCATCACACGACTTACCGGCCGCGGCCCCATGCGCGTCAGGCTGAGAGCGATTGCAGGTGGCCGAGCATCCGATTCACCGATCCGAAGTTGTCGGTGGTGATCTCGTCCATCTCGATCGTCACCTGGAACTCCTGCTCGCACCAGACGATGAGGCCCAGAATGGCGGCCGAGTCGAGCAGGCCGGAGGCCGGGATGGGGTCGTCGTCGCCCAAGCCGCGTGCATCGTGCCCCAACTCGCGCGCCAGCGCCTGGATTTTTGCGCGGATCTTGCTTTTCGCTTGTTCGGTTTCGAAGACCATGATTGAGTCAGATCTCGCTGTCGGTAAGAGGTATGGCCAGTTGCCGGAGCACGGCGACCGCGTCTCGTCCGGTCAGCAGGCGATGATCGTAGGTCGCACCCAGCAGCGCGTTGCCCCGGCCATCGGAGGTGTGAGCCACCATCAGAGACACATGGGGCGGCAGGATGGGCACGTGCCGCGAGACCTGCCAGCGCTCCATGCTCGTGAAGCCCACCGTGGCTCCCTCCAATTCCCGCGCCGCCAGCTTGTGGCCCAGCGCTTTGCGCTGCAGTTCCGCAAGCGCGCGCACGAAATCCAGACGTGATACGTCGCCGGCGTGCTGAACCACGACCAGGTAGAGCGTCTCATCGGCCTGTACTGTGAAACCCAGATTGACTTGATCGTACCGGCGCCGCCGCTCTCCCACGATGACGCTGTTGATCTTGGGGTGGCGCGCGGCGAGGCGCGCCAACTGGTGCGCCATCAGGGCCAGCAAGGGATTGAGCATCATCTTGTGCTGCTGGCCAAAATCCTCGGCGTATCTTTTCCAGGGCTCCGCGTCGCAAGGCAATTCCAGATATGCGGGAACCGCCTCGTCGCGATGCCAGAGCACGCTACGCAGCATGCCGCGCTCCTCAGGCCCCAGCGGCTCTTCTGTTCCCGGAGCTTTCGCGCGCAAGGTCTCCGCCGGGGGCGGTGGGGGTACTTTGGCCCGCGCGGCTGAGCTGCCGTGCTGCTGGAAATAGCGCTCCACATCCTCAGCGGTGAGCCGGCTGCCCTCGGCCGGGACCGGCACTCCTTCGAGCCCGTATTGTTGCATCAGCACCCGCGCCTTAGCCGTCGGCTCAGCCGTCTTCACTGAACCTTCGGCCTCCGATTCCGGCCCGCCTTCCGGCGCCCCGTCGTCGGCGCTCGTGCCCATCCAGATCAGTACGGACCCGACGTCGACCATTTCCCCAACTGGAAATGGAATGGAAATGACGTAGCCTTCCTGCTCGGCATCCACTTGAAAAACGGCTTTCTCGGTCTCCACCTCTGCCAATGGGTCGCCCCGGCGCACGGCGCGCCCCGGCTCGACCAGCAGCCGGATCAAGCGGACCTGATCGTCATTATTGTTCACCCGCGGAGTGTGGACGGCGAAGAGCATAGGATTTGGAAATTCAGAACAGAGAAAGAGCGCCCCTGACGATCTCTTCGCTGCCCGGAATCACTTGCGTCTCCAGGCTACGCGCCGCGGGAATCGGAATCGGCGGGGTTCCCACGCGCAACAGCCGCCCGTGAAAGCCGGACTCGAGGAGCGCTGCCGCGAACTCGGCCCCCACACCGAAATCGGTGTGGCTCTCCTCCGCAATCACGATTCTCGAGCGCCCCGCCAGCAGGCGCGCTAGGGTGGCCTTCGGCAAGGGAGAGAGCAGCGCTGGAACCACAATCTCGCACCTGAGTTCCTCTTCTTCTTCCAGGACCCGGGCCGCCTCCTCCACCACCGGCAGCATGCCACCGTAAGTCAAGAAGGTGAGATCAGGATTGGCGCATGTGCGGATCAGCGTAGGGAAAAGCGCAGCGGCCCGGTCGAGCGGATCGGCGGCCAGGGCTTCGTACCCCTGGTCCTGCTGGGGAACTCCGTACAGCAATTTGTGCTCAAAGAACACGGTGGGGTAGGGCCAGCGGTCGACCACAGTCTCCAGCAGGCGGCCGCAGTTGTGACGATGGCTGGGAAATAGGACTGTGAGCCCTGGAATAGAAGTGGCGATGTTCTCCGGGCTCTGGCTATGCGTGGGCCCGTAGCCGCGGCGACCGCCGCTCGGGGTGCGGACCACCAGCGGCACCTGCGAATGATGGCTCAGCGCGGGGAATTTGACCGCGTGGTTGTATAGCTGGTCGAGGGCCAGTGTCAGAAAGTCGGCGAACATCACCTCTGCGATGGGGCGGTAGCCTTCCAACGATAGGCCGATCGCCGAGCCGATCAAACAGGCCTCGCTGATAGGCATTGCCAGGACCCGCTCGGGGAATTCAGTCGAGAGGCCCGCCGTCACCTTGAAGGCCCCGCCATAGGGATCGAAAAGATCTTCGCCGAGGAGGACTACGTCAGGCCGGCGGCTCAACAGCGAGCGTAGCGCCGTGTTGAGCGAACTCCGCACCGTCACAGTTGCGGCCGCTAAGTCTTCTTCCATCGCGCCCTCAGCCGGCGGAGCCGGCGAGTCGCAGGGCCAAAAATCGAAAAGGCTGCGGGGCGAAGGGGCGAAACGGGCTTCGGGCGAGCGTTTGGCCTGCTCAAGGATCTCCGCCAGGTACTCCTCGTTGCGACGCTCGATCGCCGCGCGCTCCTCGTCCGCCAGGTTAGCGCCCAGCCGTACCAGCGGGTCGCGATTGCGGATCGCCGCCATCTCCTCGCTGGTCCGCAGGTCATCTCCCTTGCTGTGCGGCCCTAGCCGGCGGGTCTCAATGACCAGAAACCCTGGCGCGTGCTCCGTCCGTACTGCCGCCACCACTTCTTCGGCCCTTTCGAAGAAATCCGGCTGGGCGTCGTCCAACTTCCAGGTCCGGAGCCCAAAAGCTCGGCCGCGCGCGGCAATGGATCCGCCCGTAGTCCAGGCCGTCGGCGTTGTCTGCGCGATGCCGTTGTTCTCCACCACGAAAAGAAGCGGAAGGTCCCGAACCGAGGCGAGATTCAGCGACTCATAGAGCAACCCCTGACCGAGCGTGCCGTCGCCCACCATCACGGCAACCACGCCATCCCCGCCCCGCAGCTTGATTCCCAAACCGTGGCCCGCGGCTACAGCCGTCATGCCACCCTGCACCCCGTTGCTGTGAAAGCGGCGCCAGGCAAGGTGCTGGCTCCCTCCCCGCCCGCCGCATACCCCGGCTGCGCGTCCCATAATTTCGCCGATCAGGCCCAGAAAATCTCCCGAATAAGTCAGAAAATGACCGTGATTTCGGTGATTCGAAACGACCGCATCTTCGGGATTTTGCAGCGCACGCACCACACCCATCTGGCAAAGTTCCTGGCCCAGAGCCGTGTGCACCGTGCCGGAGAGCAAACCTTGGCTGAATAGCTTGAGCAGCAATGACTCTGCGATGCGGATCAGGTGGCCGAACTGGTAGAGAGCATCACAACGGACCGGTAGCGCAGGCCTGCCGGAAGCCTCTCGTTCGAACGGTGGATGCGAACCCATCACCTGCGGAGCGCGAGATAGAAGTACTCCCGTCCCCGGTAGTATAGCATGCGCTTTCATCGTGGTTTCACCAAGATACACAAGCCAGCAAGTTACTCACCGCCGCCGCTAAGTCAGATACTGCGGGGCGCCGGAATGCAGGAAACAGGCGTCATCGGCGATGAGCGGCGCCTCTATGGGAATGGCTGGAAGCGCCGTCGCGCTCCAGGCCATCAGATCGGTTTGCTCAATGAGCCGGAATCCACTTCGCACCGCGGCCTCACGCAGCATCGGCGTCGAAACCCGCAGCAGAGCCTCGGCCGCGCCCGGCACCTCGCATGCCGCCTGCTGGGCCACTGCCAGCGCTCCGGTGAATGCCTCCACCGACGGTTCCGCGAGCCAGATGTCCGCCATGCGCGCCTGTCCGGGGGGAAACGCGAGGCATAGACACCCACGGGGATTTTCCGCCTCCAGCAGCATGTAGAAGCGGAAGACCGGACACGATGAACGGATAAAGTACTCGTAGGTGGAGGCCTGCCGGACCCGTGTGGTGGCGCCATTGGAGGCCGGGAGCCACAAGCGCTCCGGAACCTCCTTGGGCAGGACCTCGACGGCGCGCCAGGCGCCAGGGTTCCGCGCCGGCGAAACGGCATGAAACAGGTTACGGCCGAACCGCAGGGGCAGTTTCCAGTTACGGTACTGGTGAGTGCGCGTTTGCAGCCAGGGGCGCAGAGGCCGGGCATAAAGTTCCGTCTTCTGCGCGGGCCGGAAGCCCAGCATGGGGAGCGCACGCCGGTTGTCCGGCGAACCCCCAATGCAGAACGTCAGGTCGAACTGCCGCATGACCTTTCGGAGCAGCGAGCTGCCTGCTATGAAGCTGCCCGGCTCAGCTGCCCAATCGATGAAATGCATCGCGCGCACCGTGCCGGTGCTGGTTCGCAGGCAGCCAGGCATCACCGCCAGATGCGCCACAATCCGGTCTCCTTCCTCCAGCACGAAGCTGCGCGATCCTGCCCAATCCTCTCTGGGCTCGTAGTACTTCCAGGCCATGTGCTTGGTCTGAACTGTCGGGTAATCGGCCTCGGGGTGCAAGACCGAGCGCAGAAAATCGGCAACCGAGTTGAGTTCACTGCGTTCAGTTGCCCGGAAATGGAGACGCATAGAGCCGCAGTCTGCAATCTAGCACAGCGCCTCGAACTGTAGAATGAGGAGACTACCCTAAGGCCGCCGCGGCCATCGCGGGCGCGGGCCGAATTGCTGCGTCTAACCCTGCGACGCCATCCGAAGGTCCGCGTCAAAGCCTTGCGGCGCGCCGGCGCCGAATCGGCCGTTATGGCTCCGTAGGCGCGGGCTCGGCGGTATTTTGCGATGTGCCGGATTACGCGCTGGTGTTTGGCAACCCGGCGCGGTTGCGAAGCTGGGTGTTCGCCCGGGGCGTTAAGATTGATTTTGCCGGGCGGCCACCCAGCCAAATGCTCCGCCCGCGAGAGCCGAATATCTGAAGAGCCAGGAGGTTGTGCGTCCGGTTTCCTAGACCCGGCGCCAGAGAGATCATGAACATTACCGCTGAACGCCGGGTGCCACTCCTGGAGCTGGAATCCCAGCACCGGGAGATTCGCGAGGAAGTGTTGCCGGAGGTTTTGCGGGTCATCGACTCGCAGAAGTTCATCCTGGGCCAGGAGGTCGCGGATTTCGAGACCGAAATTGCCGCGTATTGCCGGGCGGCCTACGCGGTCGGTTGCGCATCGGGGTCGGACGCGCTGCAGTTGGCGCTGCTGGCTCTCGAGATCGGTCCGGGTGATGAAGTCATCACCACGCCATACACTTTCTTCGCGACAGCCGGCGCTATCGCGCGCGCGGGCGCCGTGCCGGTTTTCGTGGACGTCGACGAAAACACGTACAACATCGATACGCAGTTGTTGCGCCAGGCCATGGAGCACCATCCCCAGGCGCGCGCCGTGATCCCGGTTCACTTGTTCGGGGCCTGCGCCGACATGGATCCGATCTGTTCGAGCGCCGCCAAACATGGCATGGCGGTGATCGAAGACGCGGCGCAAGCCATTGGAGCGGAGTACAAGGGACGGCGCGCCGGCGCGCTCGGCCGAGTGGCATGCTTCAGCTTTTTTCCCAGCAAAAATCTGGGATGCTACGGTGACGGAGGGCTGCTCACTACCGACGACAAGGCCCTCGCCGGGCACTTGGCCAGCCTGCGCATCCACGGCCGCACCCACAAGTATTTCCACCAGTGGATCGGCGTCAACTCGCGGCTCGACGCGCTGCAAGCGGCGGTCCTGCGCGTGAAGCTCCGCCGGCTCGACGCCTGGACCGAAGCGCGGCGGCGGAACGCGCAGGCGTACCGCGAGTTACTGGAGGGCTCGGCGGTCGGGACGCCAGCGCCCATCCCGTATCAGACGCGCCACATTTACAACCAGTTCGTCATCCGCTGCCCTGAACGCGACAAGCTGCAAGGCCATCTCAAGGAGAACGGCATCGGTACGGAGGTGTATTATCCGCTGCCGCTGCACTTGCAGCCGTGCTTCGCTCCGCTGGGCTATCAAAAGGGAGAGTTTCCAGTGAGCGAGCAGCTCGCGGCCGACACGCTGGCCCTTCCCATACACCAGGGGCTCGAAAGGGCCGACCTGGAATACGTCAGCGAGAAGATCCGGGGTTTCTATCGTTGACTAGGCCGGTGGCCATGGTTTGTTTTACGGCAGGGCCGTGACGCGGCTAATGTCCGCGACACGACAGATCCAGCGAGCGACCGTGTGTGCCGCTTCCTCAATTTTCACCAAAGACCAATAATGAATCCAAAAGAATGGGATCTTGGCTTCCTTTTTTGGATTTACGATAGTCATCCGGCCATTAACGCCTATTAGAATCAATCAGCTGGCGTTGGAGATCTACGTGCAATTTAGGCCAGGCAGCGTAGACTATGTTCCAGAAGCTGGTAGACACCTTTATACTGGGTGCGTGCGGGGGCGTTTTTCAGCTCGCGGTCGTTGTCCTCAGGCAGTTCAGACGGGCGTGAGTGCTGCGCCTGAAACACCCTTTCCCACCACCACCCGGCAGTCCATGCGAAACACGATCAGTGTCGACGTGGAGGAATACTTCCATCCGAGCGAAGTGCAAAAGTCCGTCCACGGCGACCAATGGACCTCCCTGCCGTCGCTGGTCGAGCCACAGACCCGCCGCGTACTGGAAATTTTTGACCGGCACGGTGTCAAGGGGACCTTTTTCATACTGGGTTGGGTAGCGCAGCGCCAACCGGCGCTGATTCGGGAGATTGCGGCCCGGGGTCACGAGATCGCCTGCCACAGCTTCTGGCACCGCTTGGTTTACGACCTGAAACCCGCCGAGTTTCGCGAGGACACACGGCTCGCGGTTCGGGCCATTGAAGACGCCTGCGGAGTTACGCCGCGGGCCTATCGCGCTCCCAGTTACTCGATCACGCGGCGCTCCCTGTGGGCACTCGAGATTCTGGCCGAATGCGGCTTTACGCATGATTCGAGCATTTACCCGATCAAGCATGACCGCTATGGAATCCCCGGTTTCGGGCGGCATGCACAAACCTTGTCGACTCCATCGGGTCTGATCGTTGAAGTGCCCGTCGCGACGGTGAGGCTCTCCGGCCGGATCATCGCGCCGGTTGGAGGAGGTGCGTATCTTCGACTCCTTCCCTACCGCTACACGGCAGCCGGGATTCGCCGGATCAATTATCGCGACCAGCAGCCGGCGTGTATGTATTTCCACCCCTGGGAGCTCGATCCGGGTCAGCCCCGCATGGCCAGCGGTCGGCTGTCGCGCCTGCGAACCTACGGCGGACTCCGTTCGATGACGGGGAAACTTGAACGCCTGCTTTCTGATTTCGAGTTCACAACGTTGAGCGCGGTGTACGGCGCCGCCCAGAGCCAGCTACTTGAGGTACTGGCCGTTCACACCTAGGGAATTTTCCCGACGCGCTTTCGCGCATTCGTAAGACCCCGAGACTCAAAATCCTACTTTTTGGCAATTCGTTGTCACACCATGGTTCGTATGAGAACGGCAATGCGGGTAAACTAAGGATCTACGCGGGCGCTATCATTTGGTAACTCGATTGCTGCTTGGTGGATGAGTTTACAATGTCCCTTGTCTGGTGTTCCGATTCATCGGAAGAGAATTCGCATCGGGACAATCCCGTACATGCCCAAGCCGAAACCGCCGGCTTCTTCGAGATCTCTCTCGAACCTATGGCATGGCGTGGACATGCTGTATGGCTGGATCGCCTGCTGAGCGTGCCCGTGCTCCTCGATGCCAAGCGACGCATCGCGCATTTCCTTCCTAAGAAGTAGTGCAGGCCGAACCCGTTCGATTCCCAGATTCACCATCCAACCTAAAATCGGCGCGGGACACCCGTCATATCTTGCATCTCGGATGTTTCCGGTCGTAATTTAACTGGTTGACCAGTATAGAGATTCGGTAGTATACTGATCTTGGACTGAATCAGTCGTATATCTGATGTTAAAGCTGACCAAGAAGGCGGACTACGGTCTGATTGCGGTGAAGCATCTGGCAATGACCGGCCGTACCGGAACGGCGAGCGCCAAGGAAATCGCCGACGCCTACGGCATCCCGCTGCCTTTGCTGGCCAAGATTCTCCAGAAGCTCACCAAGACGGGCTTGCTGGTGTCAGCGGCGGGATCGAGCGGCGGCTATAAGCTCGCGCGGCAGCCGCAAAAAATCAGCGCGCTCGAAGTGATCCACGCGATTGACGGGCCGATTATTCTGACCGCGTGCTTCACCGAGCACGGCCGATGCGATCAATCGGAAAAATGCACGGTACGCGAGCCGCTGCGCAAAGTGCATGAAGCCATCCTCGACCTGCTCAACCGGATCACCATTTCCGATATGGCGGGCGATGGCAGTTTGTGTGGCCCGGAGAGCGGCGGCAAGACCCCGTTCCTGTCAGAGCGGCTGGAAACCTTACACGTTCTATGAGGGAAGTTCATGAAGACGCCAATTTATTTTGATAATCATGCGACGACGCCGACCGACCCGCGAGTGGTCGACGCCATGCTGCCATACTTCACCGAGAAATTCGGCAACGCCGCCAGCCGCAACCACAGTTTCGGGTGGGAAGCGGAGAAGGCGGTCGACAACGCGCGCAAGCAGATCGCGGATCTGATCGGCGCGACCACGAAGGAAATTGTTTTCACTAGCGGCGCGACTGAGTCCGACAACCTGGCAATCAAGGGCGTGGCCGAGATGTATGCCGAAAAAGGCAACCACATCATCACTGCCGCCACCGAACACAAAGCCGTGCTCGACACCTGCAAGAAACTCGAGAAGCACGGCTACCGCGTGACGTATCTGCCGGTGAAGGCCGATGGCCTGGTGGATCTGGACATGCTGCGCGAGGCGATCACGGACAAAACCATCCTGATCACGCTCATGTACGCCAATAACGAAATCGGCGTGATTCAACCGGTAAAAGAGATCGGCAAGATCGCGCACGATAAGGGCGTCCTGTTCCACACCGATGGCGTGCAGGCGGTGGGCAAAGTTCCCGTGAACGTGATTCAGGACAATATCGACCTGATGTCCATGAGCGCGCACAAAATCTACGGGCCAAAGGGTGTGGGCGCGCTATACGTGCGGCGCAAGAGCCCGCGTGTGCAAATCACCGCGCAGATGGATGGCGGCGGACACGAGCGCGGCATGCGGTCGGGAACGCTGAACGTGCCAGGCATTGTGGGGATGGGCGAAGCGTGCGGCATCTGCCAGCGGGAGATGCCCGAGGAATCGAAGCGCCTGCGGCATCTGCGCGACAAGCTGCGCAGCACGTTCGAGCGCGAGCTGGATGAAGTATTCATCAACGGCTCGATGGAACACCGGCTGCCGCACAACCTCAACATGAGTTTCGCCTATGTGGAAGGCGAATCGCTGCTGATGGGCATCAACGATGTCGCGGTTTCGAGCGGTTCGGCGTGCACGTCGGCGACGCTCGAGCCCAGCTACGTACTGAAGGCGCTGGGCGTGGGCGACGATCTGGCGCACACTTCCATCCGTTTCGGTCTGGGCCGCTTCAACACCGAAGAAGAAGTGGATTACGTGGCCGGGCGTGTCATCGAAGTGGTGCGCAAACTGCGCGAGCTTTCGCCGCTCTACGAGATGGCGAAGGAAGGCGTGGATTTCAGCAAAGTGCAGTGGGCCGCTGACTAGCCCCTCGCGATAAAATTAAGAAGGAGACGCAATGGCTTATTCGGATAAAGTTCTCGATCATTACAATCATCCGCGGAACGTGGGCTCGATGGATAAGAACAGCCCCAACGTAGGCACGGGTATGGTAGGCGCGCCGGAATGCGGCGACGTGATGAAGCTCCAGGTGCAGGTGGACGAAGCCACGGGCATCATCGCCGACGCCAAGTTCAAGACTTTCGGGTGCGGCAGCGCCATCGCCAGTTCTTCACTGGCCACTGAGTGGCTGAAGGGCAAAACCGTCGACGAGGCGCTCGCCATCAAGAACACGGACATCGTCAACGAGCTGAGTCTGCCACCGGTGAAGATTCACTGCTCGGTGCTGGCCGAAGACGCGATCAAAGCCGCTATTGGCGACTACAAGAAGAAGCAGGTCGAGCGAAAGACGGTTGAAGCGCAAGCATAATGCCCGAAACGGACCAGGTCGTGCAGTTGTCGCCGCCGCAGCCTCCGGCGAAGTCCGAACCGGTAATTCATGTCACGCCCAAGGCGATTGACAAGATCCGGCAGGCATTCGCCAAGCAAGGCGTTCAGGGAGTGCTGCGCCTGGGCGTGCTGGGAGGCGGCTGCTCGGGTTTGAGCTATCAGTTCAAGTTCGACACCAAACAACGGCCCACCGACAAGGTGTACGAGTTCGACGGCGTGAAAGTGGTGGTCGATCCCAAGAGCCTGCTCTATCTGCACGGGATGACGCTCGATTACAAAGAATCGCTGATGCAATCGGGCTTCGTGTTTGAAAATCCCAATGCGCAGAAGGGCTGCGGCTGCGGCACTTCGTTCTCGGCATAAAAAAGCTTCACCGCAGAGACGCAGAGGCGCAGAGAAAAACGTCTAATGGGCTCATTCCCGTCAAACTATTACGATTTCTTTGGGTTGGAGCACCGGCTGGTTCTGGATTTGCAGGATCTGGAGAAGAAGTTCTACGCGCTGAGCCGGCAGTATCATCCGGATCTCTACACACTCAAGGGCCAGGAGGAGCAGCAGCATGCGCTCGATGCCACGGCCATCTTGAATGACGCGTACGGGACCTTGCGCGATCCACTGGCGCGGGCGGAGTATCTGCTCAAAGTGAATGGATTCGACATCGGAGAGCAGGGTTCGAAGAATGTTCCGCCGGAATTGCTGGAGGAAGTTTTCGAATTGAACATGGCGCTCGAGGAATTACGCGGCGGGGACGAGTCGGCACGTCAGTCGCTTGAAGACGCGCGGAACAAATTCACCGGCATGCGGGACGCGATCGATACGGAGCTGGCAGCCAAATTTCGCGAATACGACGGGTCGCGCGCGCGCAGCGTGCTAGAGGAGATTCGCGGAATCCTGAATCGCCGGCGTTACGTCCGTAACCTGGTGAATGAAGTCGAGAAGGAGCTGACCGGAGCTGCGGCATGACGCCACTCGAAATCGATTTTGGCAAGCAGGAACGCGTGGTGGGTATCGACCTCGGCACCACCAACAGCCTGGTCGCTTACATGGATGCGGCCGGCCACCCGAGTGTCATCCCCGGAGAAGACGGCGACAAGCTTGTGCCGAGCGTGGTCACCGTGACTCAAAAGGGCGAGATCGTGGTCGGCAACAAAGCCCGCGCCGCCTTGATCGACGAGCCGGATCGGACGGTTTACTCGATCAAGCGGCTGATGGGCCGCGGCGTGGCGGATGTTCAGGAAGAATTGAAGCTGTTCCCGTTCCGTGTGGCGGAGGGCAGCGAGTCGGTAATCCGGATTCAGCTAGGTGACCGTACGTTCACGCCACCCGAGATTTCGGCATTCATTCTGCGCCAGCTCAAAAGAAACGCCGAGGCATTCCTGGGCGAGCCTGTCTCGAAGGCCGTCGTTACCGTGCCCGCGTATTTCAACGACGCACAGCGCCAGGCCACGAAAGACGCCGGACGCATCGCCGGTCTCGAAGTGCTCCGGCTGGTGAATGAACCCACGGCGGCCGCGCTGGCCTACGGGCTCGACAAGCGCCGGGAGGGCATCATAGCGGTCTACGATCTGGGCGGCGGCACATTTGACATTTCGATCCTCAAACTGCATGACGGCATTTTCGAAGTGCTGGCCACCAACGGCGACACGCACCTGGGCGGCGACGACATCGATAACCGGCTCATCCACATTGCGCTGGAAGATATTCACAGCGAGTGGGGCAAGAACATCTCGCACTATGGCGAAGCCGTGCAGACACTGCGGCGCGCGGTGATCGACGCCAAGGAGCGGCTCTCGTTCGCGCCCGCAACGAATATCGAGCTCAATTACAAGGGCAAGCAATATCAGCGGGAAATCACGCGCGAGCTGTTCGAGAAACTGATCGCCGATATCGTGGACCGCACGCTCGGGCCGTGCCGCGCTTGCATCAAGGACGCGGGCGTGACGGTGGAGCAGATCGACGAAGTTGTGCTGGTGGGCGGATCGACGCGCATTCCCATGGTGCGCAGCGCCGTCGAGACGCTGTTCCGCGCCAAACCGCACACCGATCTCAATCCGGATGAAGTGGTGGCGCTGGGCGCCGCGGTACAGGCAGGAATTCTTTCGGGCACGGTCGAGAACCAGCTGCTGCTCGATGTGACGCCGCTTTCGCTCGGCATCGAGACCATGGGCGGCGTGGTTTCGAAGCTGATTCACCGCAACTCCACGATTCCGGCTAGCGCTACGGAAACCTTTACCACCGCCGTGGATGGGCAGCGCAACGTGCTGATCCACGTGTTGCAGGGCGAGCGCGAACTAGTCAAAGACAACCGTAGCCTGGCGCGGTTCGACTTGAAGGACATTGATCCGCTGCCGGCGGGCATGGCGCGCATCGAAGTGCGTTTCCTGATCGACGCCAACGGGATTCTGAATGTCACGGCGCGGGACGCGCGCACTGGCAAGGAGCAGTCGGTCGAGATCAAACCGAGCTACGGGCTGACGGATGAGCAGGTGGAGGCCATGATTTCGGAATCGATCGACCGCGCCGAGGAAGATTTCAACGCGCGGCAGGTAGCCGAAGCGCGCGTGGAAGCGGACCGTATTCTGGCGGCCGTCGACAAGGCCAAGCAGAACGACGCCTATCTCGATTTGACCGATGAGGAGCGCGGCGAGATCACGAAAGCTCTGAACGAGCTGCTGGTGGTTTACCACTCCGACGACCATCTGCTGATTCGCGCCAAGATCGACCAGTTGAACAACGTGACCATGAAACTGGCCGAGAACATGATGAACACCGCGGTGTCAAGCGCGCTGAAAGGAACCAAGATCTGATGCCCGGGCTTACATGGGACCAAACCGAAGACCTCGCGCTGGCGCTCTTCGAAAAGTTTCCGGACGTCGATCCGCTGAAAGTCCGGTTCACCGATCTGCATAAGTGGGTCACGGAGCTAGACGAGTTCGGCGACGACCCAAAAGGCTCGAACGAGGGCAAGCTGGAAGCCATTCAGATGGCTTGGTACGAGGAGTGGAAAGAGGGGCAGGAATAGCGCGGCGCCGAATCCTAAAGCAGTCGCAGCAGTCCTAGTGCCGGAAGTAGCCATGCTATAATCTGAGTTTCCGCAGTTCCCCCGAGGAACATTCTATATGCCGAAATTGAAGACCCATAAGGGTGCGTCCAAGCGGTTCAAAAAGACGGGCACGGGCAAAGTGGTCCGGGGCCATGCGTATGGGCGGCACATCCTGACGTCGAAACGTCGTAAAAGAAAAAAGAAGCTGCACGAGCAGGTGGTGGCCGATAAGGCCGACCAAGCGGTGTTACGCCGCATGCTCCCCTACTAGGGGCGAAATCGCGAGCGGACGGAGCGCGTGGCACGTGCCCGAACCGCCGCAAAGAAAACCGGCATTGCCGGATAAAAAACCAGGAGTGAAACGTGCCCAGAGTCAAACGAGGAACCAAACGCAGAGCCTCCCGCTCGAAAACGCTCGATCGGGCTTCCGGCTATTTTCTCACCAAGAGCAAACTGCATCGCGCGGCGCAAGAGGCCGTCGAGAGAGGGCTGAAATTCGCTTACATCGGCCGCCGGCAGAAGAAGCGCGATTTCCGGGCGCTATGGATCGTGCGCATCGGCGCAGGCTGCCGCGCGGCGGGAATGTCCTATAGCAAGTTCATCAACGGTCTGAAAAAAGCCGGCATTACGCTGGACCGCAAGGTGCTGGCGGAAGTCGCGGCGGCCGATGAAGCCGGGTTCCGGCAGCTTGTCGACAAGGCCAAGGCCGCACTGGAGACGGCCGGGTAATGGCAGCGCCACATCAAGAACTGGACGCGCTGGCATCGCTCGAAGAGCGCATCCACAAAGCCGTCGAACTGGTTGCGCAGCTGCGCGCCGAAAACGAAGCGATGCGCACCGAAAATGAGGACCTGCGAAATGAGACCAAGGCGCTGCGTACCTCCAACGAAGCAGCCATGCAGGAAGCGGCCGAAGCCGTGGCGCGCGCCGAGCAGGTAGCGGGAGAGCTAAACGCCCTGCGCGCAGAACGCAAACAGGTTCGTGGGCGGATCGAAAAATTGCTCGGCCATATCGACCAGTTGAGCGCGGGTTAAGCAACTGCGATTTTCGCATGGATGAAAAACGTCCCGTTCGCGTCACCATCCTGAACCAGCCATACACGCTGGTGGCGGGTGAGGATGCGCGCGAAGTTGAGGAACTGGCGCACAGCGTGGACGAGTTGCTGCATTCCATCGCCGCCAAAGCTTCGACAGCCGACTCCACGCGCGTGGCCGTGCTGGCCTGCCTCCACCTGGCGGACCGCCTGCATACTCTCGAGCAGGACCTCACCAATCTCAAAGAACGCGTCGACCGCAAGACCGAAGAGTTCGCGGGATTACTCGAGCGCGCGCTCGACGGCTGAGAGGGATGCCTGGATGACTCCGAACAGATCGCGCACCATTACGCCGGTTCCGCTTTCGAATTTGAATCCATCCGGCTGACCGAGCTTTGCCCGGTCGAATTCGCCATGACGAAGCGCATGCTCGACCGCTGGATCCCGGCAGGCGCTCGTGTGGCTGAAATCGGCGTGGGAGTGGGCCATTACACCGAGCACCTGGCAGCACGGGGCTGCCGCATTCATCTGATCGATATTACGCAACGGCTTCTGGACTCGACGGTGGTGCGCCTGCGCAACGCTGATTTGGAGAGGCAGTTTGCGGGCGTAAGCCGGCTCTCGGCCACGGACCTATCAGGGATCGATCGTTCATCGTTCGATGCCGTCGTGTTGCTCGGGCCGCTCTACCATCTCTGCGAGCTCTCCGATCGTCGACGCGCGGTGGAGGAAGCTGCGGGGGTACTCAAGCGCAGCGGATTCGTGTACGCGGCGGGGATTAATCGACTGCCCTATTTTCGCGACCTGTTTCGGCAAAGGCCGCAGGTTGCAGTCGAGCGGCGGGAATTCCACCATCAGTTATTGAACGACGGCAACGTGGATCCGGAGCACGTACCGAGCCTGGGATTCGCGCACCTCACGACCGCAGCGGAATTTCGCTCTTTGTTCGCAGGCCTGTTCGATGAGGTGATCCTGGCCGGAGTGGAATCTTTCACCGCCGCTTGGCAGCCCACTCTGAACGGCTTGCCTGCAGAGCAAGCGGACACCTGGCTGGATCTTGTCGAGCAGACCGGAGCCACGCCCGAGGGTCTAGGCGCGTCGGATCATTTTCTTTTCGTGGGACGAAAGGTGGGCTGACAGCCTACCGAGTCACCGGAACGTCCACGCGCGCAATACGATCCAGCTCTTTTCCAGCGACGACAACGACACGCGGCGCGAGAACACATCGTAGTTGCATTCTTCGATACGCTCCAGCAGGCGGGAATAGATTGTGATGAGTGCGCGCAGGCCGGGCCGGCTGCGCCTGTGCACCAGATCGATCAACGGCCTGGACTCGTCATAATATGCGCGGGCGCGCGCGGCTTGAAACTGCATCAGGCGCGCGAAAGCGTCTGTGCGACGCCCCGCCGCCAGGTCGGCCGCGGTCACACCGAATCGTTCCAGATCTTCCGCGGGCAAATAGATTCGTCCGCGCGCGACGTCTTCGCCGATGTCCCGCAGGATATTCGTCAACTGGAACGCCACGCCACACTTCTCTGCCAGTGGCAACGCCTCGGGTGAGTCGAAGCCGAACACGTGAATGGTGGTCAGGCCAACTACCGAGGCGACCTGATAGCAATAGCGGTACAGTTCATCGAACGTGGCCAGCCGCCGCGGCTCCAGGTCGGACTTCACGCCTTCGATCACCTGGAAAAAATACTCGTCCGGGATGCGGTAGCGCTCAACGGTATCGTAGAAAGCCGGCCAGGCGGGATATGCATCAAATTTGCCCTTGAGCGCATCGACCAACGCGCAGCGCCAGCGCTCCAAGGGCTCGCGCGAGGCTCCGGGCTCGTCACTGAGGTCGTCGCAATAACGCATGAACGCGTAGATGGCGCACATGGCGTTGCGCTGCTCGCGGGGCAGCAGGACAAACGAGTAGTAGAAGTTCTTGGCTCGCGTGCGGGCGACGCTCCGGCAGAATGCGTACGATTCGGCGAGCGTAGCCATTCAGGCAGCCCGCGGAAAAGCCGCGCGCGCCAGCGTTCCCAGCAGAATCCAGACGCGGTCAGTCTTTGAAATTGCGGGGCGCCGCCGCAGCACGTCATAATTCTGCGCTTCGATCTTGTCGAGAATGCGCACGCCGCCGCGGCTGAACAGCTCGATATCGACGGCCAGCCGCCGGTCGACCATGCGCGCCAGCGGCAGCCCTTCGAGAAACAGAGTGCGGGCACGATCCACGGCCTCGCGCATGGCGGCGGCGAACCCCGAGCCCGAATGGCGGTTGGCGATGTCTTCCACCGACGACCCGTGCCGCGCGAGCACGTCGAGCGGAATATACACTCTTCCCTTCTCCCAATCCACCATCACATCCTGCCAGAAATTGGCAAGTTGGAGCGCGGTGCATGTTGCGTCCGACAAGCGCTGGCGCTCCGCGTCGGCGTAACCGCACAGATACAGCACCAGGCGGCCGACCGGATTCGCCGAATTGCGGCAATAACCGAACAGCTCGTCCCAATCTTGGTAGCGGGTAACGGTCTGGTCCTGCTCGAAGGCGTGGATGAGATCGCCGAAAGGCCGCTGCGGAATGGAGTAGCGCTCGATGGTGCCGCGGAGGGCGACGAACACGGGGTGCGTGGCTTTGCCCGCATACATGCTCTCTAAACCTTCGCGCCACCAGGCCAGCAGGCGCAGGCTCTCGGCGGGATCGCCCATTTCATCGCCCAAATCATCGGCCCACCGGCAGTAGGCGTAGACGTTATAGAAATCCTGATGGAGGCGCTTGGGCAGCAGCCAGCTCACCACGTGAAAATTCTCGTAGTGATGTGTGGCCAGCCAGCGTGTATAGGTGAGCGCGTCCGGAACTGTGTAGACAGCGGCCAGCGCCGCCGGATTGCGGACGAAATCTTTCGGGCCGAGAAACACGCGCGGATTACGGGAAGATGGCCGTCTTCAAGTGACCATTATGGCTCATCAGATGGCGCATCACTTCCAGCAGGTTGGCGAGAGGCTCTTCGCGATTCACGAAATCGCACGCGCGGATATCCCGGTTGCAGATAATATCGAGCGCCTTACGAACGTAGTGCGGCGTGTGATGGAAGCTGGCCTTGCACGTAATTTCGGAATAGTGCAGCAGCGAGGTATCCAGGCTCACGCGGCTGTCATTCGGGCAGCCGCCGAAGAAATTGACCGTACCGCCGCGGCGCACCATATCCACAGCCCAGTTCCAGGTCTCGGGATTGCCGACGGCTTCAATGGCCACATCGGTGCCGCGACCGTTGGTGAGGTTGCGGACCGCAGTAGCGGGCCGGGAACTCTTCTCGGTCGAAATCATCTCATCGGCGCCGGCGGCGGCGGCGCGATCGAGCTGCGTCTTCCGCCGCCCGATGGCAATCACCCGCGCGCCAAAGAGCTTAGCCAATCTGACGAACATCAGTCCGATGGGGCCCAGGCCGATGATGGAAAGGGTATCGCCGGCGCGAATGCCGGTCTCCTCCAGGCCCCTCAACACGCAGGCCAGTGGCTCGACCAGCGCGGCGTCCTGATAGGACACGTCGAACGGAATTTCATACGTGTTACGCTCGACGATGCGGGCGGGAATGCGGATGTATTCGGCGTACGCGCCATTGTTAAACAACAGATCTTCGCAAAGGTTCTCCATGCCGCGGCTGCAGAAATAACAGCGATCGCAGGGCGCCGAATTGGCGGCCACCACGCGCTGCCCAATCGAAAATTTCGTGACACCTTCTCCACATGCCACTATGTCACCCGCGAGCTCATGCCCGAACACAGCAGGCGGGACAATCATCCGCGCATGGTATCCACGCCGGAAAACCTTGACGTCAGTGCCGCAGGTTAACGCGACCTTGACGCGAACCAGAAGGTCGCCTTTATCAATCTTGGGAACGGCTACGGGCTCTACTTGCAGGTTTTCCTTGCCATAGAGCACGGCCGCCATCATCTCGGTTTTCACTCAGTCCACCTCTGTGGCTCAAGAATAATTTTCAACGATTTGGAGTCCGGATGCAACGCTAAATCGAAGGCTGAGCGGACCTTAGCTAATGGAAGCCGGTGCGAGACGAGCAAATCTACGGGGAGCTCGCCGGAAAAAACCAGCTCCGCAGACTGTTTCTGTAATTCCACCGAAGCGCTGTATGAGCCAAATATCAAGCGCTCGCCGACGCAAATGGAGGCGCCCGATAGCTCGATACGTTCGCTGTCGGAAGTTTGTGCGAACAGCAAAATGCGTGCGCCGGCGCGCGACCACCGCACGGCCTGCTCCACCAGTCCGCGAGCCGATGCAGCGAGAATGACCAGGTCGGCGCCGCGCCCTTCGGTAAGCGACCGGATGACGGCGCCGACATCTTCCGCGCCCGGATCAAGGGACTGCTCCGCACCGCAGCGCAGGGACAATTCCCGGCGGCTGGAAATCATGTCGGTGGAGATGACGCGGGCGCCGGTGCGCCGCACCAGCATCGTCATGAGCAGCCCAATCGGGCCTTGTCCCAGCACTAACGCAACTTCGCCGCGGGCGGGCGCGCACTGCACGACGCCCTTCAAACACGTGTTGACGGGCTCCACAAACGAAGCGCGCTCGAATGAGATCCCATCGGGAATTTTTTCCACGCCGCGCGCGGTGATCCAATCCATCACGCGCACATATTGCGAGAATCCGCCGCCAGCCGGCTCGAAGCCAGCCGTCACGCCGACCTTCTTATAAACCGGACATTGGGCGTACAGCTTCTTTTGGCAATAAAAGCAATGGGAGCAAGGAATGTGGTGGAACACGACGACGCGGTCACCCGGCTCGAAGTTTCGTACGCCGCGGCCCACGCGCGCCACCACACCCGCGGTCTCGTGTCCATAAATCCGCGGCGGCGCCAGCAGGTTGTATTCGATTTTCTTCAGATCGGTGTGGCAGATGCCGCAAGCTTCCACGCGCACCAGCAGTTCGCCCGGGCCGATTTCGGGCGTAGGGATCTGCTCTACCGCGACCACACTTTCGCCTTTGTAGACGGCGGCGTGCATAGTGGATGGTACCGCTATGTCAAAATCGGCAATCGGCAACAAATTCTCCTAAGGTGCGGGACGCGGTGCGGCAACGCTTCCCCAGACGCAGTAATTCCGGTAACAAACTCAGGGGCCGGCGGCAGGACGCCGCAATTAAGCGCATTGTATCGAATCTGCCATCGGGTCGCAGAGCCGCGTTAAAATCCAACAGGAAAGTTTCATTCGCCAGGTCCGTAACGGATCGCACGCAGTAAAAGGGCACACCCAGCCGCGCCGCTTTCGCGGCCACGCCGGCGGCTTCCATCTCTACAGCGGACGCGCCACGCGCACGGAGTTCGCTTTTCTCCTCGGCCGTTTGAGCCACGCGGTCGATTGAGGCGAGCACACCGGCATGATACGGGCGCGTGGATTGCGGCTTCACCGCGGCGTACTCGGCGTCGCCGCCCTGCACGCGTCCGGCGACAAAGATATCGCCAATCTCCATCCCGCTTTCGAGTGCTCCACAAAATCCCATATTGCAAATCAAATCCAGCTTGCCCATCGAACTCGCGACATCGACAGCCTGCGCCGCCCGCAGCCGGCCGGCGCCATTCGCCACCAGCAGCACCTCCCGGCCGTTCAAATCAGCCGACCGCGCCGAAGATACCGGCCACCCCAGCCGCTTCACATTCCGGCAGAACTGCACGAGGCCGCTGAACTCGCGCGGCTCGGCGGCGATCAGCAATAGCCGTTGGCCTGAAACCATTCCACCGCACGGCTCAGAGCCGCATCCACTGGCCCCGGCGCGAACCCCAATTCCCTTCGCGCCTTTTCGGCCGAAACAAACATATTCTTCTTCGCCATGCGAACCGCGTCGAGCGGCGCGCGCGGCGGATGGCCCGTCACGCGAGCCCAGCCCGTGGTTACCACTCCGGCAGCGTAAGCCACCGCGTACGGAAGTTTCATCCGCGGGGCTACTTTTCCGGTCAGCCGCGCCAGCTTTTGCAGAATCTCCGCCAGCGTGAGATTCTCGCAACCCACGATGTAACGCTCACCCGGCCTTCCCCGCTCGGCCGCCAGCAGATGCGCCGCGGCCGTGTCCCGCACATCGACCAGATTCAGACCGGTATCAATAAACGCCGGCATCGCGCCTTTCAAAAAATCCAGCACGATCTTCCCGGTGGGCGTCGGCTTGACGTCATGGTCTCCGACCGGCGCCGTCGGATTCACTACCACCACCGGAAGGCCGGACGCCGCGAATTCCAGCGCGAGACGCTCCGCCAAAAACTTGGAGCGCTTATAAGCACCCGACATCTCCGCGAGCGTAACCGGCACGGTCTCGTCTCCCAGCCCTCCACGCGGCACGCCGATACAGCCCACAGTGCTGGTATAAACAAGCCGCTCGACCCCATGCTTGCGGGCCGCTTCCAGCAAATTGCGCGTGCCCTCCACGTTCGAACCGTACAACTCTTGCGGATGCCGCGCCCAAAGCCGGTAATCGGCGGCGACATGAAAGACCCGCTCACAACCCGCTACCGCACGATCGAGCGATCCCGCATCCCGCAGATCGCCAACCACCGGCTCAACTTCCAGTTCCCGCAGCCGGCTAGTGGGGCGCACCAGCGCCCGTACTTTTTGGCCACGCTCCGACAGCAACCGCGCGACATGCCACCCGATGAAACCGGAAGCGCCGGTAACCAGCGTGGGCTTCACCGATTAACGCCGCGACGCCGAAGTGAATATGTGTGACGATACCCGGCGTCCAATCACCCGATTACCTCAGCGCCCAAGTCAACATCTTGAAACTGTCCGCCAGCCTGGCGTTGATTCCAAGCGCGGCCGATGGCTCATACCCGCAATGCACCATGCAGTGCTCACAGCGTGGATCGTTGCCGTGACCGTAGCTCTCCCAGGGCGTTTGCGTCATCAACCCTTCGAACGTTTTGTAGTGCGCGTCGGTGATGAGATAGCAGGGGCCCTTCCAGCCTTTGATGTTGTAAGTGGGGTTGCCCCAGGCGGTGCACGGCAGATCGCGATCGCCCTTCAAGAACTCGAGAAACATCGGCGTCTGATTCAACCGGAAACGCTTGAAGAGCGTGTCAACGTCCTTGAACTTCTCGTGAATGTCGTCGCGCGTCATGAAGATCTCGCGATCGTTGACGGCGGAGTACCCGTAAGCCGGGGAGAGCTGGTGCCCGTCCACATCGAACGGCTCGAGATACTCGAACAGCGCCGCGATCTCTTTCATGTCGGTTTCTTTATAAATAGTGGTATTGGTGCACACCATGAAACCGGCGGCCTTGGCGGCCTTGATGCCTTCGATGGCCTCGCGGAAGACGCCGTCTTTTTCGACACAGATGTCATGTGTCTTCTCGAGCCCGTCCAGATGCACGTTGAAAAAGAAACGCTTGTCGGGAGTGAATTCGGCGAGGCGCCGCACGATGAACATGCCATTGGTACACAGGTAGATGTTCTTGTTACGCGCGAGAATTCCGGCCACGAGATCGCCGATTTGCGGATACATCATGGGCTCGCCACCGCAGATAGACACCATGGGAGCGCCGCATTCATCTACCGCCGCCAGACACTCTTCGAGCGGAATCCTCTCCGTGATGGTGGATTCGTACTCGCGGATGCGCCCGCAGCCGGTGCAGGTCAGATTGCAGGCGTGCAGCGGCTCGAGCATGAGCACGATCGGGAACCGCTTGTTGATCATGGGGTGCGGCTGCCGGCTGCCGCCCTCAGCCAACTGCGCGGGCAGAATGCGGAACGGGTTCGAGGCGTCCAGCACCGTCGCAGCGGTTTTCTGCCATTCCGGCTTGGGCCGCATCTTGTTTTTGAAGATGTACCCAGCCATTCCGGCCGTCATGGAAAGCGGAAATCTCATGCACGCTCCGTGGATCGGGATGTTTTAACCTTGGCAAACTCGGATAGAGCCAGTAACGGGAAATAGAGCCTGTACAAATGGTATGTCAGATAGAAGACCCTGGGAAAACCGGTGCCGGTGGAGAGATCTTCGTTCCAGGAGCCATCCGCGCGCTGCTTTTCGAGCAGATATTCGATCCCGTGATGCAGGCTGCGGCTGGTGGTGTCGCCTCCAGCGAGCAAACCGGAGATGGCCCATGCGGTCTGGGATGGCGTGCTCTGAGCCGGCGTGAAGGCGCCGTTGTCATAACTGGCGCAGCTTTCGCCCCAGCCTCCATCGGCGTTCTGAATGGCGCGCAACCACTCGCCGGCGCGCAGCACGTGAGCCTCACGGTCGTTCTCGCCCGCTGCGCGAAGGCCCCGCAGCGCGAAACAGGTGCCGTAGATGTAAGCCACGCCCCACCGGCCGTACCAGCTG